>Ga0164306_10001096_pt1 | contig 11801 bp, 8 predicted proteins | sample Whisoiple_242_MG_FD_110213 | JGI IMG/M metagenome (GOLD analysis project Ga0164306, IMG submission 110213) | Soil microbial communities amended with fresh organic matter from upstate New York, USA - Whitman soil sample_242_MG | ecosystem: Environmental > Terrestrial > Soil > Unclassified >... | reverse complement strand
GAGCGGCATCTTCCTCACCTGCTGCTGTCCTACCAGAAATACTATAATGAGACGCGCCCGCCCCCAACGTTGGACCAGGATGCGCCCCCATCGCGCCCCGTTCCGAAGGGAGGGCGGAATCTTCGCCCTCCAATCCTGGGCGGGCTGCATCACCAATATATTCGGATTTGATTTGCGACAGGCACAGGTGACCGAACAGCACGTAGCGGTTGGTCGGCACGTAATCGAGGCCGTCATTGTGTTGGTAGGCAGGGGTCTGCCGCGTAGGGTCGACGCCCAGTACCTTTTCGGCGATGAACAGCGCATAAAAGCGGTAGGCGATGAAGTAGATGCACACCGCGGCGATGACGAGCCATGCCGCGTTGACGTTCTCGCCTCTGCTGAGCGCAACGATCCCGAAAGAAAGCGCACCGAGCGCGATCACTGCGGCCCAGAGCAGCTTTGACTGAAGCCCATTTCCCTTGATGGCGAGCGAACTCATGTCTGCCTCCACATCCTCGGTTGCTCAGTGCCAACTCGATCCAATTTCTGATGTTGGGCTAGTTCGGCCGACACAATTTACCATTTCCCCGCCGAAAGAGCCCGCGTTAATTCGGATCAAACTGTGAGCAATATAAAATGGAGTGCGGCAACGACGAGTGCAGCGCAGCAAGTAGCCCCGCGCAACCATGCGCCCATGTCCGAGAAGGGTCCAGGCTGTGTGAAAACATCGTCAATGATATGATTCTTCGGCGATTTGGCCGGAGGATTTGATGACGCGCTTTGTCGATGCGATGACCGCACTCAGAGCACTTTGTTTCCCGAGCCGTTAATTGACTATTGGGCGAGGACAATACGGGGCGATCGATGTCTTTGTCGATGAGCTTGATCTGGCCGGGCTTGGCTTTGAAGGCGTCGAGCAAAGGCGGCAGGAAGGCCGGCCTACCATCCGGCGACATTGTTGAGAATTTACGACATCGCTAAACGGAGGCGTGCTGCTGTGCTCCGCGTCGAACACCCACAATCGCAAGAACCTCAATCGCAGCATCGACGAGGCGCTTACCGGATTCGCCGAGGAGGCCGCGAAGTTGCGCGAGGCGGACATCGACGTGCTGGGAACCGCTTGCGGCAGCGCGACATTCCGGGATTTCGCAGGTTCCGCGCAATTTCACGACCAAGGCAGGGCATCATTGCTTTCCGCAATCAATAACTTGCATAACCGCGTCGATGTTGCACTGAGATGACACGAACACTGCTCTAAAAGAGGGCTGACGGCACCGCAATGCACGGCGTAATGTGCCGTTACAGCGCAAGGAGGAGGAACCCATGATCAATGCGCGTGGGTGCGCGGCGCCCGCGTCAATCGCTGGCGCCGTACGGCATCAAAACCTGACATGTTTGCCGATCCATTCAGGACTCGTCAAGGCAATGATGGCTGCGTCCTTGACGCTGTGTTTGGCTCACCCGGCGGGCGCGCAGACACCCAGCGCGGCGTTCGTCCCGACCTACACGGGGACGCTCAAGAAAATCGACGAGACCGAAGCCGTCCAGATCGGCTATCGCGATAACTCGCCGCCGTTCGCATTCCTCGATGCGAACAAGAAACCGATCGGCTATTCGCTCGATCTTTCGAGGTCGTTGTCGACGAAATCGCCGCAGAAGCGCGCATCGCTTGCGCTTTTCGCAGTCGTTACACAGAACCAGTAGCCAGGAGAGAAGACCATGGGAACGATGCAGGACTACGACCCGGGCGAAACCCAGGAATGGGTCGACTCGCTGAAAGCCGTCATTGCGCACGTCGGGCCCGAGCGCGCGCGGTATCTGCTGGGCAAGCTACGCAATGAAGCGCTGCGGGCCGGCGTGATGCCGTCTTTCCTCGCCACGACGCCGTACCGCAACACCATCCCGCCGGAGCAGGAAGAAAAATCCTCGGGCAACCGCGAGATCGAGCACAAGATCCGCTCGGCGATCCGATGGAACGCGGTGGCGATTATCCTCCGCGCGAACAAGGAATCCTCCGAACTGGGCGGCCATATCGCCAGTTTCCAGTCGTCAGCACTGCTGTACGACATCGGCTTCGGTCACTTCTGGCGCGGTGCGTCGGGCGATCACGGCGGCGACCTAATCTATGTGCAGGGCCATGTCGCACCGGGGATCTACGGACGCGCCTACGTCGAGGGACGCCTTACCGACGAGCAACTCAAGAACTTCCGCCGGGAAAGCGACGGCAAGGGCATACCGTCTTACCCGCATCCTTGGCTGATGCCCGAGTTCTGGCAATTCCCCACGGTGTCGATGGGACTGGGTCCGCTGATGGCGATCTACCAGGCGCGCTTTCTCAAGTACCTCGAGGGCCGCGGCCTCGCGAAGACCGAAGGCCGCAAGGTCTGGGCGTTCCTCGGCGACGGCGAATGCGACGAGCCAGAGTCGCTCGGCGCAATTTCGTTGGGTGGCCGCGAAGGTCTCGACAACCTGATCTTCGTCATCAACTGCAACCTGCAGCGACTCGACGGCCCAGTGCGTGGCAACGGCAAGATCATCCAGGAACTCGAGGGGATCTTCCGCGGCGCGGGCTGGAACGTGATCAAGGTCGTATGGGGCTCGGCGTGGGATGCGCTGTTCGCTAAGGACAAGGCGGGCATTCTGCTGAAGCGGATGGAGGAATGCGTCGACGGGCAGTACCAGGATTTCAAGAGCAAGGACGGTGCGTACGTGCGGGAGCATTTCTTCAATGCGCCGGAGCTGAAAGCGCTGGTCGCCGATCTGTCCGACGAACAGGTGTGGAAGCTCAATCGCGGCGGCCACGATCCGTTCAAGGTCTACGCCGCGTACGCCGCCGCGGTGAAGCACAAGGGCCAGCCGACCGTGATCCTCGCCAAGACGGTGAAGGGTTACGGCATGGGCGAATCCGGCGAAGGCCAGATGATCAGCCACCAGGCCAAGAAGATGACGCAGGACGCGCTGAAGCAGTTCCGCGAGCGCTTCCAGATCCCGATCACCGACAAGCAGTTCGAGGAGATGGCGTACCTGCGTTTCGCCGATGACAGCCCGGAAGCGAAATACCTGAAGGAGCGACGAGCCGCGCTGGGTGGCTACCTACCACAGCGGCGGCGCAAGTCGACGGCGCTGACGGCTCCGCCTCTCGCGAACTTCGACCGTCTGCTGCAAAGCTCCGGCGAGCGGGAGATCTCCACGACGATGGCGTTCGTGCAGATGCTGGGCACGCTCGTGCGTGACAAGGCGATCGGCAAGCATATCGTGCCGATCGTGCCGGACGAATCGCGGACGTTCGGCATGGAAGGCATGTTCCGCCAGCTCGGCATCTACTCGTCGGTCGGCCAGCTGTACAAGCCGCAGGATGCCGACCAGCTCATGTACTACCGCGAAGACAAGTCGGGCCAGGTGCTGCAAGAGGGCATCAACGAGGCCGGCGCGATGAGCTCATGGATCGCCGCGGCGACGTCGTACAGCACCAACAATGTCCCGATGATTCCGTTCTACATCTACTACTCGATGTTCGGTTTGCAACGGGTCGGCGATCTCGCGTGGCTCGCCGGCGATATGCGCGCGCGCGGGTTCCTGTTGGGCGGCACGGCGGGGCGTACAACGCTGAACGGCGAGGGACTGCAGCACGAGGACGGCCATAGCCACGTGCTAGCGTCGACGATTCCAAACTGCGTCTCCTACGATCCCACGTTTGCGTACGAAGTGGTTGTGATCGTCCGCGACGGCATCCGCCGCATGATGCAGGAACAGGAAGACGTCTACTACTACATCACACTGATGAACGAGAACTATCCGCATCCCGACATGCCTGCGGGTGCCGAAGCGGGAATCGTCAAGGGGATGTATCTGCTGAACGAAGGTGACAAGGGGAAGGGGCCGCGCATACAGCTGATGGGCAGCGGTACTATTCTGCGCGAAGTGATGGCGGCAGCGGAATTGCTGAAAAAAGATTTCAAAGTCGACGCCGATCTCTGGAGCGTGACGAGCTTCAACGAACTGCGGCGTGACGGCATGAGTACGGAGCGATACAACCTGCTTCACCCAACCAAACCGCGCCGGAAGAGTTACGTCGAGGCGACGCTGGAAGGCTATGCGGGTCCTGCGGTGGCCGCAACGGACTACATGCGGATCTACGCCGACCAGATCCGCAACCAGATTCCGCGGCGCTACGTGACACTCGGCACCGACGGCTTCGGCCGCAGCGACTACCGCGTCAAGCTGCGGAAATTCTTCGAGGTGAATCGCTACTACGTTGCGGTCGCCGCGCTGAAAGCACTCGCCGACGAAGGCGAGATCAAGGCGGACATCGTCTCCGAGGCGATCAAGAGGTACGGACTCGACACCGAGCGGCCGGATCCGTGGACGGTATAGGGCCTTTGGCATTCCAACCGTAAGGGGTCGCACATGGCAGCAGTGATGGAAGTAAAAGTGCCGGACATCGGCGATTTCAAGGACGTGCCGGTGATCGAGGTGATGGTGAAGGCTGGTGACCACGTCAAGCCGGAGGACTCGCTCGTGTCGCTGGAATCGGACAAGGCGACGATGGACGTGCCCGCACCGGTCGGCGGCGTCGTCAAGGAGGTCAAGCTCAAGGTCGGCGACAAGGTGAGCGAAGGTGCGCTCATCATGCTTCTAGACACCACCGGAACCGGTGCCGCGGCAACCGCCGCCGCGCCGAAGACATCGGTCGCCACACCGCCGGCGCCCACCAGCGCACCCGCCGGCATTGCCGAAGTACGCGTGCCCGACATCGGCGATTTCAAGGACGTACCGGTAATCGAGATCTTGGTCAAACCGGGTGACACGGTGAAGGCCGATGACGCTCTCGTCACGCTCGAATCGGACAAGGCCACGATGGATGTGCCGGCGCCGCTCTCTGGCAAGGTGCAGGAAATGACGATCAAGGTCGGCGACAAGGTCTCCGAGGGCACACTGATCATGACGCTGGTCACGGACAGTGCTGCGACGGCGATCGTTCCGGCCGCCGCCGCTACTCCGGCAATCGCCGCTGCAGCTGCGGCTCCGGGACCCGCCGCGCCAGGCGCCAAAACAGGCACCATCGACGAAGCCGCGTTCGCGCAGGCATACGCCGGTCCCGGCGTGCGCAAGCTCGCGCGCGAACTCGGCGTCGACCTCGGCAAGGTGAAGGGCAGCGGCAACAAGGGCCGCATCCTGAAGGAGGACGTCGATAATTTCGCCAAGGGCGCGCCGGCGGCGGCGAAGGCCGCGGCCGCCGCGGCGCCTGCCAGCGCCGGCATCGGTGGCATCGATCTCCTGCCGTGGCCGAACATCGACTTCACCAAATTCGGCGCGACCGAAAACAAGCCGCTATCGCGGATCAAGAAAATTTCCGGCGCCAACCTGCACCGCAACTGGGTGATGATTCCGCACGTCACCAACCACGACGATGCCGACATCACGGACCTCGAGGCATTCCGCGTGCAGTTGAACAAGGAGAACGAGAAGAGCGGTGTCAAAGTCAGCATGCTCGCCTTCATGATCAAGGCGGCGGTGGCCACGCTGAGGAAATTCCCCGAGTTCAACGCGTCGCTTGACGGCGACAACCTGGTACTGAAGAAGTACTACCACATCGGCTTCGCCGCCGATACGCCGCAGGGTCTCGTCGTCCCGGTGATTCGCGACGCGGACAAGAAAGGCGTGATCGACATCGCCAAGGAAATGGGCGATCTCGCAAAGCTCGCGCGCGATGGCAAGTTGAAGCCCGACCAGATGCAGGGCGGATGCTTTACAATCTCAAGCCTCGGCGGCGTCGGCGGCATCTATTTCACACCGATCATCAACGCGCCCGAAGTGGCGATCATGGGCGTCTGCCGCTCTTTCTGGAAGCAGGTATCGACCGACGGCAAGACGTCATCGTGGCGCTTCATGTTGCCCCTGTCGCTGTCCTGGGACCACCGCGTCATCGACGGCGCGTCTGCCGCACGCTTCAACAACCATTTCGCCGGTCTTCTCGCAGACATGCGGCGTGTGCTTATCTAGGGGACTCGAATCATGGCTGTGCTGGTCGAAGTGAAAGTCCCGGACATCGGCGACTTCAAGGATGTGCCGGTCATTGAGGTGTTGATCAAGCCCGGTGACGCGATCAAGACGGAAGCGGCGCTCGTCACGCTCGAATCGGACAAGGCAACGATGGAGGTGCCATCGCCCGTCGACGGCGTTGTGAAGGAGATCAAGGTCAAGGTCGGCGACAAAGTGTCCGAAGGGTCCTTGCTGCTGACCGTCGATGCCGATGCCGCGCCCGCCGGTGTCGCTCCTGCGCAGAAAATCAAGGAAGGCGCCCACTCCACGGCGCCGGGTGCACCGGCGGCCGACTATGGCGCCGCAGGCGTCTACGAGGCGATCGACGTACGCGTGCCCGACATCGGCGATTTCAAGGACGTGCCGATCATCGAGGTGCACGTGAAGCCTGGCGATACGGTCAAGTCCGAGGATTCCCTGATCACCCTGGAATCCGACAAGGCGACGATGGATGTGCCGTCGCCGGCCGCGGGCAAGGTGGCCGAAGTGAAGGTGAATGTTGGCGACAAGGTTACGGAAGGCACGCTTATCCTGACGCTGTCGACCGATGCGGCGGATGCGGCACCCGCACCGAAGGCCAGCACACCGAGCGGGGCCCCCATCGCGGCGCCTAATGCAGCTTCCTACGCGGGCAGCGCGGACATCGAATGCGAGATGCTCGTGCTCGGTGCTGGTCCCGGCGGCTACTCCGCCGCATTCCGTTCTGCCGATCTCGGCATGAAGACGGTGCTCGTCGAGCGATACGCAACACTTGGTGGCGTGTGCCTCAACGTCGGCTGCATTCCGTCCAAGGCGCTGCTGCACACAGCCGCGGTGATGGACGAAGTTACCGCGCTCTCCGGCCACGGCATCAAGTACGCTGCTCCGCAGGTCGACATCGGCGAGTTGCGCGGCTTCAAGGAAGGCGTGATCAAGAAGCTTACCGGCGGCCTGGCGGGAATGGCCAAGGCGCGCAAGGTCGAAACGGTCCGTGGAATCGGTCGCTTCCTAGATCCGTATCACGTCCAGGTCGAACTCACGTCGGGCACCGGTCAGGACAAGACCGGCGAAAGGAAGACGATCCGGTTCCAGAAGGCGATCATCGCCGCGGGCTCGCAGGCGGTGAAGCTGCCGTTCATTCCGGGTGATCCACGTGTCGTGGACTCGGCCGGTGCTCTTGAGCTCAAGGCAATTCCGAAGCGGATGCTGGTGATCGGCGGCGGCATCATCGGCCTCGAAATGGCGACCGTCTATTCCACGCTCGGCACCCGCATCGACGTGGTCGAAATGCTCGACGGAATGATGGCCGGCGCCGACCGCGACCTCGTCAAGGTGTGGGAGAAGAAGAACGCTGGGCGTTTCGACAACGTCATGCTGAAGACGAAGACAGTGTCGGCGGAGGCGACCGCATCCGGTATCAAGGTGGGCTTCGAGGGCGCGAAGGCGCCCGCCGAGCCGCAGCTCTACGATCTCGTCCTGGTTGCAGTCGGTCGCAGCGCCAACGGCAACCAGATCGGCGCGGACAAGGCCGGCGTCGCGGTGACCGACCGCGGCTTCATTCCGGTCGACAAGCAGATGCGCACCAACGTCAGCCACATCTTCGCGACCGGCGACATTGTCGGCCAACCGATGCTTGCCCACAAAGCGGTGCACGAGGGCCACGTCGCCGCCGAGGTCGCTGCCGGACAGAAGTCGTACTTCGATGCGCGGCAGATTCCGTCGGTCGCCTACACCGATCCCGAAGTCGCATGGGCCGGACTCACCGAGGAGCAATGCAAGGCACAGGGCGTCAAGTACGGCAAGGCGGCGTTCCCTTGGGCGGCCTCGGGGCGCGCGATCGCCAACGGCCGTGACGAAGGTTTCACCAAGCTGCTGTTCGACGAAGTCACTCACCGCTGCATCGGCGGCGGCATCGTGGGGACCCACGCGGGCGATCTGATCGGCGAAGTCTGTCTCGCCGTCGAAATGGGCTGCGATCCAACCGATATCGGCAAGACGATTCATCCGCATCCGACGCTCTGCGAGTCCATCGGCATGGCGGCCGAACTATTCGAGGGGGTGTGCACCGATTTGCCACCCGCAAAGAAGAAATAGGAGGCAACATGGCTGAAGAGCGAAGCGAAGGCGCGACGACCGAAGGCCCTTCGGTGACATCGACTGTGGATGCGAACGAGCGTCTGCCGCGCCTTGGGGACGCTGCATCGGATCGTTACGTCGGTGGTGGTGCCGGCGGCCTCGAACTTGCCACGAGCCTGGGTGACAAGCTCGGCAAGCGCAACAGGGCGCAGGTCACGTTGATCGAGAAGGCGCGGACGCATTTCTGCGAGGCCGCACTGCACTTGATCACGAGGCGGAGATACGGGCGCTCCGGAACTGTTACGCATCCCTCAGCCATCGCGAACGGGAGGTCATGGCGTTGGTCGTCTCCGGCCTGTTGAATAAGCAGGTCGGTGGCAAGCTCGGCATCAGCGAGATCAGGTGAAGGCTCACCGAGGCAGGGTGATGCGAAAAATGAAGGCCACTCGCTCGCCGAGCTAGTGAAAATGACCGCGAGACTCAGCCTCCCACATGCGCCGAAACGCTGACACTCTACCGACCGGTCGTTCTCTGCTGGTTACCGGACATCGTCGCCTGCCGACGGCACTTGAAAAGGTCTGCTTACGGGGGAAGACCGTCTAGAACTGTGGTTCACAGCGTGGAGATCGGTTGAATTTCGCGTTCGCTCCTTCCGGGCCACGGTACTGATTTTGCCCGGACGGACGGGCAAGACACCGAAACTAGCCCCTGCGAAGAACGCTTTTCCCGGCATAAAATGCTGCAGAGCCGAGTTCCTCCTCAATCCGTATCAGCTGGTTGTATTTGGCCAAGCGGTCGGAGCGCGACAGCGAGCCTGTTTTGATCTGGCCGCAGTTGGTGGCGACCGACAAGTCGGCAATAGTAGTGTCTTCCGTTTCACCCGAACGATGTGACATCACGCACGTGTATCCGGCCCGGTGCGCCATATCGACGGCTGCCAGTGTCTCTGTCAGCGAGCCGATCTGATTCACTTTGATGAGGATTGAATTAGCGACGCCCTTGGCGATTCCGGTGGATAGACGCTCGACGTTAGTGACGAAAAGATCGTCGCCGACGAGTTGGCACCGCCGTCCCACGAGATCGGTCACGGCCTTCCAACCTTCCCAATCGTCCTCCGACATTCCGTCTTCGATCGACATGATTGGATAACGACTGACCAGTCCCGAAAGATACTCGGCCTGGGCTTGCGGCCCACGTACCAGGCCTTCCCCCTCATAATGGTACTCGCCGTTCTTGAAAAACTCCGTTGCGGCGCAGTCGAGCGCCAGCACCATATCCTCGCCCGGCGTGTAGCCTGCCGCCTCGATCGAACTCATGATGAAGTCGAGCGCCTTTTCGGCTGATGACAAATTCGGAGCGAAGCCTCCCTCGTCGCCGACATTTGTATTGTGGCCGGCGTCGCTCAGCGCTTTCCGGAGCGTGTGAAACACCTCGGATCCCATCCGAACTGCGTCCGCGACAGTCGATGCGCCGACTGGAACGATCATGAATTCCTGAAAGTCGATCGGGTTATCCGCGTGAGCACCGCCGTTGATGATGTTCATCATCGGTACCGGCAACGTCCTCGCCGGCGTTCCGCCAACGTAGCGGTAGAGTGGCAGTCCCGTTGACTGCGCCGCTGCTTTCGCCACCGCCAGTGACACACCGAGAATGGCGTTTGCGCCGAGGCGGGCTTTATTCGGGGTTCCGTCGAGTTTGATAAGCGCCTCGTCAATTGCGACTTGATCCGTGGCGTTCATTCCGCGAACAGCATCAGCGATCTCGGTCCGGACCGACTGAACGGCCTTCAGGACGCCCTTGCCCTGGAACCGCTTGCTGTCTCCGTCTCGAAGCTCGACAGCCTCGTAAGCGCCGGTGGACGCGCCGGAGGGAACTGCGGCACGGCCGGTCGCGCCATCGTCGAGCGTCACGTCCACTTCGACAGTTGGATTACCGCGACTGTCCAGGATTTCGCGGGCTTGGATTCCAATAATTTCGGTCATGATCGTTTCCCATCTTGCGGCGATTATACCCGCAGAATCTTAAGCATGTTCGTTGTCCCAGAGATGCCGACTGGGGTTCCGGCCGCAACGACAATGGTGTCGCCCTTCTTGGCAAATCCCTCTTTGAGGGCTGTCTCACAAGCAAACGAGCTCATCTCGTCCAGCGAACCAATTGCGGGCACTTCCACCGAATGAATTCCCCAGGCAAGGGTCAGCCGTCTTGCCGTCTCCACACTCGCGGCCATGCTGAGAATGGAAGTCGCCGACCGTTCGCGGGATGCCCGCAGACTGCTCGATCCAGAGCTTGTATAGGTCACGACGGCGGCGACCGGCAGCAGCTCAGTTGCCAACCGCATGCTTGCGCAGATCGCATCCGGAATGGTAGCGGAGGGCGCGGGTCGGGCCGCATCGCTCATCGGCCGGTAATAACTGCGATCGTTTTCCGCCGCCTTGATGATGCGATCCATCATCGTCACCGCTTCTAGCGGAAATTTCCCGGACGCCGATTCAGCGGAACGCAGCACCGCGTCGGCGCCGTGATAGATCGCCGAGGCCACATCGGAGGCTTCGGCGCGTGTGGGCGTCGGGACTTCGATCATCGATTCCAGCATTTGCGTTGCCACGATGCTGGGCTTACCTGCCTGCCGGCATGCCCGAACGATTTGCCGCTGGATCGGCGGGACCTGTTCGGGGGCCATCTCGACACCCAAATCACCGCGCGCGACCATCACGGCGTCAGAGAGAGCCATGATCGCCTGGAGGTGTTCGACGGCGGAGGGCTTTTCCAGTTTCGACATCACCCCCGCGCGCCCTGCGACGATGCTGCGGACTTCTTCAACGTCCTCCGGACGCTGAACGAACGACAATGCTATCCAGTCCGCACCGAGTTCCAGACCGTAGGTAAGGTCAATTCGGTCCTTGGGCGTCAGGGCTGAGAGCGGCAGCACAGCGCCGACAACACTGACTCCTTTGCGGTCGGACAATGCGCCGCCCACCAGAACCCGAGTCGTTGCGTTAGCCTGACCGCAAGACTCGACTTCCAACCGGACCTTGCCGTCGTCAAGCAGGAGCTGCACCCCGGGAGAGAGCGCCTGGAAGATCTCTGGATGCGGTAGACTTACCCGCTCCTTGTCTCCGGGACCGCCATCAAGGTCGAGAGCAAATTTGGCGCCAGTGGTCAGGGTCACGCGGCCGGTGGTGAACGTGCCGACTCGCAGCTTTGGCCCCTGCAGGTCCACGAGAACTCCGATGGGCCGCCCCACTTCCTTCTCTGTGGAGCGGATAAGGTCGTAGCGTTTTTTATGATCCTCATGTGTGCCGTGGCTGAAGTTTAACCGGAACACGTCCGCCCCAGCATCAAACAGGCCGCGGACAATTTCCGGACTAGAGCTCGCAGGGCCGAGGGTGGCGATGATCTTGGAGCTGCGGTGACGGCGCATTCTATGTCGCGGCCTGCACGGCCGGCCTTTCTTGTGCTTCGAGAACGAGGATGGCGCGGAAGTCGTTTACATTGGTCAACGTCGGGCCCGTGATGACTTGGTCACCGAGAGCTTCGAAAAAACTGTGGCCATCATTGTCGGCAAGGCACGCCTTGGCGCTGATCCCGCATCCGGCCGCGCGGGCCAGAGTGGCGGGTGTTACGATGGCGCCGGCGATCTCTTCGGCTCCATCTACGCCATCGGTGTCGCCGGCCAGCGAGAACACGCCCGGCAGGCCATCCAACTCAACCGCGAGAGAAAG
>Ga0164306_10001093_pt1 | contig 11821 bp, 9 predicted proteins | sample Whisoiple_242_MG_FD_110213 | JGI IMG/M metagenome (GOLD analysis project Ga0164306, IMG submission 110213) | Soil microbial communities amended with fresh organic matter from upstate New York, USA - Whitman soil sample_242_MG | ecosystem: Environmental > Terrestrial > Soil > Unclassified >... | reverse complement strand
TATCTGCCATCCTAAGAGCTTTACGAGTTTGCACTTTGAATTTTTGCAAGATGTTGGAAACATGAAATTTTACTGTTCGTTCCTCTATCTGAAGCATATTGGCAATATCCTTATTGGAAAACCCTGTCATCAGGAAAGGAATGATCTGCTGTTCACGGGCAGTGAGACCACGCGACTCGGCGAAACCGCCAAATGAGCGGGTACTCTTGATGTACTCGCTGAGGCAGTCCCGGCCCATCCAGAATTGCCCTTCTGCTACCGCATTCACGGCACTCGGCAGTTCGGCATCAATATTCGGCAGCAGAATGATTGCATGGATGCCCAGGTAAATGAACCTGCTCTCCTCTTCTGGGCTCCTGAATCCTTTTTGAATCAGGACGATAGACCGTCCCCCCATCCGGTTCCATTCAATCGCGATCTTTGTCCAATTCTTGACAGAACAGGTGTCGAGAATCAATAGCTGACTCGGGCCCTCCAATGGATTAGTTGGAACCTGCTCGAACTTCCTGACTTCGTACATCCCGGAAATGAGCAGCTTCTTGATCGCACCAAATGCAAGCGGATGACGAGAACAAATGAAGATCGCCGGGGAATCGATCTGACGGCTCTCCATGGCTTTCACCTCGCAAGAACGGCAATGCCGCTGATACAGCGGCAACAGCAGGAAGAAGGTCAAGATCATCAGATGCGTCGAAAGAATCCTGATGTTGAATAAAAGTGTGAAAATCAACATTTGATTCCCGTTTCGGGAGGCTGGACATCTTGTCGCAATACTTTTCGTGTAGATAGTATTTACCCATATGATGCAGGTGTCTCACATTAATGCCTTCAGCCAGCCAGTTACAGCACCCGGCATATTGCTTCTACGGTTTCGGATACTGAGGCTTCTATAGAGAATTAAGAACTTTCTAAGGATGCGACTTGATTGGACATAACCATCAACTGAACGGGAAGTCTCGTTGAATAAGTGTGAAATCCAGACAAAGCGTTACATGATGCAAGTCTAAAATCAGTCATTTTGAATATTGCTCGGGTTATTTGCTCAAGAGGGTTTAGTGGTCAACCGTGGGTGAGATTTCGAAGAATGCGGGATTAATGAAATCTGGGAATGAGCCAGCTCCATCCCGAGCGAATGGTATGAGCATCGCGCTGATGCATTGGAGCAGTTGGCAGACGCGGTTCACAAGCGGCGACGACAAATCCGGAGCTTAATCACGGATTTTCGCCATTCGAGCCGACTGCCTTTTCCGCATTGGCTTCGGAATGCAAGTCCGAGCACCGTATCGGTGGCGGTTCCAGCATCAATTTAAGGTGATACGGTATTCGCGCGCGCTGCTTTTGGCTCGCGGAACGAACACGAGCTGCAGAACACTCGTTTGAATTCAGTAATCACGAGCGCCGCGTCAGTGGAAGCGTCCTCGCTAATGTACCCGAATCTTTGGCACTCGCATTTCCGAGTAGGCACCTCAGTGTATGCCCGTTTCGGATCCTGGGTCATACTAAGATCTTCTAGAATTGCGAGATGACGACACCATTCGACGCGCTCCCGTGAAATGTCACGAAGGGAACGCAACATTTCGAGGACGATTTCCCGGCGAGCACTGGGTCCCATTGAAAGAAGGAATTGGTCGGCCATTCGGAGCATTTCTGCATCGGTTTGATTTGCGTGCTGGATATCTGAGTCCTCTTCGCTAAGCTCCCGATAACGCTCTTCCCATTGTTGAAGCAGGGTACAATCGTTGAGAAGCCGTTTCGCATGCTCAGCGATAGCCACGAATCCCATCGCCTCGGCCAGGGGATAGGTTGCGGCCGCGATCTTCTTTGCGTCCTCCCGCTTGCCGTCGAGCTCAAGGAAATCTGATTTCAATTCATCCAGCTGAAGTTTGCCCTCGACAGACTGATTGAGAGTATTCAGCTTGGTTGCATCCTGCATTATGCGTTCAATGGAGGCTCGCGCTGCAGGCCGAATCTCATATGCCGACTCTTGGATAATCGCCTCCTGGCATTCTTCAAATAGCCGACCTATACGAATCCTGAGAAGGATAATTAGCGCTTGGAAAATCAAAATTGGGTGATTTCCCGCTGACTAAAACAGCTTTTGTTGGAATGGAATCTGGCCGTCGAGGGCGACCGGTTGTGCACATTCTGGTCCGTCATTCTCAACTCGATTGACGGTCGAACCCACGGGGATACACTCGCATGAGGCGGTGCATCAAAGGGCCGCAGCAGATCAGCTATGCGTGTCGGATCAGTGATGCCAGGGTCCAGCCAGGTATTGTAATCCTGCGGACACAGGATAACGGGCATTCTGGAGTGAACGTTTCTTAAGAGAGGGTTTGGCTCCGTAGTCAAGATGGTGCACGTCATGGTAGAGAGAGATTGCGTCTCGGTCAAACGGCGGTACAAAAACGGTACAAAGTTTTTGGCTAGGCTGTAAGTAGTTGAAAAAAAGAGGTTTAGAATGGTGGAGCTAGTCGGGATCGAACCGACGACCTCATCGTTGCGAACGATGCGCTCTCCCAGCTGAGCTATAGCCCCAAACACATAGGAAGAAGTACTGGAACAATTTTACCAGCGCCGGGCGATCTCACAAAATCGGTTATTGTCCTGTCCAGCGCGTCTTGGAGTTTTTCCCGAAATCGCGCGTCAGCGGCGGCGCCGCCCCAGGCGCGCTTAGCCGGGCCTTCCGATCATTCTTGCCAACACGTCAGGGAAAAAGCGTTTGAGATAAACCAGCGCTTTCTCCCGCGGCGCGGCCACAACAATTTCTTTCTGCTTCCGCGCAATGCCCCGCAATATCCGGCGGGCGCATTCATCGGCCGGCATGCCATGGGCAAGTTCAGAATCCATCTTGGCGTGCTTGCGCCCATCACCACGCAGAGCGGACAAGCTGATGTCAGTGCGGATATATCCCGGGCACACCATGGTGACATGGACGCCGTTTCGTTCTTCTTCAGCGCGCAGAGCTTCAAAGAAGCCGTGCAGGGCAAACTTGGTGGCGGAATAGCCGGAGCGCATGGGGACGCCGAACTTGCCGGCAACGCTGGAGATCACTGCAATGTGTCCGCTCTTTTGCGCGAGCATGGATGGCAGCACGGCGCGGGCCATGGCTTCCGGAGCAAAGAAATTCACTTCCATGAGCCGGCGATAAACGCTCTCGTCCGTTTCGCGCGTGCGCGAGCGCTGCGTGATGCCTGCGTTGAGGACCAGGACATCGATACCGCCGAACAGCCCGAGCGCCGTGCGGGTTTTTTCCGGAAGCTCGGCGGCATTGGTGACATCCATGGGAAGAATGCGCGTGTTGGGTTCTCCGCCGCAGGCTGTTTGAACGCGCTGGAGTTCGTCTTCGCGCCGCGCAGACAAGATCAACTTTGCGCCTGCATCATGGAAGGCCCGAGCCAGGGCTTCGCCAATTCCTGAAGATGCTCCGGTGATCCAGACGCGGCGGTCTTGAAAATTCATAAACTATTTAGCTCCGGCCAGATCGAGTGTCGCGGTGAAAAGGAACTGCACAAACTTGCCGAAGCCCGCGAGCTGGATGCGCTCATCGTTGCCGTGAATGCGCTTGAGATCTTCCAGGCCCAGGACCGTCCCAATGTCATACGCCTGCACTCCTTTGGCGCGGAGCTGGGCTGAATCTGTGGCCCCGACCTGCATGATGGGAACGGTGGGCGCGCCGGGAAAAACTTTTTGCGCGGCGCGCTCCAGCGCGTGGAAGCCGTCTGTATCGAGCCCGGAAGGGGCCGTGGCCGGGCGGGCATTTACGTTCTCGGCGTCGACAAAACTGATAGCGGGGTCGTTGATCAGCTTGGCCAACTGGGCCTTGAGCTGGTCCATGTTCTCGTCGGGCAGTGCGCGGACGTCAAAGCGCGCCTCGGCTTCGGCAGGGATCACGTTGGAGCGGAAGCCGCCCTTGATGATCGTCGGGACCAGCGATGTGCGAAGCATGGAGTAATACGAAGGCTGCGTTTCAAGCAGCTTGCGTTGCACCGCCGGGTCCTCAACGTGAGCATAGAGCTTCGCTTTTTCCGGCACGCTGATCTGGGCCATTTGCTGGAAAAAGCGGCGCGTGGTCTCATTCAGCCGCATCGGCGCTTCCCAGCGTGCAGCTTTATCGACGGCGGCCGCCAGGTGCGCTATCGGGTTGTCCAGCCGTGGAGCGGAGCCGTGTCCGCTGGTTCCGTGCGCGATCATTGAAAAACCGCGTGGAACTTTCTGCGTGGTGGAAACCGCCACGTATTGCACCTTGCCGTTTTCTTCCGGGACATCGCCGCCTTCATTCAGCGCGTATTCGCAGGCGATTTCGTCCCAGTGCTTTTCCACCATGAAGTCGATGCCGAACTGGCTGGTTCCCTCTTCCCCGGCTTCGGCCAGCAGAATCACGTCGCGATCAAGAGGGACTTTCATGCGGTGCAGCAGCAGAAAGACTTCAAGGTTGGCGGCGTCCATGGATTTGTCGTCGACCGAGCCGCGGCCGTAAAGATAGCCATCTTTGATGGTGGCGGCGAACGGGTCCATGGTCCACTTGTCGCGCTCTACGCCGACCACGTCCAGATGGCCCATCAGCAGCAGCGGCTTCTTTTTGCCGTTGCCTTTCAGCCGCGCGACGATATTGCCGCGACCGGGAGCGGATTCAAAAATTTGCGCTGGGATTCCTTCCGCCGCCAGCACGCCCTTGATGTATTCCGCGGCGCGCGTTTCATTGCCGGGAGGATTGCTGGTGTCGATCTTGACCAGTTCGCTGAGAAACTTTACCGCCTCAGTCTGGGCAGCGGCGAAGTCGGGCGCTGATTGCGCGCATGACAGCCCAGCCAGAACCAAAACAACAGACACAGCTCGAAAGATGAAGCGAGACATTCTTAAGAACTCCCTCAATATGCGAAATCCGCTGGCTATCTTAAAGCGTGGCCGCCGTCTGGCGCAGGACATTGGCAATTACTCCCGAATCCGCACCGCCCGCCGGCAAGCCGCCCTGCGCCATGTCGGCCGATCCGCCGCCGCGACCACCAAGCTGGGCCATGGCATCTTTCATCAGCTGGCCCATATTGGATTTTTGGCCCGGACTTTGGGCAAAGACCAGCGTGGGCTGGCCGCTGCCCGAAGCCAATAGCGCAATCACGTTCGACTTCCCTGCTGTAAGCTTCTGGGCCAGCAACTTGATGAAGACGGCATCGCGGTCAGGAAAAAATTGTGCGATCACCTGCGGCGAGCCCGCGGCCTGAGCGAGCAGGCGTTCGGCGTAAAGTTCTGCCAATTCTTCCAGCAGCTTATGCTGGGCTTTGCCGGCGGCTTTGGATTCCGACAGCGACTTGCGCACCTGGTCCGGCACATCATATATATGGCTGGAATAAAGCGCCGCAGCTTCCGTAAGCGTGGTGTAATCGCGGCGTGCGGTGTTCACCGCGCGCAGCCCGCAGACAAACTCCACGCGCACGCCCTGCTTCACCTTCTCTGCTTTCCGCAACAAGATGCTGCCGATCTGGCCGGTAGCGCGGACGTGGGTGCCGCCACACGCCGTGAGATCGAACTCAGAGATATCGATCAGCCGAAGGTCGCCGGTCTGCTTGGGAGGAAGCTTGCGCAGGCCGAGCTTGCGAGCTTCCTCAAGCGGTACAAAGCGGATATTGACTGGGCGGTCTTCGGCAATCACTTCATTGGCCAGCAGCTCCGCCCTCTGCGCCTGTGCGGCGGAAAGACCGGTGGTTTCCAGGTCGATGGTGCAGCTTTCCTCGCCCATGTGGAAGCTGACAGTCGGCATATTGAACAGCCGGATAAACGCAGCCGAGAGCACGTGCTGGCCGGAGTGCTGCTGCACGTGGTCACGTCTTCGCGCGGCATCGACGGTGCCATGAACCTGCGTTCCCAGAGCCAGCGGCTTCGACGCAAAGTGAAGGACGCGTCCGTCTTCTTCGTCGGCAACTTCAGCGATGGCAATCTGCTGGCCGTCGGCTGTCAGCGTACCGAGATCGTGTACCTGGCCGCCGCTGGTCGGATAGAAGGCGGTACGGTCGAGCACAAGGGCCGTCCTGCCATTGCTCTCGAGCGCTTCCACCACGCGAGCGTCAAAGTCGTAGAGGAAAGAATCGTGATAGTAGAGGCGGTCAGTCATAAATTGGCACTTAGCAATTAGCCATCAGCATTTAGCTTTGTGTGGTGGCACTCTCATCGTCCTGAATCCTTCATCATGCAAGCAAGAGATACTTCCAAAGAAACCCTCGCACCCTGCGCCTAAACACCGATCTTGAGCGCTTGCGCGATCACATCAATATATTTCAAGCCCGAGCCGGTGTTGAAGAGCACGACCTTGTCCGTGGGTTTGAGGAAACCTTCGCGCAGCAATCGCTGATATGCAGGCAGACAGGCGGCGCCTTCCGGCGAAGCAAAGAGACCTTCCCTGCTCGCCCATTCTTTTACACCGCCGAAGATCTCCTCATCGGAAACCGACACGGCTGTGCCGCCGCTCTGCTTCAAGATGTCGAGAATAATGTAGTCGGCATAGGGTTTAGGCACACGCAAGCCGGCAGCCGAAGTTTGAGCGCCCTGCCACACTTCAGCCACGGGTTTGTGTTCGTTCCAGGCTTTTACCACCGGCGCGCAGCCGGCAGCCTGAACAACGATCATCCTGGGGCGCTTCTTTTTAGGAAGCCAGCCGAGCTGCTCCATCTCATCAAAGGCCTTCCACATGCCGATAAGGCCCACGCCGCCGCCCGTTGGATAAAAGATGGCATCGGGCAGCTCCCAGTTGAGCTGCTCGGCGACCTCATAGCCCATGGTCTTCTTGCCTTCCACGCGAAAGGGCTCTTTCAGCGTCGATATATCAAACCAGCCTTCCGCTTGCTTGCGCTCGTTGACCATGCGGGCGCAATCAGAAATCAACCCATCCACCAGCGTCACGCGCGCGCCGTACGATTTGCATTCCACCAGGTTGGCCAATGGAACGTCTTTAGGCATGAAGATATGGGCTTCAATCCCCGCGGCGGCACAGTATGCGGCCAGGGCGCTGGCCGCGTTTCCGGCGGAAGGCACCGCCAGCTTTTTCAATCCATATTGCCGGGCCATGGTCACGGCGGCACAGAGACCACGGGCCTTGAATGATCCCGTGGGGTTGAGTCCCTCATCTTTTATATAGACGTTGGGATTCTCGCGGCTCGGCAGCATGGGCGTGAAGCCCTCGCCCAGAGTCACCGGTACTTCGCCAGGGAGGACTTCATGGTAACGCCACATGGTGGCGGGGCGTCCGCGGAGCGAATCGGGCGTGAACTTGCCTTTCAGCGCCGCGAGATCAAAACGTACATACAGTGAGCCGCCATCTTTGGGGCAGATTGTTTGCGGCTGCGCGCCGCTGATATGTTCTCCGCATTTGGAGCATTCGAGGTATGCGATCTGGGCCATGCTTGAGAGTTTAGCAAAGGCTACGGGTGATACCTTTTCTCCCCCGCGGGAATTTCCACCTGCAAGCGGTTTCCCGGAGTCGGAAGCGGGCAGGTGGTGTACGGGTTGAAGGCGCAGGGAGGATTGTAAGCCTCGTTGAAGTCAAGCTCGACCGTGCCATTGGCGGGCGCCGTGGAAAACAGGAAGCGGACCTGATATGTGTCCGTTTTACGCGTGAGATCGTTGAAAATAAAAAACAGCCTGCCATCGTCGTCCTGCAGCCCCTCAAGTTTGAAGTGACTGCCATGCAGATCGAAGGTGACGTAGCCGGCCATGGGCAGAGTGGAGCGGTCGCCCAGAATGCCTTCGATCGGCACTTCGCGGAGCGATGAATAAGGAACGAAATTCGCGGTCACGCGCCAGGCCGGATCGATGGGGAACCAGCGCAGGCCGGCAAACTCCTGGCGCAGCTTGCTGTTCTTGTCTTTCATGCGGAGAGCAAAACGCTCTCCGGCCTGATGGATGTAAAAAGTAAGATCGCCGAGGAACATGCGGCTGTCTAATTCATCGGGCTTCAGCTCCGCGGTGCGGACCGGTTTTTCATCCATGGTGATGGGCACATCGGGATTCACATGTACGGTAAACTTGCCGCTCTTGAAGTCGATTGAGCCGGCTTTGGGAGGGACCGGCGATGGCAGTACAAGATCGTTGCCGGGGGCGGAGCCGAAGGAATTGGTCCCCTCACGCAGCCACACCAGGGCCGCGTAGGTAAGATCGCCGTCATCCGAGGTGACCTTGGCCAGGTGGTTTTTCCGCCATTGCTCAACCGATTGCTTATAGGCGGCATCGCGAGAAGAACAGCCCGCCAGAAATCCCACTGCAAGGAGAAGCAACGCGGTCCGGAAGATTACCCTGCTGCCATTCATCGGTTTACTTCTTCTCGGCGCCCGCTTCCTGCAGCGATTTGGGATCAGACGTGTTTTTGGGAGACGCCTTCTGCAGGGTGCTCACCATCAGCCGCCCGGACGCAGGCGTACCTACTTTGTGCCCGATCACAACATCGCGGGCAGAGACTTTGCGTCCATAGACTTTTTCGGTGGCGCTGTTGTCCGGCCGCAAGGTTGAGCCATCGAGCGAGATGCCGGCAAAGAGGCCGCGCGAGCGCGAGTAGGTCAGGATTTCAGCGTGCATCAGGACGTCGGTGGCGGCCTGAGCGTCGCGGCCTTTGGGTCCGGCAGCGGCGGCAGCGTCAGCGCCCAGCTTGACCTTGCTCTTCAAGATGGAATCAATTCCCTTGGGATTGACCACGAGAAGCACAAAGTCGGTGGCCTGTCCGCCGAGCTGGAAGCCAATGTTTCCGCCTTCCAGCGCGACCATGGCCGGAGGTCCCCATGGGCCGGTAAAGTTCTGGCCGCCGCGGCAGGTCATGGCGCCGCGTCCGTAGTTGCCGCCCACGCCAATGGCGAATTTCTTCACCGAGGGAATCACGATCACGCATTCGGATTTATCGAGCACCGGTTTGGGAAGATTGTCGGGAATGTTCAGGATCTCCATCAGGACTTCACCGGCGTGGCGAAGACGGTCGGCCTCATGCTGCTGGGCCGGAGCGACGGCGGAAAGTAACAGCGCTGCAATGGTGAAACTGAAAATTTTTTTCATGGTCTTTCCTTCTTAAGATTTTGAGTGCGGGCCGGCAAGTCAAAAGATAAACCGGATTGACGCCAGGCAAATGGGTCAAAATCCAGTTTGAATCATCGCGATCATTTAAACTGTATCACCTCCGGAGGCTGCCCGATGCGTTTACCAACGCGGTTCATGGCGATCTTGTTGCTCTGCACAGTATTCATTTCCCCCTTGCAGGCGCGTGTAGTGCGGGTGGAGATTACGTCACGCACAGACATCGAAAATGGAAAGCCTTTTGGAGCGGCCGGCGCGTACGAAAAAATTACCGGACGCGTTTATTTTGCGGTGGATCCGGCGAACCTGCATAACCAGCAGATCGTGGACCTGGACAAAGCTCCACGCAACGCAAAGGGCGAGGTCGAGTTTTCCGCCGATTTGTACCTGCTGAAGCCCAAGGACATGGCGAAGGGAAACCAGGCGGCGCTGTTTGAAGTATCCAATCGCGGTGGACGGGGCATTCTCTCGCTGGTCAACGGGCGGGAAGGAGAATACGGCGATGGCTTTCTCATGCGCCAGGGGTACACAATCGCGTGGGTGGGCTGGGAGTTCGATCTTTCAAGCCAGGGCGAGCGCCTGCGGCTCTCCGCGCCAATCGCTCATGATCCCAGCGGAAAAGAAATTCATGGGTTGGTGCGCACGGACTTTACGCCGGCAGAAAAACGAGTTGATATGCCTCTGGGGCACATTCTGCTGGGGCCGGATGGAGGGAATAGTTACGCGGTGGACGATCCGCAAAGCCCAGCCAACGTGCTGACTGTCCGCGATACACCCACCGAGGCGCGCACCAGGATTCCGCGGAGCGATTGGAGCTTTGCCCATATGGTCGATGGGAAGCTCACCCCTGATCCGCATTTCATCCATGTAAATACCGGTTTCGTTCCCGGCAGGATTTACGAACTGGTCTATAGCAGCAAGAATCCCGCCGTGGTGGGCGTGGGGCTTGCGGCGGTGCGGGATTTTCTCTCCTATTTGAAGCACGATCCGCAGGCAACGGCCCCGGTGAAGCGGGCTTATGCGGTTGGCATTTCACAGAGCGGACGCTTTTTGCGGCACTTCATCTACCAGGATTTCAACGCCGACGAACAGGGCAGGCAGGTGATGGATGGCGTGATCGCGCATGTTGCGGGCGCGGGGCGCGGCAGCTTTAACCATAGATTTGCCCAGCCATCGCGTGATGCCCAGCCGATGTCGAGCCTGTTCTTCCCCACAGACCTGTTCCCTTTTACTGATCTGCCAGAGGAAGATCGCTGGACGGCCTCAGCCGGCCTCCTGGATGCTCCAACCAAATCCCACACCGTTCCGAAAATTTTCTACACGAACACTTCTTACGAGTACTGGGGCCGCGCGGCATCCTTGATTCACACGACCGCCGATGGCCAGAAGGACGCAGCGGCGGCCCCAAACACGAGGATCTATTTCCTGGCCGGACTGGAGCACTTTACTGTTCCCTTCCCGCCGGAAAAAGACATGCTGGGTAATCCTGATTACAAGTCGCAACAGAAGCCCAATCCCAATCCTATCCAGTGGTACTGGCGAGCGCTGATCACAGACATGGACCAATGGGTGAAAGAAGGCAAGGAGCCGCCGCCGAGCATGTATCCGAAGACTGCAGAGAGCACGCTGGTTCCGCTGGACAAATACAAATTTCCCAAAATCCCTGGAGTCAATACGCCGCACGAAGTAAGCCTGGCGTACCACCTCGATTTCGCGCTGGAGGTAATCGGGCGGCCGCCAGGCAAGGCAAACAGCAAAGAGCCCGAGATGGCCTGGATAGCGATCGAGCCTCCGCAAGTCGGCGCTCCGTTTGGCGTGCTGGTGCCGCAGAGCGATGCCGACGGCAATGACCTGGGCGGTGTGCGTTTGCCTGAGCTGCAGGTCCCGCTGGCGACCTACACGGGATGGAACCTGCGTGATCCGAGCATTGGCGCGCCGGAGCAGCGCGTGAGTTTTCTGGGATCGTGGATTCCGCTGGCAAAGACCGCAGAGGAGCGCAAAAAGTCAGGCGATCCGAGGTTATCTATTGCAGAACGGTATAAATCGCAGGAAGAGTACATGAGCAGGTTCGAGCAGGCGGCGAAGAAGCTGATCGAGCAACGGTTTTTGCTGCAGGAAGATCTGCCCGCGATTTTGGAGCGAGGCAAATTGGAGTGGAAAACGATTGTGGGTGAGTGATCTATGTACGGAGTATGCGGCCGGCCCGGTCGGCCGCCCTATCCATTCATCGAACAGCGCTATTCGCACCAACTGGAGATGGTAAGAACTTCGTCCCTGGGCTTGGTCGAGGTACCTCTGGTTCCAGAGGGTTATATTCTCCGACAGTTACGAAGCGGCGATGAAGGACCATACGACGATCTGTTTCACCTGGCCTTTGCCGATGAGGGCCGCTTCGCGGAGACCGTTGGACGGGCATTGGATGGCGGCTTTTTTGTAATCGAGCACCTGGCTTCGCGTGAGATTGTGGCATCCTGTGTGGCCATGCGCGGCAGTAGTTCACCTCGGCATGAGGCCGGACAACTGGGTTGGCTGGTCACTGATCCGTCGCACACGCGAAAGGGTTTGGGGACGATCGTCTCCGCATCGGTAACAAACCGGTTAGTTGCGGAAGGCTACCAGCACCCATTTCTTGGAACGGAAGACTTTAGGATTGCCGCAATTTCAATTTACCTCAATCTTGGATGGCGTCCCCACATTTACCGTGACGATATGGAGCTTCGCTGGCGGAGCATTTATGGCTGCCTGGGACGCGAGTTCCTGAGAGACTGATACC
>Ga0164306_10001092_pt1 | contig 11822 bp, 10 predicted proteins | sample Whisoiple_242_MG_FD_110213 | JGI IMG/M metagenome (GOLD analysis project Ga0164306, IMG submission 110213) | Soil microbial communities amended with fresh organic matter from upstate New York, USA - Whitman soil sample_242_MG | ecosystem: Environmental > Terrestrial > Soil > Unclassified >... | reverse complement strand
TCGATGTCGACGAGTTCGACGACACGACCGCCGCGTGGCAGGTCCTCCTCGAGACCGCCGCCGACACGGTCCTGTCCGAGTCGTTCCTGTACAACTCCGCCAAGCACGGCCTCACCGTGGTGCACACCGACGAGAGCACCCGAATGGTGTTCACGCCTCCCGACGGTGGAGACCCGATCCAGCTCGCGGCGGGCTCGCAGCTCACGTACCTGCACAAGCCCGAGACTCCCGGGGCGAAGGGCGGGCCGGAGTGGTGGGTGTCGCTGACCCACACCCTCTCGGATCAGGACATCGAGGTGTCCCTCCTGATCCAGCGGGCGGTGTCGTCGCTGTGGAACGTCGCTCGGCGCCGCTACACAGGGCAGGCGGGCGAGGTGTCGATCGTCGCGGCCCGTGCGGTGCGTGACGCCATCTACGGCCCCATCGCTGCGGAGGGATCGGTCGTTCGCACCATGTCGCACGAGTTGACGAAGAAGGACCTTCAGGGCGCGTTCAGCGGCATCAACGCGCGCATCACGGGTCCGGGGCTGCCGGACGAGGACGAGTGGGACCCCGAGGCCTCCGACGACGGCCCGCCGCCGCGGCTTGCTGCTCTACCGGTACGGCAGCAGGATCAACGGATCATCAGCACGTCCACCCGGAAGCTGCTCCCGTTCTCGCCGAACTGGTCGACGCGCGTGTGATCCGCGGGCCCGCCGCGGCCACAGAGATGGGCATGTCACCGACCGACCTCGACCACGCTGTCTGGCAGCGACAGCGCAGAAGGCAGTAGGTCGCCTCGGAGGAGCCACGAACCCCGCAGCGCGGCTCACCGAAGCTGTCGGCGTGCGCTTGCCGCGCATGCCCGCTAATAGCGCGCTTCTACTGTAGGTTCTCATTCGTAGTGGCGGATGGCGATGCCTCTACCTGCGGGTTTGTAGAATTCTCATCAAAATGGCGGACGCACTTTTCTCATCTTCGTGGCGGATCCTATAACCGTACGGTGGTACTAAAATGCTTCGCAACAAGGAGTAAGCGAGCACGCCGTGCTGGTGAGCGGCCGCTAACGGGAATCGGGCGGGCCTCCCGATTCGCGCTTTGACTACCGCTGCCCGCCGCCTTCAAAACCGATCGGTCCCAGACCGAAAGGCTTAGACCGCAAGATCTACGACGCGACCAGACGACCTGGAATCAGGTGCGTTGTTGGGCTGCTGACGCGCGGTGATCTCCTGGTCCGTGTCCACGGTGGCCGCCCACGGGCGAAGCGCGCACTCCCCTGCCCCACCCGGCCTGCGCAATACGGCAGAAACGAATACCGGGACTTACCAGTAAAGTCTCCGATTTCATCGGAAGAATCAGCGAACGTCTCCCCTCTGCCCCTGTTGCCGACGCCGGACCAGTATCGTGGATACGTTTGGGACACTGTGGATTTCATCTCCGTGGGCGCAACGGTCGCCGTGGCAACACGGTCCGCATCAATAGGCGTGGCTGACTTGTGGCGACAACCGGAAGCCGTGAGTGCCGGGCCACAAAACCCTTGGGGTTCGCAGCACCCGAACTGCCGAGCGTTGATCTGCGGCCCACGGTCGGGTTGCGTTCATCCGGGCGCTCTCACCAGTACGCAGTCGAACCCACTCTTGCCCATCGCCTGTGTTCACGATCGTGGTTTTCCTGCGCCGGCCGGTCGGAAGCCTTCGGCGGCGAGCCACGCTCGGGCCCGCCCGCGCTGGCGCTCATTGGATAGCTGGTAGTAGCGCTGTAGCTCGTGGGGCCAGCGTGAGAGCACGTCTTTGAATCGACGGAAGGCGCCTGTCCCGGTGATCGCAATCTGCAGACGGTCAATGGTTGCAGGATCTTCCATCGTGGCTATGAACAGTTCCATATCACGGTAGCCCTCGCGTGAGCCTTCGTGCGCCACGTGGAGCCAGCGGTCCTCGTCGTCCTCGTCTCCGTCATCCTCGTCGCACTCCATGCTCTGTGGCCAGCATTCGCCGGACCTTAGGTCGATGCGGCCGCCGCCGCAGAGCGGATCGCCTTCTAGTAGCGAAGCCAGCTCGTCGAGATCGACTGGGAGTGAGCGCAGTAGCGGCGTGGGGCCCTGGCCCAGGGCCGCCTGGAGCTGGTCGGCCAAGTCCTCGTCCCCATCCCAGCATCGTTCCCGCAGCGCCGCCGCGCATTGTGCGGCCAGTTCGACCGCTCCCTCTACATCCTGGGTGACGGCGTCCAGCAGGCCACCGCCAGCTAGCTGTAGCACGTCCCCGGTCAGCCGCCCGCACACCACGCCCACCACGGACCCGTCACCGTTGTAAACCGCACTGCGCAGCGCCTTGACAGCCTCGGCGTCCCACTGGCTCACAAGGCAACCGTAATCAACGGCCAAAGAACCCATAAGTTCGAGTCCCTCAGGCTTCAGGACGAATGCGCGGGCCGGCGCGATGACGTACTGGGCGTAGCCGCTGTGCCCCTGCGGGAAGGGGAGCATGCCGAACACCTCGTCACCCGGCTGGTAGATGGTGACGCGCAAGCAGACGGTCTCCACCGTTCCCGAGACATCCCACCCGAGCACGAACGGTGGCTCGCCTACGAATACGCCACTCTGCCGAGCCGTTACGTCGACCGGGTTCACCCAGCGGCGTGCACACGCATGACGATCTCACCGATGACCGGCGCGGGGATCGGGACGGGGATCGGGACGTCGATGAGTTTGACCTCGGTTCCGCCGAGCTCGTTTTGTCTGATGGCGTGCATCGTGTCGTTCATCTCTCGCTCCGAATTTGGTGTGAGTGCTGCGCCGGTCATGACTCCTAGCGGTTTTCGAGTTGAGCAAGGGCTCGCCGCACGCCGGCATCGCTCGCGAGCCTCGCGTCGACGACCGGCCCGGCCACACCTCGAAGCGCAGCGACGGGCCGCCAGCGGCCGGGGACGGTGACAGACCGTTGCCGGCGCTCCAGCCCGTCGGCGATCGCGGCTGCTGCGGTCTTCGGCTGAATTCGTTTGAGTATGAATTTGGGCATCGCCGAGAGCAGCGCGAGTACGTGAGGATCTGCGTCTACGCCCCCACGGATCATGTCGGTCTCGATGAGTGAGAAGTACGCCGTCATGGCCGAGGCGCCGTGACCCGCCAGCTCGACGCCGAGGCCACGGCCGAGTTGCTCGACTGCAGCCTTGCTCATCGCGTACGGGATGGCACCCGCCCCGTTGATGTAGGCGAACACCGAACTCACCAGCACGATCTGCCCGCGGCTGCTGATAACGGATTCCAGAGTGGCCGCCACCGTGTTGACGACTCCGTCGACGTTGACGGACATGACACCACCCACCTGCTCGGGCGTAAGTGTGCGGAATGTGCCGCCACGTCCCAGAACGCCGGCGTTGGCAATGGCGACGTCGATGCGCCCAAACTCCTCATGAGTTCGCCGCACGGCCTCCTCGACGGAATCGATTTCGGTGACATCGCATTTGAGCGCCAGACTGTGACCGTTTGGTAGCGTCGCCGCAACCCGCTGCACCGCAGACAAATCAATGTCGGCCAGCGCGACTCGTGCCCCACGCTGAGTCAATGCGGTCGCGGTGGCGGCGCCCAGCCCGCGACCGGACCCGGTAATCAGGACGACCTTGTTGGAGAGTGAATAGCGCGTCATGTCATAGACCGCGCTTGCGCCCGAATGACGTGGTGCCATTGCGGCGGAGCATCGCGACCGTGGTGGCGATGCGTCCGCGATTGAGGTCGGGTTTGAGGCCGGCGCCCACGCGGTGTAATTGGTCGGCGTGCCAGGAGAGTTCGAGGATTCCGTCGAGTGATTTGATGTCGACGAACCTGCCAAGTACACGGCGCATGCCGGCGCGCACCTGATGTGAGGCCAGAGTCTCGGCGTGCCCGGCAAGGATCACCGCGGCGGCGTCGGGCGTGGTTGCGGTGGGTCGGCCCAGACCGACGACGTCGCACTCACCGGCCTGCACCGCCTCATGCATCGCGCTGCGGGAACGGAACCCGCCAGTGACGGCCAGCGGGATGTCGCCGGCAAGGCTGCGGACCGTGCGGGCGTACTCCAAGAAGTAGGCCTCCCGCGCGCGGGTGCTGTCTGCAGCCTTGCCCATCATGGCGGGCTGCTCGTAGCTGCCGCCGCTGACCTCGATCATGTCGATGCCCTCATGCGCCAATGCCGCCACCACGGAGCGGGATTCATCTTCGGTGAACCCGCCGCGCTGGAAGTCGGCCGAGTTCAGCTTGATGCCCACCGCGAAGCCCGGCGACACTCGCGCGCGGATGCGGCGGACGACTTCGAGGACGAAGCGCATCCGCCGCTCGGGGTCACCGCCCCACTCGTCGTTGCGCTGGTTCGACAACGGCGACAGGAACTGCGCGACCAGGTATCCGTGGGCGGCGTGTATCTGCACACCGTCGAAACCCGCCGTTTCGCATACCACCGCCGCGGCCGCGAAACGCTCAATGATGTCTTCGATCTCCGCAGATGTCAGCTCGCGAGGCGTGGCCGCACCGGGGAAGTTGAGCGGCACCGGGCTGGGGGCGACGGGGGTGTGTCCGAGTGCGAGCGGGTTCGACTGGCATCCTGGATGATTGAGCTGCACCCAGATCGGTACGCTGGCGTCCTTGGTGGACTTGGCCCAGCGCGACAATGCGTCCAGGTTGCGCTCGTCCTCGATGACGACGTTGCCCGGCTCGCCGAGCTGCGTGCGGTCGACCATCACATTGCCGGTGACGATCAGGCCGTACCCGCCTTGGCTCCAGCTGGTGTAGAGCCGTTCGAGTCGCTCGTCGGGAGAGTTCTGTTTGTCGCTGAGCCCTTCGCTCAACGCGGCCTTCATGATCCGATTGGGCAGCACCTGGCCGCAGGGCAGCGTCAGCGGTTCGTGCAGGGAAGTCATACGGGTGTTCCTTTCAGATGGGCTGTCCGCAGCGGAGCCTTGTCCGTCTTGCCGACGGCGTTCTTGGGGATGGCGTCCATCACGGTGATCAAGGTGGGACGTTTGTAGCCCGCGAGTTTGCATGCGCACAGTGCATGCAGCGCTTCGGGATTGATGGTGCAGCCGGGTCGTGGTTGGACGTAGGCGGCGACGGTTTCGCCCCATTTGTCGTCGGGTACGCCGATGACCGCGGCTTCCAGCACGGTGGGGTCACTGGTGAGGACGTCTTCGATTTCTTTGGGGTAGATGTTTTCTCCGCCGCGGATGATCATGTCTTTGGACCGCCCAACCAATGTCAGGTAGCCCTCGGTGTCGAGGTGGCCGACGTCGCCGGTGTGCAGCCAGCCGTCGATGATCACGCGGGCGGTTTCGTCGGCTCGTCCCAGATAGCCGCGCATGACGTTAGGGCCGGCGATGACGACCTCGCCGTCCACCCCGGTCGCCACCTCGGCGCCGTTTGCATCGACGATTCGGATCCGCTGACCCGGAAACGCGATCCCCACCGTTCCGGCCCGCCGTTCACCGGTGACCGGGTTGATGGTGGCGGCACACGTTGCTTCCGACAGGCCGTATCCCTCGATGAGCGGCAATCCGTAGCGAGCCTCGAACCGGCCCAGCAATTCTGCGGAGGCCGGGGCGGCGCCACAGATGCCGAACCGCAGCGATGACGTGTCAGGAACCACCTCGTCGGGCAGTGCGGCCAGCATTGTGTAGATGGTGGGCACCGCCGAAAAGAACGTGGGTCGGTGGTGTTGGACGGTGTCAAAGAAGGTGTGCGGATCAAACCGCTCGGCGATGACGACACTGGCACCCGCGAGCAGCGGCATCAGCACGCTGACCACGATGCCGTTGACGTGAAACAAAGGCAGGATCAGGAGACACCGATCCGCCGGCGCGATGCCCAGCGCTTGGCGTCCCATCTCGGCCATCGCGTCGAGGTTGGCGTGATCAAGCATCACCCCCTTAGGCACCCCGGTGGTGCCGCTGGTGAAGATCAGCAGCGCCAGCGTCGACGGATCCACCAGTGGCGGCCCATCCCAACCCGGCCCCTTCGCGTAGAGATTCCCGACGGCCAGCGTCACGACCGTGCCCGGCGCGCTTACCCCGTCCTCGGCGACCAGCAGCCGTGCGCCAGAGGCATCGAGTTGTCGCATGACCTCGTCGTCGGTCAGGCTCGGATTGACCGGCGTCACAGTGGCGCCCAACCGCTAGCACGCGAACAACAGCACCACGAACTCAACCCGGTTGCGCAACTTGAGTGCCACCACATCCCCTGCACCGACACCCATCTCGTCAAGATGACGACGTGCCGCTCGAACGCGCTCCAACAACCCAGCATTGGTCAACGACCGAGTCCCGTCCGACACCGCAGGACCATTGGGGTCGAGATCTGCCCGCCGGTCGGGCAACGAAGCAAAAGTCATGGCGTGCCTATTCGGGAGCGGGTATCGCGAACATGGTGAGCGTCGCGCACACCGAGTGATAGATGCCGATGAGGAAGGCGATATCGATCAATCCCTTGGCCCCGAAGCTATTTTCGGCTTCTCGATACAGGGATTCGTCGACGCGATGACTGGTTGACAGCTGCTGAGTGAGCCGCAGGGCGATGTGTTCGTCGTAACTCAGGCCGTCCGGGAGGCCACCGGTGGCCACCGCCTTGGCGGCATCCTCTGAGAGGCCCGCCTTTCGGGCTACGGCCAAGTGGGCATACAGCTCGTAGTCGGCCTGCCACACGGCGCCGACCGCGAGGATGATGACTTCGCGGACCCGCGCACTCAGCGATGTGTGCACCCGCTCGGCGAATTGCAAGTCCAAGAAGGGTGCGGCGATGGCGGGGTTGAGCAAGGCTGGGTTGAACGGACCGATGAGTCGTCCATCTGCAACAGTGCTTTGGAATTGGGCATCGTTGGCCCAGGGGACGATCTTGGTCGCCATGCGGTCGAAGATCTCGCGCTGTGCGGGGTTTAGAGCCGCGGGATCCGCAAGCGGCAAGCGTCCACCCAAGGTATCGGCTTGATCCGACATCACACTACAGCTCCGGCTGGCTGCAGCTGGCGAGTGAGAAACTCGACCTGGTCGCCTACCAGTGCCTCGAAGGGCTCGCCGAGATAGAAGGCGAAATGCCCGGCGTCGTAGCGTTTGATCTCGCCCCTTGGCGCGGTGCGCGCGTACCGCAGGGTTTGGGCGGGCGGCGTGACGCTGTCGGTGTTGCTGACACAGAACAGGATTGGGAACTTGATCTTCTTTGCCGCACGCCCGGGCCGGTAGTTGGCGATAGTCGGAGCGACCCGCGCCGCCACCTCGTTCCGGAACGTCGTGTCGGCCGGTAGTAGCGCCTCGTAGCCGGGAAGGGCGTCCGGGGCGTTCATCAGGGCCAGGGAGCCGGGCGGGCCGGCGAGCGGGATCATCGCGGGTGGCCTTCGTAACACCATGGACGCGAAATCTCGTGCGACTGATGGCAACACCTTCAGGGTTTCAGTCGGACCCAGCGCGAGCGCTGAGGCCATGCCGTCCGTGAATGGGCATTGAGCGACCGCGGCTTTCAGTTCAGGATGTCGTGAGGCGACGGTGATGGAATGCCCGCCACCAAAGGAGCTACCCCAAACGGCAAGACGGGTTCCGTCGACATCGCGACGATTCTTCACCCATGCGATGGCCCCATCCCAGTCGGCGAGCTGTCGCTTGATCGACAGGAGCTGCCGAGGGTGGCCGCCGCTGTCGCCGAAGTGCCGATAGGTGAAGGCCAAGGCGGCGATACCGGCCTGCGCGAAGCGCTCGGCGAAGGCGTCCAAGCGCATCTCGCGCGTCGCGCCGAGGCCGTGCCCCAGGATGACCACGGGCGGCGAGGTGACTCCGGTGGGCAGGTAAAGCCATGCGGCACAGGTGTCCTCGCCCGACGTGAACGAGACGTCGTGCCGGGTGTACGGCTGCCCAGTACTCATATCTTCACCGCGCCGTTGGTCGAGCCGACCCCGGGCACCCGGCCCGATTCGAGCGCCTGCGCGTAGGTGTCGGGGCGGTAGAGGGGCAGCTCGCCGGTGGACGCCGTATCCGAGAGGTATTGGAGCATCAGTTCCTGCCCGGCCTCGGACTGATCGGTCTGGAGGAACTCGGTGCGTTCGACGTGGAGGCCTTCCGACAGCGACATCGAGCCGCCGAAGTACACCGACCGCTTGATGGCCTCGACCGACCCTTTGGTCCGCTTGCCGAAGTAGTCGGCAAGCTCGGCCGCCCGCGTGACGACCTCGTCGGGTGCCACGACATCGTCAACGGCTCCATTGGCCAGCGCCTGCGCGGGCGTGAACGGCTTGCCTTCGAGGATCGCGACGAGCGACTTGTGGGTGCCGATCAGCCGGGTCAGTCGTTGGCTGCCGCCACCGCCGGGCATGATACCGAGGAGGACTTCCGGCTGACCGATGAAGAACTCCCCATCGGCCATCACGCGCAGATCGCAGGCCCAGGCGAATTCCGCGCCGAGACCCAGAGCCGATCCGTTGAGCGCGGCGACGAAGATGACGCCGCTGGCGTTCATGCGCAAGAACGTCGCGTGCAGGCGGTCGAGCTGCGCGGCTCCCCGCAGCGGGGTCCTGCGCAGAACCGGCTCGGGGACGCGGGCCCGGTTTACGCCTCTGGCCAGGCGCAGCACTGCCGAGGCGCCGCGTCGATTCAAGTCCGGGACCGCGGCACCCTCTGCCTGGAGCCACCGCACGTCGGCATGGCTGACGAACCGGCCGGGGCGCGCGCCGGTGAAGACGACGGCGTGGACGCTCGGGTCACGGTCGACGCGGTCCACCAATTCATCGAGCTCGTTGGCCATGTCGACGCCGAACAAGCTGTGCGGGCCGCCGTCGACTCGCACGATCAAGGTGGTCCCGCGGTCCTCGATCTGGAGGTGGCTGTTGTCTTGGTGTGTCATGCGGGTTGCTTTCCGTGTGGCTTCGTCAGGAGTGTTGAAGTGCTATAACGAAGTTATCATTTACTATAACGAAGTTATTCCGGTTGTGGCAAGCGCCACTTGAAACAGCGAGGCGGGTGAAGCGTGCGGAACGCGGCAGAAGGTACGACGCCGCCCGATGGCGTGCCAGAGCGGCTGGTTGAGGCGGCCATCCGGCTGCTGGCCGAGCAGGGGCCATCTGCGATCAAGGCACGCACGGTCGCAGCGGCAACCGGGTTGTCGACGATGGTGGTCTACAGCCACTTCGGTGGGATCCCTGAGCTCACCCGTGCCGTGATCGACAAGGGATTCAAGGAGCTCGACGCAGCGTTTTCTGCGCTGCCGGCGACCGATGACCCGATCGCGGATCTCGCCATTCAGGCGATGACGTGCCGGCGGGTCGCCCGCGAGAACCCCCACCTCTACGACCTGATGTTTGGACTGTCGACACGAGGAAGCTATCGGCCGCTGCAAGAGTCGGAGGTCCGTTCGAGTGGACGCTCGCCTGCCTTCCTGGCCGCCTACGCTCACGTCACAGAGGCGTGCACACGACTCGTGGACTCCGGCCGGGTCAGGCAGCAGGACCCCTGCGGTATCGCTGCTCAACTGTGGAGTTTCGTGCACGGCTTCATCACCCTCGAGCTCGCGGAGACCTTCGTCGGGTTCGACGACCCAGTAAGGCAGGTGCTGCTGCCGTTAGGCGTGAATGTTTCCGTCGGACTGGGCGATACGCGTGAGCGTGCCGAAGCCTCACATCAAGCGGCCGCGCGCTTTTACGCATCGATCGCTGTCGAAGGCGAAGGCCGCGCGGCCCGGTGACTTTCGGAGGCGGGCACGATTTGGTCATGTCTTCCCAGTGCCTCTACCTCACGCTCCAGCGCCGGTGTCACTCCGGCCGCGAAGCGCCTCATCCACGGCCACGCGGCTGGCGAGTTCAGCACAGCCTTCGCCCAGTTGGCGACGACAACAGCTCGCGGCACGTACACGCGGCTGCGCCGACGCACGAGGCCGCGCACGATCGCAGCGGCCGCCCTGTCGACACTCGTCGTGACATTGCCTGGGTACGGCAGCCGCCCACGTAGCGCCTGGAACGAAGGGAGATCCGTCTCGGCCCCTCGGACGAGGTCGGTGTCGATCCACGAGGGATGGACAAGTCCGACGGTGATGCCGAGGTGCGCTACCTCCTGGCGGTAGGCGAGGGCGAGCATCTCCACGCCTGCCTTGCTTGCGGCATAGGAGGCGAGGCCGGCGAGCGGTGTGAAGGATATCGCCGACGCCACCACCATCGCGTGGCCTCGACTGCGCTCCAGGTGAGGTGTCGCGTACTTGAGGGTGCGGAAGACGCCGTTCAGGTTGATGTCCAGGACTCGCTCGAACGACGCCTCGTCGGCCTGCCGCACCGTGCCGTACGCGGCAACGCCGGCATTGGCGACCACGAAGTCGATGCCACCCATAGCCTTCGCGCAATCATCAATCGCCGAACGCAAGGCGACGCCGTCGCGCACATCCGCCTCCAGCCAAGTCCCGCCTGCGCCCAGGTCCTCGGCGAGGGCGCACAAACGATCGGGCTCAAGGCCGATGAGGGCCACACGAGCCCCTCCGGCGGCGGCAAGACGTGCCACCTTCTCCCCGATTCCCCGTGCGGCTCCGGTGATTACCAGCTTTCGACCCGACAAGTTGCGACGCATTAGGAGATGCTCGCTACGGGTGAGCGGTATTGCGGCGGCATGCGGTATCCGCCAAGAGCCTCCGTGAGCAACGCGGCGAATTCCACCGTCGTGCGGTCTCCCCCTTGCGGTCCCATCGCCTGGATGCCGATGGGTAGGCCCGCCGCGTTGGTGGTGATGGGCATCGTCGTGGCCGGCGCTCCGGCGATGTTGGCCAACGCGCTCCATTTGGTTTGGTCCCAGTACGAACGTGCGACACCGTCGACGTCGATGGTGCGGCCGAAGCGGTCATGGTCCTTGTCGTGATGATCGGGTGCTGCGGTGGGTGTCACGGGCAACAGCAGCACGTCGAACTCCTTGAAGAACCCCACCCAGCGGTGCGCGATCTCCCGACGAGCCGCATCGCGGAACAACCACGCCCGGTGGCTTTGGATCGTCCCCCGCAGCGCGGCGGCAGCGTCGCCGCGCGGACTCATCAGTGAGCGCAGGGCAAGGGCACCGCCGAAGAGCGGGCTCATCGTCGAACGGTCAACCGAGAACGCTGCCATCACCAAGCTCAGGAAGAGGTCGTGTGAGGTAGTTAGATCCACCGGGATGCTTGCAGGTTGCTCTACGACCCGTGCGCCGGCGTCGCGCAACGCGGTGACGGCGTCGTCAATGGCTCGGTGGGTGTCTTTGTCGATTGGGCAGGCAGGATCGTCGGCCCATACCGCGACACGGAAGTCCTTGAGCGCCGTTGCGCGCGGCGGGGCAAGGGTGTACGAGAACCCGCCATCTGGGTTCAGCGGGCCGACCGTGGCTTCCAGAGCGGGGATGATGTCGCGGGCACCACGCGCCTGCACGCCAGCACAGGCCATATCGGCTTCACCCCAGCGACCGGGACTACCCGGCCCGCCGGGGATGTGGCCCACCAATGGGATGGACTGCCATGTCGACTTGTGGCCGTAAAGGCCACAGAAGTGAGCCGGAATCCGGGTGGAGCCACCGATTTCGGAACCGTAGTCAAAGCTGATCAGCCCGGCCGCGGTAGCGGCGGCGCCACCACCAGCTGAGCCGCCGGATGTGCGCGACCGATCCCATGGGTTGTTGGTCCGGCCGAACACCGGATTGCTGGCCTGCACGTCCGCGTTGCCGGTCGGCATGTTGGTCTTGCCGACGATGATGGCCCCCGAGCGACGCAGTCTGGCGACGGCCTCAGCGTCCTGCGTCGGCACGTAATCGGCCAGGTCAGGCCGACCGCAGACCGTGCGCATACCAGCCGTCTCGTAGCTGTCCTTCACGGTGATCGGCAAGCCGTGCAGTGGGCCGAGGTCATC
>Ga0164306_10001090_pt1 | contig 11835 bp, 6 predicted proteins | sample Whisoiple_242_MG_FD_110213 | JGI IMG/M metagenome (GOLD analysis project Ga0164306, IMG submission 110213) | Soil microbial communities amended with fresh organic matter from upstate New York, USA - Whitman soil sample_242_MG | ecosystem: Environmental > Terrestrial > Soil > Unclassified >... | reverse complement strand
GCGCCACCCGATCCTCGGACCTCGGCTGCGCGAGTGCGCGGACGCGCTCGATGCCCTCGACACCGACGACCCCGTGCGCGTGCTGGGTCCTGTCGACGCGACGAAGCTGCGCTCGTCGATGACTCTTTTCGAGCTGGCGGCCCGCGACCCGGAGGACGCCGCGCCCTTCGCTCGCGTGCTCGATCACTTCTTCGAAGGCCGCCGCGACGAGGCGACGACGGGGATCCTCGGCTCGTGAACGACGACGTCGAGGCCCGCGTCGCCACGCACGAGACCGGCCCTGAGGCGGCACCCGGGGCCAGCGGGCGCGCACCGGCCACCGAGCCCGACCCGCGGCGCTGGAAGGCCCTGTGGGTGTGCCTCGTGGCCGGCTTCATGACCCTCCTCGACGTCAGCATCGTCAACGTCGCCCTCCCCTCGATCCAGTCCGGGGTGCACGCCACGCCCAGCGACCTGCAGTGGGTCGTCTCGGGCTACGCCCTCGCGTTCGGCCTGACGCTCGTCCCCGCAGGACGCCTCGGTGACGTCCTCGGCCGGCGCACCGTGTTCGTCGTCGGCGTCGTCCTCTTCGGGCTCGCGAGCCTCGCCTGCGGGATCGCCCCGAACAGCACCCTGCTCATCGTCTTCAGGCTGGTCCAGGGTGCGGCCGGCGGCATCCTCAACCCGCAGGTCTCGGGCCTGATCCAGCAGCTGTTCCGTGGCGACGAGCGTGGCCGCGCCTTCGGCCTGCTCGGCGCGACCATCGGCATCTCGACGGCCGTGGGTCCCGTCGTCGGCGGGGTCATCCTCGACGGTCTGGGCGAGCAGAGCGGCTGGCGGTGGATCTTCTTCGTCAACCTGCCGATCGCCGTGGCAGCGGTGCTGCTCGCCATGCGCTGGCTGCCCGATCCCCCGCCTCGCGACCCCCAGCGGCATGTCGACGCCGACCCGCTCGGCGTCGTGCTGCTCGGCGCCGGCGTGCTCGGCGTCCTGCTGCCCGTCGTCGAGACGGGGCGTGGCGGCGCGGGCGTCCCGTGGTGGGTGGCCCTCGTCGGCGCGGCCCTCCTCGCCGCCTTCCTCTGGTGGGAGCGCACGTACACCCGGCGCGGCCAGAGCCCTCTCGTCGACCTGGCCCTCTTCCACGTGCCCGGCTACGCCTCTGGTGCAGCGGTCGGCAGCATCTACTTCGGTGGCTTCACCGGCATCTTCTTCGTGCTGACGATCTTCTTCCAGCAGCAGCTGGGCTACTCTCCCCTGCTCGCGGGGCTGGCCGTCACCCCCTTCGCCGCCGGGTCGGCCGTGACCTCCGCGATCGGCGGGCGCCTCGTCAGCCGATTCGGGCGCTCGCTCGTGACCGGTGGGCTCACCGTGGTGCTCGTGGGTCTCGTCGCGGTGGACGTCGTCACCAGTGCAGTCCACGACACCTCGCTCGGCTGGTGGCTCGCCGGCCCCCTGCTCGTCGCGGGCCTCGGCAGCGGTCTGGTCATCTCCCCCAACATCACGCTCACGGTCGCCCGGGTCCCGGTCGATCGAGCCGGCACCGCAGGAGGGCTCCTCCAGACCGGGCAGCGCATCGGCACCGCAGCCGGGATCGCCCTCGTCGGGGCCGTCTTCTACGCGGACGCCGCTGCCGGCGGCGCGCTCGACGCGTCGACCGCACTCCGCGTCGCTGCCGCTCTCGTCGCAGTCGCGCTGCTCGCCAGCGCCCTCGACCTGCGTGGGCGCCGGCGACGCGCACGCACGGAGACCCACCCCGGACGATAGGACCCGCCCTCGGACTCCGGCCCCGTCCGACCCGCCCGGGCGACCTCGACCGGCGACCTCAGCCGGCGACCTCAGCCGGCGCTTGATATCGCAAGACGGACGTACGTCTCGTGATCGACACGGCGTGTTGCGTCAGCGACTATTCGCGTTGACTCGGTAGTAATCGGACAAATGGGTTAAATTGTCACACCCGCGTTCGCAGGTTCCCTGACGGCCTCTCTCCACGCGCACGGGATCACAACCCAACACCCCTCGCGCCCTGCCACCCTGCCTCGGCCCGGGTGGATCCCACCGATCCCCGTCTCGGAGACCCACCATGAAACACCCCCTCCTTCCTCGACGCCTGCGGGCGCTCGGTCTGCTCGTGGCAGCCGTCGCGTCGCTCGCCATCGTGTCCACCGTGGCCCCGTTGGCCACGGCCGGCGGCGGCGCCGTCGCGGTGCCCCCGACCCCGGCCGGCCTCCCGGTCGCGATCGAGGGCCTGTCGCCCTACGTCCCCCCGACCGGCTGCGACCTGCGCACCCGGACCGGCTCCGCGAAGCTCGCCAAGCTGATCCAGGTGACCTACGGCAACACGTACGGCCTCTCGCGCACCTGCACGTCGGCGACGACGCCCTCCTCGGAACACTTCGACGGACGCGCCATCGACACCTTCTTCAACGTGCGCAACGCCACCGAGCGCGCCGAGGCCAGTGCCGTGCTGACGTGGCTGCTCGCCTACGACAAGGCCGGCAACCGCTACGCCAACGCGCGTCGCCTCGGCGTCATGTACATCATCTGGAACGACAAGATGTGGAGCTCCTACCGCCCGGCGGAGGGATGGCGCCCGTACAGCACCTGCGCCGACACGCCCTCCTCGGCGTACGACACCGCTTGTCACCGCAACCACATCCACCTCAGCCTCTCGTGGGAGGGCGCGAACGGTCGAACCTCCTTCTGGACCAAGACGGTCGCCCCGGTCGACTGGGGCCCCTGCCGCCCTGCCGACCTCAACTGGTCCGAGGGTCAGGCAGCCCCCAACCCGAAGCGCTGCACCAGCTACCCCGTCGTCAAGGCTCCGGCCGGAGCGAGCACCCTGCTCAAACAGCTCGTCCCGCGCTCGGGCATGGTCCTGCGTCCCGGCATGTCGGGACCTGCCGTGACCACGCTGCAGAATGCCATCGGAGTGTCACCGGCGACCGGGACCTTCGCCTCCGTGACGACGAGTCGCCTCAAGACGTGGCAGACCACGCACGGACTCGGGGCCACGGGCATCGCCTACCCGTCGACGTGGCGGGCACTGCTCGCCGCCAACGGCATGCGCTGACGCGATGGCCCGCGTTTGCGGGCAGCTCGCCGGACCTGCTCCGGTGCTGACGTCCTCTCGCGTCGCTCAGGCGGCGCGGGAGGACGTCGTCGCGTAGGCGGAGTCGACGGCCGAGCGGACCCGGCTGTGGGGCCACGTCGCGGCGATGAGGGCGACGAGGGCCAGACACACGCCGGCACAGATGGTGACGGCGAGGTAGGCGCTCGAGTGCTGTCCGACCCAGCCGGCCGCGAGGTAGGACAGGCCCGCGGCCGCGATCGAGACCGACCCGGCCAGGCTGAAGATGCGACCCCGCAGGGCCGGCTCGGTCACGAGGGCGAACGTCGCCTGCAGGGGCACCATGAAGGCCTGCATCATCCCGGACACGAAGAACAGGGCCGCGACGAGCCAGATCGGTGGCTCGACGGCGATCAGCAGGAGCGGGATCGGCATGGCCAGGGCCAGCGGCACGATGGAACGGTTCTGCTGGTGCACGTCGCGCCGCCCGATGAGGACGATGCCGACGACGGCCCCCACGATCGGGGAGGCCATGAGGACACCGCCCCAACCGTTCTGGCCGGCGATCGGCAGGGCCAGTGCCTCGGGCGCGACGATACCGAGGCAGGCGACGGCGCTCAGCGTCACGAGTCGTGCGAGGACCGGGTGCCTGGCCAGGTCGCCCGCGGCGGTCGTCAGGTCGCGCGTGAAGCCACGCAGACCACGGCCCCGCTCGCCCGACACGGGCCGCAGCTCGACGACGAAGAGGGTCACGAGTGCCGCGGCGACGAACGTCAGCAGGTCGAAGAGCAGCCCCGTCTGGGGACCGACGAGCACGATGAGGCCGCCGCCGAGGGCCAGTCCGATCGCCTGGTTGAACTGCTCGGACATCGCCCCCAGTCCCACGGCCCGCGCGTAGAGATGCCGGTCCTCGAAGAGGTCGGTCACGAGCACCATGTAGGAGGCGGTCGACGCCCCGCCGACGAGCTCGAGCCCGAAGAGCACGAGGAACATGAGCCAGTAGTTCGCCCCCTGAAGGACGAGCCACATGAGACCCAGCACGCACGCGGCCCGCAGCAGGTGCGACCAGATGAGGACCCACTTGTAGGGGAACCGGTCGACGACCGGTCCGATGAGGCTGCGCCCGAAGAAGGTGGGCACGAGGCTGACGGCGAGCGTCGTGGCGGTCGCGAGCGGCGACTTGGTGCGCTCGTAGACGACGGCAGCGATCGTGACGCGCGCGATGTAGTCGCCCCACATCGACAGGGCGTTGGCCAGGAACACCGGCAGGTACCGCGGAACGCGGAGGACGGCGGCGTACGTCGGCGCGCTCTCGCCCTGCCCCTGGCTCGGATTCACGTGACGACGCTACCCCGAGGTGGGGTGTCGTAAAAGTTGAAATCAGTGGCGTGCCTGGAGCGTCGCGCGACCCGGCGCCACAGCTCGGCGAGCGCCGCTCCCTCGCCCGCTGACCGACCCATGATCCGGCCGATCCCGTCGAGGTCACGCAAGTCCGACGGGACGCTGTCGATGGGTCTCCCCCGCCACAGGACGCCCGCGTTGCGCATCAGTGCTCCGAGACGCCAGGCCTCGCGCAGCGCCTTGACGTCGTCGGTCGCGACGAACCCCTCGGACTCGAGCGCCGCCAGCCCCGCCATGGTGCCGGTGACCCGCAGCGCCGGGTGCGCGTGGGCGTGCTCGAGCTGGTGCAGCTGGACGACCCACTCGACGTCGGTGAGGCCACCACGGCCCAGCTTGATGTGGGTGCGCGGGTCGGCCCCGCGCGGCAGGCGTTCGCTCTCGACCCTCGCCTTGAGGGTCCGGATGTCACGCACCTGGCTGTCGCTGATGCCGCCCTCCGGCCAGCGCAGCGGGTCGATGAGCTCGAGGAAGGCGTCGGCGAGGGACGACGGGCCGGCGATCGGGGTGGCCCGCAGCAGCGCCTGGAACTCCCACGTGAGCGCCCAGCGCTCGTAGTAGGTGCGGAACGAGTCGACGCTGCGCACGAGCGGTCCGCCCTTGCCCTCGGGGCGCAGGTCGGCGTCGAGCCCGAGCCCCGGGTCGGGACCCGAGCCGGAGAGGAGCTTGCGCAGCTCCTGCACGACCATCGTCGCGCGAGCCTGGACGTCCTTCTCCGACGACCCGGGGTGCGGCTGGTGCACGAACATGACGTCGGCGTCGCTGGCGTAGCCGAGCTCCCGCCCGCCGAGGCTGCCCATCGCCACGACGAGGATGTCGCCGCCGACGGGCTCACCCTCGCGCCGCTCGACCTCACGGATGGACGCCTCGAGGGCGACCTGGATCGTCGAACCGGTGAGGTCGGTCAGGGCCACCCCGACGCCGGGAAGGTCGATGACGCCGACGAGGTCACCCATGACGATGCGGAGCAGCTCGTGGCGGCGGATGGCGCGCACCGCGCCCACCGCGTCGGCGGCCGAGTCGCGCCGTCCGGCCGCGGACTGCATCGTCGCCGTGATCGCCTCACGCGTGCGCGGCGTCAGGCCGTTGTCGTCCCCGAGGATCGAGACGCTCTCGGGCGAGCGCACGAGCAGGTCCGCGGCATACCGGCTGCGCGCCAGGCAGTGCGCGAGGCGGTCGGCGGCGCGGCCCTCGTCACGGAGCATCTTGAGGTACCAGTGCGTCGAGCCGAGCTCGTCGGAGACCCGGCGGAAGGACAGCAGCCCGGCGTCGGGGTCGGCCTCGTCGGCGAACCAGCCGAGCATGACCGGGAGCAGCGTGCGCTGGATCGCCGCGCGACGGCTGACGCCCGTCGTCAGCGCCTCGATGTGGCGCAGGGCGCCTGCCGGGTCGCGGAAGCCGAGGGCGAGGAGGCGCTGGCGGGCCGCCTCGGGGCTCAGACGTGCCTCGGTCGGGCTCAGCTTCGCGGCGGCTGCGAGCAGCGGCCGGTAGAAGAGTCGTTCGTGGAGCCGGCGCACCTCGCGGGCCGAGGCCTGACGGTCGGCCACGACCGCCCGCTCCGGGTGCGTCCGGTGTCCCATGGCACGACCCAGCCGGCGCAGGTCGGCCTCGGTCACCGGCATGAGGTGCGTGCGCCGGAGGCGGTGGAGCTGGATGCGGTGCTCGAGGCAGCGCAGGTGGCGGTAGGCGCGGTCGAGGATCGCGGCGTCGTCGCGGCCGACGTAGCCTCCGCGGGCCAGCGCCGCCAGCGCCTCGAGGGTCGTCGCGGACCGCAGGCTCGGGTCGGTGCGGCCGTGCACGAGCTGGAGCAGCTGGACGCTGAACTCGACGTCGCGCAGACCCCCCGGCCCGAGCTTGAGCTGGCGCGCCGCCTCGTTGGCGGGCACGTGCTGCTCGACCCGGCGGCGCATCGCCTGGACGTCCTCGACGAACTTGTCCCGCCCGGCCGCCTCCCACACCATCGGTGAGATCTCCGCCTTGTAGCGCAGCCCGATCTCCTTGTCCCCCGCCGAGACCCAGGCCTTGAGCAGCGCCTGGAACTCCCACGTCTTGGCCCAGCGCTCGTAGTACGCCTTGTGGCTGCTGATGCTCCGCACGAGCGGCCCCTGCTTGCCCTCGGGGCGCAGTGCGGCGTCGACGGGCCACAGGCTGCCCTCGGGCGTGGGGGTCGAGCACGCGCGCATGACGGCCGTCGCGAGCGCCGTGCCGACTCGCAGCGCGAGGTCCTCGTCGGCGCCCTCGGCCGGCTCGGCGACGAAGATGACGTCGACGTCGCTGACGTAGTTGAGCTCACCACCGCCCGTCTTGCCCATCCCGATGACGGCGAGACGGCATACCTCGTGGCCCGCGCCGTACTCCTCCCGTGCGATGACGAGGGCAGCCTCGAGGGCCGCCTCGGCCAGCTCGGCGAGGGCCTCGCCGACGGCGGGCATCTCGGCGAGCGGGTCTGAGGCCGTGACGTCGAGGGCGGCGATCCGCAACAGCCCCCGGCGGTACGCGATGCGCAGGGCGTCGAGCGGCGTGAGCTCCCCCCGCTCGTCGGTCACCGCGCGCACGAGGTCGCTGCGCACCTGCTCACCCGGGCGTCGCTCGGCACGCGAGGCGTCGACCCAGTGCTCGGGGTGCCGGACCAGCTCGTCGACGAGGGCCGTCGAGGCACCGAGCACCCCGAGGACACGCTCGCGCCCGACGCCCGGGGCCGCGAGCTCGGCCGCGAAAGCGGAGATGCCCCAGTCGGGCGGGTCCCCGAGACGGGCGAGGGACTCCGCGACCCGCACCAGCCCGAGCAGGCACTGGTCGGGGTCCGCGGTGTCACCCATGACGGCGGCCAGGGGGTCGAGCTGGCCGTCCTCGACAGCCGCGCGGATCGGCAGCAGCGCGCGGTCGTCGATGAGCCCGACCGCGCGGTCGGGGTCGGCGAACCCGAGCCGGGCGAGGGCCCCCTCGGTCGTGCTGGTGCGTGATGACATCGGTGTCGAATCGCTCGGTGGTCGTCGGTCCCAGGAGGGGACGGGTCCGGTCAGAGCCGCGGCAGGTAGCGGTCGAGCTCGAAGCGGCTGACCTCGTGACGGTAGTCGAGCCACTCCTGGCGCTTGTTGCGCAGGAAGAAGTCGAAGACGTGCTCGCCGAGGACGTCGGCGACGAGCTCGCTCTCCTCCATGACCTCGAGCGCCCGACCGAGCGAGGACGGCAACGGCTTGATGCCCATGGCCCGGCGCTCGGAATCGGTGAGGCTCCAGACGTCGTCCTCGGTCTCGGGCGGAAGCTCGTAGCCCTCCTCGATGCCCTTGAGGCCGGCGCCGAGCAGGACGGCGAAGGCGAGGTAGGGGTTGCAGGCCGCGTCGAGCGAGCGGACCTCGACGCGCGTCGACTGTCCCTTGTTCGGCTTGTGCATCGGCACGCGGACGAGCGCCGAGCGGTTGTTGTGACCCCACGTGAGGTGGGCCGGGGCTTCTCCCCCGCCCCAGAGACGCTTGTACGAGTTGACCCACTGGTTCGTCACGGCGGCGATCTCGGCGCCGTGGCGCAGCAGGCCCGCGATGAACTGCCGACCCACCTTGCTCAGCTGGTAGGGCGCGCCGGCCTCGAAGAAGGCGTTGGAGTCGCCCTCGAAGAGCGAGAGGTGCGTGTGCATCCCGGACCCGGGGTGCTCGGAGAACGGCTTGGGCATGAAGGTCGCGTAGATCCCCTGCGTCAGGGCGACCTCCTTGACGACCGTCCGGAAGGTCTGGATGTTGTCGGCCGTGCTGAGCGCGTCGGCATAGCGAAGATCGATCTCGTTCTGGCCGGGCGCCCCCTCGTGGTGGCTGAACTCGACCGAGATACCCATGTTCTCGAGCATCGTGATGGCGGCGCGACGGAAGTCGTGGCCGGTGCCGTGCGGCACGTGGTCGAAGTAGCCGGCGTCGTCGACGGGGACGGGTCGACCGTCGGGACCACGTCCCTGCTCGAGGAGGAAGAACTCGATCTCGGGGTGGGTGTAGAAGGTGAAACCGAGGTCTGCGGCCTTGCCGAGGGCCCGCTGGAGCACGTGCCGCGGGTCGGCGAAGCTCGGTGTGCCGTCAGGCAGCTGGAGGTCGCAGAACATGCGTGCCGTGCCGGGCGGGTCACCGCGCCAGGGCAGGATCTGGAACGTCGACGGGTCGGGCTTGGCCAGCATGTCGGCCTCGTAGACGCGAGCGAATCCCTCGATCGCCGAACCGTCGAAGCCGATGCCCTCGGCGAAAGCCCCCTCGAGCTCGGCCGGCGCGACCGCAACCGACTTCAGGGTTCCGAGGACGTCCGTGAACCACAGACGGACGAACCGGATGTCTCGCTCTTCGATCGTGCGCAGCACGAACTCTTCCTGACGGTTCATGTGTCGATCCTGCCGCATGGCTGTTTCACGGATGTTGCGAGACACGATCTTTGGGACGAGAGCCCTGTCGTATGCCGCCGGGCGGGCACGCGAAGGGCCCCCGGGACGCGTCCCGGGGGCCCTTCGGACTCATGACCTCGCGGTCACCGGAGGAGTCACTTGAACTTGACCATGACCTGGAGCTCGTTGCCGCCGTCACGCGTCTTCGTCACGGTCATCGTCGTGCCCGAGCCGGCCACCTTGGTGGACGCCCACGGGTTGGCCGAGGACCAGTAGCGGTTGACGTCCGAGTCGTCGAACGTCGGGATCGCCGGCGACGACGGGACCGTGGTCGGGACGCCGTTGCGGTGGAAGGTCACCGCGTCGGTGGCCTCCTGACCGAAGGTGGCGTCGAACGGCTGGCGACGGTTGCCCATCATCGTCTTGGTGCCGTCGGCGTTGTTGAGCATGACCGGCGCCGGACGGGCATCGACCGGGAGCACCTCGCCGGCACCCGGGTGAGCCGACGTGTTGTTGTCGGTGTACTCACCGTTGGCGAACCAGACGAGCATGCCGTTCTGGTAGGGGAAACGCTCCACCCAGTCGGGCTTCGTGTTGCCCCAGCCGAAGTTGTACGGGCCGGTCTTCAGCGTCGCGTCGTAACCGCTGTAGGTGCGGTTCTCGGCGAAGTAGAAGTCCTGGACCTGCCTGGAGGTGGTGCCGTCCATGATCGAGAAGCCCTTGGCGACCCACGAGCCGGCCCCGGCCTCGACGTCGTCGACCGGGCCCGTGACCCCGTCGGTGGTGACGGCGATGTCGTCGACGAAGGCCTCGCTCGACACGCCACCATCGGTGGCGACGCGGAAGCGGAACTGGATGCTCTGACCCTTGTAGGCCGACAGGTCCCACGTCTTCTGGGCCCACGCGAACTTGCCGTTGACGGGCGCGCCTGCGTCCTTCCACGTCGCGCCGTTGTCGGTCGACACCTCGCCGTAGAGGTAGTCGTAGTCCTTCTCGAGGTTGCCCTGGACCCAGGCGCTGAGGGAGGCCGAGGTCTTGGCACCCGTCAGGTCGACCGTGCGGGTCAGCGTCGTGTTGAGGTTGTCACCGAAGCCGCTCCACCACTCGGCCTTGCCGGAGTGGGGTGTGTTGCGGTCGGCCTTGACGGTGCGCTCGGGCAGCGGCACGACGAGGGCCTGGGCAGAGCCGGTCTTCGTGGCCAGGTCGGCCTGGCTCAGCTTGACCGAGGTGTTCTCACCGAACGGGACGGTCTTGTGGTCGAGCCAGCCGAGCTGCAGCTTCTCCCACGGGCCCATGTAGCCGGGCGTCGTGCCGATCGAGTCGGTGCCGTGGTTGAGCCACGAGCCGCCACTCATCAGGGTCCAGAAGGCGGTGCCGTTGTCGCCGCCCGCGGTGTCGTAGAGGTCGGGCAGGCCGAGGTCGTGGCCGAACTCGTGCGAGAAGACGCCGAGACCGCCGTTCTCGGGCTCGGTCGTGTAGTCGCCGATCCACATGCCCGAGTTGCCCAGCTGGACGCCGCCGAGCTTGTTGTTCTCAGGACCCGTCTTGCCGGCGTTCGTCGAGTACGCGTACCAGCGGTGCGACCAGATGGCGTCCTCACCCTGTGCGCCGCCACCGGCCTCCTCGCCCTCACCCGCGTGAATGGCCTGGAAGTGGTCGATGTAGCCGTCGGGCTCGTTGAAGTTGCCGTCGCCGTCGTAGTCGTAGCGGTCGACCTTGTCGAACTGCGCGAGGTAGGCCTTGATGTCGGCGTCCGACTTGCCCTGGGCCTTCTGGTCGTCGTACCAGGCGGTGGCCGTGTCGCCGATGAAAGGCCAGTAGACCTGCGAGTCGGAGAACTTGTTCGAACCGTAGCGCGACTCGTTGTAGGGGACCTTGACCCAGTCGGACACGTCGCCCTTGGCGAGGAAGCGGCCGTTGGACTGCTTGAGGTAGAAGTCGCGGAACGACTCGCCGTCGCCGAACATCATCTGCTGGTAGTGCTCGCGGTTGAAGTCGGAGAGCCAGTAGGTCGAGTTGTCGTCGGTCTTGTTGCCGTCCCAGTTGCGGTCGGGCTGCGCGATCTGGTTGTGCAGGGGGCCGGCGGTGCCGCCGGTCGAGGGATGCACCTTGTCGCCGAACTCGACGAGGATCGTGAAGATGTCCTCTTCGCGGTTCACCGGGTAGTTGACGTACTTGGACTTGCCCGCCTTGCCGTTCTTGGCCGTGGTCTTGACCTCGATGACACGGTTGCCGTTGATGGTCTTGGTCGTCGCCTCGCCCTTGAGCAGCTTGGTGACGGCAGCCTTGGTCTCCGCGGCCTGAGCCTCGGCAAGGGGGTTCGGCAGGTTGTCGGGGCGAGAGGCCTGGGCCGCAGCGGGGTCACCGCTCGCCGGGGCCTTGGCAACCGGGGTTGCCTGAGCCTGCATCGGGGCGGTGAGGCCGGTGACGACGAGCGCCCCCACGGCCAATCCCGAGACAGCACTCCAGTGGCGCTTGTTCACGATCTGTCCTCCTGGTCACGAGGCGCCGCATATCGGGCGCCTCGCGTATAAGAACACAGAAAACAGACAATCTGGCGCTCAGTGCCAGCGGAATCGAAAAAACTTGTGCTGCAAAGCAGTTCGTCGCAAAGAACGTAAAATCTTCGTAAAGAGACGGGCGTCCACCCTTCCCAGACCACCCCGGTATCGGATAGAGAAGCCCATCTGTCACAGAGGTATCCGTGAAACCGGCCACCGGCCACCGGGGCGATGCCTCGAGGCGCCGATATGCTCCGGCCATGAGCACTGACGCCCCCGAGGAGCAGAGTCCCTACGGTTCCGGGAGCCGTGCCCAGGATTCTTCCGCGGCCGCGAGCGCCGCTCCGTCCCCACGGAAGGTGCGCATCCCCCACCTGCACGCCCTCAAGGCGGAGGGACGCCGCTGGGCCATGCTCACGGCATACGACATGTATGCCGCCCAGATCTTCGACGAGGCCGGGATCCCCGTGCTGCTCGTCGGCGACTCGGCGGGCAACAACGTCTACGGCTACGAGACGACCGTGCCCGTGACG
>Ga0164306_10001087_pt1 | contig 11854 bp, 9 predicted proteins | sample Whisoiple_242_MG_FD_110213 | JGI IMG/M metagenome (GOLD analysis project Ga0164306, IMG submission 110213) | Soil microbial communities amended with fresh organic matter from upstate New York, USA - Whitman soil sample_242_MG | ecosystem: Environmental > Terrestrial > Soil > Unclassified >... | reverse complement strand
CTTGAACGGCATCGACACCGAGCATCCCCGGATGCCGAGGGCCCGGACACCGCCGATCGCCGCGACGATGTCGGTGGTGGTGAACGCCTTGTAGATGAAGTCGAGGCCCATCAGGTCGTAGAGATAGTTGTGAAATCTGGTGCCGATGTTGCTCGGGCGGGCGGCCAGCGAGATGCAGAGACGGGTGTCTTTGTTCAGCGGCGGCCGCATCAGCCGACAGCTCCCATGACTTGCCTTGCCATACTGTGCATTTCGCGGTAGGACTCGCGTGATATCGACAGGTCGCGCAGCGCAGGAACATCGATGATCGTGGTGACCACGCCGAGATCCTCTCGCTGCCAGTGCGCGCCGAACTTATCGAGGATCGCGCGCATCGCAAGGTTGTCGGAGAGCACGCGCGCAGAGAATCGTCGAATTCCGTCGCCACGCGCCGCGACCGCCAACGCCGCCATCAGAAATGATCCGATGCCACGGCCCTGGTAGTCGTCACCGACGATGAACGCCACCTCGGCGAGCGTCGGATCGGTTTCGTCGCGCACGAACCGCGCGTCGGCGACGACCGGCCCCTCGGGTCCCTCGGTCATCACCCACACGAAGTGGTCCTTGTAGTCGACCTCGAAGAGATAGGTCATCAGCGACTTCGACGGTGTCCGGGGAGTCTGAAACCTGCGATACAGCGTGTCACTGGAGAACTCGATCGTGCCGTCCGAATTGCGCTCGACGTCACCCGGCAGCACGGGTCGCAGGTAAAGCCAAGAGTCGTCACGCATTTGAACCGGGATCGGGGCGATGAACGCTGCCAGCCGTTGGCGCGCCGTCCTCACCATCTTGTCCATCAGGCCCGGCACGTCGAGCATGGCGCCGAATGCCGCTTGCCCCCCTGCCCAGCCGGTCAGCGGCTCGGTCGCGACCACCGTGGCCGTTCGCGGCGTTTCCCGTAGCAACGCGATCTCGCCGACGACCAGCGGCGGCACCAGCTCGAGGACGGTGGGCACGCCGTCGCTACCCATGTGTGTGATCTCGGCTTTTCCGGATTCGATCAGCAAGAACGACTCCGCGCGTTCTCCCTGGCGCATCAAGATCCGGCCCGCCGGTGCATTCAGCGGGCGCAGCTGCGCCGCCAGCGTCACCAGAGCATCCGGCCGGCAGCCCTTGAAGATCTCCAGGGCCGCGAGTTCGTCGGCGCTGACGGCAGTCAGTCCGGCCACGTCACGAGGTTACCGCCTCAAACCCCGGGCGCCGAGATCTTGGTGGCTTCGGACCGCCCCCTCAACACCTCGCTGCCCTTCGGTGTCCAGTGTGCGCTTTCGGCATCATCGGCCCGCTCGATAGCCGCCGACGAGCACAGGATCCTTCGATCCGACGTCTTCGCGAGGTCCGCGAGCCGCGCGGCCTCGTTGACGGGGTCTCCGATCACCGTGTACTCGTAGCGGTTCTCGGCGCCGATGTTTCCTGCGAACACCGCGCCTGCCGAGACGCCGATCCCGAAGTCGACGTGGGGCAGCCCGCGCAGCTGCTCGCCGAGGGTGCGCGCCGTCGCCAACGCCGCCGCGGCTGCGCCCTCGGACCGCAACGGCGCCCCGAACACGGCCAACGCGGCATCACCCTGAAACTTGTTGATCATCCCCTCCCGCGCGTCGACGGCGTTGACGACGATATGGAAGAACTCGTTGAGCACCTCGGCGACCTGTTGCGGCGGGTGACTCGCGGCCAGCGCCGTCGAACCGGTCAGGTCGATGAAGAGAACCGCCACCTCCTGCACACCGCCCGACATGGATGCGCCCTCTTCGATGGCGCGGCGCGCGACGTTGGTACCGACGTGTCGGCCGAACAGGTCGCGCACCCGCTCGCGCTCGACCAGGCCGGCGACCATCCGATTGAATCCGCTTTGCAGCCTTCCGATTTCGGAACGCTCGAAGACGGCGATCTCGGTGTCGAGGTGACCCTTCTCGACCTCGGCCATGGCGTCGACGACTTCGCCGATGGGGTCGGAGATCGACCTCGACGTGAGAATCATCGTCGGCATTCCGAGGAGCACCGCCGCAAGTGCGACGATGAGGACGGCGATCTCCACCGAAGCCGTCTTCGGAATGAGCCAGCCGTTCGACTTCACCACGACAAGGGCCACGATGACGAGGCACGGCAGCGCACTGCACAAAAGCCACAGCAGTATCAGTCGCGCCCACACCCCTGGAGCGGCGATGAGGCGCTCGGTGACCTGGGTGGCGGCGGCAAGCATGGGGCGAACGATGTCCATCGTCAGAAGTAGGCCGATGCCCGTCGCTGCGGATCCGCCAAGCACGACACCGAAAGCGGTGGCGACGACGATGCCTGCCCCGCCGCCGAGGTTGAGCAGCACGGAGATGACGCCGCTTACCGCCCACGTACCCGAGAGCAGCACGGACTGGCGGGCCAGCATCCGGGTCAAGCCCTTTCGCTGACGATCGTCGGGTTCGTGGCCGGAATCGACCCACCTCAGCGTCGGCGAGATGTTCAGCACGCCACCGACAGTGACGACGATCGTTCCAACGGCGACCAGCACCGCCGACGCAACGATGTTCTGCGTGGTGAAGTAGTGCTGCGCTCCGGTGAGCGCCTCGCCGCCGAGCGGGATCAGGATGGCGACCGCAGCGGTGATCGACAGCAGATAGGCGCCTGCGAGCCGGCCCGCATAGTTGACCGCCAACCTGCTCATGTGAACAACGTAGCGATATGGCTCGATTTACGGGTTCGGCTTGAACTCCAAGTGCAGTTCTGCCAGCCCGCGCATGATGAACGTCGGCTCATAACTATAGCGTCGCGCCTCCGTGGGGCCGTGGTGCTCCTCCGAAACCCGGAAGTCGGTCATCCGGTCCAGGATCCGATTCAGCGAGATCTTCCCCTCGGTCCGCGCCAACGGTGCACCTGGACACGAGTGCACGCCGCGAACGAACGCAATCTGCTCCCGGACATTGCGGCGGTCCGGGCGGAAGGTGTGGGGATCGGGAAATTTCTTTCCATCCCGGTTACATGCGCCGGGCAGCAACATGACTGTTGTGCCCGCGGGTATCTCGGTTTCGCCGATGGTGGTCGACGTGCGGGCCATCCTGAAGTGAGATTTCACCGGGCTCTCCATCCGCAGTGTCTCTTCCAGGAACGCGGGAATGCGGCCACGGTCCTCACGCAGATACGTCTCGTACTCAGGGTTCTCGGCCAGGACGCGCATCGCCGAGCTGACGAGCTTCGTCGTCGTCTCGGTGCCTGCGGCGAACAGGAACGTCGACAGGTTCATCACATCGTCGATGTCCGGAGTCGATCCGTCTTCGTACTTCGCTTGCGCCAGTTCGGTCAGGACGTCGGCACGTGGCTGGCGCCTGCGGTCCTCGATGTACGCATGGAACTTGTCGTTCAGCCACTGCAACGGGTTGTGCGTCGTTGGCGCCTCGTCGCCGAGTTGGCCGACCAGTTCACCCGCGAAGACGGCACGGAACTCGTCGTGGTCCTCCGCCGGTACGCCGAGAAGATCGGCAATGACCAAGAGGGAAAACGGCTTCGCGTAATCCTCAAGGAATTCGCATGCCCCACTTCCGACGAACTTGTCGAGCTGTTCGTCGGCGAGACGCCACATGAAGTCTTCGTTCTCCTTGAGCCGCTTGGGGGTGATGAGCTTGTTCAGCAGTCCCCTGGTCCGCGTGTGCAGCGGGGGATCCTGCGTGGTGATGTGCTCGCTCATCGGGACTGCTCCGCGGTGCTCCTCGATCAGCTCCGAGACGTCGTCCCCGCCGGGGCCGAAGGGCAATCCGGAAAAGGGGCCGGCCACCGAAACGCATGACGAAAACGCCGGGTCCTTGTACACCGCGAGTGCCTCGTCATATCCCGTGACAGCCAGCACGTTGAACGGGGTCGCCTGTGTCACCGGGCATTTCGACCGCAGATGATCGAAGTACGGATACGGGTCGGGAACCAGCGCCTCGTCGGTGAAGAAGTCGACGGATTCGAAGTCGGTCATCACGCACTCCTTTTTCTTGGCGAGCAGACGGAAATGCACCCGAAAGTCCGCAATTTAGGGAACTTTTGCGTCTGCTCGCGCAGAGACGGGGTCGAAAAGGATCGGCAGTGAGGTCGGCGAGCGGAACACCATGCCACGGATATGCGGGTCATCGCCGTCGGGATCCAGCCGCAGATTGGGCAGCCGGTCCAGCAGGAGGTTGACCGCGGTGCGCATCTCGAGCCGCGCCAGATGCATGCCGAGGCAGACGTGCACGCCGTGCCCCCAGCTGATGGGTACCTTGGCCTGCCGGAAGATGTCGAACCGGTCCGGATCGGGATACCTGTCTTCCTGCCGATTGGCCGCCCCGAGCATGGGCATCACCGACGAACCCTGCGGAATCGCCACCCCGCCCAGTTCGGTGTCACGCGTCGCGACGCGGGTGATGTTCAACAGCGGCGCATCCCACCGCACCGCCTCCTCGATGGCCTGTGGGAGCAGGCTGCGGTCGGCACGGACCGCCTCGAGTTGGTCGGGGTTGGTGAACAGGCCGAACAGCAGATTGCCCAGCGACCGATAGGTCGTTTCCACTCCGGCTGGAAGCAGAAGCCGAATGAAGGAGTAGATATCCTCGTCGGAGAGCTTGTGCCCGTCGATCTCGGCCTGGGCGAGGCTGCTGATCAGATCGTCACGCGGCTCGGTCTTCCGTTCTTGCAGAATGGGATTGAAATAGTCCACCAGCGCCTGCGACGCCGCCTTGCCCCGTTCCGGGTTGACGGTGAAGCTCAGCATCGAGATGGACCACCGCTGAAACTGGGGGAAGTCTTTCTCCGGCAAGCCGAGCAGCGCGGCAATGATGCGGGTCGGATAGGGGAAGGTGAACTGCTTGACCAAATCTGCCTTGCCGTCGGCGGCGAACCCGTCGATGAGATCGTTACCGATGCGCCCGACGATCTCGTCCTCCCAACGCGCCAGCGCCTTCTGGGTGAACGCTTTCGTCACCAGCGACCGGAGCCTGCCGTGAACGGGCTCGTCCATGCCCAGCATCACGCCGTGACCGAGGACATCGCCGAAGATCTGGATCACGACGTTGGACGAATAGGTTTCGTTGTCACGCAACATGGTTTGGATGTCTTCGTGCCGGTACACGATGAATACGGGCTTGCCCTCCTCGCCGGGCATCGCCGACATGTCGATCCGCTGGATCGGCGTCTCCTGCCGCTGCCGCGCCAACTCCGGGTAGGGATCGCGGACGTTGCCCGAGACAACGTCGTCGAACGCCCCGAAGTCTTCAAGGTCGTCGAATAGATCTGACAAGGCTGACTCCTTATTGGGCCGGGTAGGCCACTGATTTCACTTCCGTGTACTGGTCGAAACCGGTGATGCCGTTCTGACGCCCGACACCGCTGTCCTTATAACCGCCGAACGGTGTGTCGGCGCCGTAGCCCACCGTCCCGTTGAGGCCGATGAAGCCGGCGCGCAACCGCTTGGCCACTGCCAGAGCGTGATCCAGCGTTGCCGCCATCACGTTGCCCGCGAGCCCGTACGGGCTGTCGTTGGCGATCCGCACCGCGTCGTCCTCGCCGTCGTACGGAATCACCGCGAGGACCGGTCCGAAGATCTCTTCCTGGGCTATGGTCATCGAGTTGTCGACGTCGGTAAAAAGCGTTGGTCTGACGAAGAATCCCTTGTCGAAACCCGTCGGCGCATCGGGGCCGCCGACGAGGGCGGTGGCACCCTCGTCGACGCCCTTCTGAATGTAGCCGAGCACGCGCTGCCGCTGCCTGTCCGAGATGACAGGCCCGCACAGCGTGCCCGGATCCTGAGGGTCGCCGGGCAGCTGGCTTTCGTAGATCCCTTTCAAAATCTCGACGCCCTCGTCGTACCTGGACCGGGGCAGAAGCATCCTGGTGGGGTTGGCGCAACCTTGTCCGGCATGCATGCACGGCGCGATGCCCATCATGCAGGCGACCGCGAAATCGGCATCCTCGAGCACGATGGTCGCCGACTTGCCGCCGAGCTCGAGGAACAGGCGCTTCATCGTGGCCGCGCCCTTCTCCATGATGCGCTTGCCGACGACGGTGGATCCGGTGAACGAGATCAAGTCGACCTTCGGTGACAGCGTGAGCTCTTCGCCGACGAAATGGTCCGATGCGGTGACGACGTTGACCACTCCCGCTGGAATATCGGTCTTCTCGGCGATGAGCCTGCCCAGCCTGGTCGCGTTGAAGGGCGTATTCGGCGCAGGCTTCAACACGACGGTGTTGCCGGTTGCCAGCGCCTGGCCGAGCTTCTGAATGGTGACCTCGAATGGGAAGTTCCACGGCACGATCGCACCGACGACGCCGACGGGTTCGCGCCACACGACCCGGGTGGTGTTGACGCCGGTGAGTGAGATCAGCGCGTCGCCAAGCGACGTCTCCCAGGGGTATTCGTTAATCAGCTTCGCCGGATATCGCAGCCCGTCGGCCAGCGGTGCATCGAGTTGTGGCCCGTAGGTGATCGCCCTCGGACAGCCGACTTCGAGGATGAGTTCTTCGCGAAGCTCCTCCTGCTCCGACTCGATCGCGTCCTGCAGTTGCAGCAGGCACTTCTGCCGAAACGCGCGATCGGTGGACCAGGTCGTCTCGTCGAACGCCCGCCGGGCCGCGTCGATGGCGCGGTGCATATCGTCTTTCGACGCATTGGCGACCTCGCCGAGTGGCTCCTCGGTTGCCGGGTTGATGTTGGTGAAAGTGCCTGCCGCGCCGTCGACGAGCTCACCGTCGATCATCATTTTCGACTCGAATCGGACCGTGGGAGTGTCAGCCATTGTCGTCACTTTCGTGGGATTTGATGGCGCCGTGGCGCGGAAGGCCCATCATCACGCGGATCACCTGGTGAAGTCCCGCGGCCGGCAGTACCCGATTCATGGTCAACAGCATTCGCGCGTCGGCACCGACCGGCCGGCGAGCGAATGGCTTGGTGCCCTCGAGAGCCTTGGCAAGTCCGGCGGCGAACCGGTCGGGCGACTTTGCGCCATACTTCATCGCGAGCCTGCCGCGTTTGTCCATGGTGGCGTGGTGGCGACGGTAGGGCCCCTCGAAATCTCGACTGTCGGTCGTTCCGGCGTCGGTGATGATGTCCGTGTCGTAGGTACCGGTGACGAGGACCGTGACACCCAGCCCGAAGGGCGCGATCTCCCCGGCCAAGGACTCCGCCCACCGCTCCGAGGCGCCCTTCGCCGCTGAGTAGGGTGCTGTCGCAGGCATCCCGCGCACCCCTCCGGCGCTGGAGACCACGACGATGCGGCCGCGGCCTGCATCGCGCATTGCCGGCAGCAGCGCGTTGGTCAGCGCGACCGGCCCGAACACCGATGTCTCGAACATCCTCTCCCACAGAGTCATCGGCGTTTCCTCTGCCATTCCTGCTGCGGAGATTCCCGCGTTGTGCACTACTGCGTACGGGGCGCCGATGGCTTCCTCGATCGACTTCGCGGCGGCGGCGACCGAGGCTGAGTCCGTCAGATCGAGCGTCACGCCGACCAACCGCGGATCGTCGGCATCCGCACCAGCGGCTTCGCGCAGCTTCTCCATGCCTGCGTCGACCGACCGCATCGCCGCGACAACCTGCCACCCCTGCTTGTACAGATGTGTCGCGGAAGCCAAACCGAGCCCACGTGAAGCCCCGGTGATGACGACACTGCGAGCCTCAGCCATTCGGGCTTTCCGCTCCGCACCGATCGCTGACCGCCCCGAGCTCGACATCCGGGCGGCCGTCGGGTTGGGCGCTCATCCAGGTGGACCAGATACCGACGGCGTACGGCCCCTTTTGGCCGTTCTCCTCGTAGAAGCCCTGCGGGTCATAGACTTTGGCCTCCGGGTAGGGCCACGGGCAGGCCACCGAGGTCGCAGTCCTTGTCCACTTGATGATCGCGAAGCCGGTGCCGTACGCGAAGTAGGCGAGGTTGATGATCACGAACATCACCACGAACATTCCGAGTACGGGCTTACCGGCGAAAATTCGGGCCCGCTGCGCCAGCTTCTCGGCAACAGTCTTTCCGGTGTCGTCTCGGTACAACAGCACACCGGCCGGGATCATCACGAAGGTCACCATCAGGGATTCCCAGATCAACGGGAACTGGTACGGCTCCCCGACGAAGATCGAACCCCACGGGATGACCTGCGAGTAGATGTAGAAGCCGGTGCGGACGAGGGTTACCTCGAGCATCATGTCGATGACGAACCCGATCGGCAGGATGATCAGCGCCAGGCTGATCAACGGATGACGCCACACGAACGAGTCAACAGGCCTGCGGGCCTGTAGCTTTCGCAGGACCCAGATGGCCGGGAAGTACGGGCCGAGGTAGAACATGATGTACCCGATGACCAGGAATGGTTCGACCGTCGGCGACAGCGACACCAGGGGCCAGTCCTCCGGCCAGTGCCACAGCTGTGGGTTGTAGACGGCGTACGGCGACCAGTTCATGATCGGGTCCTGCCAGACGATCAGCGTGCAGATGATGCCCATCAGCAGCACCGGGTGCGCACCATAGCGCCGCCAAGCGAACACATAAGCGGCGATAACCATGCTCATCGAGACGATCGTGAAGATCTGGAACAGACCAAGCCAGTGCTCGTAGCCGAACAGGGGCTCGACGGGACGCGGTGCGCCCTCGACGTCGGGATTTCGAATGCGCGGTGACACTGCGCCCATTCGCGCGTTGACGGCGATCAGCACCAGAAGGACGACGGCGACGGCGATCCAAACTGCCGCCTTCAGTGTGCCCTTGTTGCCTGCGGGCGCAGGGCTTTCGGCGGACGAAACAGTCTCTTTGGTTGACACTGGCCTATTCCTCACCAAACCGGTCGACGAGATGAGAGTTGACGCCGTCGGCGTCCAGTTTTCGGGCCACCAGGTATCCGGAGCCCATCCATGCGCGACGCGTCCATTTGCCCAGGGAGACACGGGTTCCCGGGGCGCCCGAGGCGGCGGGCAGCATCTTGACGCGCTCCAATGCCTCTTTGACGCCGCGTGGGCTCAGCGGGTGGGCATCGGTGAATGCGCGCACCAGGGTGGCGGCGACGTCCCTGTTCACGACTGTCACGCAGAACTCGGGGCGACTGCCGTCGTACTTCTCGGCATAGCGATCGAGGAAGTCCTGACCGATCGGGTTGCCCTCGTCGTACTGATCGACCCCGATCCAGCCCATGAACGCGTTCCACATGATCGGGTTGACCCATGCGTTCTGGAACGCGGTGGTGGTGAACCGCGGCGGGTCCCAGTCGACCGCCTCCAGGGCCGGGTTGACGAAGACGATCCCGAAACCGAACCCGAGATGCACGATCGCCTCGGCCTTCGCGTCGTGCAAGGTGCGCACCGCGTCATTGATGTCTTGTGCGGTCTGAGCGATTTCTGCCTCCGCGACGATCCGAATCCCTTTACGGGCGCATGCACTTCGCAGGTTCTTCAGATAACTCTCACCAATGAGGTTCTGCTCGACCAGGACGCCGATGTCGGTCAGGCCGCGCTTTGCGACAAGGTCGACGATGAAGATCGGTTCGTCGGTCATCGATCCCTGCGGGAATGCGAACGTCCACTCACCCAGCCAGTCGTCGGTGCCGGTCACGCTGATGGCAGGCACCTTGAAGCGTTCCTCGATCGCCTCGCGAAGCGGCACGCAGTTGTCGGTGATGTTCGGACCGAACACCACGAGGCAACCCTCGTCGACGAGTTCGCCGTAGGCATCGATCACCGCCTTCACCGAACCCTTGGGCAGGCCCTCGACCTCGCGGTAGATCATCTGCACCGGTCGGTCCATCAGACCCTGCTCGACGGCCTCCTCGAAGATGAGATCGAAGCACTGGGTGAAGGACGCGAACAGGTCTTCCGGGAATCCCGGGGGCAACGTGAAGTCCATCAGGTAACCGACCTTGATCGGCTCGGCGGTGCTCTCGTAGGACATCCGACCTCCGTTGGCGTGAATCGTGCGAGTCGAGCCGTTCGTAGAAACCTAATATTTGTTCTGACGATAGCGCCGCGTTCGGTCCAGCGTCAATGACGACTCACCCTTGCGGGTCGACCAGGTAGAGGTCGATCATCTCGAAGAGCCCGCGCGTGACCGCGGCGTCATCGGTCAGCGGGCCGGCGATGGCCGCCCGACCTGCGTCGCGCGGGCTCAGCCCCTCCGCGATCAACCTGCCCGCCGCGATGAGCACCCTGGTCGAGGCGACCTCGCGCAGCCCACCGGTTTCGAGCCTGCGGATCGCCTGGGCGAAGCGGACCAACTGTTGGGCCACGGCGTGGTCGACCCCAGCCTCGTGGGACACGATGCGCTCTTCGACGACCGGCTCGGGGAAGTCGAACTCGATGGCGACCATGCGCTGGCGCGTCGAATCCTTCAAGTCTTTCAACACGCTCTGGTAACCGGGGTTGTAGGACATCACCAGGGCGAAGCCCGGAGCCGCGTCCAACGTCACCCCGAGCCGATCGATGGGCAGCTGGCGTCGGTGATCGGAGAGCGGGTGCAGCACGACGGTGGTGTCCTGGCGGGCCTCCACGACTTCGTCGAGGTAGCAGATGGCTCCGAGTCGGACGGCACGGGTCAGCGGTCCGTCCACCCACTCCGTGTCGCCGCCACGGAGCAGGAACCGCCCGACCAGATCGGCCGTGGTCAGGTCGTCGTGGCAGGACACCGTGATGAGCGGGCGGTCGAGGTCGTGGGCCATCGCTTCGACGAACCGCGTCTTGCCACATCCCGTGGGGCCCTTGAGAACCAGCGAGAGCCCCTGCCGATACGCGGCCTTGAAGACGGCCTCCTCGGTGCCGACGGCGACGTAGAACGGCCGCTCCGTACTCGCGGGCGATGCAGCGACTTCGAGATTCACCTGACTACGCTTCCCTTCACAGTGGTTGGCCGACGTCGCATGTCGGCGCGGTTGAGCGCCGACTGGAACAGCGGGGCGATGACATTGCTCAGTTGTTGGGGCCTGGGCACGGTGGCGTGGGCAGCGCTCCCGAACGCCTTGCGCAACTCCTCGGTGTCGGTGCCCGCCCCGACGGTCAGGCAGAGGCAACCAGTCCCCTGCCGACGGGCCTCGACCAGTGCCTTGCGCGCATCCGCGGCGCCGTACGCGCGCTCGTAACCGTGGTCGTAGGCGAGTCCGTCGGAGAGCACGACGAGCAGCCGACGGGGCGTGCCGCTGCCGGTGCGGAGCACTTCCGTGCCGTGCCGGATCGCCGCGCCGAGGCGCGAATACGCGCCCGGCTTCAGCCCGTGCAACCTACGCAACACGGCGGTGTCGTATCGCTCGTCGAATCGTTTGACCGCCATGAGCTGCACGTCCGACCGACCCTGAGACCGAAATGCGTAGAGCGCCACGCGGTCCCCCAGTTCGTGCAGCGCCGCCATCAGCGCGGCGGCCACCCAGCGTTGTTGCTCGTGCACGGTCTTCCCGGCGGTCCCCGCCTCGGCGGCCGACCCGGACACGTCGAGCAGTAGCAGTACCGACAGGTCACGGCGGCGGCGGAGACTGTCCACGTAGACCGCGTCGTCGGGGGCCGAGCCGGCCACCAGCTCGACCCGCGCCTCGACCGCCGCATCGATGTCGATGTCGTCGCCGTTCTGTTGGCGGTGGACGCGCTCCAGTCCCATCCCCAACCTGGTGAGTGCCCTTCGCAGAGCGTGCCCGTCGGGCGGCGCGGACCATGACTGGTCACCCGGCTTCGCATCGGTGACGTGCACCGTGCACCAGTCAGGTCGATAGCGGCGGCGGTGGACGTCCCATTCGGGATAGGTGATACCGCGCCCGGGTACGTCCCCGTCGGCGTCGGAGTCCGCGCCCGCCGTGACCATGGAGACGACGGCGTCTGCACCGCGGACGGCCGAACGCCTGCGATGCGTCGCCG
>Ga0164306_10001084_pt1 | contig 11880 bp, 10 predicted proteins | sample Whisoiple_242_MG_FD_110213 | JGI IMG/M metagenome (GOLD analysis project Ga0164306, IMG submission 110213) | Soil microbial communities amended with fresh organic matter from upstate New York, USA - Whitman soil sample_242_MG | ecosystem: Environmental > Terrestrial > Soil > Unclassified >... | reverse complement strand
GTGTCCGAGGGGGTGGACGTCCTGGTCGTCACCTGCACAGGGGGCGAACGGGGATCCGTCCTCAACCCCAAGCTCCAGGGCGACCCGTACATCGAGGCGAACATCCACGAGGTGCGCAAGAAGGAGATGGACGAGGCCCGGGAGATCCTGGGCGTCAAGCAGGAGTGGCTCGGCTTCGTCGACTCGGGTCTCCCCGAGGGCGACCCGCTGCCCCCGCTGCCCGAGGGCTGCTTCGCCCTGGAGGACGACGAGACGGCGGCGGGGCGTCTCGTCGCGAAGATCCGCGCGTTCCGGCCGCAGGTGATCACCACCTACGACGAGAACGGCGGGTACCCGCACCCCGACCACATCAAGACCCACACGATCTCGATGATCGCGTTCGAGGGGGCCGCGGACACCGACAGGTTCCCCGAGGCGGAGTTCGGCCCGGCCTGGCAGCCGCAGAAGCTCTACTACAACCAGGGCTTCAACCGGCCGCGCACCGTCGCCCTGCACGAGGCGCTCCTCGCCCGCGGTCTGGAGTCCCCGTACGGCGACTGGCTGGAGCGCTGGAAGGAGTTCGAGCGCGCCGAGCGCACGCTGACCACGCACATCCCGTGCGACGACTTCTTCGAGATCCGCGACAAGGCGCTGATCGCGCACGCCACGCAGATCGACCCGGACGGCGGCTGGTTCCGCGTGCCGATGGACGTCCAGCGGGAGGTCTGGCCGACCGAGGAGTACGAGCTCGCCAAGTCCCTGGTCGATACCTCCCTCCCCGAGAGCGACCTCTTCGCGGGCATCCGCGACAATGCCTGATATGTACGCGACCCAGGCACTGACGCAGCTCGTTCCGCTCGCCGCCGACGAGCTCGACAAGAACAAGGTGACGCCCGGCGTTCTCGGCTTCCTCGTCTTCGCGGCGCTCGCCGTGGGGGTGTGGTTCCTGATGAAGTCGATGAACCGCCACATGGGCAAGGTCGACTTCGAGGAGGCCCCCGACCCGGCGGCCCAGCCGGGTGACACCGGCGGAAACCCGGCGCAGGCGTCCTCCGGCGCGGGCACCGAGGCGGCCGGCACGAAGGCGTCCGCCTCGGGCAAGAGCTGACACGGCGGGGCCGCCCCCTCCCCCCCGTACGGAGGGAAGGGGGCTCGCGCCGTCTCTCAGGCCCGCCGGTGCGCGTCGTTCAGATGGCGCAGTACGGCCGCGACCCGGCGGTCCGTGCCGTCGGCGGGCGCAAGATCGAGCTTGGCGAAGATGCTCCGGATGTGCTTGTGGACGGCGCCGTCCGTCACCACGAGCCGCTCGGCGATCGCCGCGTTGCCCAGGCCCTCCGCCATCAGCGCCAGGACCTCCCGTTCGCGCGGGCTGAGCCGGTCCAGACGGGTGTCGGGGCGGGTCCGTGCGAAGAGCTGCGCGACCACCTCGGGGTCGATGGCCGTTCCGCCGTCCGCGACCCGCTCCAGAGCCGTGAGGAACTCCTCGACCCTGCCGACCCGCTCCTTGAGCAGGTACCCGAGCCGGGCGCTGCCGTCGGCGAGGAGGTCGGTGGCGAAGGCCTGCTCGACGTAGGCGGAGAGCACGAGGACCGCAAGGCCCGGCTGACGGCGCCGCGCCTCCACGGCCGCCCTGATCCCCTCGTCGGTGTGCGTCGGAGGCATCCGTACGTCGACGATCGCGAGGTCCGGCCGGTGCTCGTCCACCGCCGCCAGGAAGGCGTCCGGCGTACCCGCGGTCGCCACGACGTCGAGGCCCTCCGCGCGCAGCAGCAGCGCGAGCCCCTCCCTCAGCAGCGGGTCGTCCTCCGCGATCACGATCCGCATGGCAGTCCGGCCTCCAGTGTCGTGGGCCCGCCCGGTGGGCTGGCCAGGGTGAGTACGCCGTCGAGCGCCTCGACGCGCTTACGGATGCCGGCGAGGCCGGACCCGCCGTGCTCGTCGGCCCCGCCGCGGCCGTCGTCGGTGACCCGTAGCCACAGCCGTCCGTCGCGGTGGCGGACCGTGACGGACGCGGACCGTGCTCCGCTGTGCCGGGCGACGTTGGTGAGTGCCTCCGCCACCACGAAGTAGGCGGTCGCCTCGACCGACGCGGCGAACCGCCCCTCCACGTCCGCGTCGACCCGGCAGGGCACCGGGCAGCTGCCCGCGAGCCCTGAGAGCGCGTCCGTCAGGCTCCGGTCGGCCAGCACCGGCGGCAGGATGCCCCGTACGACCGCGCGCAGTTCCGCGAGTGCCTGCTCGGCGGCGTCCTGGGCCCGCTCCAGCAGGGCGTCGGCGTCGGCGGAGCCCCGGGACACCGCCCGGCGGGACGCCCCCAGCAGCACCGTCACCGCCACCAGCCGGTTCTGAGTGCCGTCGTGCAGGGCCCGTTCGATGCGCCGCAGCTCGGTGGCGTGCGCGTCCAGTGCGGCGGCGCGGGTCGCGGTGAGCTCGGCGACGCGCGTCACGAGGTCGGTGCCGGGCGGAGGGGTGAGCAGCCGCCGCCCCGGCCACGCCTGGAGCCGCGCCATGCCGGGCGCGACGGCCAGGGTGACGGCGAACCATCCGATCCCCAGCAGACTGACCGCGAAGGCCCCCGGCCAGTCCGTCACGGTCCACAGGCCCAGGGACGGGGTGGCCTCCGAGGGCGGTACGAACGACCACCACAGCGGGAACGCGGCATCCGTCGCCGAGGTGAGGGGCAGCGTCAGCCCGACCAGGCCCAGCACCGTTCCGAGGAGGGCGTGCGAGGCCACCCAGCCCACCTCGCGCCGGGTGGCCGGGTCGGCGACGGCCTGCCGCAGCCCGGTCGGTGAGGGCCCCGGCCCGATGACCTCCGGCCCCCAACGGGACAGCCGCACGCGTTCGCGTCCGGCGACCGCGCGCAGCGCCCTCAGGGTGCCCGGCACCAGGAACAGGCCGGCCCCGAAGAGGCAGGCGGCGGCGGTGAACACCAGCCACAGCAGCATGATCAGGGCGAGGATCGCCGTACCGATGCCGCCGACGAGATGCTCGAAGGCGTCGAGAGCGGTCCGGGCGCGGACGGACACGTCCCAAGGGCGGGCCGGTTCATGTGCGGCCGCCGGCGGGGCGTCGTGCGCGGGCATCTCCACCTCCTGGTGCCGCGCCACTATGGCATCTCCCGGCGGGTGCGCGACGGGCGGGGGACGGCAGGTACAGCCTGCTGTACCCCGGTCCTCCACCTGGCTGGATCGTCGCCACCGCGCCGCCTCCGTAGCGTCCTTTCCGTGCCCAACTCCCCCTCGGACAAGGAGAAGACGATGGCTGATTCCTCCCGGCGGCCCGCACGTCCCGTGCTCTGGCTGCTGCTCCTGCTCTGCGCTGTCTGCAACGCGGTCACCTCGATGATGGGCGGGATCGCCACGGCCGTCTCCGTCGCCGCGGGGCTGGCCGCCCTGGCCTGCGGGATCGCCCTCGTCGCGGACCACCGCCGCGCCCGCTCCCCGGAGAGGACCGCCCGATGAGCGCCGGGACACAGCTCATCCCCGGCTCCCCTCCGGCGCCCAGCACGCCCGAGCCGCGCGGAGGATGGCGGGCCGGCATGAGCCGCCGCCCCCTGACCTGGTTCTTCTCGCTGGCGTTCGCGCTGAGCTGGGTGGCCTGGGTGCCGTACATCCTGTCCGGGAACGGCCAGGGCGTCCTGGACTTCACCTTCCCCGGGGGCGAGGTCACCGGCCAGCTACTGGGGGTCCTCCCGGGCGCCTACCTGGGCCCGATCCTCTCCGCGCTCGTCGTCACCGCCGTCGCCGACGGACGCCCCGGCCTCCGGGCCTGGGCAGGCCGGATGACCAAGTGGCGGGTCGGCTGGCGCTGGTGGGCCGCGATCATCGTCACCGTGCCGCTCGTCCTCGTCCTCACGCTGTACGCCCTGGGCGGCGAGAGCCCGGTCATGCCGAGCGCCGTCGTGCTGGTCGCCTTCCTGCCCGGCCTGGCCCTCCAGATGGTCACCACCGGTGTCGCCGAGGAGCCGGGCTGGCGCGACTTCGCGATGCCCCGGCTGCAGGACAGGTTCGGCCCCGTCCGCGGCACGCTGGTCCTCGGCCCGCTGTGGGGCGCCTGGCACCTGCCGCTGTACCTCAGCGACTGGGGCGGCCCGCACGTCCTCTGGTGGACGCCCGTGGAATTCATCGCCACCACGATCGCCTTCAGCTTCGTGATGACCTGGGTCTTCAACCACACCCGGCAGGCCCTGCTGCTGGCCATGCTGCTGCACACCAGCGTCAACAACTACTTCTCGGTCGCCTTCACGGACATGTTCCCCTCGCTGGACCCGGCGTACGCGGGGCACGCCTTCCTCGTGAGCTCCGCGACCGCGGCCGCCGTGCTGCTCCTCGCCACCCGCGGCCGGCTCGGCCTGCCCCGCGCGTAGGGCCGTTGCCTACGGCCGCACGTCCACCGGCACCCCCATCACCTCGCGGGCGTGCCGGGACGGCGTCAGGCCGAGCCGCCAGGCCTGCCAGCCGTCGTCCAGGTCCACACCGCGGTTCAGGACCACCCGGAAGGCCTCCGCGCAGGTCTCCAGCTCGGTGTCCCTCAGCGGGTGGGCGGCCTCCAGCAGGTCGGCCAGCTCCTGCTGCGCCACCGCCGTGCCCACCTCGCTGCCGCCCGGCGAGGCGTACGGCAGCAGCGTGCACCGCAGGAACGCCGCCCAGTCGCCGCCCCGCACGTCCCCGTACGAGGCGAACAGGGTGATCGCCTCGCCGCACAGCTCCAGCGCCTGCGCCGCGCGGTCGTTGCCGCCGTCGATCAGGGCCAGCTCCAGGCAGGTCCAGGCCTCGCCGTGCGCCACGCCGATCCGGCGGAAGTCCGCCCGGGCGTCCACCAGGAGCTGCCGCGCGAAGCCGGAGTTGCGCAGGTTTCCGGTCTGTGAGGCCCGCTGGTCGCGGGTCACGCGCCCCGAGTGGTGGCGGGCGCACGCCAGCCCGTACACGTCCCGCATCCGGGAGAACATCGTGCGGGCCCGCTCCAGCTCCCGCACCCCCTGGACGGCGTCGCCGTCCTCCTCCAGGGCCTGCCCCAGGTAGTAACGCGTCCACGCCTCGCCCCGCGCGTCCTCGTTGGCCCGGTGCCGGTCGAGGGCCCCGCGCAGCTGCTCCACCGCCGGAGCGGGGTCGCCGTCCAGGAGCCGGGCACGGGCCAGCTGCGTCAGCGCCCACGCCTCCCCGCGCTCGTCCCGGGTGCGGCCGTACAGGTCCAGCGCGGTGGACAGCTCCTCCTCCGCCCGGGCGACCTCGCCCATCCGCAGACAGACCTGGCCGAGCTGGAAGTGCGACCAGGCCTCGCCGTGCAGCGACTCGCCCTCACGGTGCAGGGTCAGCGCGGTGTCCAGCAGGGCCAGGGCCTCGGCCAGATTGGCCCGGTCGCGCTCGACGGCGGCGAGGGCGTGCAGGGACCAGGCCCGGTCCTCGGACTGCTCCGGTGACTCCTGGAGGGCGAGGGCCTCCCGCAGCCGCGCCGAGGCCTCCGTGAGGTTCCCCTGGTGGTGCAGGGTGATGCCGAGCGAGCAGAGCGCGAGCGCGGCGCCCGCGTCGTTCTGTGCCTCGCGGTAGAGGCCGACGACCGAGGACAGCGTGGTGCGGGCCTTGTCGAGCTCCCCGAGCTGCCGGGCCGCGATGCCCGTACGCCACTGGACCGACCGCTCCAGGAGCCCCTGGTCGACGGCGCGCGTCAGCTCGCTGATCTCTCCGAGGCGGTAGAGGTCGCCGCGCAGCAGGCAGTAGTCGCACAGGGCGCCCAGCAGGTGGAGCACCGAGCGCTGGTCGACGCCCTCCGTGTGACGCAGCGCCGAGGTGATGAAGCTGGACTCGTCGTCCAGCCACCGCAGGGCCGCGTCGAGCGAGCTGAAGCCGTGCGAGCCGAACTGCCCGGCACGCGTCGACATCTTGCCGTCGACCATCCGGATCACGGCGTCGGCGAGCTCCGCGTAGTTCTGGATGAGGCGCTCCTGCGCGGCCGTACGGTCGGCCGCCGGTTCCTCGTCGAGCAGCCGGGCCAGGGCGAAGTCGCGTACGAGGTCGTGCAGCCGGTAGCGCGCGCCCCGCACATGGACCAGGAGACCGGCCCTGGCCAGCGACTCCAGCAGACGGCCCGCCTCCTGCTCGTCACAGGACAGCAGCGACGCGGCCGCCGCCGCCCCGAGGCTGGCCCGTCCGGCCAGGGCGAGCCGCCGCAGCAGCCGGCGGGCCGGCTCGGACTGGTCGGTGTAGCGCAGCCACAGGGCACGCTCGACGGGTCCCACCGGACCGTAGGCCCCCAGTGCGTCGGCGAGCTCGGCCCGGTTGCGCGCGCCGAGCGAGGAGCCCGCCACCCGCAGCGCCAGCGGCAGCGCGCCGCACAGCTCCACGACCGCGTCGGTCGAGGGGAAGTCGTACGGGCCGGCCTCCTCGTCCTCCGCGGACTCGCGCAGCACTTCCTCGGCACCCGCCGCGTCCAGGCCGCCGACGGGCAGGTGGTACACCCGCGCGGGGATGTCGGCGGGCAGGTCGAGGGGCTCACGGGCGGTGACGAGGACCAGGCTGTCGGAGCGCTCGGGCACGAGCGTGCTGACCTGGGCCGCGTCGGTGGCGTCGTCCAGGACGACCGTGACGGGTGTGCCCGTCAGATGCTGGTGGTAGAGCTCGCTCAGCCGCCGTACCTGCTGCTCGGCCGAGGACCTCTCGCGGAAGAGCAACTGCTCGCGCGGAGCGCCCAGCCGGTTGAGCAGGTGCAGCAGCGCGTCCCGGGTCGGCAGCGGGGTCTCACCGGCCACGTCTCCCCGCAGATCGACCACGCACGCCCCGCGGAACTGGTCCTTGAGCGCGTGCGCGGCCCGCACGGCGAGCGTGGTGCGTCCGGAGCCCGGAGTGCCGTGCAGGACCACCACGGTGGGCCGGGTCTCGGTTGCCGCGCGGGCCGCGTGCACCCACTGGGCGATCTGCGCCAGCTCCCCGCGACGCCCCGCGAACGGCCCCTCCGCCGCGGGCAGATGGCCGAAGGACTGATCGAGGACCGAGCGGGTCCGTGCGGCCGCGCTGCGGTCACCGCCGCGCAGCTGCGCCACCACGGACGCGCCCGGCTTCTTCGGCGGGCGGGCCGACGCGGTCAGCATGCGCTGCTGGTCGAGGAACGGGCGGATGCCCCGTACCTCCAGCGCGGTCAGCCACTCCAGCCGCAGCTGCTCCGGACCGCCGGGCTGGTTCCGCTCACCCGCCCTGCGGTGCGCGGCGGGCCAGTGCGACGCGGTCACCCTGGCCATCGTCGCGGTCGTCCCCGCCACGGCGACGACCGCGCCCGCCCCCAGGGCGAGACCGGTCGCGGTGCCGAGCGCCAGGTCCGCCCCGAACGCCGCGGCGGCGGCGACACCCGTCACCAGCAGGGGGGTTCCGAGTGTCGCCTTGCTGAACCGCGCCGACAGCGGCTGCTGTCCGGCTCCCGCGGCGTCCAGCGCCCGGGTGTAGGCGGCGTACTCGTCGGCCGCCCCGGCCGCCATGCTGTCGAGCGCGCCCCGCCCCCGCGACAGCAGCGCGCCGGAGTCCGTCCTGCCTCCCGTCCGCCGCGCCTCCTCCTCCACGGCACGTACCAACAGCCTTTCGGCTTCCGCCCGATGGCTGTCCCGCATGCGTCCCCCTCGTTGCGCGCCTCGCAGGACGCGACCGGATCGGTTCGTGTGGACCACCCAGTCTCCAGTGTCCGATGCCCCGGCGACAGGGCGTCCGAGGGACCACTCGCCACTCCTGCCCGTCCGCGTCCGCGCGGTCCCTCCGGGCGCCGAGTTCGTCCGGCACCGCCGGTGCGGTCTGCCCACGACCTGGCGGTCCCGCCACCTCGCGGTCGGACCGCGAACGACGGCACCGGCGGGGCCGCCATCTTCCGGAGCCCATCGGGAACCAGACGCTTCGGCAGATCAGCCCGCACGGCCGCCATCACGCCGCTCGAACATCACGTCACGTGGCACAGCCCTCCGTGCCGTGGACGAAGCGGCCGATCTGGCGGCCTGCTCGACCTTCGCGTAGTAGGCGTCGCGGGCCTTCCCGTCGATCCGCGTCTCGTGTTCGGGGCGCATCCCGGTCCGGCCGTCGACGCCTTCGCGCAGGATGTCGGCGTGCCCGGCATGCCGGTTGGTCTCGCCGAGGACGTGGACCAGGACGGCGAACAGGTTCGTGCCGGTATGCGGCTCCGGCCACCACGGCACGTGGCCGGGGGCGTCGAGGGGAAGTTCGTCGATGGTCGCGTCCGAGTGTTCCCACGTGCGCCGGCAGAACTCGATGATCTGTTCTCGGGGCTCGTCCTCGGTCGCCCACAGATCGCTGCCGTCGTGGTCCTGCCACCGGGGCAGCGGTTCCGGGGAAGGGCGGTCGAAGACCTCGCCGAAGTACCTGGCCTCGACGCCGGCTACGTGTTTGACCAGGCCGAGGAGGTTGCTCCCGGACACGGTCAGCGGCCGGCGGGCGTCGTACTCGGACAGGCCGTCTAGCTTCCAGACCAGCGCCTCGCGGTCCCGTCGCAGTCTCCCGTGCAGGTGGTCCTTCGCGAAGTCGTCGATCATGCGGCCTGAGCCTGCCATGGGCTACTGGCGGCCTCAAGATCCCGTGCGTGGACCGCAGCGACTCCGTGAGGGATTTTCGGAACACCGACATACTGTTGTCGCGTCGCCGTCCAAGAGTGGGGGCATGACCGAGAACGCGAACCCCACGACCAGTTCCTCCGCCCGGCGCTCGCTCGATCTGTGGCTGACCATGTGGAACACCGACGGCGACATCGCACGCCAGATCTGCGCCGACGACTTCCGCATCCACTTCGCCGTGACCGAGCCCGACGGGTCGACCCCCGCGGACGACATCCGCACCGCCGAGGACTTCGCGCGGTACCTTCGCTGGTGGCACGGCCAGAACCCGGGCGTCGTCTTCACCGGCATCGCCGATGCCGTCGACGGCGACCACGGCCGACTGCTGTGGGACGTGGACGCGAAAGGCCAACGCGCGGGCGGTGTCGACGTGTTCGACTTCGCTGAGGACGGCCGGGTCCGACGGGTCTGGTCCGTCGGCGGACAGCGGAGCATGCGCAGCTGACGCACGGCACCGATTGCGGCCGCCTCTGCCACACTCGAGGCATGAAGCGAGCCGAGCGGCAGTACGCCCTTGTCGATCTGCTCCGCGGAGCACGTCGGCCAAGGCCCGTCGCTCGGCTCGCCGACGAGTTCGGAGTCTCCCCGCGCACCATCGAACGCGACATCGCGTCACTTCAGCTCGCCGGAGTCCCGATCTACGCGGAGCACGGGGCGACCGGTGGCTACGCGATCCTGCGTGAGTACTCGCTGCCGCCGCTGAACCTGTCCGCCACCGAGTCGCTTGCCGTGCTCGCCGGGCTCGCACTGCTCGATTCCTCGCCGTACCAGGCGGCCGCCCGCCGGGCACGCGCGAAGATCGCCGCCGTCATGGAGGAGGAACACCGCGAGCCCGTACAGAAGATGCTCGGGATGATGCAGGTCATCGACGCCGTGGCCCCGACGAACGACGCCGTGCCGCTCGGCATGCTCTCCGACGTGATAGCCGACCGGCGGGTGGTGCGGCTGACTTATCTGGGTGAGGACAAGGACGGCGGCCCCGATCCCGCCACCAGCACCGTCCGCGACGTGGAGACGATGGGACTCCTTCGCGCGGGCGACGCCTGGCTCCTCGCCGGCTGGTGCCGGCTCCGTGACGCGATCCGTGGCTTCCGCATCGAGCGGATCACCGAACTCAGGATTCTCGACGAGGCCCCTCCACCCCGTGATCCGGCGCTCCTGGAGGCGGACCTCGCGCGATGGCCGACGCGGCGCCTCACCTGAACCGGCCCGGCTCCGGCAGCGGGTATCCGATCCCGGTCGCCGGTCCGGCCGACTGCGCGCCGGTGACCTGAGTCGGACGTCGACCAGGTAGGTCCAGCCCAGGCGCTTGCCGGCGCGCGCGACTCCGCAGTCCCGGTGCGGGTGACGGGGCTTCGTGGGCCGACCGGTCGGAACCGACTCCGCCAGTGCGTTCGGATTTCAGGGTTCCCGCGGCAGGTGCTGCGATACTGCCCGCATGGTGAACCGCCTGGCCGATGCCATGTCCCCGTACCTCCTCCAGCACGCCGACAACCCCGTCGACTGGTGGCAGTGGTCGCCCGAGGCGTTCGAGGAAGCCAGAAGGCGGAACGTTCCCGTGCTGCTCAGCGTGGGCTACGCCAGCTGCCACTGGTGCCACGTGATGGCCCACGAGTCCTTCGAGGACCCGTCCGTCGCCGACTACCTCAACGCGCACTTCGTCCCGGTGAAGGTCGACCGCGAGGAGCGGCCCGACGTCGACGCCGTGTACATGGAGGCCGTGCAGGCCGCGACCGGCCAGGGCGGCTGGCCGATGACCGTCTTCCTCACCGCCGAGGCCGAACCCTTCTACTTCGGCACGTACTTCCCGCCCGAGTCCCGCCACGGCATGCCGTCCTTCCAGCAGGTGCTCGAAGGGGTCGCCGCCGCCTGGACGGACCGGCGCGAGGAGGTCGCCGAGGTGGCCGGCCGCATCGTGCGCGATCTCGCGGGCCGGTCCCTGGCGGCCGCCGAGGGCGGCCTCCCGGGTGAACCCGAACTGGCCCAGGCCCTGCTGCGGCTGACCCGGGACTACGACGAGAGGCACGGCGGCTTCGGCGGCGCGCCCAAGTTCCCCCCGTCCATGGTCATCGAGTTCCTGCTGCGCCACCACGCGCGTACGGGTGCCGAGGGCGCCCTGCAGATGGCCGCCGACAGCTGTGCGGCGATGGCGCGCGGCGGGATCTACGACCAGCTCGGCGGCGGCTTCGCCCGCTACTCCGTGGACCGTGAGTGGGTCGTCCCGCACTTCGAGAAGATGCTCTACGACAACGCCCTGCTGTGCCGCGTCTACGCCCATCTGTGGCGGGCCACCGGCTCGGACCTGGCCCGCAGGGTGGCCCTGGAGACCGCCGACTTCATGGTCCGCGAGCTGCGGACCGCCGAGGGCGGGTTCGCCTCCGCGCTGGACGCCGACAGCGAGGACGCCCAGGGCCGCCACGTCGAGGGTGCGTTCTACGTCTGGACGCCCGCGCAGCTGCGCGAGGTGCTCGGCGAGGAGGACGCCGCCTTCGCCGCCGAGTACTTCGGCGTGACCGAGGAGGGCACCTTCGAGGAGGGCTCGTCCGTCCTGCGGCTCGTGCCGGCGGTGGAGGCGGAGACCGCCGACGACGAGCGGATCGCCGGTGTGCGGGCCCGGCTGCTCGCGGCCCGTGAGCTGCGCCCGCGCCCGGAGCGCGACGACAAGGTCGTCGCCGCCTGGAACGGGCTGGCGATCGCCGCGCTCGCCGAGACCGGGGCCTACTTCGACCGTCCGGATCTGGTCGAGCGCGCCACCGAGGCCGCCGACCTGCTGGTGCGCGTCCACATGGGTGACGTCGCCCGGCTCTGCCGCACCTCGAAGGACGGGCGCGCCGGGGACAACTCCGGGGTGCTCGAGGACTACGGCGACGTCGCCGAGGGCTTCCTCGCGCTGGCCTCCGTCACCGGGGAGGGCGCCTGGCTGGAGTTCGCGGGCTTCCTGCTGGACATCGTGCTGCAGCACTTCACCGGGGAGAAGGGGCAGCTCTTCGACACCGCGGACGACGCGGAGCAGCTGATCCGGCGGCCCCAGGACCCCACCGACAACGCCACCCCGGCCGGCTGGACCGCTGCCGCGGGGGCGCTGCTCTCCTACGCGGCGCACACCGGCTCCGAGGCGCACCGTGCGGCGGCCGAGGGCGCCCTCGGGGTCGTGGGGGCCCTCGGCCCGAAGGCGCCCCGGTTCATCGGCTGGGGGCTGGCCGCGGCCGAGGCGCTGCTCGACGGCCCGCGTGAGATCGCGATCGTCGGCGATCCCCGGGACCCTGCGACGGGGGCGCTGCGCCTCGCCGCGTTCCGGT
>Ga0164306_10001083_pt1 | contig 11880 bp, 12 predicted proteins | sample Whisoiple_242_MG_FD_110213 | JGI IMG/M metagenome (GOLD analysis project Ga0164306, IMG submission 110213) | Soil microbial communities amended with fresh organic matter from upstate New York, USA - Whitman soil sample_242_MG | ecosystem: Environmental > Terrestrial > Soil > Unclassified >... | reverse complement strand
GTCCGACTGACAGTTGTTGTGGTTCCTCGACCATCATCCGGTTAAACCCGCGATCCCCGGAAACCTTGGCTACGAGGGCGTCGCACTCGTCGGTGGGGCTGGCCACAGCCATGCCCGACGTGAGACACCACCTTCTTGCCCCACTCCTTGGCCCCACGTCGCTCGCGATAGATGGCCACCATCAAAAGGAGATGGACGCCGCCCAGCAAGCGATCCGTCGACCGGGACCTGTGCAGATTGCCGCGCTGGTGGATGTCCGGTGGGTTCGCTGTCCAACTGGGTACTGGTGCGATGGATGCGTGTTGTCATGTGTTGCTGATCCTAGGAGGGCGGCGGTGTCTGAGGTCGGAAATCCCCGTGCTGCGCAGGGGCCAGCAGGACACGGGAAAGCCCGGCCGGGCCGGTGGCGTCGATGACCGCGGTGGGAGAGGTGATCGCAGGGCGATATCGGTTGGTGGACCAGATCGCTGTGGGCGGGATGGGTCTGGTCTGGGAGGGCTGGGACGAGCTGTTGTTGCGCCGTGTTGCGGTGAAGCAACTGCTCAACCAGCCTGGGCTTGCTGAGCAAGACGTCGTGATCGCAAGGAATCGGGTCATCCGAGAAGCCCGGATCACCGCCCGGTTACACCACCCGCACGCAGTGACTTTGTTCGACGTCGTGGATAACGCCGGGTATCCCTGCTTGATCATGCAGTTCGTGCCTTCCGTGAGTCTGAGCGGTCTGCTGCACCAGCAGGGTTTTGTACCCCCTACGGTGGCCACCGGGATAGGGGCCGACGTCGCGTCCGCGTTGGTCGCAGCGCACGCAGTCGGCATCGTGCACCGTGACGTCAAACCCGGCAATGTCTTGATCACCGATGACGGATCGGCCATGATCACCGACTTCGGTATCTCCCATGCTGTCGGCGATATCACGCTCACCGCAACGGGCATGGTGTCCGGAACACCGGCCTACCTGGCTCCGGAGGTGGCTCGAGGCGGAGAATCCGGATTTCCCGCCGACGTGTTCTCCCTGGGCTCGACCCTGTATGCCGCGCTCGAAGGGTCGCCCCCGTTCGGGACCGACCCGAACCCGATGGCGGTGCTGCACCGGGTGGCCTCCGGTCGCATTGATCCTCCGCTCCGCTCCGGACCGCTGACGTCCCTGCTGCTCCGCATGCTGGCGCCTGAGCCGGCCGCCCGGCCGCCGATGCTCGAAGTGGCCCAAGCCCTCGCGGGGCGACCCCTCGAGATACGGACCCTGCAGGATGTGCCCCCCACAGCAGCTATTTCCGCGCAAACACTGCGTGAACCGGTCGGCGGGAGACAGCACCTTGCTGTCGCACCAACTGCAAGCAGTGGACCCCGCGTGGCCTCCACCAGACCGGATGGACGCCGGCGACCAACTGGCACCGTTCTGGTCGCCAGTGTCATGATCATCGTGGGGCTCATCACGCTGACCGGCCTTCTGATACTTCGGGAAAACACCCCACCTGATGCAGGTGCCACCACCACCCAACTCACAACGTCGTCCGATCGACCTCCAACCGCACGCGTGACATCGGCCGCCGGGACGGCCCCGTCCGGCAACGCCGATGTGAGCTCAGGACCGCTGCCCTCCGTCACGACATCGACACTGGCCGCTTCACCAAGAGAATCAACCACTGCGAACGAGCCATCCACGGCGACCCCGCAACCGGCGACGCCCGGGGCCATCGCCCCGGAACAAGCATCTGCCGAACCCACCACCCCAGTGGTGGCCGAACCCCAGGTTCCCCCCTCCTCGCCGCCGACGGCGGCCGACCTCGCTGCCGCGGTGACCGACTATTACGCGCTGATGCCGACTGACACCGAGGAGGGCTGGTCACGGCTGACACCCAATTTTCAGACCTCGATCGCCCAAGACCGGGCCTACTACCAGGCCTTCTGGGATGGCGTCGGCCTCGTCACAGCCACTGATATCACCGGCATCCCACCGGACCAGGCAGAAGCCACTCTGACCTACTACTTCGACGACGGGAGAGTGTCGGTGGAACGCACTACCTACCGACTCGTCCAAGACGGCGGCATCCTCAAACTTGACACCTCAACGGTCCAGAGCAGCCAGAGCGGATAGCCAGACTCTGGCGTGTGAACGGATTCGTCGGGATCATCCTGGATCCGAGCTCCGCGCTTCGACCGCGGGCGGACCTGAACCACTGATCGTTAATTTCGCAAAAGGAAACGTCAACGAACTGACTGGGTTTCGTTGGCCATGTCACTCCTCCGTGAGGTTTGAGGCGTGCCGCTATCAGGAACCCCTTACCTGTCGGATGACTGGACCACCCGGTCCGGTTCCGCAGGAAAGAGGAAAATCATCATGCTTGGTCTGATTGTCAGCATCATCATCATCGGCCTGATCGCCGGCGCCCTCGCCCGTCTGGTCGTTCCCGGCCGGCAGGACATGTCCATCCTGGCGACCATCGTGTTGGGTGTCATCGGGTCCTTCGTCGGCGGGTTCCTGGGCTACCTGCTCTTCCACAAAGACGGGCAGGACGGCTTCCTGCAACCTGCGGGCATCATCGGGTCGTTCATCGGTGCAGTCATCGTCTTGCTGATCTGGATCCAGATCGGCAAACGACGTTCGGTGCGCCGGTAACCCCTTCGGCGGTTCGCGCGCCAACCGCACCGCACCGGATCGCAGGTCCGTGCCAACGGCCGGAATCTGGCTGGATTCAGGTTTCCTCCGGGTCTCACTGATGGTCTTCGACTGCCCTTTGGGCATGGATGTCGAACGTCGGCTGGTTGGCGCCATCGTCGAGTGGGCATAGTGGTGGTGATCGCCAATCCCACCAGGAGGAGTCGTCGTGCCCGGGCTCCAGGAATGGTGGCCGGTTCGTCGACATTGCAGAGGCCTACGATTTGCGACTGCTGCAGCTCCACGTGGTCTCGACGGTGCATCTGTCGAAGCGGCTGCTTCCGGCGATGGTGGAACGGGGCGTCGGACGGATGTTGTTCACGGCCGCGGTGGCCAGCACCATGCCCGGCCCCCAAGGCACGCACGACCATGTAAACGAACACCATGTGGAACAACAACTGTTCGTTCGTCCACCTCGTCCCAACGCTGCGGCGGGCCAGCGTGGTGGTGTACGCCATGGACAACAGGCGCCGCAACGAAGCCCTCGCGTCGTCCATCTCTCGGACGATCGCACCGCGATCGATCTCGTCGTATATGACCATGTCCAGATCATCCGCTTCCGGTCGACCTGATTGGTCGGTCCGGTCGGCAATGGGATGCATCACTTCGCGAGCGTTTGCCTTCGCTCGTTGTACTCGTCGGTGGTCATCTCGCCGCGTGCGTACCGCTCGTCCAGAACCTGCCGGGACCGGTCGCGTTCACCGGTCGGCGGTGTAGAGGGCTGAGCGACTGGCTCGTTGCGTTGTGATCGCATGGCGGTGGCGAATGCCCATCCGGCCAGGCCGACGAGAACGATGAGCATGACCGTTATCAGGCAGCCGAGAACCCACATCCAGGCACCGCCGCTGTATCCGTATCCCATCATCACAACCCCTTTCATGTGCCGAGTCGATCTCGCTGGCCAGGACCTTTGGTTGATCCCGCATGTCAAGGGTGTTCTGATCTTCCGGGCCGCTGCCAGGGTCGATGGTCCCGTCGTCAGGTCCATCGTCGGGGACCCCGAGGGTCATCCACCCCGGGGGCTCCAACGTCTCATCGATAGATTGGGCGGCCAGGCCGCTTGTGCGACTTGGCGCACCGACGATGACGCCCACTGCTCTTTCCACGACACGAACGGCGGCTGCAGTCGAGGGTTCAGATGGCGCCACCATGGCCGGATCAGTTCTAAAGGAGGTGATGAAACCCTCCTGAAGGAGGCTGAAGCACGCAGCGTCTGGCTATTGGCACTGAGTCGCGTTCTCCTTGTCTCACGGCGCCAACGAAGGAGCCGGAGAATCGGGAGCATCCCATGGAAAATCCGCTCACGCCCTTGCGTTTTCTCCAGCGCGCGGCTTCGGTACATCCGAACCGCACAGCCATCATCGATGGCAGCAGAACCTTTACCTATGCGGCAATGGCCGTGGAGGTCAACCGGCTGGCGACCGCGTTGCTGGCCCGTGGATTGCGGCAGGGTGACCGTGTTGCCTACCTTGCACCGAATTGTGCAGAGATGCTGATGGGTCATTTCGCGGTGCCGCTCGCTGGTGGTGTGCTCGTCCCGCTGAACACCCGGCTTTCACCGGAAGAGATCGCTCAGATCATCGAGCATTCAGGCGCCGAGATCCTGTTGGCAGATGCACCGCTGCTCGAGCCAGCACGCGAGAAGCTCCGCGCAGTAGCCAGTTTGCGGGAGATTGTGACGTTGCCGGACGAGACTGGTTCCGCTGTCGAACTGGCTTTGACCACCGGCTATTACGATCTGTTAGCCGCCGGCAGCGATGAGATCGTCCCATTGACGGTCGATGACGAAGGCCAGGCCATCAGTCTGAATTACACCTCGGGAACCACCGGCACACCGAAGGGCGTTGTCTACACCCATCGGGGTGCCTATCTGAACTCACTCGGCGAGGTCCTTCATCAGGGCCTCGTCGACGCGTCCACCTACCTGTGGACGTTGCCCATGTTCCATTGCAACGGTTGGTGCACGACCTGGGCGCTGACCGCTGTCGCCGGTACCCACGTGTGCTTGCGCGCGGTGGATGCAGACAACATCTGGCGGCTCATCGACCATGCCGGGGTCTCTCACATGGCCGGTGCGCCGACGGTGTTGTCCATGATGAAGGAATCAACTATGGCGCATCCGCTGCGCCAGGCGTTGACCGTCACCACGGCGGGTGCGCCGCCCAGCCCTTCGATCATCGCCACCTTCGCCGATCTCAACGTCACAGTCGTGCATGTCTACGGACTGACAGAAACCTATGGTCCCTACACGGTTTGCGAACCGCAGGATTCCTGGCGCGACCTCGCCGTGGCGGAGCGTTCGAAGCTGATGTCCCGCCAAGGGGTCGGGATGATCACTGCCGACGAAGCGAGAGTAGTTGCCACCTACGGCCATTCGGAGGACCTGGTGGACGTCCCGGCCGACGGGGTCACCATGGGCGAGATCGTGATGCGTGGCAACACGGTGATGAAGGAGTACTTCAGGGACCCGGATGCCACCGCAGAGGCCTTCAAGGGCGGCTGGTTTCATTCCGGCGACCTCGGTGTGCGCCACCCCGATGGCTACATCCAGTTGCTCGATCGGGCGAAGGACATCGTCATCTCCGGCGGCGAGAACATCTCCACCGTGGAGGTCGAGCATGCCTTGTCGTCACACCCCGCGGTGGCCGACGTGGCCGTCATCGCCGTGCCAGACGAGCGTTGGGGTGAACGACCCAAGGCGTTCGTCGTGTTGTCAGCTGGTCAGTCGACCTCTCAGGCCGAGTTGATCGTGCATGTCAAGGAACACATCGCGAAGTTCAAGGCACCCAAATCGGTCGACTTCGTCGGCCAGCTCCCTCGGACCTCTACCGGCAAGGTCCGCAAGGACCTGCTGCGCACCCCTGAATGGGTTGGCCATGACAGCAGGATCCAAGGATGACCACCACCATCGAAACAAGTGACACAGACGAAGATGTCGAGCAGTCCGGGATTGAGTTCCCGACGGGGGATGATCTGGCATCGAGCAGGGCCACGGACTTCTACAGTCTTGACGAACTGTTGTCGGAGTCTGAACTCGCCATCCGCGACCGGGTCCGGGAATGGGTGGACACCGAGGTCTCGCCGATCGCAGCGGACTACTGGGAGGCCGCCCGTTTCCCGGTCGAACTGGTTCAGGGCTACGGCGCGCTGGGCATCGCCGGCGGCTCTCTGGTCGGTGATGGTTGCCCGGGGCTGTCGTTTCTGGCCGAGGGGATGATCGCGGCCGAGCTGGCAAGGGGGGACGGCAGCGTTGCAACCCTCAACGCGGTGCATTCCGGCTTGGCGATGACGACCATCGGGATGCTCGGTTCGGCGGAACAACGAGCGCGCTTCCTACCGCGGATGGCCGCCTGCAACGTTCTTGGTGCCTTCGCGTTGACCGAACCCAGGCACGGTTCCGACGTCGTCGCCCTGGAAACCAGGGCGCACCGCGACGGTGATGAATGGGTGTTGGATGGTGAGAAGCGATGGATCGGCAACGGAACGGTTGCCGGCATTGTCGTGGTCTGGGCGCGCGACGACGACGGCAACGTTGGCGCCTTTGTGGTCGAGCATCCCGATGGTGCTGATCACCCGGTTCCCGGCTACCACGCCCGCAAGATCGTCGGGAAGGCCGCGAACCGAGGGGTCTGGCAGGCGCAGATCAAACTCCAAGGGGTACGGGTCCCGGCTGGGGCCAGACTGGTCAAGGCGAACAGTTGGGATGACACCAACCTCGTGCTCGCCAAGTCCCGGCAGACCGTCGCCTGGGAAGCGCTCGGACATGCCATCGCCGCGTACGAGGCCGCGCTGACCTATTCACTGCGACGCGAGCAGTTCGGCCGGCCATTGGCCCGCTTCCAGCTGATCCAGGACAAGCTTTCGCACATGCTCAGCGACATCACCGGGATGCAGCTGATCTGCACCAGGATGTCGCAGCTGCAGTCGCAAGGACGGGTGTCGATCGAGCACGCGGCGTTGGCGAAACTGAACACCGGTGACGCTGCCCGTCGGGTCTGCGCCATGGCCCGGGACATCCTGGGTGGCAACGGGATTCTGCTGGATCATCACGTCGCACGGCATCACGCCGACATCGAGGCGGTCTACACCTATGAGGGCACTGACTCCATCCAGTCGCTCATCGTCGGTCGCGCCATCACGGGGATGAACGCCTTCCGCTGACAAACCCGTTATCCGCGCCGATCGGCCCCACCCACGCACACACCAGCTGCACCGACCAGAAGGAGCACCAACGATGTCCGTTCCAGTGACGAATCCATCTCTCGTCCGCAACGAAGAACTGTTTGCCGATCTGAACGACCCAACCGCCGGTCGAGTCGCCCAGGCGAGGGAGACGGCTTCGGCCCAGACCGCCATGATCGCCGACCCTGCCCCGCTCGGCCTTGCCGCCTTCGCCCTGACTACGTTCCTACTCAGTCTGGTCAACGCCGGCATCATGCCGAAGGACGCAGAGCCAGTCATGTTGGGTGTGGCGCTCGCCTTCGGCGGAATTGCCCAACTGCTGGCTGGGATGTGGGAGTTCCGTAAGGGCAACGTTTTCGGTGCCACCGTGTTTTCCGCCTACGGCGCCTTTTGGCTCTCGTTCTGGGCCTATCTCACCTTCTATGCGGGTGGTATTCCGGCTGAGCACCACGGTGTCGCCGCCGGCTGGTACCTCATCTCCTGGGCAATCTTCACCGGGCTGATGCTGATTGCCGCTCTGCGGACGACGGCGGTATTGGCCACGCTATTTGCTGTCGTTGCTGTCGTGTTCGTGTTGCTGGCGTTCGGGGCCTTCGGCCTCGGCTCCGGTTTCACCACTGTTGGCGGAATCGGCGGCCTCATCGCCGCTGGCCTGGCCTGGTATCTGTGCCTGGCTGCGGTTGGCGCCTCGACGTTCGGCCGGCCGATTCTGCCCAACCCGCCGCTGTTCCGCTCCTGAATCATGGCAACGGCCCGGCGCATCCCACGGGCGCCGGGCCGCTGCCAGGCAGGACTCTTTGGATCTGGCTTCAGATCAGGCCTCGCTGGGCCGCCCGCACCACCGCCTGGAGCCGCGAATCGACGCCCAACTTGTCGAGAAGACTGGCGACATACCCCTTCACCGTTGTTTCCGCGACGAACAACCGGCCGGCGATCTGCTTGTTGGAGCAACCCTCGGCCAGCAGGTCGAGAACCTCTCGCTCGCGGGGAGACAATATGACCTGCTGCTTCTCGCCCCGCAACGCGCTCATCATGTCCACGGCCAACGACTGGGCCACTCGCGGGTCGATCTCTCGGGTCCCGGCGGCCAGATGGCGGAGTCGTCGAACCAGATCGTCCGGCTCGGCGTCCTTGAGCAGCACCCCGTCTGCGCCGGCGCTCAGGCATTGCCGGATCAAACTCATTTCGGCGAATGCTGTCAGGATGACGATGTAACCGTGCCTGTTGCGTTGCTTGAGGGCGGCGCAGGTCGCGCCCGGACCGGGCGGATCAGGCATCCGGAGGTCGAGCACCACCAGGTTCGGTTGGAACCCGGCGGCGGTCGTGATCGCTTCCGATGTCGTACCGGCCTCACGAAGCTCGAGTGATGGAAAGGCCTCCGCCAGAAGTGAGGCCACGCCCCGGCGAGCCAGCGGGTGATCGTCGACCACCAGCACCTTCACCGGGACGGTCACGAGTCGTAACCCGGTGCCGGGAGGGTCAGCCGTTGGATGACGAGTCCGTCGCGGCCGGGGTTGATGGTCAGTTCCAGCAACCCGCCGAGCCCGGCGGCGCGGTCGGCGATCATGCCCAAACCGGAGCCAGGTGCCCAGGGGACACCGCGATCGTTGTGCGCGGCGATAGCAGCGGCCGGACGGTCGGCGTGCTCGCCCCATTGCATCTGCAGGATGAGCGCCACGTCCTGTCCACTCCAGCGCAGCGTGGCCATCAGCTGCTCGGCGTCGGCATGTTTGACGGCGTTGCGGAGGCCCTCGCGGAGGCCGGTGATGACGAGCTCCGTGACCTCGGGTGCCAGTCCACGCGGGGTTCCACGGTGGCTCCACCAGACGGGGATACCGCTTGCGGCGGTGAAAGCTCTGCCCTCGGCGACCAGTGCCAGATCGAGGCCACGGCCGTCCGGGACCCGGCACAGGTCGGCCAGGGTGGAACGAAGTTCCGAACGGGCAGCTCCGGCGACGCTCTCGATCTCGGCCAGGCTGTTCGCCAACGCGGCTGGATCGCTGCCGCCACGGGAACGGCGGGCCAGCATCCCGACCGAGAACAGCGTTTGGGCAAGAGAATCGTGCAACCTGCCGGCGATCTCCTGACGCTGCCGCAACGCCGCCAACTCCACCTGGCTGGCTCTCTGCGCCAGATGGTGCAGGGCGGTCCCGGCCTCGGCGGCAAGTCCCTCCAGTTTGATGACCGCGATGTCGCCCGGATTCGAGTTGGTCCGGACGGCCGCATAGAGCAGCGCAGCCACGCCGTCAGGGCCGACAACGGGCACACAGACGATGCCGTGGATTCCTTCGACGTCGACAGCTTCCCGGTAGTCCGGTGTGATCAGGTCCGACCGGTGGTAGTCGGCGAGCCGAACCGGTTCACCACTGCGCAGTACCAGTCCGCCCAATCCCGCTCCCGACCTGATCCGCAGATTGCGGAACGCGTCAGAGCGAATCCCGCTGTACACGGTCATCGGGAACAGGCCATCGGCATCACGGACCGCCGCAGAGGCGATGTTCATCCCAGTAACGACGCGGGCACGCGAAACAAGTGCGTTGACAACGGAATCGGTGTCCTCATGCAACCCGACGGTGGGCGTGGTGCTCGCCACCGGGCTCAGGCTGGTGGCGTTGGTCGGCGGCCGAACAGGAAGTACGCGACCGGGCCAACGAAGTTGACGAAGGCCACTGCCACCCATGCCCATCGCGGGCCGTTCAGCTGGTCCGGGCGACGCCGGCGGATGTCGGCCTGCGCGGCGGCAAGTAGCCCTATTTGCAGGGCAGCGCCGACGGCGATCAGGGCGCGGGTTCGCGGACGGAGCTCGCTCCACCGCCGGTGGTTTTGTGCCATAGACCTCACTGTGACAGGTGACCGGGCTCGGCACACGGGTCGATGGTCCCTTTCGAAGGGACCGTCGGACACTGCAGGTCCGCGTAGCGAATCACCAGACTGAATCGTCGGAGGTGGTTGGCATGATCGTTTCCGGTGAGACCTCGATATCGGCTCAATGGCCAATGCGGGTGGCTCGGTGGGCGCTGGTGGCGGTGGAGGGTGTTGTCGCCGCCGGGGCCGTGTATGGCGGCGTCGGTTTGATCGCGGGTAATGCGATCCACATTTCTGATGATTGGCTGGTCGGCACACCGTTTGATTCCTGGTTATTGCCGGGGATCTTCCTGTTGCTGGTGGTGGCTGTGCCGATGCTGGTTGCCGTGGTCGCAGAACTGTTTCGGCTCCCGTGGGCCTACGGAGCATCGCTGCTGGCGGGCGCCGCCCAGATCGGGTGGATCGTGGCCCAATGGGTGATCATGCAACGGTTCTTCGTCCTTCAGCCCGTCATGTTGACCGCGGGCGTGGTCGTGGTGCTTTTGGCATGGGCGGCGCACCGAGGGAACCCGCGACCCGCCGGTGGCCGGGCGAATTGAAAAACAGGATTTGTCATCACGGACAGCCGTACGTGGTGCTGTGGTGGTGGCGACTCATGCCGCGCCAATGACGAACACCCAGCACGACGATCATCCTGCCGTCGTTTGGCTGCGATGAACGTAAGACACAGAGAAATCGGCCTGCGACGCCCGACCGGGCTATGGGCTCCACCCCCCGCTTGACAGCCAAACCAGCCCGTACGGGCACAGTCACCGACTTTGAACCCGCGTCAAGAGCAGTGACTACGGGACCTTTGACCCTGTGCGCGTGATGGTGCGAGCCGCAGGCTGTGAGACATTCGCTGCAAAGGAATCGTCGAGAGGACAGATCATGGCGACGCCGCTGTCATTGGACCACTCCGGTCTCGGGGTTCTGTCCCGGGAAGAATGTTTGCGGCGGATTCGTTCCGCCAGAGTGGGTCGAGTTGCATTTGTCGAGAATGGTGAGCCGGTCATTCTGCCCGTCAACCATGGCTTGGATGGTGACGCCGTCGTCTTTCGAACCGCGCCTGGAAGCAAGCTGACGGCCGCGGAGAACGACGAGCCGGTGGCGTTCGAGGTGGACGCCTTCGATGTGGATCGCCGCGCGGGTTGGAGCGTCGTCATCCGTGGGGTTGCGTCGGTGGTCGACGATCAGGCAGAAGTAACGCGGCTGGCGACGTTCGGTGTCATGCCGTGGGCCGATCTTGCCGAGCGCACGAACTGGGTACGGATCAGGGCCTACTCGTTGACCGGCCGGGAAGTCGTCCACCCCGCGAGGTAGAAATCCGATCATTCTGTCAGCGCCGACCCGACCACACCTGGCAGATCGTGGTTGTGGGTCAGCGGCAGGCACGACTTCTGTCTTGTGTGGCCGCCGAGTCCCTCACCGTGTGACCAATCGGGACTTTCGGCCCGTGTGGAGGAACCAGCCGCGGAGAAATGATCAAGCAGCCAGATATTTCCGGCGATCAATCCACTGAGGGAGAGAGTCATGACGCACAACACCATCAAAGTCGCCAACGGCCAACACGAAACATCAGTGCTTCGTCCGGATGTCAGCACTCTCGGCGCGATTGCCATTGCAGCACTGCGAATTTCTCTGGGCCTGGTCTTCGTGTGGGCGTTCCTGGACAAGACGTTCGGCCTGGGCTACTCGACACCGTCAGCCCGGTCTTGGATCTCCGGGGGATCACCGACGAACGGATTCCTCAGTCACGTGGCTGTTGGACCATTCGAAGCGCTGTTCCACAGCATCGCCGGTACCTGGTGGGCGGATACACTGTTCATGATCGGGCTGCTGGCGATCGGGGTATCGCTGATCCTCGGGGTCGGCCTACGCCTGTCGGCCATCGCCGGCACGTTGATGATGGCGTTGATGTGGGCTGCCGAGTGGCCGCTGGCCCAGTTCACCTCAACCGGAGAGGCTTCCGGCTCAACGCATCCATTCATGGACTACCACGTCATCTATGCACTGTCGATGATCGTGCTTGCCGTCATTGGCGCCGGCGGGTACTTCGGCGTTGGATCGTGGTGGGCCAGGGTGACCGGGGGCTCGGCTTGGCTGAAGTAGCCGTTATACGCAACGACCATGACAGCCGCCGGGGCACAACACCCAGTCGGTTGTCATGGTCATTAGATTTTCATCTTTGATCCGTT
>Ga0164306_10001082_pt1 | contig 11889 bp, 10 predicted proteins | sample Whisoiple_242_MG_FD_110213 | JGI IMG/M metagenome (GOLD analysis project Ga0164306, IMG submission 110213) | Soil microbial communities amended with fresh organic matter from upstate New York, USA - Whitman soil sample_242_MG | ecosystem: Environmental > Terrestrial > Soil > Unclassified >... | reverse complement strand
GACTCCATCAGCCCGCGCATCCGGTCGCTGCTGGTGCGCGAGCTCGGCGTCGCCGAGGACGAGGTCTACGAGCTGCCCGCGCCGCTGGACCACACCGGCCTCAACCTGATCGCCGACCTGGACCGCGCGGACCTGCAGTACCCGCGGTTCGTGCCGACGACCCACCGGTTCCTGGCCGAGGTGGAGAGCGCCAACCCGACGGACGTGTTCGCCGCGATCCGCGCCCGGGACATCCTGCTGCACCACCCGTACGACTCGTTCTCGACGTCGGTGCAGACGTTCCTGGAGCAGGCCGCCGCCGACCCGAAGGTCCTGGCGATCAAGCAGACGCTCTACCGGACGTCGGGCGACTCCCCGATCGTGGACGCGCTGATCGACGCCGCCGAGGCCGGCAAGCAGGTCCTGGCGCTGGTCGAGATCAAGGCCCGGTTCGACGAGCAGGCCAACATCGAGTGGGCCCGCAAGCTCGAGCAGGCCGGCGTGCACGTGGTCTACGGCATCGTCGGCCTCAAGACGCACGCGAAGCTGTCGCTGGTCGTGCGCCAGGAGTCGGACGGCCTGCGCCGGTACTGCCACGTCGGCACCGGCAACTACAACCCGAAGACCGCACGGATCTACACCGACCTGGGCCTGCTCACGTGCGACCCGGACGTCGGCCAGGACCTGACGCGGCTGTTCAACCAGCTGTCGGGCTACGCGCCGAAGTCGCGGTTCCACCGGCTGCTGGTCGCCCCGCGGTCCGTGCGCTCCGGGCTGATCGAGCGGATCGACCGCGAGGCGGACGCCGCGCGCGCGGGCCGGCCGTCCTGGATCAAGCTCAAGGTCAACTCGATGGTCGACGAGGAGACCATCGACGCGCTGTACCGGGCATCCCAGGCGGGCGTGCCGGTCGACCTCTGCGTCCGCGGCATCTGCGCGCTGCGCCCGGGCGTGCCGGGGCTGTCCGAGACGGTGCGGGTGCGGTCGATCCTCGGCCGGTTCCTGGAGCACTCCCGGGTGTACGCGTTCGCGGCGGACGCCGGCGTGACCGAGGAGGTGGCCGACATCGGCCGCGAGGGCGGGACGCTGCTCCCCGGCCCCGAGGTGTACATCGGGTCGGCCGACCTCATGCACCGCAACCTCGACCGCCGCGTGGAGGCCCTGGTCCGGCTCTCGGACCCCGACCAGGTGGCCGAGCTGGTCGGGCTGCTGGACGAGTCGATGGCCGACGAGACCTCGTCCTGGCACCTCGGCCCGGACGGCGCCTGGACCCGCCACTCGCAGGGGCCGGACGGGCCGCTGCGCGACCTGCAGTCGACGCTGATCTACCGCCAGCGCCGCCGCCTGGGCTCCGGCCGGTGAGCGCCGGGCCGACCGCGCTCGTCCGCGCGGCGGGCGCGCTCGTCTGGCGGGTCCGGCAGGGTCGCCTGCAGGTCGTGCTGGTGCACCGCCCGCGGTACCGCGACTGGTCCTGGCCGAAGGGCAAGCTCGAGGCGGGCGAGCACGTGACGACCGCCGCCGTCCGCGAGGTGGAGGAGGAGGCCGGTCTCGAGATCGTGCTCGGCCGGCCGCTGCCCGGGCTCGAGTACAAGCTGGCCGACGGCCGGCGGAAGCAGGTGCACTACTGGGCGGCGCAGGTCGCCGGGCGCCCGGACCGCCCCGCGGTGCACGCCCGCCCGCCGGCGGCGCACGCCTCGCGCGACGAGATCGACGCGGTGCGCTGGGCGGACGCGGACGTGGCGCGCAAGCGGCTGACCCGGGAGGACGACCGCATCCCGCTGGACGCCCTGGTGGCCGCGCACCGGGCGGGGACGCTGGACACCCGCGCGGTCCTCGTCGTCCGGCACGGCCGCGCCAAGAGCCGGGCGTCCTGGAAGGGCGAGGAGGGCACGCGCCCGCTGACCGACGTCGGCCGGCTGCAGGCCGGGGCCCTGGTGCCGGTGCTGTCCGCGTACGGCGTCGCCGACGTGGTCACGAGCCCGTGGCTGCGCTGCTGCGCGACCGTCGAGCCGTACGCGACGGCGGCCGGGCTCACCCCGGACCGCCGGGAGCCGCTCACCGAGGCCGAGCACGCCGACTCGCCGGAGAAGACCGCCGAGGCGGTGGCCGCGGTGCTGCGCACCGGGTCCGACCTCGCGCTGTGCACGCACCGGCCGGTGCTGCCGACGGTGCTGGACGTGGTGCGGGCGCACGCGCCCGCGGTGGTGCGGGACCGGCTGCCCGCCGAGAACCCGTACCTGCGGCCGGGCCAGGTCCTGGTCTGCCACGTCGTGCGGCCGGACCGCGGCGCCCCGGACCGGGTGCGCGTCGAGGACGTCGAGCTGCACACGCCGCTGGGCAGCTGACGCCCGGCCGGTCCCCGCACGACGACGGCGCGCCACCCCGCGAGGGGCGGCGCGCCGTCGTGCCGCGCGGGGGCGGGGTGCCTCAGACCGCGGCGCCCTCGAGCGTCCCGGTGACAGGCTCTTGGACCATGAGGATGCACTGCACCTCGCGGTCGCCGTCCGCCCACGAGACCTCGCTCGGGGTCAGCGGGCCGGCGCCGATCGTCGAGGTCTCGTAGGCCATGCCCACGAACGGCTCGAAGGCGTCGTAGCAGAACTGCTCCGCCTGGGTGTCGATGTCCGCCGGGTACTCGTCGCCCTTCAGGCGGGTCTCGGCGTAGACCTCGCCGTCGTGCGGCTCGCTGCACGGGACGGTCGGCAGCGACTCGACCTGGGTCTCGGTCACGTCGGCCACGTTGAGGCAGTCGCCGACCTCGAGGGAGAAGACGTTCACGTCGGCCGCCTCGGTGATCTCGCCGGACGCCTCGTCGCGCTGGCCGTCGCCCGCGCCGCAGGCGGACAGGGCGAGCGCGGCGCCGGCCGCCAGGGACACAGCGGACATCCAGCGCAGGGTCAGGTTCTTCGCAGTCATGGGACGAGTGAAACGCCTGGCAGGGGCGATGTCCAGTTCGTCCCCGTTCGGGAACGTTCGGGACGCCCCGGCCGCCCCGACCCCGCCCGGGCCGCGCTCAGTTGAGGAAGGGGCTCAGCGCGAAGTAGACGAGCGCCGCGACCGCCGCGGCCGCCGGGATGGTGAGCACCCAGGCGACGCCGATGTTCTTCGCCACGCCCCAGCGGACCGCCGACAGCCGCTTGGTGGCGCCGACGCCCATGATCGCCGAGGTGATCGTGTGCGTGGTGGACACCGGGGCGTGCAGCGCGAACGCGTTCACGTAGAGCACCACCGCGGAGACCGACTCCGCGACGAAGCCGCGGGCCGGGTCCAGCTCGATGATCTTCCGGCCCAGCGTGCGCATGATGCGCCAGCCGCCGGAGTAGGTGCCGAGCGAGATCGCCGTGGCCGCCGCGAGCTTGACCCACAGCGGGATGCCCGCGTCCGGGTCCGCCCAGCCGACGGTGAGCAGCGCCATGAAGATGACGCCCATGGTCTTCTGCGCGTCCTGCAGGCCGTGGCCCAGCGCCATCGCGGCGGCCGAGACGGTCTGCGCCAGGCGGAACCGGCGGGTGGTCCGCGACGGGGACGCGTTCCGGATCAGCCACAGCAGGCCGACCATCACGAGGAACGCCAGGAAGAACCCGATGAGCGGCGAGAAGACCATCGGCAGGACGACCTTGTCTACGATCGCGGAGCCGTAGATCATCAGGCCGCCGGCGAGGCCGGCCCCCACGAGGCCGCCGATCAGGGCGTGCGTCGACGAGGACGGCAGGCCGAGCCACCAGGTGATGAGGTTCCACACGATCGCGCCGACGAGCGCGCACAGCACGACCACGAGGGCCTGGTGCGGTGAGGCGTCGCTCAGGTCGACGATCGAGGTCGCGATCGTCTCCGCGACCTCGGTGCCGAGCAGGGCGCCGGTGAAGTTCATGACCGCGGCCATGAGCAGCGCGGCCCGCGGCGTCAGCGCGCGCGTCGACACCGAGGTGGCGATCGCGTTGGCCGCGTCGTGGAAGCCGTTGGTGTAGTCGAAGCCGAGGGCCAGGGCGACCACGACCACGACGAGCGCGAGTTCCACCGGGGCTCAGGACTCCTTGAGCGCGATGGTCTCGACCATGTTCGCGACCTTCTCGAACGCGTCGGCGGCGTCCTCGAGCTTCTCGACGACCTCCTTGAGCTTCATGAGGAGGATCGGGTCGGTGATCTCGTCGAACATCTGCGCGAGCAGCTTGCGGTGGGACTTGTCGGCCTGGTTCTCGAGCCGGTTGACCTCGACCCAGTACTCGGCGAGGTTGTCCATCGACCGCAGCCGCGGCATCGCGTCCGCGGTCAGCTCGGCCGAGCGCTGCAGCACCTGCACCTGGTCGGCGACCCGCGGGGGGAGCTCGTCGATCTTGTACAGGACGATGAGGTCGGCGGCCTCCTCCATGAAGTCCATGCAGTCGTCCAGCGCGGACGCCAGGCCGTAGATGTCGTCCCGGTCGAACGGGGTCACGAACGTCTGGTTCAGCCGTCGCATGATCGAGTGGGTCGCCTCGTCGGCGAGGTGCTCGGCCTCGCTCATCTGCTTGGCGAGCGCCTTGCGGGTCGCGCGGTCCGCGCCCAGCAGCTCGGCCAGCAGGTTGGCTCCGGTGACCAGGTGCGCCGCCGACGCGGCCAGGAGGTCGAAGAACGAGGTGTCGCGCGGGGTGAGGCGCAGGCGCACGAGAGGCTCCGCAGGAGAGGGGCTTGGTCAGGCACAGGCTAGGGCAGCCGCGGGGTGAACTCACAACCCCGCAAGTGAACCCAGGGTGAACGCACAGCGTCTCCACCCTGACGCACGGCCGCCCGGCGCGCGCGTGGGACGGAGGTCACACGGCGGGGCCGGGCGGGAAGGGTGAGGACGCCGGACCGGGAAGCGCCTCTCGGCGCGAGGCCGCTCGGAGCGGCTTGAGTTGGAGCCCGGGGCTACCGCGGCCCGGCGTCGGGTTCGAGTTTACGCGCCGACGCGGGCCACGTCCTGGGCGGGCCGGGTGAGCATCGCCACGGCCGCCGCGGGAACAAGCCCGCCCGCCCTCACTCCAGCGAGCCGGACCGCCACAGGTGGGCCGCCTGCTCGAGCTCCTCGGCGGTGCGGACCAGCGACCCCGCGCTCCGCGTGAGCCGGGCCGAGGCGTCGTCGCCCGTGAGGTCCAGGTGGTCGGCGTCGAAGGCCGCGCCGGTCGCCAGCACCCGGCAGAACGCCGCTCCGCGCTCGAGGGTCACCGCCAGGTCGCCGGTCCACACGCCCGACAGCACGGCGTCGAGCAGCACGCGCAGCTCCTCGGGCCCGGGCGGGCTGACCACGCCGACGACGACGTGGTGCACCGGCGCCGCGTCGAGCCCGAGGCGGTACCGGTCGGCCAGCGTCGCCGGGTCCCGCCGCACCCACTCGCGCAGCACGTACAGCCGCCACAGGGTGCCGGGCAGCGTCGTCGCCGGGCTGTCCGACCACAGCGCCGCGACGACGTCGAGCCCCTCGGTCTCGACCAGCCTGACCAGGCGCTCGACCAGCGCGGGGTCCTCCTCGCCCTCCGCCCGGCCCCGGTGCACGATCGCCGCCGCCGTGGTGTGCGCGACCTGCGACCGCAGCGCGGGGTCCATGTCGCCGGGCAGCTGGTCGGCGTCGCGCGGGTCGAGCATGGCGGGGCGGCGGAACCGCGGGCGGTCGTGGGAGGTCACCCGTCGATTGTCCGCCGGATCGGGGCACGCGTCGCGGCCGGCCCGCCCCGGCGCGCGGACCGCCCGCCCGGTGGGTTACGGTTCCCGCCGCACGTCGCCGCCCCGCCTTCCGGGTGCGGGATGTGCCGCGCGGGTGAAAGGTGAGAACGCCTCGACCGGCGCCCGACGACGTGCTCCGGCCCAGGTGTTCTCTTCGCAGGACGAGCGGAGCAAGGAGAAGCGTCATGGCCGAAGGCAGTGCCCGACCCTCGACGGGGAGGCACCCGTCGCACAACAAGGCGATCGGCCTCGCGGTCGCCGCCGCGGTCGGCGGGTTCCTGTTCGGGTTCGACTCGTCCGTGATCAACGGCGCGGTCGACGCGATCGAGGGGGAGTTCTCGCTGGCCCCGACGGTGACCGGCCTCGTGGTCGCGGTCGCCCTGCTGGGCTGCGCCGTGGGTGCCTGGGCGGGCGGCAAGCTCGCCGACCGGTGGGGCCGCACCCGGGTGATGGTGCTCGGCGCCGTGCTGTTCTTCGTGTCGTCGATCCTGTCCGCCATCGCGTTCAGCGCCTGGGACCTGGTGATCTGGCGCGTGATGGCCGGCGTCGGCATCGGCATCGCGTCGGTGATCGCCCCGGCGTACATCGCCGAGATCGCCCCCGCGGCGCTGCGCGGCCGGCTCGGCTCGCTGCAGCAGCTCGCGATCACGCTCGGCATCTTCGCCGCCCTGCTCTCCGACCAGCTGCTGGCGGAGGCCGCGGGCGGCGCGGCGGAGGAGCTGTGGCTGGGCTGGGAGGCCTGGCGCTGGATGTTCCTGGTCGCCGTCGTGCCCGCGGCGGTCTACGGCATCCTCGCCCTGCGCATCCCCGAGTCCCCGCGCTACCTGGTCGCCCAGGGCCGGCGGGACGAGGCGGTCGCGGTCCTCGAGGGCGTGCTCGGGGCCGACGAGGACCCGCGCGAGCGCGTCGCGCAGATCGAGAAGACGATCGAGAAGGACAAGGCCCTCGAGTCGCAGGCGACGCTGCGGGGCCCGCGGTTCGGCCTGCTGCCGGTGGTCTGGGTCGGCATCCTGCTGTCGGTCTTCCAGCAGTTCGTCGGCATCAACGTGATCTTCTACTACTCCACCACGCTGTGGCAGGCGGTCGGCTTCGACGAGAGCCAGTCGTTCCTGGTCTCCACGATCACCTCGGTCACCAACGTGGCCGTGACGTTCATCGCGATCGCCCTCATCGACAAGGTCGGCCGCCGCCCGATCCTGCTCACCGGCTCCGCGGGCATGACGATCTCGCTCGCCGTCATGGCGCTGGCGTTCACCCAGGCGTCCGGGTCGGGCGACAACGTGTCGCTGCCGTCGCCGTGGGGCCCGATCGCGCTCGTCGCCGCGAACGCGTTCGTCGTGTTCTTCGGGGCGTCCTGGGGCCCGCTGGTCTGGGTGCTGCTGGGCGAGATGTTCCCGAACCGGATCCGCGCCGCCGCGCTGGGCGTCGCCGCGGCCGCGCAGTGGATCGCGAACTTCCTCATCACGGTCACGTTCCCGCCGCTGCTCGACCAGTTCGGCGCCACCGGGCCGTACCTCATGTACGCGATCTTCGCGGGCCTGTCGTTCTTCTTCGTGCTCGGCAAGGTCCCGGAGACCAAGGGCGTCGAGCTTGAGGACATGGAGGACCTGCCCCCGGCGCGCCGCCGCGAGGCGCGCGCCTGACGCGCGCGTTTGCCAGCGGCCGAGCCCCTCGCGGAAACTTCGCGGGGGGCTCGGCCGTTCTCACGACGGCCGTCATCGCTCGAAGGGACACGCTGTGGGAACGCCGCACGACCACGCCGACCGGACCGACGCCGCGCCGGGGGTGACCCGATGAGCGCCGCGCTCGCCGCGCACGACGTCTGGGCCGGCTACGGCGGCGCCGCGGTGCTGCAGGGCGCGAGCCTCTCGGTGGCCCCGGGCGAGACCGTGGGCCTGATCGGCCGCTCCGGCGCCGGCAAGTCGACGCTCGTGCAGGTGCTGCTCGGCCGGCACAAGCCGACCCAGGGCCGCGCGACGTACGGCGCCCGCCCGGTCACCAAGATGTCCCGCAAGGAGACCAAGGCGTTCCGCTCCACCGTCCGGGCCGTGCACCAGGAGGGCCTGGTCGGCGTCGACAGCCGCACCTCGGTGGCCAAGGTGATCGAGTCGACGCTGAACGACTCCCGCAAGGCGGGCCGCGCGACCGGTCTGCAGCCGGAGGACGTGCTGGCCCGGGTCGGCCTGGAGCCGCGGTTCCTCTCCCGGACGCTGCACTCGCTGTCCGGCGGCGAGAAGCAGCGCCTCGCGCTGGCCGACGCGCTCGCCACCCGGCCCGAGATCCTCGTGCTCGACGAGCCCGCCACCGCCCTCGACCCGGCGCTGCGCGAGGCGGTCGCCGACCAGGTGGCCGCGCTCGCCGCGACCGGCGTCGGGCTGCTCGTCGTCTCGCACGACCTGCGGCTGGTGGACCGGCTCGTCGACACGGTGCACGTGCTCGGCGAGGGCCGGATCGTGGAGTCGGGCTCGATGCGGTCGCTGCTGTCCGACCCGCAGGCCGCGGAGACGCGGGAGCTGGCGGAGGCGTACCCGGAGGCCGTGGGCGCGTTCCGCTGACGGGCGCGCGGGCGGCGGTCAGCGCGCGCCGAGCGTGAGCACCTCCTCCAGCCGCGCGGGCACGGCGCGGGCGTCGCCGGGCACGCCCGCTGCGGCGAGCACCCGCGCGACGTCCCCGGCGTCCGCCCCGGCCACCCGCACGGCGCGGCCGGCCACGGTCACCGGGAGCCCCGCCGCGCCCAGCGCGCCGAACGCCGCCTGCCAGTCGGGGGTCGCGACCTCCACCGCGGTCGTCCCGTCCAGCACGTCCGCGAGGGTCCCGGCGGCCACGCGGCGGCCCCGGGACAGCAGCACGAGCGCGTCGCACTGCTCGGCCTCCTGCATGTAGTGCGTGGTCACCAGCACGGCCACGCCGGCCTCGGCCTGCTCGTGCACGGTGTCCCAGAGCGCCGCCCGGGCCAGCGGGTCGACCCCCGAGGTCGGCTCGTCCAGCACCAGCAGCTCCGGGGCGTGCGACAGCGCCGAGGCGAACGCGAGCCGCCGCTGCAGGCCCAGCCCCAGCGATCCGACCAGCCGGTCGCGCTCCGCGGCGAGGTCCGCCGGGGGCTCGGGCGCGGCGTCCAGCCCGTACGCCGCGGCGACGAACGCGAGGTTCTCGGCGACGGTGAGGTCCGCCGCCAGGCCCAGGCCCTGCGGGACGTAGCCGATCCGCCGCCGGGCGTCGCGGGACGGCGGGCCGCCGAGCACGCGGACGGTGCCGGACGTCGGGGCCAGCAGGCCGAGGAGGGTGCGGATGAGCGTGGTCTTGCCGGCGCCGTTCGCGCCGAGCAGGCCGAGCACCTGGCCGGGGCGGACCGTGAGGGAGACGTCGTCCACGGCGCGGAACCCGCCGAAGGCGGTGACGACGTGCGCGGCCTCGACGGCCGGGGCGCGCGGCGCGGACCGCGCGGTCGCCGAGGGGGTAGCCGACGCGCCGACGGGGTAGTCGGCGGGTACCCCCTCGACGACTCGCCTACCCCCTCGGCGGGCAGCGGGCGCCGCGCCCACGGGCGGGGCGCCGCGGCGCTCCAGGGTCAGCGCGATCACCGCGTCCTCGAGATCCGCCGGCGGCGCGCCCTCCCCCGGCGCGACGAGCGCGTGCACCGTGCTCCCGCGGCGCCACTCCGCGAGCGGGCGGGCCGGGCCCGGGTCACCGACCGCCCGCACCGCGATCGAGCCCCGCACCCGGGCGGCCGCCTCCGCCGGGTCGCCCCGGTACACCTCGGCGCCGGCGTCGAGCACCAGCACCTCCGCGGCCCGCTCCGCCTCGTCGAGGTACGTCGTGGTCACGAGCACCGCCGTGCCGCCGGCGGCCGCCGCGGACAGCAGCCGCCAGAGGTCCACCCGGCTGACCGGGTCGACGCCGGTGGACGGCTCGTCCAGCACGACGAGCTCCGGGTCCGGCAGCACCGCCAGGCAGAACCCCAGCTTCTGCCGCATCCCGCCGGACAGCTCGCGCCCGAGGCGGTGCGGCACGTCGGCCAGGCCGGCCGCCGCGAGCAGCCGGTCCCCGCGGTCCCGGGCGGTCCCGGCGTCGAGGCCGTAGGCCCGCGCCACGAGGTCGACGTTCTCGGCGACGCTGAGGTCGCCCCAAACCCCGGAGGTCGCGGGCAGGAAGCCGGTGCGGCGCGGGTCCGCCCGGCGCACCTCGCCGGCGTCGGGCACCTCGCGGCCGACCAGGAGGCGCGCCAGGGTCGTCTTGCCCGCCCCGTCCCCGCCGACCACCGCGGTGATCCGCCCCGCCGGCACCGGCAGCGTGATCCCGTCGAGCACCGCGCGCCCACCCCGCCGGACGGTCACGGCCTCGACTCCCCAGGCCGCCCGGGCCGCCACGGCGGTCACCGCCCCGCCCCGGCGGCGTCGGCGGGCTCGGCCGGCTCGGCGGGCCCGGGCGCGGCGCCGCCCCGCGCCCGGCGCGGCGTGATCGACGCCCGGAACCGCCAGACCGCCGCGCCGAACACCAGCACCGCCATGCCCGCGAGCACCGTGATCGGCAGCCACAGCGCGTCGATCTCGGCGCCGCGCAGCATCACGCCCTGCGACACCTGCGTGAAGTACGTCAGCGGCAGGCAGTAGCCGATCCACCGCACCCCGAGCGGCATGGCGTCGAGCGGGAAGATGATCCCGGACAGCAGGATCTGCGGCAGGAGCACGAGGATCGCCGCCTGGATCGCCTGCCCCGCGTTCTGCGACACGGTCGAGATGAACACCCCGATGCCGAGCACCACGAACAGGAAGATCGCCCCCGCCAGCGCGAACAGCGCGACGTTCCCGGTGAACGGCACCCCGAAGATCAGCATGCCGAGCACCGTCACCACGACGAGGTCGAGCGCGGCGAGCAGGAAGTACGGCGCGATCTTCCCGACGATCACGTCGATCGGGCGCAGCGGCATCACGGCGAGCTGCTCCAGCGTCCCCGCGGCCCGCTCCTTCACCAGCCCGATGCTCGTGATGATCGTGCCGATGAACGTGAGGATCAGGCCGATCAGCGCGGGCACCATCACCCAGGACGTCTCCAGGTCCGGGTTGAACAGGATCTCGGCGCCCACCGCGTCGCCGAGCCGCGCGACGACGACGTTGGCGGCCTGGGCGGCGAACAGGTTGCTGCCGTCGATCAGCACCTCGGGCACCGCACCGGCCGCGTCCGCGGCGACGACCGCCACGTCGTACCGGTTGGCGGCGAGCGCGTCGACGGCGTCGGCCCGGTCGTCCGCGGGCTCGACGTCGCGGACGTCCAGCGTCCCGCCCGCGGGGGACGCCGCGATCCGGTCCGCCGCCTCCTGCGCCCCCGGCCCGACCACCAGCGTGGTGAGGGTGTCGACGGTGAAGTTGGCCGCGAAGCCGAAGATCGTCAGCAGCAGCAGCGGCAGCACGACCAGCATCGCGACGGTGCGGCGGTCCCGGCGCAGCTCCCGGAACTCCTTGAGGATCATGGCGCGCACGGCGCTCGCCTCCCGGCATCGGGGCGTCTCCCGCGGCGCCCGTCCACGACCCACCGTAGCACCGAACCGGAACGTCCGATTCCGTTTAGCGCCACCTATCCTGGGCCGGTGAGGGCGGACGCGGCACGGAACCGGCAGCGGGTGCTCGACGCCGCGCGCGACCTGTACACGGCCCGCGGGCTCGACGAGCCGATGGAGGCCGTCGCGCGCGCCGCGGGCGTCGGGGTCGGCACCGTCTACCGGCACTTCCCCGACCGGTCCGCGCTGGTCCGGGCCGTCGTCGCGGACCGGCTGGCCCACGTCGGCGCCCTGCTCGACGCCGCGGCCGCCGGGCTCGCCGGCGACGACCCGCACGCGGCGTGGGAGCAGTTCCTCACCGGCTTCCTGGACTCCGGCCTGCCGCTGCTGCTCCCGGTGCTGGTCCCGCGCGCCCGCGACGCGGACGTGTTCACCCCGGAGCTGGTCGAGCGCCGGGCGGCGACGGCGGCCGGCGCGAGCGAGGTCGTCGGGACCGCGCAGCGGCTGGGCCTCGTCCGGGGCGACATCGGCGTGCCGGAGATCCTGCTGACGTTCGCGTCGGCGCTCCGCCCGCTGCCCGGCCTGCCCGACGAGCTCAACGCGGCGCTGCTGGAGCGGCGCGCCCCGCTGCTCCGGGCCGCGCTGCGCCCGGGCGGCGACCCGCTGCCCGGCCGCCCGGTGGAGGTGGCGGACCTCCTGGCGGCCCTCGCCGTCCCCTGACGCGCCGCCCACCCCGT
>Ga0164306_10001080_pt1 | contig 11911 bp, 12 predicted proteins | sample Whisoiple_242_MG_FD_110213 | JGI IMG/M metagenome (GOLD analysis project Ga0164306, IMG submission 110213) | Soil microbial communities amended with fresh organic matter from upstate New York, USA - Whitman soil sample_242_MG | ecosystem: Environmental > Terrestrial > Soil > Unclassified >... | reverse complement strand
GGGCAGTCCTCTAAGCGAAAATGCTTGCCGTGGTGGTTGAACCGGTCGCCGACCGGGGTCCGCCATAGACCGGTGATCACCGCCAACGACTCCTCGAACCGGTCGAATCGTTCGCCCCACGGCGGGAACGGGATGCCGTAGGCCCGGTGCTCGGGCTCATACCAGCCCGCACCCAGTCCGAAATCGACGCGTCCCCCGCTCATTTGGTCGACTTGGGCGACCTGTATGGCCAGCGGCCCCGGGTGGCGAAACGTCGCCGGGGTCACCAATACACCGAGCCGGATGGTGGAGGTTTCGCGGACGAGTCCGGCCATGGTCACCCACGCATCGGTCGAGCCCGGCGCCACCTCACCCCAATAGTGGTCTCCGCGAACGAACCCGTCGTAGCCCAACGTCTCCGCTGCCTGCGCCAACCGCAAGTATTGGCCGTAATCCGCCGATCTCGACACCGGCGCAGCAAAGATCGTCAGCTCCATGTTGCAAGCATGCACGTTCACGCAGTGACAACGCGCCGCTCATCAATAATTGGTCAGAGGCGGCTCTCCAAGCGAGCTGACACTCCGGCTTCCTGGAGGTCGAGCCGTTCCAGCATGGCGCGCACCGCTTCGTCCTCGATGCGACCCGAATCCCGCTCCTCGATCAACACAGCTCGTTGCGCCGCAAGCACATCGCGATACAGCGCCGAGAACACTTCGGACCGTTTCGTGTGCGCGTCCGGATCGGGCATCTCGTCGGCGTCCTGCGAGTGCCGAGCGACGACGGCACGGATCTCGGCCAGCACGCGTGGGTCCATCCCCTCCGGCGGATTCGCCCGGAACTCGGCCAGTACAGCGTCGGCGGCGTCGTGCACGAGCCGTTCGGCTTTCAATTCCTCCTCGCGGTCGGCGGCATGGTCGTCGGTGAACCGCGAAACACGCAGTCGTTTGATCAGCAGCGGCAACGTCCATCCCTGAATCAACAAGGTGCCGACGCTCACCACGAACGCGATCGCCTGGATCATCGACCGCTCGGGAAACGGCTCGCCGGTGATCGCGGTCGCCGGAATCGCCGCTGCCGCAGCCAAAGTCACCACCCCGCGCATCCCGGTCCAGGAGACGACGACGCTTTCCTGCCACGTCAACGGCCGACGGTCGATCCGCGATCGCCACTTGCCCTGCGGTTTGTCCCGCCGACGCCTTCCTAGCGCCCCGCGACCACCACGCGACGGGACCGGCACACTGAGGCGGCTCTCCACGTGCGACGACAACTTGTTGCGGCCGAACATCGCAATCACCGACAGCGGCCGGATCACCAGGACGATCAGCAGCACGATCGCCGACGCGCCGGCCACCTGCGTCAGCGATTCATGCGTCTCGCGCAGATCCTCCAGCACGAACCGCAAATGCAATCCGATGTAGGCGAACACGAACGCTTCCAGCAGCACATCGACCGAGTTCCACACGTACCGTTCCTGCAGCCGGGTCTGGTATCCCGCGCCCAGCGTCCCGTTGCCGACGACGAAGCCGGCGACGACGACCGCCAGCACGCCCGACGCATGGATCTCCTCGGCGCAGATGAACGCCGCGAACGGCACGACCAATCCCTGCACCGTCTCGAGACCGGGGTTGGCCAGTCGCCGTCGAATCCACAACGTCACATACCCCAGCGCCGCACCGACCAAGGGCCCGACGACGGCGCTGTAGCCGAACAGCAGTAACGGGTTTTCGATGAAGGTGTGCGTGCCGGCGACCTGGGCCACCGCAACGGAGAACAACGTCAGCGCCGCCGCGTCATTGATCAGGCTCTCGCCCGTCAGGATCGCCATCACCTTCTTCGGCAGGCCGAGTTTGCGGCCAACGGCCACGGCGGTGACAGCGTCGGGCGGCGCCACGATCGCGCCCAGCACCAGCGCCGCGCCGAACGTCAGCGGCACCACCACCAACCACGACGACACCAACGCGACAGAGAACGCCGTCACGATGACGAGGCCGACGCCCAGGCCGAGGATCGGGCGGATGTTGCGCAGGAAGGTCGGGAACGAGAAGTCCAACGCAGCCGAGTACAGCAGCGGCGGCAAGACGACCGACAGCAGGATGTGCGAATCCAGCTCGGGCGCCTCGAATCCGGGCAGGAACGACACGGCGATGCCGATGACGACGATGATCAGGGCGGGTTCCAGCCCGCGCCGATGCGCCATGGCGGTGACGACGATGGCTCCGACGACGACGAGGATGAGTTCCACCCGCCGATTGTCGCTGAGCCGCGGGCCGATTTCTCAGCGCGAGCTGGGCCCACACCGAAGGTAGGGGAACGCAAATGCCCCCCGACACGCCGCAAATCGGGGCCATTTGCGTCTGCTCACCGAAAACGGGGGCCTACTTCTGGTCGGTCGGGCACCAGAACAGATTGCGACCCTCGAGCACGGCGGTTCGAATCTCCGTGCCGCAGACCCTGCACGGCTCGCCGGCGCGGCGATAAACCCAGGTGCGCGGTCGCCCTGGCGCGTACGACGGCAGCCCGCGGTCGTCTTCGCGGTCGATTGTGATGATCTTGCCGCGGCGCAACCCGATCGCCATCAACGCGACGAGATCCGTCCACATGGCGTCGAACTCGCCGGCATCGATATTCACACCCAGCCGGTACGGGTCGATGCGATGACGGAACAGCAGCTCGTTGCGATACACGTTGCCGACGCCCGCGATCACCGTTTGGTCCATCAACAGCGCACCGATCGGCCTGCGCGACTTGCTGATTCGCGCCCACGCCAGCGATCCGTCCGCGTCGCGCCGCAGCGGGTCCGGGCCGAGCCGCGCGATCACGTCGTCCACCTCGGCCTGGTCGATCAGTTCGCACACGGTCGGTCCGCGGAGGTCGCTGCCGAAGTCGGCACCGACCATCCGCATTCGCACCTGCCCGACCGGCAGTGGCATCGGCAGCTCGACCTCACTGAACTTTCCATACAAGCCGAGGTGCACATGCACGACGCGACCGCCCTCGTAGTGGTGGAACAGATGCTTGCCCCACGCGCTCGCCTTCTTCAGCACCCGGCCGGTGACGGCGGCCGCCCCGTCGGCGAAGCGACCCTGCGGGCTGGAGACGATGACGGGCGCGCGGCCGAACTTGCGCTGATGCAGCCGGGCCAGCCGGTGAAGCGTGTGACCTTCAGGCATCCGCGGCCGGTGGTCCCGGGACTGGCGGCGGGACATGGGTCTCTTCGTACTTTTTCAAGATGTCGATACGGCGTTGATGGCGTTCAGCTTTCGACCACTCGGCACCCAGAAATGCGTCGACGATCTCCAGCGCCTCGGGCACGGTGTGCATGCGGGCACCGATTCCCATCACCTGCGCGTTGTTGTGCTGGCGCGCCAGCGAGGCCGTCTCGGTGCTCCAGGCCAGCGCACACCGGGCACCCGGCACCTTGTTCGCGGCGATCTGCTCGCCATTGCCCGAGCCGCCGATGACGATGCCGAGGCTCTCGTTGTCCCCGACGGTCTTGAGCGCCGCGGCGATGCAGAACGCCGGGTAGTCGTCCTCGGCGTCGTAGGTGTAGGCGCCGCAGTCGATGGGCTCGTGCCCGGCCTTCTTGAGGTGCTCGATGATCTCGTTCTTGAGTTCGAAGCCCGCATGGTCAGAGCCCAGGTAGACGCGCATGGCGGTCATTCTGGCAGAGCATGCTCAACGCCCGTCGCCGAGTTCTGCATCAAGGTTGTGAATTCGGCCGGACAGCGACCATCATGCAGATCTCGGCGCCGCAGGCACGCTAGTCGAACTCGGGCGCCTCGGTGCGGGTGCGCTTGAGCTCCCAGAAGTGCGGGTACGACGCGAACGTCACCGACGCGTCCCACAGCTTGCCGGCCTCCTCGCCGCGCGGGATCCGCGACAGCACCGGGCCGAAGAACGCCACCCCGTTGATGTGGATCGTCGGCGTGCCGACGTCCTCGCCGACGGCGTCCATGCCCTCGTGGTGGCTCTTGCGCAATGCCTCGTCGTACTTGTCGGTGGTCGCGGCCTCCGCCAGTTCGGCGGGCAGGCCGACCTCCTCCAGCGATTCCTTGATGACCTTCTCGAAGGTCGGGTCGAACTCCCGGTAGCCCTGGTTGTGAATGCGCGTGCCCATTGCGGTGTACAGCGGGGCGAGCACCTCGGAGCCCTTGGCCTGCTCGGCGGCGATGGCCACCCGCACCGGGCCCCATGCCGTCTTCATCATCTCGCGATATTCCTCGGGCAGATCGCGGCCCTCGTTGAGGACGGCGAGGCTCATCACGTGGAAGTCCACCTCGATGTCGCGGACCTTCTCCACCTCGAGAATCCATCGCGACGTGATCCAGCACCATGGGCACAGTGGGTCGAACCAGAAACCGGCGACGGACTTCTCGGGCATCGAATTGATCCTCTCGATCGTGTCGTGGAACAGAGCTCACCCAGCGCAACCACGCGCCGCGCGCAACTGTTCCAAACCTTTATACAAGCGTGTTGTCAATGTGACCTAGGTAAACCACTGTTACACAAGTGACACGAATCAATCGAGCCAACGCCACGGCCATCACTGCTGCCGTGATCGCAGCGGGCATCACGCTCGCCCCCTCGGCCTCCGCCGACCCTGTCAACCCCAACGCCGACGCCTTCCTGAATGCGATCAACCGCGCCAACATCCCCTACGCCGACAACAACGCCGATCTCACTGCTCAGCTGGGCGAACGGGTGTGTCCGATGCTGGTGGAGCCGGGGAAGTCGTTCGCGCAGGTTGCGACCACCGTCGCCGACAACGGCATCAGTCCCGGTATGGCGTCCTTCTTCACCGGCATCGCGATCTCGATGTACTGCCCGCAGATGATGGGCTCGATCGGCAACGGCACGTTCCTGAATACACTGCAGGGCATGCAAGGAATGCCGGGCATTCCGCGGGTGCCGGGCTTCTAGCCAGGCGCGGCCACCTCACCCGTCCACGACGGGGCCACTAGGTTGGACGTGTGGTACTTCCCAATCTGACTCGCGACCAGGCCGTTGAACGGGCCGCCCTCGTCACCGTCGACCGCTACCGCGTCGACCTCGACCTGACCGACGGCGCAGGCGCGCCCGGTGAGAAGACCTTCCGCTCCGTGGCGACAGTCGAGTTCGACGCGCTTCCCGGCGCCGACACCTACATCGACCTCGCCGCCGACACCGTGCAGCGCGCGACCCTCAACGGGATCGAACTCGACGTCTCCGGCTATGACGAATCCACCGGCATCGCGCTGACCGGCCTACGCCAGCGCAACACCCTCGTCGTCGACGCCCTGTGCAGCTACTCCAACACCGGTGAAGGTCTGCACCGCTTCGTCGACCCGGTCGACGACGAAGTCTACCTCTACTCGCAGTTCGAAACCGCTGACGCCAAGCGGATGTTCGCGTGTTTCGACCAGCCCGACCTGAAGGCGACCTTCGACATCACGGTGACGGCGCCGGCCCACTGGGAGGTGGTGTCCAACGGCGCGCCCGTCGGCGCGGACGTGACCGGCGACACCAAGACCGTGACATTCACGACGACACCGCGGATGAGCACCTACCTCGTCGCGCTGATCGCCGGGCCGTACGCCTTCTGGCGCGACGCCTACACCGACGAGCACGGCGAGATCCCGCTCGGGTTGTTCTGCCGTAAGTCGCTGGCCGAATTCATGGACGATGAAAGGCTTTTCACCGAAACCAAGCAGGGGTTCGACTTCTACCACCGCAACTTCGGCGAGCCCTATGCGTTCGGCAAGTACGACCAGCTCTTCGTGCCCGAATTCAACGCCGGCGCGATGGAGAATGCCGGAGCCGTAACGTTTCTGGAAGACTACGTCTTTCGCAGCAAGGTGACCCGCGCGTCCTATGAGCGGCGCGCCGAGACCGTGCTACACGAGATGGCGCACATGTGGTTCGGCGACCTCGTCACCATGAAGTGGTGGGACGACCTGTGGCTCAACGAGTCGTTTGCGACGTTCGCATCGGTGCTGTGCCAGAGCGAAGCCACCGAATACACGGAGGCGTGGACGACGTTCGCCAACGCCGAGAAGTCGTGGGCCTACCGGCAGGACCAGTTGCCGTCGACCCACCCGGTGGCCGCCGACATCCCCGATCTGCACGCCGTCGAGGTCAACTTCGACGGCATCACCTACGCCAAGGGCGCCAGCGTGCTCAAGCAGCTGGTCGCGTACGTCGGCCTCGAGGCGTTCCTGGCCGGACTGCGGGACTACTTCCGCGACCACGCCTTCGACAACGCCACTTTCGGTGATCTGCTCGGCGCGCTCGAAAAGTCCTCCGGCCGCGACCTTTCGCACTGGGGCCAGCAGTGGCTGAAGACCACCGGCCTCAACACTTTGCGTGCCGACTTCGACGTAGACGCCGACGGGAAGTTCAGCCGCTTCGCCGTCAGCCAGAGTGGCGCAGAGCCCGGCGCGGGCGAAACCCGCGTGCACCGGCTGGCCGTCGGCATCTATGACGACGACGGCTCCGGCAAGCTGGTTCGTGTCCACCGCGAGGAGCTCGACATCGAGGGTGAGCTCACGGAACTTCCTGCGCTGCAAGGTGTGTCACGTGGCCAGCTGATCCTGGTCAACGACGACGACCTGACCTATTGCTCGCTGCGGCTCGACCCGGAGTCGTTGGAGACGGCGCTCACCCGTATCGCCGACATCGCCGAACCGCTCCCCCGCACGCTGGCCTGGTCGGCGGCATGGGAGATGACCCGCGAGGCGGAGTTGAAGGCACGCGACTTCGTCGTGCTGGTCGTCAATGGCATCGGCGCCGAAACCGAAGTCGGTGTGGCACAGCGGCTTCTGATGCAGGCGCAGACCGCGCTGCGCTCCTACGCCGATCCCGACTGGTCCTGCGCAGAGGGTTGGCCGTCGTTCGGCGACAAACTGTTGGAGGTGGCCCGCGCCGCCGAGCCGGGTTCAGACCACCAGCTGGCCTACGTGAACGCGCTGTGCACGTCGGTGCTCGCGCTTCGCCATGTCGCCGTGCTCGCCGCGCTACTGGACACCGACCCCGCCGAGCACGGGCTGACCGGTCTGGTCGTCGACACCGACCTGCGGTGGCGCATCGTCACCGCCCTGGCCGCGGCCGGCGACATCGACAACGACGGGCAGGCAACGCCTTTCATCGATGCCGAAGCAGAGCGCGACCCGACGGCGGCCGGTAAGCGCAACGCCGCCCGCGCGGCGGCGGCCCGCCCGCAGATGGCCGTCAAGAACACGGCGTGGGAGCTCGTCATCGAGGACGACACCCTGCCCAACATCGTCGGCCGGGCGATCATCGACGGCTTCGTGCAGCCGGGTCAGCAGGCGCTGGTTGCGCCGTTCACGGCGAAGTACTTCGATGTCATCCCGCGCGTGTGGGAGCGACGGTCCAGCGAGGTCGCGCAGACGGTCGTCATCGGCCTGTACCCGTCGTGGGATATCAGCGACGACGCGCTGGCCGCGGCCGACCGTTTCCTGGCAGGCGATCTGCCGCCGTCGCTGCGGAGGCTGGTCATCGAGGGCCGTGCCGGTGTCGAGCGCGCGCTACGCGCCCGGGCCTTCGACGTCAGCTAGGGGTCGCGGCCAAACGCTAACTTGCCTGGGGGATAGCTATATCTTCCCTTCGCGGAAGACAAATCTGACTTATGGGCGATTACAGAGGCGGCGCCTGGGCAGGGAGCATTTCCTCACCACCCCGCGACAGGAATGCACCATGACCCAATCAACCGCCCCGAAAATGACCCGCGTCAAAATCAAGTACGCAGTGATGCTCCTCGGCGCCCTTGCCGTGGCTACGACCCCACTCGCTTTTCCCGCGAGTGCAACCGCCGAACGGGTATGGGACATCGAAGACTACGACAACTGCGTAGCTGACCCGACTGGAAGTCAGCTAGACCTCAGCATCAATGACCAGAGGGCTTTTCATGCATACTGCTGCAGCCGCAGCGGCGGTGTATTTATCGATGACGGCTATCTCGGTAAATGTGTGGCCCCACCGGCTGAACCGGCTTCGGGCTCACGGCAGCTTCCCGGCAACGCGCAGATTCCATCCGATATCGCCACCGCACCCACAGTGACCAAAGCACCGCCGCGGCCTATTCAGGTTCCATCCGACATCGCGACCGTATCAACGCTGGGCCAAGCGCCTGCCTGACGGCAGCGGCGGATCAGCCGTGACCCAAGCGAGCGCGACATTTGCGCACGCTCGTCGCTGTCCAGCGTGCGGAATCGCATGCGAAATAGCGGCGCGTCGAGGAGCAGACACGCACGCTCGCGTATGAATTGAACTCGACGTCAGCTAGAGAGAAAGCTAGGCCGGGTGGACGCCGGCGCTCATCACCTTGACCGCACTGATCAAGCCGGCCATCAGGTTGCCGTAGTTGAACGACGCCGCCGCGGCCTTCACGCCGAGCGGAGCCGACTCCTCGATGCCGCGGCCCTGAACGTCCGAGCCGTAGACAACCTCGATGGCCTTCTGATTCGGCGAAACAGCAAGCAGCACCGCATTGTTCGGCGTCGGCACCTTGGCAAGTATTTCTCGCGCCGCCGCCGCCGTGTCCGAGCCCAGGTCGCCGACGTACACCGCGAAGCGGGCCTGCGCCCTTCTCGATCCGAACTTCAGCGCGTCGTCGAGCCGCACCAGGTCCTTGACCGGGAACGGATAGGTGACCGACAGCTCACCCGGCTCGGTGACTCCGGATACTCGTCCGCTGGACGTGACGACAGAGCCGCGCGGCAGCGAAAGCTCCGACGACTGGCGCGTTGCAATCTCACCACTTGCCACTTGCGCCGCCTCCAATCGTCAACGGGTGCTCATGCCCATGGGATTCGGGCTCGTCGGCGGACCACAGGATCGGCCCGTGGGTCCACTCAGCGTCCGACATCTTGTAGGTCTCCGGATGCGGACCCTTGCGGTTCTTGCCCACGCCCCAGATCAGCGCGATCAACACCAACAGGAGCAGCAGGGGGACCCCGCCCAGTAGCGAATGTGCAAGTGCGGTGCTCACGACGCAAACCTTATCGTGGCGACGGGCTAGGCCGCGCCCTCACCCAGATATCGCATCCACGCCGGGTCGAGTTCCTTGACCGATGACAGCAGCCGCCAGTGCTGACCCTTGGGCCGCGTCGGCGTCGAGCGCAGCGTCCAGCCCAGCTCGGCCAGCATCCGGTCGGCCTTGCGGTGGTTACAGGTCGAGCAGGCGGCCACGCAGTTCTCCCATGTGTGGTCGCCGCCGCGGCTGCGGGGCACCACGTGGTCGACGGTGTCGGCCTTGCCGCCGCAGTAGGCGCAGCGGAACCGGTCGCGGTGCATCAACGCGGCCCGTGTCATCGGGATGCGGGCCCGGTACGGCACCCGCACGAAGGACCGCAGCCGGATCACCGACGGCACCGTGACCGTCCGGGTGGCCGAATGGATCACCGGCCCCGACGGGTCGGCGTGCACGACGTCGGCCTTGCCGCACATCAGCATGACGACCGCCCTGCGCATCGGCAGGGCGGTCAGGGGTTCATAGGTGGAGTTCAGGAGCAGTACTCGGCGACGGCCCCAGAGTGACCCTTCGCGGGTGACAGGACGAGTTTCGACGCTGTGCAGCAGCGTCGGTGTACGGCTCTTGTTGCGATGCGCCATTCGTCCTCCGCCCGACAGTCCACCACGGATCGGGGCAATTCGCATAGCAAATTCGTGCGTGTCTGCAGGTCACCGGGTGAACTTCACATGACATCACCAGCTCGCACGGGCGTCGGGCGGACAAGGAACAATGGGTGGCGTGACTCAGCCGCAGCGGTCCTTCTACGACGAAGTGGGTGGCCACGACACCTTCAACGCCCTCGTGTCGCGGTTCTACGAGCTCGTCCGCGAGGACGAGATCCTGCGGCCGCTGTACCCGGAGGAGGATCTGGAGGCCGCCGAGGTGCGGCTCCGGATGTTCCTGGAGCAGTACTGGGGAGGCCCCCGGACCTACTCCGACCAGCGCGGCCACCCCCGGCTGCGGATGCGGCACAGCCCGTTCAAAATCGGCTTCATCGAGCGCGATGCGTGGCTGCGGTGCATGCACACCGCGGTGGCGTCGATCGACTCGCAGACCCTCGATGACGAGCATCGCGCGCAGCTGCTGGCCTATCTGGAGATGGCGGCGCAGTCGATGGTCAACTCGCCGTTCTGAGCCGGACAACGGCGCGGTGTAGGTTGCGGTCGTGCGTGATCCCAATGACAGGCCTTGGTGGTCGCATGCCGTGTTCTATCAGGTGTATCCGCGCTCGTTCAGCGACAGCAGCGGCGACGGCGTCGGCGACCTCGACGGCGTCGCCTCACGGCTGGATTATCTCGAGACGCTGGGTGTCGACGCCATCTGGCTGAACCCGGTCATGGTGTCGCCGATGGCCGACCACGGCTACGACGTGTCCGATCCGCGCGACGTCGACCCCCTGTTCGGCGGGATGGACGCGCTGGACCGGCTGATCGAGGCGGCCCACGCGCGGGGCATCAAGCTGACGATGGACCTGGTGCCCAACCACACCAGCTCGGCGCATCCGTGGTTTCAGGCCGCGCTGGCCGCCGGCCCGGGCACCGACGCGCGCGACCGGTACATCTTCCGCGACGGGACCGGCCCCGGCGGGGTGCACCCACCCAACAACTGGGTGTCGATCTTCGGCGGCCCGGCGTGGACCCGCGTCGTCGAACCCGACGGCAATCCCGGGCAGTGGTATCTGCACCTGTTCGACGCCGAGCAGCCCGATCTGAATTGGGAGAACCGCGAGGTCTACGACGATCTCGAGAAGACGCTGCGGTTCTGGCTGGAACGCGGCGTCGACGGCTTCCGCATCGATGTCGCACACGGCATGGCCAAGCGGCCGGGGCTGCCCGATATGGAGGTCACCGGGACCGAGGTGCTGCTCGCCGACATGGACGACGACCCGAGGTTCAACGACGACGGTGTGCACGACATCCACCGTCACATCCGCACGGTGCTCAACGACTACCCGCACGCGGTGGCGATCGGCGAGGTGTGGGTATACGACAACGAGCAGTTTTCCCGGTACCTGCGCGCCGACGAGCTGCATCTGGGCTTCAACTTCCGGCTGTTGCGCGCGGATTTCGACGCTGCGAACATCCGCGGTGCGATCGAGAACTCGTTGGCGGCCGCCGCGATCGAAAACGCCACGCCGACATGGACGCTGTCGAATCACGACGTCGACCGCGACGTCACCCGCTACGGCGACGGGGACGTCGGCCTCGCCCGCGCGTGGGCGATGGCGCTGGTGATGCTGGCGCTGCCGGGCGCGGTGTTCATCTACAACGGGGAGGAGCTCGGCCTTGCCAACGTCGAGCTTCCCGACGAGGCGCTGCGCGACCCGGTGTGGGAGCGATCCGGACATACCCGCCGCGGTCGTGACGCGTCGCGGGTGCCGGTGCCGTGGGACGGTGACGCTTCCCCGTTCGGCTTCTCGACGAATCCGGACACCTGGCTGCCGCTGCCGCAGGAGTGGTCCTCGCTGACAGTCGAGAAGCAGCTCGGCGACCCTGCCTCCACGCTGTCCTTCTACCGGGAGGCGATCCGATTGCGTGGTGCGCGACCCGAATTCGACGGCACCGCGATCGAATGGCTGGACGCTCCCGATGACGCGCTGGTGTACCGGGTCGTCGACGGCGGGCTGGTGTGCGCGCTGAACGCAGGCGCCGAGCCCATGTCGCTGCCGGCCGGTGAGGTGCTGTTGGCCAGCGCTGACCTGGTGGACGGCAAGCTGCCCCCGAACGCCGCCGCCTGGCTGGTCTAGTTTCTTCCGCGAGCAGACGCAAAAGTACCCGTCTCGAGGGCTTTTCGGGTACATATGCGTCTGCTCGAACCGGTCGCGGGTACTCACAGAGGCGTGTTGATCCACAGGGACGCTGCACGGCACCCACGCGACGCCGCAGGCGCTCCAGCATTGGAACGTGTCCATCGAAGAGTTCT
>Ga0164306_10001078_pt1 | contig 11915 bp, 13 predicted proteins | sample Whisoiple_242_MG_FD_110213 | JGI IMG/M metagenome (GOLD analysis project Ga0164306, IMG submission 110213) | Soil microbial communities amended with fresh organic matter from upstate New York, USA - Whitman soil sample_242_MG | ecosystem: Environmental > Terrestrial > Soil > Unclassified >... | reverse complement strand
TTGCCGCTGAGATCACTTCAAAACCCGTATGCTGCTCTTCCAGCGAATAGTCGCACAGAACCACGTCAAACCGCTCATTCTGCACGGCGGCAATAGCTTGTACCGAAGTACCGCAGGCCAAAACTTCATAGCCTTGCCGTTCCAGAATGAGCCGGTAGGTCAACAGGACGGCGGCTTCGTCGTCGACTACCAGCACGCGGTATTTACGGTCAGCACTCACAATTTTACGACTGGTAAATCAATCTTGAAAGTCGTGCCCTGGCCCACCCGGCTCTTTACAGAAAGCTTGCCGGCATGGTTCTGGATAATGCCTTTCACGATCCACAGCCCCAGCCCGGTGCCGCGTTCGCCCTTGGTGGTGACGAACGGCTCAAAGATGGAGCGAATCATCTCCGGAGGAATGCCGGAGCCGGTATCGGCAATCAGGATGCGCACCCAGCCGTGGAGATCGTCATAGCCGGGAATGTGGCGGCTGCGAATACGCAGCTTGCCGCCGTTCGGCATGGCGTCACGGGCGTTGATCACCAGGTTGGAAAGCACCTGGCGGATCTGGTCGGCGGCAATCACCGCATCGGGCAAAACCTCCAGCTCCGTCTGGACTTCCACGTTGGCCCGCTGCAACTGCCGGTTCAGCAGCAGGAGCGTGTCTTCGATGATGGTATTCACGTTGACCGGCTTGACCTGTTCCGTGTTGCGGTAAAGCCCGAGCATCTGGCGCACAATGCGGGCCACGCGCTCGGTTTCCGATTTGAGGATGTTGTACACCGGAGAGGCGTTTTCCGGGATGGCGCTGGCCAGCAGGTAAATCGCGTTCTTGATGGCCTCCATGGGGTTGTTGACCTCATGGGCGATGGTGGCGGCCAGACGGCCGGTAGCGGCAAATTTTTCGATCTCCAGCATGCGCCGCTCGACCTTGAGCTGCTCCACGCGGCGCAGCGCCGTCAGGTCGCGCAAGACGGTAACGGTATAGGAAACCTGGCCGCGCTCGCCAAAGATCTTGCCGGAACGGGCGTCGTATTCGATTTCCTGGCGCAGCGCGGGGTTAAACAGACGCAAAGGCGCGGTTTCACGATCGTTGAAGGACGCCGTAAATGCGTCAATGAACGCAGTAAGCTTGGTCTGGTTCTGGAACTGGACGGTATCGCGGACCACGTCAGTTTCAGTGCCGAATAATTCCTGGGCCAGCGGGTCCACCAGCACGATCTTGGCTTTGCCGTCGCACACGACAATGGGATCACCCACGTTTTCAATGATCAGGTTGAGCCGGTCGCGGTCCTGGCGGACAACCTCCTCGGCTTCGCTCAGCCTTTCATAATTAAGACGCAGCTCCTGGTCGGCGCGGCGGAGATCGGTCACGTCACGCATCACGGTCACGGTGCCAAGCTGAATGCCGTCCGGCCCATAGGTGGGGGCGGAGACGGCCTCAAAGAGCATTTCTTCGCCTTCAATGGCGTCCACCAGCGTAAGGTCGCGGTGGGAATCACTGCCGGAAACCAGCATGGATGAAAGCGCGGCGGAGAAGAGCAGGTTATTGAACTCAACCGCGCGCACCAGGCCTTCGGTCATTTCGTCGGGCACGCGGAAGAAGCGCTCGGCCGCCTTGTTCTGCATGATCACGCGATGCTGCGTGTCCGTGAGAATGACCGGATCGGCCATGCTCTGCATCACCGTGCCCATTTGCGCGATGGTGATTTCCATATCGCGCATGCGGTTGTAATAATGCTCCACCTTGAATAAGCGCGAGAGATAGCGGTTGGCCAGATCGATCAGCTCACCCAGTTCCGCCACGCGCTGTTCCGTATGGCCCTTGGGCAGTTCAACCACCACGGCCGCGGCGTAAGCGCGCATCTCGCAGGTGGAGCAGACCTGGTCTTCCAGGCGCACGCGCTTTTCACGGCGGAAATTCTGGACCGCCAGGCAGCTGGCGGTACGTATGCGATCGGCTTCCCAGCAGAGATTGCGGTTGGAATAAAGAATGGGGTGAACATACAGCGGGCGGGAATAGAGAGCGCCCTTGCCCAGCACCTCAGGCCGGGCGGCGTGGAGCACTCCCACCAGCGGATGGTCCTGCATCCAGAGCGCGCTGCTGAACTTTTCGAGCTGCGCCTGGGGCCATTTCATGGCGGCCGCGGGCGTGACCTCGCCGCTATCAAGGTTCACGTCCATCACCAGGGCGCGGGGATAGCCAAGGGCGATGATCTCCTCCAGCAGGAGCGGGAAGATCTCCTCCGAACGCTCCGCCTGGAGCAAACGAAGCACTGCGGGACGGCGAGGCTGAGCCGTACGCCGCCCGTTCATGCGAGCGGAGCTAAAGCGGATTTCGGCCGTAGCCATGCGTGACCCCAAGGCCAGGCCTTACCGCCGCCGACGGGGCGCGCGCGGCCTGACTTCACCCAACTCTCCTTCTTCGCCTTCGGCGCCGCCTTCAGCCAGAGTTGGACGGGACACCAGACCGGTGAGACCGACAGCGTCAGCGTACTTGAGGTAAGTATCAATGGACGCCACGACAACGCGGGCTTCAACCGTGATCAAGTCTATGCCGACGAGCGAAATGCGGACCCAGGCATCAATGACGATACCTTTGTCGAGTACTCGATCCAGAACGTCGATTAAACTTGATCCGCCAGAAACTCTTTCAACGGCCATTCGAGGGCCTCCTTCGTTAGTATCGATCGGCTTACTTCACGCGTTTTGCGCGAACAGCAGCCTTGTTCCGGCCCGGCGTCTGGGACGACGGTGGCGCGCCGGGCAACTGGGTCCGCCGAACCACATTCTCCGGCGCCGGCGCCGTGAGATTGGGGTCGTACTTCCACCAGTTGAGACCTATGGCCTCAGCTTTATCGACAGAACAGATAAGCAGCCGGATGCGGACCGTAAGCAACTCCACGTTGGCGAGCGAAACGCGAATGTCGCCTGCGATCACGAGTCCTTTGTCGAGAACTCGATCAAGAATATCCAGCAGGTTGGCTGTTCCGGAAACCGTAGGAACTCTTTGCATATATATCTCAGGAAAATACGGAAGAGATCGGGGACAGGGAGAATCCCCGCGATCCATGTCACCGCATCCTAACTAGCCTGTTTCAAACTGTCAACTTTTGCACGTTTTTTTTGCCGGCCCGGACGAGAATCCGGAAGGGGGAGGGGCCAGCTGGTTTTGGTGAGATGAGATCTGCCAAAAAAAGGTTGGCCAGTCCTTTAAAGCATCTTATTGCGATCTATTTTTCGGGGCGGACAAGGGAGCTGCGCCTATTTATCAAGAAGGTTCCCCAGCGGCCCTAATTCCAGGTTTAAGTCCTCCGGCTTGAGGCCAAAAGCGGCCGCCAGCTCGTTGACCTTGGCTTCCAGCCGCATCAGCGCCTGCCCCATCTCCTCCACTTTGGCATCCCCCAGGGAGCCTCCCTCCATCCGCCGGATGGCTTGCCGTTCCAGCAACCGGCGGAGCAACTCAACCAGGCTCAGCACCAGACGCGCCAGCCCCTGCTCGATGTTTTCCGGCGAGCAGTCAATCCGGTCAATGGCGCCCTCGCCCACGGCCTTGAGCTCGCGGTTCATGTCAGAGACGGCGGCGGCAATCTCTTCCGGCGTGATCTTGCGCACATCTGTCATTTGGCACCGGCATTCTTTTGACTGACAATCTGGGGGGCTTTAACCTGCTCGCTCAAAAATTCAGCCGCCGGCCAGGGGCCGCTGATGCGCCGCGACAGATGTTCCGGGAGCGGCAAAACGCTCACCGCCTGGCGAAAATCACTCTCGCGGCCTCTTTCCACCAGCACGAAGATACGCGTCCCATTCTTTCCTTCACGCACCCGCACTTCATGGCCCAGGTGCGCCACGGCATTACGCACGGCCTGGGCAAATCCTTCAGAAGATCGCATGGCTGCGGCCTTCTTTTCCAGGTAGGCCTTGCCGGTACCGCTGCCGGCCTGCGCCTGGCCGGGCGCCGGATACACCACACACTCCATCTGCACGAAATCTTTTAGCCGCTCCAGATCTACCAGGAAGCGCTCCTGATTTTCGGCGACGAACGCCCGCAACGCCTGCTGGTCCTCAAACACTGACAGCAATCGGAACGGGATAATAGCGGTCTGATCGAAAACGTGCCGCACCACCTGGTGAAACGCAAGCGCGCTGCGCTGCATCTGGTCGGGGACAAAAGGCCACTCCACTTCCGACCACAGCAGGCCCAGGCAGCCGGCTGACATCAGCTGCACCGGCTGGGCGTCCACGCCGATGGCAGGCAAGGCAATCTGCGCTGCGTGATGAAATCCGCAATAGGCCAGAATGCGGGTCACTTTTTTCGTTTCTCTTCAATCTGCAGATTGGTCAGCGCGGTCTCCACCGACGTGAGGACAACGTTCAGCCCCAGATACACCAAGTCGACGCCGGCAAGGGAGATGACCAGCGATCCATGAATGACCACGCCGGAATTCAGGACGTGGTCCAGGATTTCCAGAAGAGAAACTTCTTCTTCTCCTCCAAGGACTTCTACGGATTCGAAATCATTCGGCATCAGAGACAAACGAATACGGCGGCCACGGCCCATTTACTTCGATGCGCCGCCGCCCGTCCCACCTCTCCACAAAATTTTTTAAGACCTGGTCCCACTGCTTCCGTTTGTTGCGTGGGACCAGAAACGTGGCCTGCCACAGCAGGTTGGGTTGGGTCCCGCTCACTTTGCCGCTGGGCGCGGAATCCGTGGCGATCTTGGCCAGCGCGGTGGCGAGTTCCTGTAGTTCCGGGTCATTGCGTTCGGGGCGCGTTTTCAGCCGCGCTGCCTTCTGCTGCAAATATTCCTTGCCCGAGCGGGCCTCGGTCGCGGCGGCCGGCGCCGCCTGTCTCTCGGCAAATACCTTGACGCCCCATTCGTCGCCGCCGGAGACGCGGGCAAAAACTTTGTTGAGCGCGGCCTTTCTGCCCAACACGTCCTTGAACAGGGCGGGCTCGCCGGAAAAGACAGTGCCAAAGCGGGCGGGAACGATCGTCATTTGTCCGGCCACTTCACCCACCACCTGCTGATGGCGCACGCCGTGCAGGGCCAGCCACTCCAGGTTTTCCATGTTGCGCTCAACCGCTTCAGTAAAGCTGGCGTGATCGACCTTGCAGACCCAGCAGAGGAAATCGCCACAGATGAGGGCCTCGACGGCATGAAGGCCATCAATTCCCGCGCTCCCGATCTTTGGAATCGGCGCAGGCTTGGCGCCTGGCTTATTGGCCGCGGGGCCGGCAGGATTCTGCGCGATCCCATAGAGATAAAGCGCGCCGGAGTCCTTTATTTTTTTGTTTGGATTTGCCATAACTCGCCGGTAAATTTCTTCAGCTTTGCCGCGCCCGCAATTTCCGCGGGGAAATCGCGCACCAGGTACAGGCGATGTCCGCCATATTTCCGCTGCAACGACTGCAAGGTGGCCAGCTGCCACTGTTGCGCGCGCCGGCAGTGCTTGCAGCCCTGCATCTTCTGAGATAGCTCGCGCTCAAGCAGCACGCGGTTCACGAACACCGCGTCCACTGCCACGCCAACCTCTTTGATCGCCGCCAGCAGCCGCTGCGTCTGCCGGTCCGGGACCGGTTCCGGCAGCATCACCGCCGCGGCCCGGCTCTGCGTAGGGTCACGCATGATCTCCAGCAATTTGCGCACCCTCTGGCCCAGCGCCGCGAGTTCCACCGCAACATCCTGGGCGAGTGCTAGTGTACGGTGCGCAGCCAGGCTTTTCAATAAAAGGCGCGACCACAGAAGAATGCGCTCCGGCATGCGCAACAATTCCAGCGCGTGGCCCGTGGGCGCCATATCAATGAATACGCTGTCCGGCCTGACTTCCAGCAGGTCAAGAATACGGAAGATGGAAAAGACTTCGTCCACGCCGGGCGGGACCACGTCCATGAGCGCGGCGAAAACTTCTTTCTCAAACGTAAGATCAACGTGCAGACCGCCGGATTGCATGCTTGTGCCGGCGGAAAGTTGCTGCTTGATGCGGCCGGCCCAGCGGCGAAACTCAAAGACCGCGTCCATCTCCATGGCGGCAAGGCCGGGATCGCCGAGCACGGAGACCGGGTTGTCTTCGATCTTTTTCTGGAAAACGTCATCCAGCGACGGTGCGGGATCAGTGGAGCAGACGGTTACGTGAACGTCCTTATGCAGCGACCGCGAGTGGAAGGCCAGCGCGGCCGTGATAGTGGTCTTGCCGACCCCACCTTTGCCCAGCGTGAAGGAGAGACGGGTCTTCGCCGCGGGCCATTGGGTTTTTGCGAAGTTGAGTTTGCTTTTCGGCGCTTTCGGCGGCGGCGCGGCGAGTTTGGCTTGTGCTCCGGCAAACACGATATCGCCGAACCGCTGCAACTGCCGAGCGCCGAGCAGGGGATTGCCGGGATCGGGGCCGAGCAGCCGGGGCACACGCGAGAATTTTGTTCGCAGAAATTGCACCGCTTTCTTCCCCTGAAGAGCGCGGGCGCTGCAGCGCGGACAGTCTTCCGCGGACATCACTACCCGATTAAGAACGATGGCCCCCAGGCGCATCTCCTGCGCGGACTCTTTCAGCGCGTCAAAGCAGCGGACTGCTTCATTCAGCGAAAACGTCTCCGGCGAGGTCACCAGCAGGACTTCCGCCTGCTCGGAGCTGAACGCTTCTTTCACCTGTCTGACCGTGGCCTGCCATTTTTCGAGGAAGGTATGCGCCGGAGCTGACGTTCGTCCGCCGAAGCGCTGCGCCAGCAGGTCGTCGCGGCTGGACGCGACTTCAAGAAAATTCAGGAAGCGCTGAAAATGCCCCGGTAACTCAAAGAGCCGCAGGGTGTGACCAAACGGGGCGGTATCGACCACGATGTGGTCGTGCTCGCCGCTCCCCAAAAGATCGCGAAGAGCAAGCAAGGCCGCGACCTCTGCCATGCCGGGCAGCGTGGTATCCAGCAGCGGAGCGATTTCTTCACGATTGAAGAACGTGCCATTCTCAACAATCTTGAGAATGCCTTCACGGTTGCCTTCCAGGAATTTCTTGAATTCGCGGTCGCTATCGATCTGCCAGACGGAAACTTTGCCCTTTACGCCCGCCAGCCGATGTGGCCCAGCTTTGTCCTTCACTTCCAGCATGTCGGCTAGCGAGTGCGCTGGGTCAGTGGACATGAGGAGCGTCGACTGGCGTGGATGGCGCGCCGCCAGATGCAGCGCCAGAGCGCAGGAGACCGTGGTCTTCCCTACTCCGCCTTTTCCCACGACAAATGTCAGCCTGGCCACAGATGGGTTTTACCGCAAAGGACGCGAAGGACGCAAAGAATTGTTAAAGAGAGGTGCAAATATTTTGTGCTTAAAATTGAAAGTCGCAAAATGAGCATTGAGTTTATCTTTCAACTTTCTTCGCGGCCTTTGCGCCCTTCGCGTTAAATCCCATGTCTCATCTTCCGCCGAGCCGAAATTCGGCGACCAGCGGAACATCTGGCTTGGCTTTTGGCCCCGCACAAAAAATCAGTCGGCACAAGTTTATACTTGACACAATCTAGTTTGTGCTACAAACTGAAATCAAGAAAAGCAGAGAATGTATGCTTGAGCCCGAGCCCGCGATCGAACAAGCTGACCATCGAGCCAAAGACTACTGGTTACGTGATGGCATACCGGCTCTGGTATTTGGCGCCGCCTATATTGTTCTTTTTCTGGAAGTATGTACCATTTTTGCTCTTCTCTTCTTGCATCCCCATGTCGGTAGCAACTGGCTCTGGCTGTTCAACTCAGCGTTCGTCGCATCCCCGGTGGCTGTCATTTGGTCCCTTGTGTGGTTTGGCCTTTGGCACGAGGACATCATTGAATTCATCAAGTCACGGATCACCTATCCCCGGACGGGCTACGTGGCGCCCCCGAGCTACTGGAAGAAGGGGGACGAAGAAGAGGAGGAGGCGAGCACGCTGCCCGGCGCTGTTCTCCGCTGGATAGATCGCCTCCCTATTTTTGAGAGCGGGCTTGGCCGGATGGTGAGGGCTTGTCTTCGGATTTTGTTTTGGGTATGGGTTCTAGGCATCTTCGAGCCCTCCTGGCTTCCTCCGAAGCTCCGGTTGATCTTCATCTGTATGCTGGCCTTGCCCAGTCCCTCGCGCTTTAGAAAGTTCCGAAGCAAGCTCGCCTACGATAAACGGCAATGGATCAAGGTTCACGATTTCCCCTTGTATGTTCTTGCTGTTCTCGTTGTTGTTCTTCTTCTCTGGAAGCAACATCCCGCTGTTGGTATGGTCCTGTTTTTGTTGAGTCCGGGGCTCTTGTTAATGCTGGGAGGCGCCATTGATTTAGCCCGTTATCTGCGCTGCAACCCCTTGCCGCGAACATGACAGCGCCTCAGGAACTGGCAGCGCTCGACCGCGTTATTCATGAGCCGGCGCGCCTCGTGATCATGACCTTGCTCTGGGCCATTCCGGAGGCGGACTTTCTCTACCTGCAACGCGAGAGCGGCCTCACCCAGGGCAATCTCTCCAGTCATCTTGCCCGCCTTGAGCAGGCCCGCTACGTGCTGATTGAAAAGACATTCAAAGGAAAATATCCGCTGACCATCTGCAGTCTGACCGGCAAAGGCCGCGAGGCCTTTCAGTCGTATGCGCAGAAGATGCGTGCTGTTTCGGATGTAGCTTGGGGAAAGAAGCCAAAAAAATAATGCTTTCCCTTCTCCGCGCTCATCCGCGCTGGGGTCTACCCGTCATCTGTGTCGATCAGTGGTAAGAAGCTTTCCTATCTTCCGCCCAGGCAAAATTCAGCGAGCAGCGGAAGATGGTCCGATGCCAGCAGCGCCATGCGGCTGCGGTGCAGTAGAAATTCTTCCAGCGCCAGCTCGCGGTCAAAGTACATGTGATCGAGATGCATGATGGGCAGCACGCCGGGATACGTGCGCTTGCGGTTGAGATGAAGCTGGATATCGACGCTCTCAAAGGAATGCTGCAATGATTTGGAAACCAGGCCGCGCGTCCATTCATTGAAGTCGCCGATGATCAAACGCGGATGCTTCAACTGCGGCGAGAGCAGCACCTCGCGGCTCATCAGCAGCCGCGCCTGTTTTCGCCGCTCCATGTATCCGGTACCCAGATGCACGTTGAAAAGATGAACAATCTTGCCCGGCGCGACTTCCAGGTCACAGCGCATGCAGCCGCGGGCCTCGCGGCGAGAAGCCGTAAGATCATAGACGCGCACTTCCTTCACCGGGAAACGGCTGAGCACAACGTTGCCATATACGGCGCCACGCAGTTTGCGCGTCTCACCGATGCGATAGTCGTATCCGGCGGAGTCCGCCAGGTACTGCGCCTGGTTCTGCTCCCTGCGTCCGCCTTTCAGGCTCACCACTTCCTGCAGCGCGATGACGTCAGCCTCAAGTTCATTCAGGACGTCAGCCACGCGCGACGGGCGGATGCGCCCATCAATGCCACGGCATTTGTGCGTGTTGTATGTCGCTACACGAAAACGGGCTTGTTCTTTCATTGCCACAAGTTTTGAGGATAACCTTTGTTATTGTTCGCGGGCAATGAGCCAGCCCAGCCATTCCATTCCGCGTTCCGCAAATGAGCGATGCTCCCATTCTTGCAGCGTTTCACGATGCGATTTTCCCAGGTCTTCTTCAAAGTTCGCGCTGAGCTTTGCGGCGAGTGCCGGATCCAGTACAGCAAGGTTCACCTCATCATTCCAGCCGAAAGAGCGATGGTCCATGTTCGTGGACCCCACAACGCACCAGAGATCGTCGACGATCATGATCTTGGCATGGATCATAGCGGGCTGGTATTCATAGATTTCAGCGCCTGCTTTCAAGAGATCGCCATAGGTTGCACGGCTGGAACTGCGCGTCATGCCGTGGTCACTGTGCCTGCCGGGAACCAGAATCTGCACACGGACGTTCCGCTCCTGGATGGCGCGAACCAGTTCTCTGATCAGACTGCGGTCAGGCAGGAAATACGGCGTGGTGATTTTCAGGCCCTTTTCGGCGGAGGCAACCAGCGTCTGGAAAAGGATGCGGGCGCGGGTTGATCCGCCTTGCGAAGGACTGCTGTCCACGACCATGGAGAGAGCGCCGTCAGGGTTCTCCGGGCGCACAAAATATTTTTCACCGGCAAGAATTTCTCCTGACGATTCCAGCCAGTTCTCAAGGAACGAGCTTTGCAGGAAGCGCACGGCGTCGCCGGTGACCTTGAACATGGTGTCGCGCCAGGGCGCTTGTTTCTTCACGCCATGCCACCAATGGTCGGCCACGCCCGCGCCGCCGATAAATCCAACCTTGCCATCAATCACAATCAGCTCGCGGTGCGTGCGGTTGTTGGCGCGAGGCCAGTTGTTCCAGCGCAGAGGATGAAACCAGCGCACGTGGCCTCCCGCTTCAGTAAGTTCGGCAAAAAACTTCCTGGGCATGGAGAAGCTGCCCACGGCATCAATCACCAGGTTCACTTCCACGCCGTCACGCGCCCGCTCTGTGAGCGCTGCCACCATGCGCCGGGCAATCTCACCCTGGGCAAAAATGTAGGCCACCCAATTGACGCTCTTCCGCGCTTGGGCAATGGCCTGTATCTCGGCTTCGTAGAAATTCACTCCGTCTGGCAGCGGTTCAATCAGGGTGTTCGCTACCGCGCGTGAGGAGGTCAGCGCTTCCAACTGGCGAACAAACTCGGGTGAATCCAGCGCGCCCGCAAGCGGGTGGCTGATCCTGTATTGCAAGACCGGGCCAAACAGATCAATGATGACCCAGGTGATGATCGCCACCATGCAGACCACGGCAAACCAATGCAACATCTGGTGGTGGCGAATCGCAAGACCAACGCAAGCCGCGGCAAACCACAAGAGAACATGATGACGCCGCAGCACAAAAGCGATTTGATGGCTCTTTTCCTTTCTTCTGGAAGCCAGCGCGGATTTCGACCTGGTCAGGGTATGCATGCGGTTCTTTGAGGTTCGATGCCCCCGCGCGACGGCAGGCTTACGGGCGCCAACCAATAAAGCCGGCCCATTAAAATAGGTGTGTGGCAATTTTGAGCAAATCTCCTAAACTGAAACTGGTAAAGCGGGTCAAACCAAGGCTGCTGCAATCGGCTGATTTAAGACGTGTTCCGTGGCTGATACACGGATTCACCACCCGCCCCGGCGGTATCACCTCCATCTATGGCTCGCGTTCGCTCAATCTCGGCTTCACCAAGGACGATCTTCGCGCCAACGTGGAGCGCAACCGCCACGCAGCGCTGATGGCGGCGGGAGCAGCCGGCGAAAGCAAGCCGTGGCCTCTGATCACGCTGCGCCAGGTCCATTCCGACATCATTCATGTGGTCCGCTCGCGCAAGCCGGATTTACTTGAACCAAGCTTTCGCGAACAAAGCAAACAAGCCCGGTTCACCGGCGATGGCCTGGTCACTGATCTGCGTGGCGTTGCTCTGGGCATCCTCACCGCGGATTGCTTTCCGGTCCTGCTGGTCGATACAAAGAAGAAAGCCGTCGGGGCTTTTCATGCCGGGTGGCGCGGGACAGCGAAGCGCATCGTGGAAAAAGGCGTGGGCATGATGCGGCTGGAGTTTGGCTCGCGTCCGGAAGATATTCATGCAGCGATCGGGCCGGGAATCCAGAATTGTTCTTTTGAAGTGGGCGAAGAAGTGGAAGAGCAGTTTCATTCGCAATTCGAATACGCCGCGGCGCTTTTTCAGCGCGTGCAGGAATCGGACGCGGTGCGGGAGCGATATCCCATGCTGTTCATGAACCAGCGCGCGCCGGGCCACGGCGATCCCTGTATCAAGCTGCATCTTGACCTGCGCGAAGCCAACCGCCGCCAGTTGCTGGCCGCCGGCGTGCCTCCGGCGAACATTACCGCGCTCAAGGACTGCACCGTCTGCCGGCCGCGAAAATTCTTCTCGCATCGGGCGGAAAGAGGAAAAACCGGACGCCAAATGGCCCTTGTGGGCATCAAATACATCGGGTAATCGGGTAA
>Ga0164306_10001072_pt1 | contig 11937 bp, 22 predicted proteins | sample Whisoiple_242_MG_FD_110213 | JGI IMG/M metagenome (GOLD analysis project Ga0164306, IMG submission 110213) | Soil microbial communities amended with fresh organic matter from upstate New York, USA - Whitman soil sample_242_MG | ecosystem: Environmental > Terrestrial > Soil > Unclassified >... | reverse complement strand
TGCGGTTGTACATCAGATATCTCCTGTTTTAGTAGAGCTGTTGTGGGGGTCAGTCGAGGACGTGCGGGCGAGGCAGGTCGAGCAGGTAGCCCTCGGGAACCTTGTAAATATCGGTTCCGGTCAGGTCCACCCATCCGAAGTTCTCGTCCGTCGGCTCTCCGGTGCGTCCGAGAAGATCCCAGAGGTCTGCGATCGAGACGGACTGGTACTGGTCAGCGATGGCGATCATCGCGTCGAGCACCTCGGTGGCGTCGCCGCGCTCGTCGAAAATGAGCTCGGCCAGATCCCTGACCTGAGCCCGTCCACGACGGTTCGGCTGTGCCTGCCGCGGGTCCGGTCGCAGCGTGCTGCTGCTGCTCGCGGAGTAGCGGTTGTAGGCGTTGTACGTCGCGTTCCCGAACATCTGCTGCATCGGGTTCATGCCGCCACGACCCCTGCGGGATCGGACCTCGCCGTACATCTTGCGCTCGACGCCCGACGTGAAGGCATCGAACACCATGTCCTTGGCTGACGGGACGAGAATATCCTGCCAGACGTAGGACACGACGCTCTTGGAGTCATCGCCGACGATGAACTCCTTGATCTTCTTGCCGAGGGGCTTCTTGCGGGTGGTGACTGCGCCGGTCACGATCTTGTCGACCTTCTTGGCTGGCACAGCCTTCGCGGGGGACTTCTCCTTGTCGGTTCGGCTGTTGCCGGGGAACTCGTTGTTCTCCATAATCTTGTCCTTGTTGTAGAAGGCGGAAAAAATGAAAGGGCGTGGTTAGCGCCCTCTCATCTCTGAGGGGTGGTACGGGTTCAGGCCGTCTTGGCGGACTTGAACGCTGCGGCGATGTCGTCGATGAATCGGTCGGTGTACTGCCCGGCCGCCTCGGCAGCCATGGCGCCCACAGCAGCGGAACCCACGGCGACCTCGATCTTCTGGATCTTGGTCTCGGTGGGGACGTTGTTGCGGAGCGCCTGGCCGACGGTGGCGGAGGTGCAGAGGCCGACGACGGTACGGGTGACGATCTTGACAGTGTTAAGCTTCATGATGGGTCCTTTGGGTCGTAGTTGGGGTCTCACTATGAGGCGTGTAAATCTCGCGACTCACACGGTGATGAAAGCCTCCAGGCGCTCGATCAGGTCCAGCTGGCCGGAGAAATATGACTTGTTCTCGTCATCCTTCTCCTTGCGGTGTGACTTCTCCGCTTCGGCCTTCTCCTTCTCGAGTTGACGCTGGATGGCGTCGATGGTGACCTGAGGATCCAGCTCAGCCATCGGACTTCATCGCCTCATCGAACTTGACCTTGGCCTTGCGGTAGGTCTCCTTCGTGTTGTCCCAGATGACCTGGTCGTACCCGGTCTCGTGCAGGACGACGTAGGCAGTCACGCCGACGAGCACGACGGTCGAGAGCTGCTTGCGGTTCCCCGTCAGCAGGCCCTTGCCGTTGCGCTTGATGCTGACCATGCGGTCGATCCTCTTGCGCTCCTTGGCCGCGGCGATGGCGTGGTCGGCGAAGTTCTGCTTGCCGTACCAGTCCTCGAAGAGCTCCACGTAGCCGGGGATCTTGGCGACCTTGTCCTCGATCTGAGCGTTGAGAAGCTTCCTGCGGGTGCCTGCTCCGGCCCCGAAGAACATCTCTGCACGTGCCCAGTCGAAGGCATCCTTCTTTGCGATCTTGTTGACGTCCATGAATATGGCTCCTTACGAGTAGACCGGGGCGTTGACCCCATAGGACGGAATGTCGGGTACTTCTGTGACGAAGGCGTCGTCGACGTTGTACTGCTTCTGCTTCGCCTCGTCCATGCACCAGTCGTCGACGTCGGTCGAGTCCAGGTGCTTGAGTGCATCGTCCTCGGTCTCGAATGGACCGATCACGATTGGTTCCCACTGAGTGTCGTTGTACTCAGGGATGTTGCTGCGTTCGATCTGGACGTACCAGGACATGAATATCAGTCCTCGTCCGGGACAGCTCGCGGGTAGCCGCGTCCGTACGAGTTGTACTGACCGACCCGACGGGGGCCGGGGCGCGGACCGTAGACAGCGTCCTCGATCTGGTTGACCACGGCCTGAGCGACTGCCTGCTTCACGATCGGGAACAGGTAGCTGGTCAGGAACTTCTTGATGAACTCGAGCATGATTGTTCTCCTTGTTGGTAGTGCTGAAATATGGGAGTCGTGCATTCGTAAGGCAGGGCACCTTTTCGACCCGGGGGATGGGTCCTACGGCGGTCGTTTAGTCGTCAGGCGTCCGGACTAGGGTGAGACCCCTACTTCCCTCTTAGGGACCCTCGCCTTCTGCCCGTCCTTACAAATATGGGCTACTGCTTCGCGCTCTTGCGCTTGAAGGCCACGAGCAGCATGGGCTGCGTCATGTCCTTCGGGCTGTGCACCGGGACGATCTTCGAGAACTCGTCGTCGGACATGTCGAGCAGCTCGCTCTCCGTGTAGTCCTCGAACTTGCGCTCGGTGACCGAACGGAGTTCCTCGAGAGCCTGCTCCTCACCGACCGGCGGGGTGCCGGGGGCGATGGCAGTCTCGGGGTTGTCCTGACGAGCGCCGGCCTCGGCGACCATCTGCTCGAGCTCGCTCTTGGACGGGTTGGCCGCCTGGGCAGCCTTCGCCTCCTTGACGAGCTTTGCCGGCAGGCAGCCCTCGATGAAGCCGCCACCGGACTGCGGGTCCTGCAGGAACCCGATGATCAGCTCGGAACACGCCGGCGACTGCTCGAACCGACGGCTGAGCGGTCGACCGTTGTCGTCCTCCTTGCGGAAGCCGCCCTCGGGGGTGCGCTCGCCGTAGGCGGACAGGATGATCTTCTTGAACAGCTCGTACGCCTCGGGGCCGGAGTCGGTCTCGGTGAGCTTCTTGAGGGTTCCCTCCAGGTCGTCGACCTCGAGCATCTCGATGACTTCCAGCTTCGTGAAGTTGAAGTAGAAGTCTTGGGTGACCTCCTGCGGCGGCTCGGAGTAGTCCTCGAACGTGATGGACTTCTTCAGCATCTTGTTGGTCCTTTCAGTCCGGCGTGTGGCCGGAGTAGTCGAGTGGGAGTTGCGGGTGACGTGCCTGGTCCTCGTTCATGGCCTCGATGACGCAGGCACGGAGGAGGATCAGGTAGTTGATGTGGTCGGTGATCTTCTCGTCCCACCGCTCCATCTGGAAGTTGGCCGGCGCACCGTGCTCGATCATGTCGTAGACCGAGGTGGTGTGCTTGACCATCATGCCGCCCAGGGCCTGGACGGCGTCGCGACCAGTGAGGGCACTGGCCACCTTGAAGTTGTGCAGTCGCTCGTCGTCGGTGGCGTACTCGCCAGCCTTGGCGAACAACACCTCCGAACAGAGGCGCATCTGCTGGTCGAAGACCTTTGCGAAATCCTCGCTGTTCATGCGTGCTCCTTCTGGTTCAGCACCAGGATCAGCGCCGTCTCGTGGTCACGGCGCTCCTGCTCCAAGCCGAGGGCCATGACCTCGATGGCAAGATATGCGTCGTCGCGCTGCTGCCGAAGGACCTGGTTGTTCTCGAACTCGGTCGCCGACCAGTTGTCGTACATCTGAGCGAGGAGCTTCCAGCACTTGGCGTCGTCCTGAGCGGACTTCGTCTGCTGGGTGCTCCGCAAATATGCGAAGCAAAGGCCGGCGATGATGAGAAGCAGGATGATGGTGAACATGGTGTCCCTTTCGGGTAGATGGGTAAAGAGAAAATGAGAGGACTAGCAGTGATTGCTAGCCCTCCCATTCGAGGTGGACCTTGGGGGTCTCAGGCGGCGGTGACAGCAGCCTCGACGACGTCCTCGAGGACCTCGGGGCGGGTCTTCGTCTTGTAGGCGACGAACGCGACGCCGGCGACTGCGGTGGCAGCCAGGGCGATGCGAACGTTGCGCTTCTTGAGGAAGGCCAGCTTGGAGGTGGTCTCGGGGGTGGTCTCGGGGTTCTGGTTCTCGTTCATGAGGGTTCCTTTCGGGTAGTGGTCTCATTAAGAGACATGTATTTTCTGCGAGGCCAAAGGCCCCCGATGAGGGACTAACCGAATGGCCAGTCCCTCATCCAGGAGTCAATCAATCTCGCAAGGTCGCCCCCATTCAGGGCTTGCTTTTCCAGTAGTTTCGGATGGGGGCCACGGCGAAATCCATCACGAGGACCGGCCGGTTCTTGCTGTCCATGTTGGAGGTGAACGTCACCTCCAGCAGGTGATCGCTGCTCCACCCGACCTCGTCGCTCTCCTTCGTCTTCTCCAGGCAGAGCTGCGTGTAGAAGTCGGTGAGCGACGCGTAGTTGTGGTGCAGGATCTGGTAGTTGATGTCGTTCTGGGCGCGCTTGATGTCCTCCATGGTGCTGCGGAAGTACCGGCCGGAATATGCGTCCTTACAACGCACGAGCCCGTCCTCCAGCTCGGAGTCGATCATCCCATCGAGGTTCTGGTCACGGTCGATGCGATCCTGCTGCACCGATGCGCGAACCTTCTCCTCCTTGTCCTTGCCGATCATCTCGAGGACCTTCTCCTTGTACTCGGAGTTGGCCTTCTCGGCGATGGTGTACGCGGCGGCCAGTGCTGCAAGCCGCTTCGAGCTGATCCGGTTGGCGAAGTAGATGCACCCTACGGTTGCGCAGCCTGCTCCAGCTGCGGGGATGTAGAGCTTCCACGTGAGCTTCATCGAGTCGATGAGCTTGCGCGGCTCGATCGTGTTCGGGTTGTCCTTCTCGAAGGCCGCCCGATTGCGGTCGTCTTCAGCCAGGACAGCGGCAGCCTGGAAGGCGCCCCTGCCGGTGAAATATGCGGTCGCGACGGTGCCGGCGATGCCGAAACCAGTCAGGATCGCGGGTGCGTTGTCCTCCGAAACCTTGCGGAGGGTGTGGACGAACTGCGGGATCTTCACGGATTGCTCCTAGATATAGGTGGGATGTTCACTTGCAGAGAGCGATCGGGTCCAGCTTCTTGGAGATCTTGTCTCCGAACCCGATGTTGGCGAGTGCCTCGTTGAACGCAGCGTCCACCTTCCAGTGGACCGTCGTGTACTGAACCATCCCGTTCGGGAACTGCACGATGGCGGCTCCCGGGAGGTCAGCCTTCGGCTGCTGCGAGCCAGTCCAGCACTCGTCTTGGTGCTGCTCCAGAACCTTCTCCGCCATGCTCTGAGTCGGGGCGCGGTCGACCTGCGTCTGACTCGGGAGCTCGCCGGTGGTTCCGGTGATGATGCCCTGCCCACCGGTCATCCAGTGGACAAGAAGAAAACCCACGGCGAGGCCGAGGGTCAGCTTGAGCGCTTGCAGCAGGCCCTTCTTGATGGCTTCGTTCATGGTCTTCGGCATGTCCTTCTTGAACGGGTTGTTGATGTGCATGGTGTTCTCCTTGTAGGCGAAATATAGATGCGGTGTGTGGGCAGAAAAGTGAGACGATGTCCGGCTCCACTCCAATGGTGGAGGGGGCACAAGATGCGGTTAGGCATTCGTCTCATTAGAAGGGGTGTATCTCTCGCGAGTCAGTTCCGACGAGTGACTCGCATGTCGATCTCCTTGATGCGACCAGTGGTGTTCCCCCAGATACCGTGGGGACCACGGCCGTGAGAAATGGTCGGCTCGGACTTGGCCTGCCCGTGCTCGAAAGCGGCGGCAGCGATCTGTGCAGCGTCGGCTGCACTGTTGGCCGAGACCTCGACGGATCGGGTCTGGGTGACGGTGTAGTGCTGGATCTCGGGCATGGTTCCTCCTAAATATGGCGAAAACCGTGAGCCAATGCTTGTGGGCATTGACTCTTGGTTCGGGATCTACTTGATGTTGGCCTTCGCGGCAATAACAGCAATCTCGGATCCGAGGTCGAAGACTCGCTTCAGGCTGTAGCCAACACCGGCGATCAGAGCGATCTTCTTGATGTCGTCCTTGACGATGTTGTGAATCATCAGGATTTCTTCAGTGCGATCGATCTTCTCGACGGGCTGGTCAGACTTGGCGGTCTTGGCGACCTGGACACGGAGTTCACGGTTCTTGAACATGGTGGTCTCATTTCTGGTAGGGGTCTCATTATGAGGCATGTATTGTCCGCGAAAACCGTGACCGCAAGTGTTAGTTGCGGTCTTTGGTTTAGATGACGTTACGGGGCGGGATCAGGACTGCGTGGTTACCTTCGGTCTCGAAGTGTCCGGTGGCGGGGCAGGGGGTGTTCTTGTAGGCAACGGGCTTGTACCAGACGTCCCAAGATCCGAAAATGTTGATTTCGGCCTTGACGACGACTTGGCGTGCACCGTCGTACACGAACTCCTGCAGCGGCCGGAGCTGGTCGATGCGAGTGGTGTCAAACATGGTGGTTCCTTTCGTAGGGGTCTCACTAAAGGGCATGTAGGAACCGCGAGATGGTATTAAGTTAGGAAAATTTAGAGGCCGAGCGAAAATGAGAGGGCCTGCAGGGGTTAGCTGCAAGCCCTCTCATCTCGAGGGTTCGTTGATGGGTCAGTGGTTCACTTCTTCGTGAGGAAGCTCCAAACCTTGGAAGTGATCACGGACGTCTTCTCGTGCTTGATGACAGCGAGCCCAATCGCGAGATTACCGGCGACCGTCAGAGCAGTGTTCGGGTCCACACGCTTCTTTTGCATAGCGTGGAGGGCCGTCAGCTGCTCGACGGCTGCCTTGTATTCGGGCGAGTGGGCGTCGAAGCCTTTCAGGTCACGGAAGGCGTCAGCAATCGCTTCGGTCAGGTCGGGGTTATCCTTGTTGAAGTTCTTGAACATGCTGGTGTCCTTTCGTAGTGGTCTCATTACAGGGCGTGTTTAACCCGCGACCCTACGAAATATGGCTAGACGCCACGGACACGGAGCCGAAGCTCCTTCTGACCCGACTCGAGCGACGCGGGATCGATGGAGACCCCGACGTTGGTGATGTCGTTCTCGTAGTCCGGCTCCAGGTGAACCGAACCGTCGAAAGCGGCACCGCTGTTGTAGTACTGCCGGTTGCTGAAGCCGAGCACGGTACCCAGGAAGGTACACAGGACGGCGATCGTGCCGACGACCTGCTCCGCGGCCGGCAGTCCGAGGACACCGGAGAGAGCGAAGTACGCCGCGCTGATGGCCGGCAGCAGGATGAGGGTGGCCCACTTCATGCGGTTGTAGAGCTTGGCGCTCAGCATGGGAGACGGGGTCTCGGGGGCGGGAACGACGACCTGCTCCTCGGCAGGGGTCTCCTCAGGAAGATCCTGGTCCATAATTACTCCTGTTCCTGGCAGACGACGTTCGCGTTTGCCTGTGTGATGTTGCAGATATAGGTCTGTGAGAACGGACCCTGGTCAATGGTGAAGCTGAAGGTGAACGGGACGGCATCAGCACCGTTAGTTCCGTTCGTACCGTCTGCGCCAGGAGGGCCTTGCTCCCCCTGGGGTCCCGGAGGCCCTGCTGGACCTGTTGCCCCGGTTTCGCCTGGAATGCTCTGCCCGTCGGTACCGGGCTCGCCGTCCTGGCCATTAGATCCTGGATCACCATCCTTCCCATTCCGACCGCTACGTCCATCCGTGCCGTCGGTCCCGTCGGTGCCATCGATCCCCGGAGGGCCCTGCGGACCCGGAGGTCCTTCGATGGTCACCTGGTCAGGTGAGCTCTTCGCTGCGTTGCTGCAGAGTCGCTCGGCGTCCTCGGCTGTGAAGTCCGGGGGCCCGATGGTTCCACGCTCGCAGGCAATCTGCAGCTGCTGAGCGAGGGTCTGGGCCTTGTCCTTCTGGTCGAAATATGCATTCCAACCCACAGCAACGAGGAACGCCAGCGTGAGCAACCACAGAACTAGAAAGACAATCAGAAGCTTTCGAGTACGGCCGTCCTTACCAGACACGGCCGCGTCGTGCGTCAGATCGTCGAGTGGGGTGCTCTCATGAATATCGTTCACTCAGACCTCATCTTCCTTCCCCGGGATCTGGCCCCGAAGGATCTTGTTCTCTGCACGCAGCTCACGGTTCTCCCTTTGAAGATCGCGCTTGTCCTTCTGGAGTTCCGTGATGTGCTTCTCTTTGCGTTCGTTCTCGGTGATGAGAGACATGAGTCGCCCGAGAATATCCCGCTCGTCCAGGCCGGCTTCGACCCCAGCACTTGCTGCTCCGCTTCGTTCCTTACGGTTGTTGATGATGGCCACCGCCACAACCCCCACAGTCGTTACAAACGTGGCAAGAACCGACACGAAGGCCACCTGGATGTTCGGGTCCATAAATGGCTACCCTCCAGTCTTGTCGATCACTCTCGCCGTAAGTAGCGCGGCAGAGAACATCGCCAACCCTCCGTACACGGGAATCGGCGTAGCAGCTGCACCGGCATAGTTAACAGCTGCGATAGTGAAACACGCCATCCAGATAATGTGCCAGAATGCGGACAGCCAGAGCCCGATGATGTTAGGCCATCGAAATGGCACAGACATCAGCAAAGCCGCGAGACCGATCCACAGGCCCCAGATCCAGACGTTGCCTTTCGTGTAGTCGATCAGTGGGGAATATGACGGCGGTGTGAATCGATCCACACCACCGGCGAGAACGGCCGTCCCGAGACCGATGTTCACCATGATCAAGATCGTAGTGAACCATTGAGCTAGGTGCTTCTCGACCCAGAAGCCCTTGGCGAAGTACTTCAACGCTTCCACCAACTCTCTCTCCTTCTAGGGCGCAATCAGCCCGGGATATCCTCGGTCGCCATCCTGGTCGTCCGTGCGGACGTACTCGGAGACGATCATGTTCTCCACCATGCCGTAGTCACCATGGGTCGTGACCTTGTCGCCAAGGTCGTAGTGAACCTTGTACTGGAACGGAGTCAGGGTCGAAATATCCCCTGTCATGACCCGCACGGGTCGCCGAAGGTCCAGCAGGTTCGAGGCATCGTCTTTCACGTCAGCCGTGAACTCAGCAACGATGTTGTTCTTGCGCGTGAGCCACTTGCCGTGCTTGATCTTCCACGCGTCGATGTCATCCTTCCAGGCGTTGATCTCCGCGTTCGTGGCGTTCTTACGCGGGTCCTTGGGACGCTCCGGCTCGTCCGGAATATCGGGAGCGCCGGCGTCGAGCTGGTCGACCTTGCGCTTCCAGCCGGACAGGTTGGCCTCACCGGCACGGGCTTGGTCGCCAATGCCGACGGAGGAAATGATCTCGATGATCGTCTTGTAGTCCTTCTTCGACCACAGGTACTGGGGTGAGCCCAGATCGCCCTGCAGCGTGCTGAAGGAGACGACCGGATTCGTGACCTGGTCCTCGGAGCGGTTGACGCCCTTGTACAGGTCGAACGCCATCTTGGTCTTGATGTCGGTGCTGACCTTGGACACCTTGCCGCGGTCTGCCAGCGGCGTGTGATCCACGGTGATGACCTGGTGGTTCGGGTTCCCCTGCTGGGGCCGCAGCGTGCGCAGCCCGAGCTTGTACTTGTTGAGAAACACCCAGAACTGAGGACCAAGCAGGCCCTCGGACAACCACCAGTTCTTGGCAACGGCCGAGCCATCGACCGGAACAGAGTCCGTGATGACCACGTTCGGAAGCGGGTCCAGCGTGTTCCAGCTGTAATCCGTGTCCGATGCGTCCGTGTCGTCCCACGGGTTCGGGTCGCCACGAGTGACGTCCTTACCAGTGGTGTTACAGAAGGCCTGCCAAATAAGAACGCCCAAGCCGTCCACGGCGGTGTAGTTCCGCCGCATCTTGCGCTTCTTCTGGTACTTGGACTCGATGTACCGGTGTTCGAGCATCGTCTTGAGGTCCCGACCTGTGATCACAAGCTCGGGAACACCATCGTCGTTGACCTCGATCACGTGGTTCTCCACCATCATCACCTCGAGGGTGTCGGTGTGAGAGATCAACGTGTCCTCCGGAAGGAGGGCTCGCATCACATCAATATGGGGCGTCTTGATCTCGAAGTCCCCAGGTGCTGCGAACCGCTCCGTCCAGATGCAGGATGAATATCCCTCGACGAGCTCGTCGGGGACATAGGAAGTTGTGTACCTCTCCCCCAGGCGAACTACGTCCATGTCACACTCCCCAATACGCGGGAGTGTGGCCGAAGCCCTGATCCTCCCAGTCGAAAGCGGTCCTGTTCAGCAGGAGGCGGTTGGGCCCCTTGTGAAGCTGGATCCACGGCGAGTCTGCCGTGAAGTCGTTGAGCTTGCTGACGTGCACGCCGGACCCGGAGGCCTTGCGCCACACGCCGCGCTGTCCTGCACGTGTGTCGATGGTGAGGGTGTCACCAGCGTTCCACGGCCCCTTGATCGTCATCTTCTGTCCCGTGGGGGAGTTGTCAGAAATAACGAGGTTGCCGGCGACGGTCTGCTGCAGAACGAGCCGCATCCAGAAGCCGGCCGGAGCCGACCCGTCGTTCTCCACGTCGATGTAGCTCTGCCCGGACACGAGGCCCTTGGCGGGGAACTGGTAGACCAGAGCCGGCGCCAGGAAATATGGGTAGTCACAGTCCAGGACGATCTGCACAGCGGGGTCCGAGCTGAAGATTGCTGCCTCCATCGCGGAAATATCGCCCTGTGCTACTGCCTGAACCGTGTTGCCCAGCATCAGCTGCATGCCGACGGGCAGACCGAACGGAGGAGTCAAGAGCCCATACAGCTCGGTCCTCAACTCCTCCGCCGTCTGTCCTGTGTCCCAGTCCGGCTGAAGACCGACAAGCATGGTTGCCTGCCGGTCCTCAGCGCGGGAGCCCTGTCGTACCCCACCCTCCTGGGTGGTCTTCGACCGGAACAAGGCTCGGTTCGGTGGTCCGAGGCCGTCCGCGCTCTTCAGCACGTAAGGCCCCGAGGGGTCCGCACCCACGATCGGTAGGTCGACGTTGGTGACTCCGAGGAGTCGGATCTTGTTGAACTTCATGCGTCCAGCGCCTCCTTCGTGAGTGCGAACAGGTTCTTGGTCTGCCGGTACTGCGTGACAGAGTCAATCGCCTTGGGTGAGTAGTTGTTCTGCTCGATCTTGACGTCCTTCGGTTGCGAAGCCTGCTGCGCCATCTCCCAGGCCTGCTCTTGCGAGGCCTGAGTCTCGTTCGAAATATCGACTGCCCTTGCGTAGGACACGGAAGCGTCGACGGACGGAGTCGCAAGGATCCCGCTCATCTTGTTCGCGTCCTGGGTCAGCTTCGACAGATCCAGAACCGGCGTGATCGTCGGGTTCATGTTCGGATCCAGCTGCATCTCGTCGGAGATCAGGCTCATGGCCTTCCGCATCTTGTCGACTGCGGTGACAGTCAGAGCCTCAGTGGAACTGGCGACAAGCCGACCACTGTTGTCGATTCCGCCCGCAAGGCCCTGCCCCACGTTCTCACCGAACTCGCACATGACCCGCGAGGGACCACCGATGCCGAGCAGCTTCTTCACCGGTCCGGGAATATGATCAGCCAAGGCCGCCGCAGCGTTCTCGACCAAGCGCACACCCTCACCCAGAAGACCACCAGTCATACCGTTCACGAGAGCCATAGCCAGGTTGATACCGGCGGTGCGGATCTCGGACGTGTTGTTGTTGATGGCCCGGGTAATACCGTTGACGAAGTCGATGATCATCTCAACACCAGCCTGCGCAACGCGTCCGGAGTTCTTCCCGACAGCATTGAGGAAATTAACCACGATGGTGGTGGCGGTCGTAACGACCTTGCCGATGTTGTTGCCGATCCCGGTCAGGATGCCCGTGAGGATCCGAAGACCCGCCGTGACATATCTCGGGACCGCCTTCTCGATGACACCGAGGGCAGTGTTGATGAGAACCGTCATGACACGCCCGATCTTCGGGGTGATCTTGATGACGGCGTCGAGCAGGGTGCTCAGCACGGCCACGAAGGCCCTACCGAACTTCGGAGCGTTCTTGGCGATGGCGTCTGCCATGGCCACGAGCATGGCCACGATTGCCGTACCCACTTCCGGCAGCTTCGCCAGGAGTTGAGATATGGCGCCGAGGATGATCGCGTTGCTAGCACCCCAGGCTACTGCCAGGGCACCGATAGCGATCGAGATCATCAGCAGTCCTGC
>Ga0164306_10001071_pt1 | contig 11940 bp, 13 predicted proteins | sample Whisoiple_242_MG_FD_110213 | JGI IMG/M metagenome (GOLD analysis project Ga0164306, IMG submission 110213) | Soil microbial communities amended with fresh organic matter from upstate New York, USA - Whitman soil sample_242_MG | ecosystem: Environmental > Terrestrial > Soil > Unclassified >... | reverse complement strand
GGTGCGGCGGGTGCGGGTCGGGGACGGGGCGTGGCGGCGAGCCGAGGGCACAGGTGTTCCTTGCTGAGGCGATGCGGTGAGGTGTCGGTGCGGAACTCAGGTCCGTGACGAGTCGTGTCCCTCTAGGCTACGGCCGCCCACGCGATTTCTTGAGGTGATAGCGGCAATCACTGTGATCATGTTCTGTAATGATCGCGTGACGGTGTCGCAGGTCAGCGAGGCCGTGTCCGAGCGGGAGGATCGCCGTGTTTGACCCCGACCAGCTGCGCACTTTCCTCGCCGTTTCCGAGACGTTGAACTTCACGCGCGCCGCGGCCCGGCTGTCCCTGTCGCAGCCCACGGTCAGCCAGCACGTGCGCAAGCTCGAGGACGCCGCGGGCCGCCGCCTGCTGGACCGCGACACCCGCGGCGTGGCGCTCACCGACGACGGCCAGGCGATGGCGACGTTCGCCCGGACGATCCTCGCGGCGCACGACGAGGCGACCCGGTACTTCACGGGCTCGGCGATGCACGGGCGGCTGCGGTTCGGCGCGGCCGACGACCTGGCCCTCGCCCAGCTGCCCCGCGTGCTGCGCGACTTCCGCCGGCTGCACCCGCGGATCAACCTCGAGCTGACCGTCGCGCAGAGCGGCGCTCTGCACCGCCGGCTGCGCGCGGGCCAGCTCGACCTCGTCTACATCAAGGAGGCGACCGGCCAGGCGGAGGGGCAGCTCGTGCGCCGGGACCGGCTGGTGTGGGTCGCGGTGCCCGGCACGGCGGTCGACGCCGAGGCGCCGGTGCCGCTCATCACCTACCAGGGCGCGTCGCTCACCCGGCAGGCCGCCGTCCGCGCGCTGACCGAGGCCGGCCGGCCGTGGCGGACGACGTGCAAGGTGATCGAGGTCAACGGGGTGCTCGCCGCGCTCCGGGCCGGGCTCGGCATCGCCGTGCTGCCGCAGAGCCTGCTGCCGGAGGACCTGGTGCAGCTGCCCGCCGCGGCGCTCGGCCTGCCGGACCTGGGTGACGTCGACATCACCCTGGTGGCCAACCCGCAGTCGCCGCGCGAGCCGATCGACGCGCTGACCACGGCGATCCTGGGCCAGGCGCCGCGCTGAGTCAGCCCGGGTCGCCGATGCGCTCCAGGGCGTCGACCACCAGGTCCCAGAACCGCTCCCGGTCCAGCTCGAGCGCGATCGCCGTCGGGCAGCCGTCCGGCGCCGGGGCGCGCAGGTCGACCACCGTCATGCCGGTGGTCAGCTCGCCCGCGAGCTCCACGTCGACCGGCGCCCGCCGGACCGTCATCACCGTCGGGTCGATCACGTACGCGACCGCGCACGGGTCGTGCACCGGCGGGGCGTCGAACCCCATCGTGCCGCGGTACGACGCCGTGAAGAACGCGAGCAGCTCCTCGACGAACCGGGCCGGAGCGGTGCCGACCCCGGCGATGCGGCGCACGACCTCCGGGGTGGCGAGCGCCTGGTGGGTCAGGTCGAGCCCGACCACGACGACGTCCCACCCGGCGCGCAGCACGACCCGCGCGGCCTCGGGGTCCTCGCGGATGTTGAACTCCGCCACCGGCGACCAGTTGCCGGTCCGGTAGGCCCCGCCCATGAGCACGACCTGCCGCACCCGGTCGACGATCCGCGGCTCGCGCAGCACCGCCAGCGCGATGTTCGTGAGCGGCCCGGTCGGGACGAGCGTCACGGTGCCCGGCTCGCGGGTCATCACCGTCTCGACGATCAGGTCCACCGCGTGCCGCGGGTCGAGCGCCTGCGCGGGCTCGGGCAGGGCGGGGCCGTCCAGGCCCGACTCGCCGTGGATGCTCGCGGCGTGGTCCCGGACCCGGACGATCGGGCGGTCCGCGCCGGCGGCGACCGGCACGCCGGCGAGCCCGGCGACCCGGGCCACGGCGAGCGCGTTGCGGGTGACCTCGCCGAGGTCCTGGTTGCCCGCGACGGTCGTGACCGCCAGCACCTCGACCTCGGGGCTGCCGTGCGCCAGCAGCAGGGCCACCGCGTCGTCGTGGCCGGGGTCGCAGTCGAGGATGATCGGGCGGGGCATCGGTGCTCCTCACGTCGGCCGGGGGAGCCTCGCAGCGCGCGGCGGCGCGGGTCAAGGGCCGCCGGTCGCCCCGATCCGGAATGTCCCCGTAACACCCGCTGGTTAGGCTCGACGAGGGCCGGCGACCGTGCCGGCCCGGGCACGAGGGAGAGCGTTCGTGGCACAGGGTGTGGTGGCCGAGGGCCTGCAGGTCGGGTACGCGGCGATGCTGGAGCAGTTCCATCCGACCGAGGCGGTCGAGCTGTCGGCGTACGCGGAGTCGCAGGGGTTCCTCGGCACGATGGCGGCCGACCACTACCAGCCGTGGGTCCCGCAGCAGGGGCAGTCGGCGTTCGTGTGGAACGTGCTGGCCGCGCTCGGCGAGCGCACCACCGGCGACATGGGCCCCGGCGTGACCGCCCCGACGTTCCGCTGGCACCCGGCGATGGTCGCGCAGGCGTCGGCGACGCTGGCCGCGATGTACCCGGGCCGGCACTGGCTGGGCCTGGGCTCCGGCGAGGCGCTGAACGAGCACATCACCGCCCAGTACTGGCCCGAGGCGCCCGAGCGGATCAACCGGATGTTCGAGGCCATCGACATCATCAAGAAGCTGTTCACGGCGTCGCTCGCGGGCAAGGACGTCAAGCACGCCGGGCAGTTCTACAAGGTCGAGTCGACCCGGCTGTGGACCATGCCCGAGGTCGCTCCGGAGATCCTGGTCGCCACCGCCGGCCCCGTCACCGCCAAGCGCGCGGGCAAGCACGCGGACGGCCTCATCACCGTCGGCGCCCCGCTGGAGAAGATCAGCGGCCTGTTCGGCAAGTTCGAGGAGGGCGTCCGCGAGTCGGGCCGCGACCCGCAGGACCTGCCGAAGGTGCTGCAGCTGCACCTGTCCTGGGCCGACACCGACGAGCAGGCGCTCGAGAACGCCATGGTCGAGTGGCCCAACGGCGGCATGAAGTTCCCGAAGGGCGACATCCGCTCGCCGTTCGACTTCGCGCAGATGGCCAAGCTCGTGCGCCCGGAGGACTTCGAGGGCCGCATGGTCATCTCGGCCGACCCGGACGTGCACCGCGCCGAGATCCAGAAGTACGTCGACCTGGGCTTCGACCGGATCTACCTGCACAACGTGGGCCGCAACCAGCGCGAGTGGATCGACGTGTTCGGCCGCGACGTGCTGCCGAAGCTGGTGCGCTGACCGTGGCCGACGCCGAGGCCGGCCCGGTCTCCGCCGCGGCCGACCTGCTCACCGCCTGGGGCGTCCCCGGGATCGGCGAGGTGCGCCCCGGCGACGACCTCGCCGCCCTGCTGGGCGACGCCCTGGCGGCGGACGCGGCGGCCCGGCCGGCCACGGCGCTCGCGGACGGCGACGTGCTCGTCGTGACGAGCAAGGTCGTGTCCAAGGCGGAGGGCCGGGTCGTGCAGGCCGAGGACCGCGAGGCGGCGATCACCGCCGAGACGGTCCGGGTCGTGGCGACCCGCGAGCACCCCGGGGGCGTCACCCGGATCGTGGAGAACCGGCTCGGCCTGGTCATGGCAGCCGCGGGCGTCGACGCGTCGAACACCGACGAGGGCACGGTCCTGCTGCTGCCCGTCGACCCGGACGCGACCGCCCGGGCGCTGCGCGCGGCGCTGGGGGAGCGGTTCGGGGTGCGGCTGGGCGTCGTCGTCAGCGACACCGCGGGGCGGCCGTGGCGGCAGGGGCAGACCGACATCGCGATCGGCGCCGCGGGCGTGCAGGTGCTCGACGACCTGCGCGGCTCGACCGACACCCACGGGCGTCCGCTGCAGGTCAGCATGGCGGCCGTCGCGGACGAGATCGCCGCCGCGGCGGAGCTGGTCAAGGGCAAGGCCACCGGGCGGCCGGTGGCCGTGGTCCGCGGCCTGGCACACGTCGTCACCGCCGACGACGGCCCCGGGGCGCGGGTCCTGGTGCGGACCGGCCCGGACGACATGTTCGCCGAGGGCACCGCGGAGGCGTACGCGCGCGGGTGGAAGGACGCGGCGGGGGCGGGCGGGCACTGAGGTCCCGGTGTCCCGCGCGCCGTCGCCCATATGATGAATTCATCAATTCATCATCTGCGCAAGGAGTCTCGTGACCGAGCACCCGCTCTCCGAGATCAAGGCCAATCTCTTCAAGGGACTCGCGCACCCCGCGCGCATCCGCGTGCTGGAGCTGCTCGACGAGGGCGGCGAGGTGCCCGTCTCCGACCTGATCGCGGCGACCGGGCTCGAGCCGTCGAACCTGTCCCAGCACCTCGCCGTCCTGCGCCGCTACGAGCTGGTCGAGTCGGATCGCCGGGGCGGCCAGGTGCTGTACCGGCTGGCGTCGCCCCGGGTCGCCGAGCTGCTGCGCGTGTCCCGCCAGCTGCTCGCCGAGATGCTCCGGACCACGCGGCAGCGGATCGAGGCCACCCTCCAGGAGCCGGCCGACGCGGACGAGCGGGCCGAGCGGTGACCGGCTGGCGCTCGCTGCTGCCCGGGCGCCGGGACTACGCGGACCTGCCGCGGACCTGGCGCGCCGACCTCCTCGCCGGCCTCACCGTCGGCATCGTCGCGCTCCCGCTCGCGCTGGCGTTCGGGGTCAGCTCGGGGGCGGGCGCCGAGGCCGGGCTCGTCACGGCCGTCGTCGCCGGCCTGGTCGCGGCTCTGTTCGGCGGCTCGCCCGTCCAGGTCTCCGGCCCGACCGGCGCCATGGTCGTGGTGCTCGCGCCGATCGTGGCCGCCCACGGCGCTGGGGCGCTCGGCGTCGTCTGCCTCCTCGCCGGGACCCTGGTGGTGCTCGCCGGCGTCCTGCGGCTCGGCCGTCTGGTCGGGATGATCCCGTGGCCGGTGATCGAGGGGTTCACGCTCGGCATCGCCGTGATCATCTTCCTGCAGCAGGTGCCCGCCGCGCTGGGCGTCGATGCGGCCGGGCACGACGCGAACGCCGCGGTCGCCGCCGTGCAGGCGCTGGGGGAGGCGTCGCCGGCCACCGCCGCCTGGTCGCTCGGGGCCGTGGCGGTGGTCGCCCTCGTGATGGCGGTCGCACCGCGCGTGCACCACGCTCTGCCAGGGTCGATCGTGGCGATCGTCGTCGTCACGCTCGGGGCCGTCCTCCTGCACCTGCCGCTGGCCACGATCGGCCGGCTCCCGGCGGGCCTGCCGGCACCGGCGCTGCCGGCCGTCGACCTCGAGACGGCCCGGCAGCTCGTCGGGCCGGCCGTGGCGGTGGCGGCGCTCGCGGCGATCGAGTCGCTGCTCTCCGCGCGGGTGGCGGCGTCGCACTCCGACACCGGCCCCTACGACCCCGACCGCGAGCTGGTCGGCCAGGGCCTGGCGTCGGTCGCCGCCGGGTTCTTCGGGGGCATGCCGGCCACCGGGGCGATCGCCCGGACCGCGGTGAACGTCCGCTCGGGCGCGCGCACCCGGGCGGCGGCCGTGGTGCACGCGGTGCTCCTCCTCGTCGTCGTGGGCGCCGCCGCCGGCGTCGTCGAGCGGATCCCGCTCGCGGCCCTGGCGGGCGTCCTGATGGTGACGGCGGCGCGCATGGTGCAGGCGTCCACGGTGACCGCGGTGGTCCGGTCCAGCCGCCCGGACGCGCTGCTGTTCGTGCTGACGGCGGTCGTCACGGTCGCCGTCGACCTCATCTACGCGGTCGCGATCGGCGTCGCCGTGGCGGCGGTCCTCACCCTGCGGACCGTGGCGCGCTCGGCGGGGATCCGGCGCGAGGAGCTACCCGGCCCGCGGCGGGAGGGCGATGAGCACATCGCGCTGCTCCGGCTCGACGGTGCGTTGTTCTTCGGCGCGGCCGACCGCGTGCTGGAGCGGGTGGGCCGGATCGAGGACGTCGACGTGGTGGTCCTGCGGATGTCCCAGCTCCAGCTCCTCGATGCGACGGCCGTCCAGGTCCTCGCCGAGATGGCCACGGGCCTCGAGCGGCGGGGCGTGACGGTGCTGGTCAAGGGCGTCCAGGAGCGGCACCTCGGGCTGGTCCGCCGCGCGGGGCTGGTGGCGGCGCTCCGCGACCCGCAGCACGTGTTCGACGACCTCGGCCCGGCGCTGGCGCACGCGCGGGAGCACGTGCGGCGGGTGCGGACGCCGGCGGTCGGCGCGGGGTGAGGTGGTGCGGGGTGCCGCCGGCGCGGTCCCCGCGTGCGTCGGCCCCGGCCCGCGCCCGGGTCAGCGCCCGGGCTGCTGCCCCGCGATCTGCGCCGACTGCCCCGTCGCGCCCGGCTCGCCCGCCGGGATCGGCTCCGCGATCACCGCGGTGCCGTAGGCGCACACCTCGCTGAACTGCCCGATGGAGTCGGTGTCGAACCGCATCGCGACGATCGCGTTCGCACCGCGCTGGGCGGCCTCCTCGGTCATCCGGCGCATCACCTCGTGCCGGGACTCGTACATGATCTTGGTGTACTCGGGGATCTCGCCGCCGCCGATCGAGCGGAAGCCCGCCGTGAAGTTCGCCCCGATGTTGGTCGAGCGCACGGTCAGGCCCATGACCTCGCCGAGCACCGCCTGGATGCGGTAGCCGGGGATCTCGTTGCTGGTCACCACGATCATGCGGCGATGGTGCCAGCCCGGTGGCCCGGGCCGCGAACCGGACGCGCAGGATCACCCGGCCGCCGGGTCCGCCACCACCCGCCCGGGCGCGGCTAGCATCGCGACGCCGGGCCCGCGGGCGCGGCGCCGACGGCGGGGGCACGACGAGAGGGAGGCCCGGGTTGGGCGAGTCCGAGAAGTTCCAGTACGGCGACGGTCGGTGGGGCGGCGACCTCGCGGCCACCCCGAGCCTGGCGATCGAGGTCCAGGACAGCGACATCGCCGTCATCGACTACCGCCCGGCGCCGGAGGGCCTGGGGCGGTTCTACCTCGGGTTCCAGCCGCGCGACCTGTACGACGACCCGGCCGAGAGCGAGCCGGTCGACATCGAGGCCGAGGCGGAGGCGTTCGCGACGTGGGCCGAGTCGGTGGGCGCCCTCGACGTGCAGCCGAACGAGGTGCGGCGGCTGATGGCGATCGAGGGCGAGGAGCCGGAGGACACGTTCGTCGAGGAGACCGTGGTCCGGCTGCTCCGGCTCCTGGGGCTGTCGGTGCCCAAGGGGCTCGCGGGCTAGGGCTCGCCGGCACGACCTCACACCCGGGTGCGCAGCGTCGTCGACGGGGCGGAGCGCGGCGCCCGCCGCGCACGAGCACGAGGAGCGGGACATGAGGATCGCCGTCTGCGGTGGCACCGGCACGGTGGGCCGGCACGTGGTGCGGGTCGCCGGCGAGCGCGGGCACGACGTCGTCGTGCTGAGCCGCGCCGCGGGGGTCGACCTCGCGCGCAGCCCCGACGCCGCGGTCGACGCCGCGCTCGCCGGGGCCGACGTGGTGGTGGACGTCCTCAGCACGACGACGCTGTCGGCGAAGGGCGCCGTCGCGTTCTTCGAGGCGAGCACCCGCCGGCTGCTGGCCGCGGAGGAGCGGGTCGGCGTGCGGCACCACGTCGCGCTGTCGATCGTCGGGATCGTCGGGATCGACGCGTCCTACTACGCGGGCAAGCTCGCCCAGGAGCGGCTGGTCGCGGCGGCGCGCGTCCCGCACACGATCGCCCGGGCCGCGCAGTTCCACGAGTTCGCCGGGCAGATCGTCGCGCGGGCGTCGCTCGGGCCGGTCACGCTCGCGCCGCGCACGCTGACCCGCCCGGTCGCCGCGGCGGAGGTCGCCGAGCACCTGGTGGCGGTGGCCGAGGGCGGTCCGGCCGGCCGGGCGCCGGACCTGGTCGGGCCGGCCGACGACACGCTGGCGGGGATGATCCGCCGGCTGTCCGCGCACGACGGGACGGGGCGCCGGGTGCTCGAGGTGCGGCTCCCGGGCCGGTACAGCTCGGGGCTCGCGTCGGGCGCGCTGCGCGGCGGGCCGGACGCCGTCCGGGGCCGGCTGTCGTTCGACGACTGGCTGGGCTCCGCGGCGCGGGCGTCCTGAGCCCGCGTCGGCGCGCCCGCGTCGGCGCGCACCCGTCGGAGCGGTCAGCGGCTCCGGCGGGCGCGCGCGGCGCGGGACCGGAGCAGGACGAGCGCGGCGCCGAGCGCGACGGCGGAGCCGGACCACGCGGCGAGCGGCCCGACGGCGACGCCGGTGGTGGCGAGGCGCGCGGCGGCGGCAGGCGCGGGCGCGGGTGCCGGGGCGGCGTGCGCGGCGGTCGGGGCGGTCGCGGGCGGGGCGACGACCGGGGCGGTCGCGGCGGCGACGGTGCCCGCGGCGAGGGCCGCGGCGCCGTCGGTCGGCTCCGGCACGACCTGCGGCCGGGCCGCCGTGCCGGGGTGCGTCTGCTCGACGACCGCGGGGCGCTCCGGGCGCGGGGGACGCGGGTCGCCGTCGGTGGGCCCGGGCGTCTCCGGCACCACCTGCACCTCGGCGACGACCGGGGGCTCGGTGGTGCCGGGGACCAGCACGGGGTCGGGGACGACGACCGGTTCCGGCTGCTCCCAGCACACCGCGACGTGGTCGTAGCCGGCCAGGTAGACCTCGAGCGTGAGCCCGGCGGGGGTCGCGGTGGCCCCGAACGTGCGGCCGTCCTGCACGACGGCGAGGCTCGTGACGGCGGGGGAGCCGCCCTCGACGGCGACCTGGTCGCGGTGGCGCACCAGGACGAGGCCGGAGTCGCCGAGCGGCACGCTGCCGTCGCCCTCGCGCCCCAGGGCGGAGGCGGGGACGTCCTGGCAGACGGGCGTGGTCGCGGCGGGGTCGGCCGCCGGCGCGTCGTCGGCGACCGCAGCCGAGGCGAGCGCGGGGACCGCGGCGGTGGCCGCGCCGGCGACGAGCAGGACCCGCAGCAGCGCGGGGGACGGGCGGCGGGTGGTGCCGCGGGTGGTGCGGGAGGCGGTGGAGGAGGTCATGCCCCCAGGCTCGTCCGGTGCCGGTGGGACCCGGATCGGGCGGTCGACCCGACCCGCCTGCGACTTTGGTCGGAGCCGCGCGACCGCGCGCCCCGTCCCCGCGGGCGACCCGGGTCAGCCCTCCGCGTCGCGCACGAGCAGCGCGACCTGGACCCGGTTCTCCAGCCCCAGCTTGTCGAACAGGTGCCCGATGTGGGTCTTCACCGTCCCGACGCTGAGGTACAGCTCCGCGGCGATGTCGGCGTTCGACAGCCCGCGCGCCACGGCCAGCGCGACGTCGCGCTCCCGCTCGGTCAGCCCGTCCAGCGCGCGGCGGGCGTCGGCGGCGACGGAGCGGTCGGGCGCCCGGGACACGGTCGCGATGAGCTGGGCCGTGATCGACGGCGACAGGATCGGCCGCCCGGCCGCGACGGTCCGGACCGCGGCGAGCAGGTCGGCGGGCGGGGTGTTCTTGAGCAGGAACCCCGCGGCGCCGTCGCGCAGCGCGGTCAGCACCATGTCGTCGGTGTCGAAGGTGGTGAGCACGACGACGGCGACGCCGGGGTGGCCGGCGCGCAGCCGGCGCAGGGCCTCCAGGCCGTCGACCCGCGGCATCCGGATGTCCATCAGCACGACGTCGGGGCGCTCGCGGTCGACCACCCGCACGGCCTCCGCGCCGTCGCCCGCCTCGCCGACCACCGCGACGCCGGGGTCGGCGCCGAGCACCAGGCGCAGGCCGGTGCGCACGAGCTCCTCGTCGTCGACCAGGACCACCCGGACCGTGTCGTCAGCCATCCCGCTCCTCGTCGTCCTCCCACGGCAGCACGGCGCGCAGCCGGTAGCCCCCGGCGGCGTCGGGCCCGTGGTCCAGCCGCCCGCCGGCGAGCCGGGCGCGCTCGGCGGCGCCGACCAGGCCCGTGCCCGATCCCACCACACCCGAGGGCGGCCGGGTGGCCGGTCCGTTGCGGACCTCGACGGTCAGCAGCCCGCCGGGCGATCCGCCGACCTCGACGCGGACCGCCGCGCCCGGGGCGTGCTTGCGGGCGTTGGTCAGGCCCTCCTGCACGATCCGGTACGCGTCCCGCCCGGTCGGGGCGGGCAGCGCCGCGACCGCGTCCCGGGTGCCGGCCGCGACGTCGAGCCGGACGTCGTCGCCGAGCGCCCTGGCCTCCGCCACCAGCCGGCCGACGTCGGCGAGGGTCGGCTGCGGCGCGTCCGGGACCGGGGCGTCGCCCTGCCGGAGCACGCCGAGCACCTGCCGGAGCTCCGCGAGGGCGAGGTTCGCGTTGTCCCGCACCGCGGTGGCCGCGGCCACCCGCTCCGGCTCCGGCAGGTCGGGCCGGAACGCCAGCACGCCCGACCCCATCGCGACCAGCGAGACCCGGTGCGCGAGCACGTCGTGCATCTCCCGCGCGATCCGGGCGCGCTCGGCGACCTGCGCCTGCTCGACCCGGGCCCGCTGCTCCCGCTCGGTCGCCTCGGCGCGCCCCCGGAGGGCGGCCACCAGGTCGCGGCGGCTGCCGAGGTACGCGCCGAGCCCGACCAGCGCCGCGTAGACCGCGGCGACGAGCACCGCCTGCTCGCCCGCGCGCGCGAACGCGCCGTGCGGCACGTCGTCGACGACCGTGGAGGCCACGAACAGCGCGCCGACCGCCGCCACCGGGCGCCAGCGCCGGGTCGACGCCAGCGCCACGACCGCGACGACGGTGGCGCCGAGGACCGACGAGCACCAGGTCGACGCGAGCACGATCACCGCGGCGACGGCGGCGGGGAACCGGTCCCGGCGGGTGAGCAGCGCGAGCGCGCCGACCCCGACCAGCGCGTCCAGCACCCACCGCCACCACGGCGCGCCCGCGGCGGACGTCGCGGCGAGCCCGAGCGACACCGCGCCGACGAGCGCCGCGCCGCCGAGCACCGCCGCCTCGCGCGCCCGGCCGGGCCGCGGTGGGCCCGCACCACGGGGTGCAGGTCCGGGCCCGGCTGCGCTGGTCACCGGCCCAGCGTAGGAGGGGCAGCCCGGGACCGGCGTCCGACCGAAGTCGCACCCGGCGCGCGACGGCCGGCCGATCCGGGTCCCGGGAGCGCCCGGCCAGCCTGACCCCGTGATCGAGATCGACCGGATGACCAAGACCTACCGCGGCGGCGGGGGCGCGCGCGACGTGTCCCTGCGCGCCCGCCCCGGCCGGGTGACGGTGCTGCTCGGCGCCGGCGGGAGCGGCAAGTCGACCGTCCTGCGGGTGCTGTGCGCGTACGCCCGGCCCACGCGGGGGACCGCCCACGTCCTCGGCGGCCCCTACGCCCGGCTGCCGGCGCCGCGGCGGCACGTGGGCGTGCTGCTCGACCCCGACGCGTTCGACCCCCGGCGTAGCGGGTGGGACGCGCTGGCGTGGTCGGCGCTGCTCGCCGGGGTCCCCGAGCACCGGATCGGCGGCGTGCTCGAGGCCGTCGGGCTGCCGCTGGTCGACGCGCACCGCCCGGCCGGCCGGTACCCGGCGGAGCAGCGGCACCGGCTCGGCGTCGCGCGGGCGCTGCTCGGCGGGCCGCCGGTGCTGGTGCTGGACGAGCCCGGGAGCGGCGCCGAGGCCGCGCCGCCGTGGCTGCGGGACGTGCTCGCGCGGGCGGCGGCCGTGGGCGGGACGACGCTGCTCGCGTGCTCGCGGGTCGACGACGCGCGGGCGGTGGCGGACGACGTCGTGGTGCTGGACGCCGGCCGGGTGGTGGCCGCGGGGCCGGCGGGGTCGGTCCTGGGCGGGCGACGGACGGTCGTGGCGAGCGACGACGACGAGCGGCTGGCGCGGGTGCTGGACCTGCACGGGGTCGCGCACGGCCGCACGGCCGACGGGCGGTTGGCCAGCCCGGCCGCGCCGGAGGCCGTCGGGCGGCTCGCGCGGGCGGCCGACGTGGTGCTGCGCGAGCTGACGACCGACGCGGCGCGGACGCTGCCGGAGCTGCTGGCCGGGCTGCGGGCGGGGGCGGCGGCGTGACGGCGCCGGCGGCCGACGTGGCCGACGTCGCCGCCGTGGCGCCGGGGTCCAGGCCCGCCGGGCCCGCGCTGACCGGCGCGGCGGCGTCGACCTGCGCG
>Ga0164306_10001070_pt1 | contig 11946 bp, 12 predicted proteins | sample Whisoiple_242_MG_FD_110213 | JGI IMG/M metagenome (GOLD analysis project Ga0164306, IMG submission 110213) | Soil microbial communities amended with fresh organic matter from upstate New York, USA - Whitman soil sample_242_MG | ecosystem: Environmental > Terrestrial > Soil > Unclassified >... | reverse complement strand
GCGCGCAGGTCCGCCATCGCCACCCGTTTGTTGCGGCCGACGTTGATGCCCCGGATCAGCGCGATGTGGGTCGTCACGACGACGGCACCAGCGCGGTCGGCGCCGCCACGACCACCACGGGCCGGCACTCGACCGGCCCGAGCGCCACCCCGCGGGCGATCCGGCGCAGCGATCCGAGCACGGGCGCGATGTGCGGCTGGTCGGCGGTACCGGCCCGGATCTGCGCGCCGATCTTGCGGACCGGGCTGATCCCCTTCACCGGCCGCAGCACGATCGGCTCGTGCACGAACTCCGGCTGGGCCAGCCGGGGGAGCAGGCTGACCCCGTGCCCGGCCGCGATCAACCCGACCACCCCGACGAACTCGTCCGCGTAGTGCCGGGCGCGGGGCCGGAACCCGGCGCGCTCGCAGGCGTCCCGGGTGAGCTGCCAGCAGGGGACGCCCGGGTTGGCCAGGATCCAGTCGGCGTCGGCCAGGTCGGCCAGTTCGACCTCGTCGTGGCCGGCGAGCGGGTGGTCGAAGGGCAGGGCGACGTCCATGACGTCGTCCAGCAGGTGCTCGGACCACACCCGCTTGTCGTCCTGGCCGGGCATCAGTTCGGTGCTGGTGAGGATGAGCGAGACGTCGACCGTCCGGGCCAGCAGATTGTCCAGCGCATCCTCGGGTTCGACCTCCCGCAGCTCCACCCGGATGCGGGTGGACGTCGCCAGATCGGAGATGACCGGGACCGCGAGCGCCTTGACCGCGGAGCTGAAGGTGCCGACCCGGACGGTGCCGGCGTCGCCCCGTCGGTAGGCGGCGAGATCGGATTCGGCGTGTTCCAGGTGGGTGAAGATCTGGTGGGCGTGCCGCAGCAGCAGCTGGGCGGCCTCGGTCAGCCGCACCCGGCGGCCGTCCGGCTCGAGCATCGCAGTGCCGGTCTCCTTGGACAGCGCCGCCATCTGTTGGGAGACCGCCGACGGGGTGAGGTGTACGGCGGCGGCGGTGGCCGCGATCGTCCCGCAGCGGTCGAGCTCGCGCAGGATCTCCAGCTTCCGCACATCAATCATGCAGTGCATCTTACGCATTGGCGGAAGAAGAAACAGATGGACGTGATGGTTTTTCCGGATCAGTCTTGACCCATGACAGCCGCCCTGATCCTCCTCGTCCTGTTCCTCCTCCTCGCCGTGGTCGGCCCCATGTTCGGCGCCGACAGCCGCCGGTCCCGTGGCTGGGCCGACAGCGAACCCGATTCGCCGTTGTGGACCGACGCGGACCTGGCTCACCTCCGTTGACCGCCGCCCGGCCCCCGTGACCCCGGGGACCGGTGGGCGGTGAGGGCAAGGTAAGCCCACCGGGGGGTGGCGTCACAGCCATCCCACGGTGCACAATGTCAACGAAGGGCACACTCGTCGCCGTCAGTCACGCACGTCCACGTTGGGGAAGAACGATGGAAGTGCGAGCGGAGGTGAACGGTTGTGACCCGTGGAGTGGTGTATGTGCACTCGGCGCCCGCGGCGATCTGCCCGCACGTCGAGTGGGCGATCGGCAGCGTGACCGGCGGTCGCGTGACTTTGTCGTGGACTGCGCAGCCGGCGCTGCCCGGGACCTTGCGCGCCGACGTCGGCTGGTCCGGCCCCGCTGGAACCGCCGGGAAGTTGGCCAAGGCCCTGAAGGCATGGCCGATGCTGCGCTTCGAGATCACCGAGGAAGGCAGCCCTGGGGCGGACGGTGAACGCATCTGTCACGTCCCCGGACGCGGCGTCTGGCGGGCCGCCATGTCGGCCAACGGCGACGTCATGCTCGGCGAGGACCAACTGCGCTCGGTGCTGGCCGCGGCGACCAGCCTCGACGCCCTCCAGCACAAGCTGTCCGATCTGCTCGGCGCGCACATGGACGCCGAACTCGAACCGTATCGCCGGGCCGGCGAGGGGACCGCGGTCACCTGGCTGCATCAGGTCGGCTGAGCCCTCGCCGGGGTTGCGTGCCGGCGCCGAGAAATGCATAACACCGCCCCGTGCCGCCAACGTTGCCGATGTGTGACAACCCGCGACCCACTGATACGTCGCTCACTGTGGACATTGCGACAGTTCGCAATCCCACAGATCGCTTTCCTACAGCGACGACGGCGGAGGGTTTTTCCTGCATGCGGTTACGCGGCCGACGACTGACGATGGTGCTGACCGTCGTCCTGATCGTCGTCGTCGGGGGCGGTGCGTCCGCCGCCTGGGCCCTGGGCAAGACCCGGCCCGGGTCGATGCCCGACGGCTACGCCGCCGGACCGTCCGGTGACGAATCCGTGACGGTGTCCGCCGCCGCCGGACTGCACCCCCGCGCGGGCGAGGTCCGGCAGACCCTGCAGACGTACTTCGACGCCATCAACCGGCGCGACTTCCCCGCTTGGCACACCGTCGTCGGCCCGGAGCAGTCGGCCAACCAGACATTCGAGGACTGGTCGCACGCGTACAGCACCACGGTCGACTCCAACCTCGTGATCGCCGATATCGCGGACGATCCGCTGCGGGTCCGGACGATGTTCACCTCCGAACAGTCCGCCGAGTTCGCGCCCAAGCGGTTGCCGGCGACCTGCATCAACTGGGATCTGACCTACCTGCTCACCGACCAGGACGGGGTGCTCAAGTTGAGTGGGATCGATCCGTCGACGCAGTCGATGACGGCATGCCGGTAGCGTCCATGGGCATGGTGGCTCGCGGGCGTTCCCGTCCGGCGGGGCGCAGGTTCGCCACCCGCACGCTGGCCGGCGTGACGGCGGCCGCGATGCTCCTCGCCGGCTGCTCGGCCGCGCCGGAGCAGGGTCCGCCGCCGTCCACCCGCGGAACGCCGTCGGCCTTCTCGTCGGCGCCCGGGCCCAGCAGCATGGTGGCAACGAGTGTGCCCGCCACGTCGGCGCCCGCGGCCGAGCCGACCAGCTCGCCGCCGCCGCCGACCCCGCAGCCGGAACCGCCTCCCGCCCCGGTCCCGCCCGTGCCGCCCGGCGGCCCGGTCACCGGGACCGACATGACGGCGGCGGCGGCCGCGGTCGCGGGGATGAGCACGGCCGACCGGGCCGGCACCGTGGTGATGGCCAGCTCGGCGAATGCCGTCGGCACCGATCTGGTCGCCCGGCTGCACCTGGGCGGCGTCATTCTGATGGGCTCCAAGGGGGCGATCGACGGCACCGAGGGCGGGACGCCGTCGCAGGTCGCCGCCGTCGCCGGGGACCTGCAGGCGCAGGTTCCGGCGGGCCAGGCCGGGGCGCCGCTGTTGATCGGCACGGACCAGGAGTCGGGGCTGGTGACCAGGCTGGTCAACGGGTTCACCGACTTCCCGGGGGCGGACGAACTGTCCGGCATCGCCGACCCGGACGCCGCGGCGGCGCTGACCGAGCAGGTCACCGCGGCCAGCGCGGCCGAGATGCGGGCCGTCGGCATCAACGTCGACTTCGCGCCCGACGCCGATGTGCTTCCGGAGTCCGGGGTGTCCGGGGTGGCCGGCCGCACGTTCGGGTCCGATCCGGACCGTTCCGCGCGGCTGGTGGGCGCCGCGGTCCGCGGCTACCAGCAGGGCGGGGTGGCGGCCACGATCAAACACTTCCCCGGGATCGGCCGGACGGCCACCGACACCCACAAGGCGCTGCCGACCTTGGACATCGACTGCCCGGAATGGAATGCGGTCGAGGCCGTGCCGATGCGCGGTGGCGTCGACGCCGGTGCCGCGCTGGTGATGACCGGGCACATCGATCTGCCGGCGGTCGGCACGGCGGGCGCGTCGTCTGCGTTGAGCTCGGCGGTGGTCACCGACCTGCTCAAGGGGTCCGGGGTGGCCGGCTGTGACGGGCTGAACTTCCGCGGCGTCGCGGTGTCCGACTCGTTCCAGATGGCGCCGGTGACGAACAACTTCGGTCCCGACGAGGCGGCCTGGCGGGGCATCGCGGCCGGTCAGGACCTGGTGCTGATGCCGACCGATCCCGACGCGGCGGTCGCCGGCATCGTCGCCGCCGTCGACGGGGGCCAGCTGTCCGCCGACCGGCTGGCCGACGCCGCGACCCGGGTGTACGCCCTGCGGCTCGCGCTGGGCCGGATCCCGGCGCCCGGTCTGGACACGGTCGGCTCGGCCGAACACGAGGCGATCTCGGCGCGGGCGCGGGCGGCCGGCTGAGCCGCCGGCCCGCCGGCCCGCCGAGCTGCCGGGTCGCCGCGCGGATCGGGGCCACGGGCGCTTTGATGGCCGGCCGGCCGGGACCGAATTCTGAGTTTCTTTGCGCCTCATGTCCGGTTCGGTGGGACCATGAGTGGGTGGCCAACCCATCCGGCGACGTAGGTCGCTACCCTGCGTTCGATCGGATCGGCTCAACGCCGCGCGACCGGGTGTTGCCGGCCACCCGAGCGCTGTGCGTGTTCATCGTTCCCTTCCTGCTGGTGGCGTTCGTGCTGCTGTATTTCTGGCCGTCCGCCGACGACACCGGACGACTGTTCGCGTGGCGGATCGCGCCCGACTTCACCTCGATGATGCTGGCGTCCGCCTACGTCGGCGGCGCGTACTTCTTCATACGGGCAGCGGCGGCGTCGCAATGGCATCGGATCGGCGGCGGCTTCCTCCCGGTCGTGCTGTTCTCCGGATTGCTGGGCGTGGCCACAGTGCTGCACTGGGACCGGTTCGTGCACGGCAACGTGGCCTTTTGGCTGTGGGCCGGCCTGTACTTCACCGCGCCCCTGCTCGTGCTGCTCGCCTGGTGGGTGAACCGCGGGCAGTCCCTGCCGGCCACCGTCGACGACGTGCTGCTGGCCACCCCGGAGGTGGCCGTCATCGCCGCCGCCGGCGTGTTGGCCTGCGTGACGGCGGTTGTCCTGTTCGCCCTGCCGGGATGGGCGGCCACCGTCTGGCCATGGCCGTTGACGCCGTTGACGTCACGAGTGGTCGGCTCGATCTTCGCGCTGGGCTTCGCCGCCGTGCAGGTGCTGGCCGACCGGCGGTGGACCTGCGCCCGGCTGCTCGTCCAGGTCGCGCTCATCATGCTCGGCCTGATGACGGTGGCCGCCGTGCGCACGCTCGGCGACTTCGCCGCCGACCGCCCGCTGACCTGGCTGCTGGCCGCCGGCCTGGTCGGATCGCTGATCGGTCTGGCTGGCCTGTACTGGCGTCGGGAGATCAGCCGGCCCGGGTCCCGGCCGGCCACGGGCTGACCTTCGCCTCGCCGTGGCCACCACCCCGGTGCACCAGCCACGCGCGGCCGGCACCGGCCACGCTCAGCCGGCCGTCGTCGTCGATCGTCACCAGGGTGTTCTCGTCGATGCCCAGCCCGTTGCCGCGACCCTGACCGGGCGTGGCCGTTCGGATGACCTCGATCAGCCGGGGGAGCGTGCCCCACTGGGCGCAGTGCACATCCACACTCCACTTGGTCAGCCCCAGGCCCGGCACCACGGTGAGCTTGTCGAGGTCTTCGCCGGTGTCCTCCGGACACACGGGCGTGCCGCCGCTGCGCCAGCCGCCGACGACGGCCCAGCGGGCGGCGATCGCCGCACCGGCGGAGAACCCGGCGTACGGGCGGGCACGGTCGGCCAGCCAGGACCGGATCTCCGCGGCGACCGGGACCAGCGCGTCGGCGTAGCCGGGGGTCAGCCCGCCGCCGACCAGCAGGCCGTCCGCGTCACCGAGCCGCGCGGGGTCGAGCACCTCGCCGAGGGCGACCAGCACCGGCCGCGCTTCGCAGGGCGACACCGCCGTCAGCACTTGCGCCCATTGCTCGAACCGCTGCGGACCGTCGCCCTCGTCCAGCACGAGACACGCGATCGCCGGCGGTCCGCCGGCCCGGGCGGTCGCGTCGGCCAGGAACGGTGCGTACACCTGCGCCGAGGCGGCCGGGTCCCAGCCGCCGCCGACCAGATGCAGGTTGCTCACAAGGGGATGTTGCCGTGGCTGCCCCGGCCTGCCGGGGCGGCGGCGAGGGCCTCCGCCAACCGACGCCGGGTCTGCGCCGGCGTGATGACCTCGTCGACCACGCCCAGTTCGAGGGCGCGGTGCACGCCACCCGCGATCTTCTCGTGTTCGGCGGCCAGCTGGCCGTGCAGAGCCTCGCGCTGGTCGACCGGCGCGGCCGCGAGCTTGCGCCGGTGCAGGATGCCGACCGCGGCCTTGGCACCCATCACCGCGATCTCCGCGTTCGGCCAGGCGAACACCGCGGTGGCCCCCAGCGACCGGGAGTTCATGGCGATGAAGGCGCCGCCGTAGGCCTTGCGGGTCACCAGGGTCACCCGCGGCACCACCGCCTCGGCGAACGCGTGGAGCAGCTTGGCGCCCCGGCGGACCACGCCGTCCCATTCCTGCCCGACGCCCGGCAGGTAGCCGGGCACGTCGACGATCACCAGCAGCGGGATGCCGAACGCGTCGCACATCCGGACGAACCGGGACGCCTTCTCGGCGGACTGCGAATCCAGGCAGCCGCCGAGCCGCAACGGGTTGTTGGCCACCACACCGAGCGACCGGCCGGCCAGCCGGCCCAGCCCGATGATGATGTTCGGCGACCACTTGGCCTGCAGTTCCTCGATCGGCCCGTCCATGATCCGGTCGATCAGCGGGCGGACCGGGTACGCCCGGTTGGCCCGCTCGGGCAGCACCCCGGCCAGCTCCGGGTCGTCCGGGATGCCGCTGACGCCGGCGATACCCGGCTGGGTGAAGATGCCGGTCACCCGGCGGGCGCGGGCCAGCGCGTCGGCCTCGTCGTCGGCCACGATGTGCACGACGCCGGATTTGCGGTGGTGCGCGGTGGGTCCGCCGAGGGACTCGGAGTCCACGTCCTCGCCGGTCACCGACCGCACCACGTCCGGCCCGGTGACGAAGACCCGGCCGTCCGGCGCCATGATCACGATGTCGGTCAGCGCCGGCCCGTAGGCGGCGCCGCCGGCCGCCGGCCCGAGCACCACGGAGATCTGCGGGACCCGCCCGGAGGCGCGGATCATCGCCGCGAATACCTGGCCGACACCGTCGAGCGCCTGGACCCCCTCGGCCAGCCGGGCGCCGCCCGAATGCCACAGCCCGATCACGGGCGTGCGCTCGCGCAGCGCCACCTCGATCGCGTCGACGATGTGCGCGCAGCCCTCGTAGCCCATGGCGCCGCCCATCCGGGTGGCGTCGGTGCAGTACGCGACGACCTTGGAACCGTCGATCCGGCCCCGGACCGCGACCACGCCGGATGTGTCGGTGGTGTGCAGCGGGACCACCGTGCCCGGGTCCATCAGGGCGGACAGCCGGACCAGTGGTTCCCGGGGATCGAGGGAGCGGGGGGCCTTCACCGGCGCCGCCTCCCCGGTCGCGGCTTCGGCGACGGGTTCGGTCAGTGCGCCAGGCTGACCCGGCAGCTCGGTGTGAGGCAGGACTGCGGTCATGGTCCACTCCTGACGCGCCGTCGAAACGCGGCGCCGTTGCCGAGAAGTTCCTCGCCCGAGCGAGGGTGACCGGGACGCGAGTACGCCGAAATGGCGAGTCGTCCCGGGATGGTACGGCCCGGTGGTCGTCGCCGGGCCCGGTCGCGCGTTCGCTCCGGTGACGTGCGGCGGGTCAGGCCGCGGTGAAGATGAGCGCGACGTTGTGCCCGCCGAAGCCGAACGAGTCGTTCAGTGCGGCGGTCAGTGTCACTTCACGGTTCTCCGTCGCCACGTCGACCTTGATCTCCGGGTCGATCGTGGTGATGTTGCGGCTGCCGGGGATGATGCCCTCCTTGACGGAGAGCATCGTCGCGATCGCCTCGAGGGAACCGGCAGCCCCGAGCATGTGCCCGGTCATCGACTTGGTCGAGGTGACCACCGGATGGCCGCCCACCGAGCGCAGGATCGTGTTGGACTCGGCGATGTCGCCGACCGGCGTCGACGTGGCGTGCGCGTTGACGTGCCCGATGTCCAGGGGGGACAGGTCGGCGCTGCGCAGCGCCTTGGCGATCGCCCGGCTGGACCCCTCACCCTCGGGCTCGGGAGCGGTGATGTGGTAGGCGTCGTTCGACATGCCGATGCCGGCCAGCCGACCGTAGATCTTGGCGCCGCGGGCCTTGGCGTGCGCCTCGCGCTCGAGCACCATGATTCCGGCACCCTCGCCGAGCACGAAACCGTCCCGGTCGACGTCGAACGGGCGGGACGCGGTCTGCGGATCGTCGTTGCGGGTGCTCATCGCCCGCATCTGGGAGAAGCCGGCCATCGGCAGCGGGTGCACGCAGGCCTCCGCGCCGCCGGCGATGGCCACGTCGAGTTCGCCGGACTTGATCATCCGGTAGGCCCAGGCCAGACCCTCGGCGCCGGAGGCACAGGCCGAGACCGGGGCGTGCACGCCGCCCCGGGCCTTGGCCCACAGGCCGACGGCGGCGGCCGGGCCGTTGGGCATCAGCATCGGCACGGTCAGCACGGCGACCTTGCGAACCCCGTCCTGTTCCAGGATGTCGTCCTGGCCGAGGAGGGTCAGCGCGCCGCCGATCCCGGTGCCGATCACCACCCCGAGCCGTTCCAGGTCCATCTCCGGCGCGCCCGCGTCGGCCCAGGCCTCGCGGCCCGCGACCAGCGCGACCTGCTGGCAGCGGTCGAGTCGGCGGGCCTCCACCCGCGAGAGAACCTCGCTGGGCTCGACGACCAGGGGCGCGTAGATGCGGACCGGCAGGTCGTACTTCTCGGCCCAGGGCTCGGTCAGCGCCTTGACGCCGATGGTGCCGTCGATCAGGGCCTGCCAGGTTTCCGGCGCGGTGCCGCCGATCGGCGTGGTCGCGCCGATACCGGTGACGACGACGTCGTGATCGGAGCTCATCGCGGGGTTTCCCTTCGGAGTGGAGCGAGGTGACGGTGGTGGCGTCCCGGCCGCAGGATGGTGCGCCGCGGCCGGGCCGGGGCCATCAGGACTTGTTGGCCTCGATGTAGGAGACGGCGTCACCCACGGTCTTGAGGTTGGCCAGTTCGTCGTCGGGAATCTTCACGCCGAACTTGTCCTCGGCCTGCACCGCGATCTCGACCATGGACAGCGAGTCGATGTCCAGGTCGTCGGTGAAGGACTTGTCGGCGGTGACGTCGGCCGCACTCACGCCGGCGACCTCTTCGACGATCTCGCCGAGGCCGGCGATGATGTCCTCGTTGCTCACGGTGGTTCCTTTCGGGGTTTTCCGGCCGTTCCCGGGTGGGTGTGACTCGGCCGCGGTTGGAATGGCAACGGGCATTCTGCCCCATTGCGTCAGGGGCAGACGAACACTTGGCTGGCGTAGGTCAGCCCGGCACCGAAAGCGACGGACAGCACCACCTCGCCGGAGCTGACCTCGCCGGCGGCGCGCATCCGGTCCAGCGCGATCGGAATGGACGCCGACGAGGTGTTGCCGGTGGTGACGATGTCCCGGCCGACCTTCAGGTCGTCCCGGCCGCCCTCCTTGACGATCTTCTTCGCGATGGCGTCGATGATCCGCAGATTGGCCTGGTGGGTGACCAGTACATCGATGTCGCTCAGTTCCAACCCGGCCGCCCTGGTCGCCCGGATCGCGACCGGGGCGATGGCCGTGGTGGCCCAGCGGAAGACGGTCTGGCCCTCCTGGATGAAGTGGCCGTTGCGGCCCTCGATCCGGATGGTCCGGGTGTGGTCCTCGTCGCTGCCCCACTGGACCGGGCCGATGCCCGGTTCGTCGGAGGGGGACACGACGACTGCGCCCGCGCCATCGGCGAAGATGATCGCGGTCGCCCGGTCGTCGGACTTGGTCCAGTCGGTCAGCTTCTCCGACCCGACCACCAGGACGTTGCGCGACGCCCCGGTCCGTACGGCCTGGTCGGCCGCGGCGACCGCGTAGCAGAACCCGGCGCAGGCCGCGTTGATGTCGAACGAGCCCGGGGCGTGGATGCCCAGCAGGCTGGCGATCTGGGTGGACGCGTGCGGCGCGGGCGAATCCAGGCTGCAGGTCGCGGTGATGACCGTGTCGATCTGCTCCGGCTGCAGCCCGGCCTCGGCCAGCGCCTTGGCGCCGGCCTGCGCACCCATGCTGGCCACGGACTCGTCGGCGGCCGCGAACCGGCGCTCGGCGATGCCGACGCGGGCCCGGATCCACTCGTCGTCGGTCTCCATGATCTTGGCGAGATCGTCGTTGGTGACGACCTTGTCGGGCCGGTAGTGGCCCAGGCCGACGATCATCGAACCGGGCGCGCCGGGGGCGGTGGCGATCTTGGCCGTCATGCCTGTTTCACCCCCGCGTGTTCGGCCGCGAACGCCGTGGCGGCGTCCAGGTCGGCGGGCGTCTTCAGGGCCATGGTGGCCACCCCCTTGAGATCACGCTTGACCAGTCCGACCAGCGTGCCAGCCGGCGGCAGTTCCAGCACGCCGGTGACGCCCAGGTCGGCCAGTGTCTGCATGCACTGGTCCCAGCGGACGGGATGGGTGACCTGGGCAACCAGCAGCTGCAGGTACGCCGGGCCCGATCCGATGACGGTGCCGTCGGCGTTGGTCAGCAGCACGTGGGTGGGGTCCTGCACGTGCAGGCCGTTCACATGGCCGCGCAGCGCGTGCTCGGCGGTGGCCATGAACGAGGTGTGGAACGCCCCGGCCACCGGCAACGGGATGATCCGGACGCCGGCCGGTGGCTCGGCCTTGAGCTGGTCGAGGGCCTCCAGCGGGCCGGCGGCCACGATCTGACCGCCGCCGTTGACGTTCGCACCGACCAGATCGAGTTCGCCGAGCGCGGCCAGGACGGCGTCGGTGTCGCCGCCCATCACCGCGGACATGCCGGTCGGGGTCAGTGCGCACGCGGCACCCATCGCCTGCCCGCGGACCGCGGCCAGTTCGACGGCGTCCAGATCGGTGAAGACGCCGGCGACCGACGCCGCGGCCAGCTCGCCGACGGAATGCCCGGCGACCGCGGCGGTGGACGGAATCCGCAGGTAGCGGGCGGCCAGCAGGGCGGTGGCGACCACCCGCGGTTGGGTGACCGCGGTGTCCTTGATCTCCTCCGCCGACGCCTCGATGCCCAGCCGGGTCAGATCGAGATGGGCTCGGTCCGACATCTGGGCCAGCGCCTCGGCTGCTCCGTCCAGTTCGAGCCAACTGGTGAGCATTCCGGGTTTCTGGGCTCCCTGACCGGGAGCGACGATGGCCAGCACGCCATCTACCGTGACATGTCCGATGGGGGCATGGTGATGACGGACGCCACCAAGTCGTGGTGAGTCTTTTGTAGGGATCCCACAGTCAACCCGGTGGGAATCACCAAATCTTGATCATCGTCACCGGGTTGGGGGTCTTCGCGCGGCCGCGTTCGCTGATCAAAGCCGTGGCGGAAACGGGCGAACCGGGCACGCCGCACGGGTTTGGTCAGCGAAGTTGTTGGAGCGCAGGACTGGGGAGCGCATGACTGTGGACAGCTCCGAAAGTTGTCCACACCGGACAAGATTCTCCACCGCAGCCGCTCGCCAACCCGCACGCTCGACCGGTGCCACCCTCGATCCCCAAGGAATTGGTCGCCGCGCTGGACGATGGCTGCGGACTGGTCACTGCCGAGCGGTGCCGTGGTTTGGCCATCAGTGCTGACCGGGTCGAGCGGATGTTGCGGTCCGGCGTGCTCGTCTCGCTGGCCAAGGGCGTGTACGCGGACCGGCATCGGGTCGACGGTCTGTCGAGTTGGTCGTCATTCCAGCTGCGTTCGCGCGCCTTCGTCATGGCCTCGCCGCCCAACACGTACGCCGCCGACTGGTCGGCGGTTGCGTTGTACGAGATGCCAACCAGGCTGGAACCGCCGACGGTGCCGAGCGTGATTTGGCTGGGCTCTCGGCGCAGCGGATCGAACCGGACGGGTCACGGGCGCACTCGATTTGCGGCGGTCGCCGATCGCTGGCTCGCCGACGTGGACGGGGTGGCCACACTGCGACCGTCGTTCGTCGCCGTCGATCTGGCCCGCGGATGCGATCGGCGAATGGGGCTGATGCTCGCGGACGGAGCCGCCACTCGTGACGGTTCACGGGAGGGGCTTGCTCGG
>Ga0164306_10001069_pt1 | contig 11950 bp, 7 predicted proteins | sample Whisoiple_242_MG_FD_110213 | JGI IMG/M metagenome (GOLD analysis project Ga0164306, IMG submission 110213) | Soil microbial communities amended with fresh organic matter from upstate New York, USA - Whitman soil sample_242_MG | ecosystem: Environmental > Terrestrial > Soil > Unclassified >... | reverse complement strand
TCAGGATGGAACGGTGCAGACGGCATACGAGAACGGAACGGGCCCCGTGCGCCCGGCCTGGCGGGCGACGCCACGGCCCCCGCTCGTGCGCCAGCGGCAGGGCAAGGTCATCGCGGGAGTCGCGATGGGGCTCGCCGAGCACCTCGGCCTGCCGGTCGTCGCCGTCCGCGTGGCTCTCGTCCTGACGAGCATCCCCTTCGGCGCGGGGCTCGTCGTCTACGTCTTCCTCTGGGCCACGATGCGCGAGGTCGGCGACGTCGACCCCGCCGTCTCCTCCGCCCCGACCCTGTCGCCGGGCGGCCCGATCGCCACCGGCCCCGCGAGCGCCGGCACCATGTCCGGCTCCCCCGGCGTCCGACAGCACCACGTCGACCTCGCCGGCCTGCGCACGTGGCTGCGGAGCGGCAACCAGGCCGTCATCATCACGCTCCTCGGCGTGGCCGCCCTGGCCGTCGCGGGGGCGCTCTGGCTCGGGGGTGCCGGTCTCGACGTCCACGCGGAGCTCATCCTCCCGGTCGTCGCCATCGTCATCGGCGCGATCTTCTTCTGGTCGCAGCTCGACGACACCGACACCCTCGGCGCCCGCCGCCCGGTCCGCTGGATCTGGCTCGTCGTCGGCCTCGGCCTGACCATCCTCGGCCTCGTCGGCCTGCTCGTGCGCGGTACCAACCTCACCGAGCTGTGGCAGGTGGCGGGTGCCGTCCTCGCCGCCCTCGTCGGGGTCGCCGTCCTGTCGGCACCGTGGATCCTGCGTCTCTGGAGCAACCTGCGCCTCGAGCAGGCCGCGCGCATCCGGGCCACCGAACGCGCCGACATCGCCGCCCACCTGCACGACTCGGTGCTCCAGACCCTGGCCCTCATCCAGCGCCAGTCCGGCGACGCCGCGACCGTCGCGCGTCTCGCCCGCGCCCAGGAGCGGCAGCTGCGCAGCTACCTCTACGACGAGGACGCCCGGGCCGGCACGCTCGGTGCCGCGCTCACCGCGGCCATGGGCGAGGTCGAGGACCTCCACGGCGTGCCCGTCCAGCTCGTCGTCACCGGCGACCGGCCGATGGACGAGCACCTCGACGCCCTCGTCAAGGCCGTGCGCGAGGCCACGTGGAACGCCGTGCGCCACGCGAGCCCGCCCGTCAGCGCCTACGTCGAGGTCGGGCCCGACGCCGTCGAGGCGTTCGTCCGCGACCACGGCGCGGGCTTCGACCTCGACACCGTGCCCGACGACCGAGCCGGTGTGCGCGAGTCGATCATCGGCCGCATGGAGCGCCACGGTGGCACGGCCCGCATCCGGCGCCGCGCCGACGGCACCGAGGTCGTCCTGCGCCTGCCGGTCCGGCAGCCGAACGAGCCCGAGGCGTCCTCCGCCGGCGGCCCCGCTGATCCCCCCGCACCAGTCACCGACCCCAGCAGCACAGCCGGCAGCCACCCTCGCAGCACGCCGGACCCCGACCCCCAGGAGCAGGCTTCATGACCGACCCGCGGACCATCCGCATCGTCATCGTCGACGACCACCACATGTTCCGCACCGGCGTGCGCGCCGAGCTGACCTCCCTCGCCGCCACGCCGCGGGCCGGGGCCTTCACGCTCGAGATCGCCGGCGAGGCCGGTGCGGTCGAGTCGGCCGTGCAGGTCATCAAGGAGCAGCGACCCGACGTCGTGCTCCTCGACGTGCACCTGCCCGGCGGCGACGGGCACGGTGGCGCCGACGTCATCCGAGCGTGCGCCGGGGTCCAGTCCGGCGCCGACGTGCCGGTCCGCTTCCTCGCGCTCTCCGTCTCAGACGCCGCCGAGGACGTCATCGCGGTCATCCGCGCCGGTGCCCGGGGCTACGTCACGAAGACGATCAGCGCCGAGGAGCTGCTCACCGCCATCGGTCGGGTGGCCGACGGCGACGCCGTCTTCAGCCCGCGCCTCGCCGGCTTCGTCCTCGACGCGTTCGGCGCGACGGCTGGTGAGGTCGCCGAGATCGACGAGGAGCTCGACCGCCTCTCGGCGCGCGAGCGCGAGGTGATGCGCCTCATCGCGCGCGGCTACCAGTACAAGGAGGTCGCGAAGGAGCTCTTCATCTCCGTCAAGACCGTCGAGACCCACGTCAGCTCGGTGCTGCGCAAGCTCCAGCTCAGCTCACGCCACGAGCTGACCGCCTGGGCCATGGGCCGCCGCCTCCTCTGACCCGCCGCATCCTCCTGCGCCCTGGACCGAACGCAGCGTTCGGTCGCGAAAGGGTTGTTAGAACAGAGAGTTCGTCACCGAACGCGGCGTTCGCGACGTGGGCGGGAGCGGGCGTATGCCGGTCAGGCGGGGTCGGCGACGAAGCGGCGCAGGGCGGTGACGATGATGTCCGGCGCGTCGGTGTGCACCCAGTGACCGGCGCCCTTGATCGTGAAGAGCCGCGTGCGCGGGAAGTGGCGTCGCATGCGCTCGCCGTCCTCGCGCTTGACGTACCGGGAGTCGCCGCCGGCGACCCACAGCACCGGGCCCTCGTAGGGCGCGAGCTCGTCGGCGTCATGGGGCCAGTCGGCGATGCGTGAGTCGACCCCGAGCGCGGCGTCGCCGGCGACGAGGTCGAGGTTGACCTGCCAGCGCCACGTCTGGCCGTCGCGGCGCAGGTTCTGCAGGAGGAAGGCCTTGACGCCGGGGTCGGGCTCGCTGAAGCGGGCCTCTGCGTCACCGCGGCTCGTCAGCTCGCCGAGCGGCAGGGCCTGCATCTCGCGGATGTAGCCCTCGAAGCGCTCGAGCGAGCCGTAGCCCTTGGGCGCGATGTCGACGACGACGAGTCGCTCGACCAGCTCGGGGTGGCGCAGCGCGAGCACCATGGCGACCTTGCCGCCCAGCGAGTGGCCGACGACGGCCCACTGCTCCCCCTCGCCGACCGCGCGGAGCGTCGCTGCCACAGCGTCGGCATACGCGTCGAGCGAGAACTGCTGCGACCACGGGGACCGCCCGTGGTCCGGGAGGTCGACGAGCAGGCAGCGGGCGTCCGTGCCCTCCGGGCCGCTCACCGCCTTGGCGATCTGGTTCCAGTTGCGGCCCTGGCCGAAGAGCCCGTGCAGGAAGGCGATGCGCGGCCCGGCCGTGCCCACGGACAGGGTGTTGAGGGAGGCCTGGTCAGCAGCCGTGGTCATGAGCGCGAGCCTACGCGGCGGTCCACCTCACGCTGCTCCCGGTCGTCCGTGAGGGCCCCGCGGGAGAGCTCCGTGCGTGACCTCACCGACCCTCCCGGAGTCCGTGAGACAGCTGTAACCACGGTGTCACAGCGGACCCGGCGACCGGCAACACCGGCTTCCTAGCGTGAGCGTCACGCTCTCGCAGCGGCCCAGAACCGCCTCACCCCGTCACCGTCCCGCTCGGCTCGAGCAGCCCAGGAGGAACCCCGTGAGCACCACCACCGGAAGCAGCACCGACAGCACCGCCGGCAGTGCCGCCGAGACCAGCACCACGTCACCCACTCTCGCTCCTGCGCTCGACCGTCGCGGTCGCTTCCGTGAGCTCACCGCCCCCAGGACGCGGGTCATCCGCGACTGGGACCCCGAGGACACGGCGGCGTGGGAGGGCGGCAACAAGGACGTGGCGCGCCGCAACCTGATCTGGTCGGTGGCCACCGAGCACATCGGCTTCTCGATCTGGTCGATCTGGTCGGTCATGGTCCTCTTCATGCCGCAGGCGGTCTACGGCTTCACGCCGGCCGACAAGTTCTTCCTCGTCGCCGTCCCGACACTCGTCGGCGCCGTGCTCCGGGTGCCCTACACGATGGCGACGGCCTTCTTCGGCGGTCGCAACTGGGCCATCGTCAGCGGCATCGCCCTCCTCGTGCCGACCACCCTGACGTGGTGGCTCATGGTCAACCCCGGCCACTCGCTGTCGACCTTCCTGCTCGTGGCCGGTCTCGCGGGCCTCGGCGGCGGCAACTTCGCCTCGTCGATGACGAACATCAACGCCTTCTACCCGCAGCGGATGAAGGGCTGGGCCCTCGGGCTCAACGCCGGTGGCGGCAACATCGGCGTTCCGGTCATCCAGCTCGTCGGGCTCCTCGTCATCGCGACGCTCGGCAACCGCCGGCCCGAGGTCGTCTGCGCCGTCTACCTCGTGCTGCTCGCCGTGGCCAGCATCGGCGCCGCGGTCTGCATGGACAACCTCGACCACCAGACGGCCAACCCGAAGGCGATGCTCGAGGTGCTGCGGCACGCCGACGCCTGGGTCATCTCGCTGCTCTACATCGGCACCTTCGGCTCGTTCATCGGCTTCGGCTTCGCGTTCGGCCAGGTGCTCAACCAGACGTTCCTCGCCGGCATGACCGGCAGCGCCGCCCCGACCCCGGCCCAGACCGCGGCCGCGAGCCTGCACGCCGCCCAGATCGCCTTCATCGGACCGCTCCTCGGCTCGGTCAGCCGTGTCTGGGGTGGCAAGCTCGCCGACCGCCGAGGCGGGGCCGCCGTGACCCTGTGGACGTTCGTCGGCCTCACCGGCGCGGGCGTCCTCGTCACCCTCGCCGCTCGCTCCGACGACGTGACCTCGGGCGCGGCGACCGGGCTCCAGCTCACCGGCCTCATCGGCGGCTTCGTCCTCCTCTTCGTCCTCTCGGGCATCGGCAACGGCTCCGTCTACAAGATGATCCCGGCCCTCTTCGAGGCGAAGTCCGCCTCGATCCCCGGTCCCGCGGTCGAGCGCACGGCCTGGTCGCGCTCGATGGCCGGCGCCCTCATCGGCATCGCCGGCGCCATCGGTGCCCTCGGCGGCGTCCTCATCAACCTCGGGCTGCGCGCGTCCTACCAGGGCGCCGGCCACTCGGCCACGGCCGCGTTCGTCGTCTTCACGCTCTTCTACGTCGGCGCCGCCACCCTGACGAAGGTGCGCTACCGCCGATGACCGCCACCTCATGGAGAATGCCGTCCCGCTCGCTCGGTGGGGACGTCCCCTCCGAGCAGGCGGGCGTCGCGACGCACTGCGCCTACTGCGGGCTCCAGTGCGCGATGACGCTCACCGGGTCGTCGGCGGCCGACCTCACGGTCAGCCCTCGTCGCTTCCCGACGAACCGGGGTGGCCTGTGCCAGAAGGGATGGACGAGCGCGGAGCTGCTGCGCACGCCCGGACGCCTCACGACCCCGCTGGTCCGCCGCGACGGCGACCTGACCCCCGCGTCGTGGGACGAGGCCCTCGACGTCGTCGCCGATGCCATCGTGCGGACGCAGGCGGCACACGGGCGGGACGCCGTGGCAGTCTTCGGCGGTGGGGGTCTGACCAACGAGAAGGCCTACCAGCTGGGCAAGTTCGCGCGAGTGGCGCTCCGCACGAGCCAGATCGACTACAACGGCCGCTGGTGCATGAGCTCGGCCGCCGCCGCCGGCATCCGCTGCTTCGGTCTCGATCGGGGCCTCCCCTTCCCCGTCACCGACATCGGCTCGGCACACGCCGTGCTGCTCCTCGGCGCCAACCCCGCCGAGACGATGCCGCCCTTCCTGACGCACCTCGTCCGCGCCGCCGACGCCGGAGGCCTCATGGTCGCCGACCCGCGTCTGACGCCGACCGCGGCCAAGGCCGTCGACGGCGGCGGTCTGCACCTGCAGCTGCGCCCCGGTACCGACGCCGCCCTGGCCCTCGGGATGCTCCACCTCGCCGTCACCGAGGGGTACGCCGACCGCGGGTTCGTCGCCGAGCGGACCTCGGGCTTCGACGACCTCTGGCCGATCGCCGCGCAATGGCTGCCCGAGCGCGTCGAGCGGGTCACGGGTGTCGCCGTCACGACGATGCGGGCGGCCGTCGCCGCGCTGGCCCGCGCCCGCGACACCGAGCGCGGCGCCTACGTCCTGTCGGCCCGCGGCAGCGAGCAGCACGCGAGCGGCACCGACACGGTGACGGCGTTCATCGCCCTCGCCCTCGCGCTCGGGCTGCCCGGCAACCCCGGCACCGGCTTCGGCACGATCACCGGCCAGGGCAACGGCCAGGGCGGACGTGAGCACGGCCAGAAGGCCGACCAGCTCCCCGGCTACCGCAAGATCGACGACCCGGCCGCCCGGGCCCACGTCGCCGCGGTCTGGGGCATCGACCCCGCGGACCTGCCGGGTCCGGGCCGCAGCGCTTTCGAGCTGCTGTCGGCACTCGGCACCGACGGCGGTGCGCGCGTCCTCATGGTCCACGGCAGCAACCCCGTCGTCTCGGCCCCCGACGCACGGGTCGTGGCCGAGCGCCTCGCCGCCCTCGACCTGCTCGTCGTCTCCGACTTCGTCCTCTCCGAGACGGCCGCCGTCGCCGACGTCGTGCTCCCCGTGCTCCAGTGGGCCGAGGAGGAGGGCACCCTCACCAACCTCGAGGGCCGGGTCCTGCGCCGCCGCAAGGCGCTGGACGCCCCCGTGGGGTGCCGCAGCGAGCTCGAGCTCTGGAGCGAGCTGGCACTCCGGATCGGTTGCAGCACAGCCTTCCCCACCGACCCTCGGGTCGTGTTCGACGAGCTGCGCCGGGCCTCGGCCGGCGGACCGGCCGACTACTCCGCGGTGACGTGGGAGCGGCTCGATGCCGGCGAGAGCCTGCACTGGCCGTGCAGCACCGAGCGACCGCAGGGCACGCCGCGGCTCTTCCTCGACGGCTTCGCGACACCCGACGGCCGCGCCCGCTTCGTCGCCGTCGACCACGTGGGGCCCGCGGAGGCCGACGACGCGGCATACCCCCTGGTCGCGACAACGGGTCGGGTGCTGCAGCACTACCAGTCCGGCGCCCAGACGAGGCTCGTCACCGAGCTGTCGGCGGCGGCCGGCGACATGTTCGTCCAGGTGCACCCCGACACGGCCGACGCGGCCGGGCTCGGTGACGGCGACCTCGCCGACGTCGTGAGCCGTCGCGGCCGCACCCGCGCCGTCGTCCGCGTCGACGACGACATGCGCGCCGACGTCGTCTTCCTGCCCTTCCACTGGGCCGGCGACGCGCGAGCCAACTCGCTGACCCACGCCGCCCTCGACCCGACCAGCCGCATGCCCGAGTTCAAGGCGTGCGCCGTCCGCCTGGAGGCCATCGCATGACCCGCCACCGCAGGCACGTCCTCGTCGTCGGCAACGGCATGGCCGGCGCCCGGCTCGCCGAGGAGATCCGCCACCGTGACCCCGACGCCGAGCGCTTCGCCGTCACGGTCGTCGGCGAGGAGCCGCACGCGGCCTACAACCGGGTGCTCCTGTCGACCGTCGTCGCCGGCGGCATCAGCCCGCGCGACACGCGCCTCAAGCCCGACGGCTGGTGGGCCGCGCGCCACATCGACGTCCTCGCCGGATCCCGGGTCGCAGCCGTCGACGCCGACGCACGCACGGCGACGCTCGACACCGACGGCACCGAGCGCGTCGTCACGTGGGACGAGCTGGTCCTCGCGACCGGCAGCACGAGCTTCGTCCCCCCGACCGAGGGGCTGTATGCCGGCTCGCCCGGTCCCGCGACCCCGCTGGCTGACGGGGTCGTCGCCTTCCGCACGGTCGACGACTGTGGCCGCATCGTCGAGGCAGCCGAATCCGCCTCCACCGCAGTCGTCCTCGGCGGCGGTCTGCTCGGGCTCGAGGCGGCCCGTGGCCTGCTCGCGCGCGGCGTCGACGTCACCGTCGTGCACCCGCAGGACTTCCCGATGGACCGCCAGCTCGATGCCGACGGCGGCGCCGTCCTGTCCCGCGTCGTCCGCGGGCTCGGCGCCCGCCTCGTCCTCGGACGCCTCGTCGTCGGGCGACACGCACCGGTCGACGGGGTGTCCGCCCACGTCGTCCTCGACGACGGCACGATCCTCGCCGCCGACCTCGTCGTCGTCGCGACGGGCGTCCGGCCCCGCACCGACCTCGCCGTCGCGACCGGTCTCGACGTCGACCGCGGGATCGTCGTCGACGACCGCCTGGCCACCTCGTTCCCGCACCTCCACGCCATCGGCGAGTGCGCCCAGCACCGCGGTGAGGTGCCCGGCCTCGTCCAGCCCGGCTGGGACCAGGCCCGCGTCCTCGCCGACGTCCTCACCGGCGCCGACCCCGACGCCACGTACGAGGGCACGAGCGTCCTGACCCGGCTCAAGGCTCCCGACATCGACCTCGCGAGCATGGGCACCGTCGACGTCGACGTCCACGACCCCGGTCACGAGGTGCTCGCCTTCACCGACCCGACCCGGGGCCGCTACGCCAAGCTCGTGCTGCGCCAGGACCGTCTCGTCGGCGCCATCCTGCTCGGCGTCGGTGACGCGGCGGGCGCCCTGACCCAGCTCTACGACACCGGCTCGGTCGTCCCGCGGGACCGTCTCTCGCTCATGCTCGGTCGCGCGATCACCCGGTCGGGAGCGACCGAGGCCGTCAACCTCGCCGAGATGCCCGGCGCGGCCGTCATCTGCCGGTGCAACACCGTGACGAAGTCCGCGATCGTCGGCGCCTTCCGGGCCGGCGCCGAGACCGTCGGCGCGGTCGCCGAGGCGACCCGCGCGACGACCGGCTGCGGCTCGTGCAAGGGCGCCGTCGACGGCCTCTGCTCGTGGCTGCGCTCGTCGGAGCCCGCCCCCACCCCCACCGCCTCCCCCATCTCCTCGACCCCCGAACCGGTGCCGGCAGCCGCCGCCCTGACCGAAGGAGCCGCCTGATGTCCACCCCCACCGAGAACCCGACGGGCACCACCACCCGCACCGTCGTCGTCGTCGGCCACGGCATGGTCGGCCACCGCTTCGTCGAGGCCCTGCGGTCCCGCGACACGGAGAGCACGTGGAAGGTCACCGTCCTCTCGCAGGAGGCCGAGGCGGCATACGACCGCGTCGGCCTCTCCTCCTACGTCGGAGCCTGGGACCGCACGTCGCTCGCCCTCGCGGGCAACACGTATGCCGGCGACGACCTCGTCGACCTGCGGCTCGGCACCCGGGCCGAGCGGGTGGACCGCGAGGCTCGCACCGTCACGACGAGCACCGGGGACGTCATCGCCTACGACGAGCTCGTCCTCGCGACCGGCTCCCACCCCTTCGTGCCCCCGGTCCCGGGCCATGACTCGACGGGCTGCTTCGTCTACCGCACGCTCGACGACCTCGACGGCATCCGCGTCGCCGCCGAGTCCGCGATCGAGCGGGCCGCGGCGGAGGGGCGCGAGGCGAACGGCCTCGTCGTCGGCGGTGGCCTGCTCGGCCTCGAGGCCGCCAACGCCCTGCGCCTGCTCGGCCTCACGCCGCACGTCGTCGAGTTCGCTCCCCGCCTCATGCCGCTCCAGGTCGACGACGGTGGCGGCGCGGTGCTCGAGGGGCTCATCAGCCACCTCGGCGTTCAGGTCCACACCGGCGCCGGCACGAGCTCGATCGCCGCGCAGGACGACGGGCGCCTCGCCGTCGAGCTCTCCGACGGCACGGCGCTGCTCACCGACCTCGTCGTCTTCTCGGCGGGCGTGCGCCCGTCGGACGCCGTGGCGCGCGCCGCCGGCCTCGACGTCGGGGAGCGGGGCGGCGTCCTCACCGACGTCGCCTGCCGCACGAGCGACGAGAACGTCTGGGCCGTGGGCGAGGTCGCCGCCGTCGAGGGTCGGTGCTACGGCCTCGTCGCCCCCGGCTACACGATGGCCGAGGTCGTCGCCGACCGGCTGCTCGGGGGCGAGGCGACGTTCCTCGGCGCCGACCTGTCGACCAAGCTCAAGCTGCTCGGCGTGGACGTCGCATCCTTCGGCGACGCGATGGCCACGACCCCGGGGTCCCTCGAGATCGTCCACACCGACGCGACGAAGGGCACCTACGCCAAGGTCGTCGTCAGCGACGACGCGCGGACGCTGCTCGGCGGGATCCTCGTCGGCGACGCCTCGGCGTACACGACGCTCAAGGCGTACGTCGGCCGCGAGGTCCCGGGCGACCCGGGTGCACTCGTCTCGCCCGCTGGCGCCGAGCTCGGCACGGACGCCCTCCCCGACGACTCCGTCATCTGCTCGTGCAACAACGTCACCAAGGGGTCGATCTGCGGTGCGATCGCCGAGGGCGCCTGTGACCTCGCAGCCATCAAGGGCTGCACGAACGCCGGAACCACCTGTGGTGGTTGCCTGCCCATCGTCAAGAAGCTCCTCGTCGACTCGGGCGTCGAGCTCTCCAAGGGCCTGTGCGAGCACTTCGAGCAGAGCCGGGCCGAGCTGTTCGAGATCGTGGCCTCGACGGGCATCCGCACCTTCTCGGGGCTCCTGGCGCGCTACGGCACGGGCACCGGCTGCGAGATCTGCAAGCCCACCGTCGCCTCGATCCTCGCTTCGACGAGCAGCGACCACGTGCTCGACGGCGAGCAGGCGGCGCTCCAGGACAGCAACGACCACTTCCTCGCCAACATCCAGAAGAACGGCACCTACTCCGTCGTCCCGCGGATGCCCGGGGGTGAGGTCACGGCCGAGCAGCTCATCACGATCGGCCAGGTGGCCCAGGACTTCGGGCTCTACGTCAAGGTGACCGGCGGCCAGCGCATCGACCTCTTCGGCGCCCGCGTCGAGCAGCTGCCCGCCATCTGGCAGCGCCTCGTCGACGTCGGCATGGAGTCAGGGCAGGCCTACGGCAAGTCGCTGCGCACCGTGAAGTCGTGTGTCGGCTCCTCGTGGTGCCGTTACGGCGTGCAGGACTCGGTCGGGATGGCCGTCGACCTCGAGCACCGCTACCGCGGTCTCCGCTCGCCGCACAAGATCAAGTTCGGCGTCTCGGGCTGTGCGCGCGAGTGCGCCGAGGCCCGCGGCAAGGACGTCGGCGTCATCGCCACCGACAAGGGCTGGAACCTCTACGTCTGCGGCAACGGCGGCCAGACGCCGGCCCACGCGCGGCTGCTCGCGAGCGACCTCGGCGACGAGACGCTCGTGCGCTACATCGACCGCTTCCTCATGTTCTACGTCCGCACGGCGGACCGCCTCCAGCGCACGGCTCCGTGGCTCGACGCGCTCGAGGGCGGTCTGGAGCACCTCAGGGCTGTCGTGTGCGACGACTCGCTCGGGATCGCCGACGACCTCGAGGCGGCCATGGGCCGTCACGTCGCGGGCTACCAGGACGAGTGGAAGGCCGTCCTCGACGACCCCGAGAAGCTCTCGCGCTTCGTGTCGTTCGTCAACGCGCCCGAGGAGGCCGACCCCACCGTCGCCTTCGACGAGTCCGGCCCACGCAAGGTGCCGGTGCTGCTCGGGCTTCCCGTCGTCCGTGAGAACGCCTGATACCGAAGGGAACCCGTCATGACCACACTCGTCACCCCGCCGCAGGCGCTGCCGCCCGAGGTCGCGGCCGCGGCCGGTCGCAACGTCGTGCGGCCGGGCATCCTGCCGTCCCCCGGAGCGAGACAGTGGGTGTCCGCCTGCCCGGTCACGGCGCTCGTGCCCGGCCGTGGTGTCGCCGTGCTCCTCCCCGGCGGCGCCCAGGCGGCCCTCTTCATGCTGCCCAACGGGATGATCTACGCCGTCGACAACCTCGACCCGTACGCGCGGGCAGCGGTCCTCTCGCGGGGCCTGACCGGCGACCGCGGCGGCGAGCCGACCGTGGCCTCACCGCTGCTCAAGCACGTCTTCTCGCTGCGCACCGGCGCCGCCCTCGACGATCCCGAGGTGGCCCTGCCGACGTATGCCGTCCGCGTCCAGCACGGCATCGTGCGAGTCGGCCTCCCGCTGCCCTGAACCGTCGAAAGGCCACGATCTGCGGGTCCCCCGCCGTCGAAAGGCCAGAATCTGCCGGTCCCCATCGTCGAAAGGCCACAAACCGGAGCCCGGTGTGTGGCCTTTCGACGGGTGGAACGGGGCGAGCGGGGTCAGGCTGTGGGGGTGGTGGCGACGAAGCCGGCGCTCAGGGCGCCTTCGAGGCTGGTCGTCGGGCGGCCGATGAGACGCGACAGGTCGCCACTGTCGGTGAACAGGGCCCCCGCGGCGATCCCGCGGTCGCTGTCGGCCAGCACGCCGGCATACCCCTCGGGGAGGCCGGCCGCGACGAGAGCCGCGGTGTAGTCGGGGACGGACAGGTCGCGGTAGGCGACCTCGCGTC
>Ga0164306_10001065_pt1 | contig 11972 bp, 16 predicted proteins | sample Whisoiple_242_MG_FD_110213 | JGI IMG/M metagenome (GOLD analysis project Ga0164306, IMG submission 110213) | Soil microbial communities amended with fresh organic matter from upstate New York, USA - Whitman soil sample_242_MG | ecosystem: Environmental > Terrestrial > Soil > Unclassified >... | reverse complement strand
GCGGACGCAGCAGTACCAGAGCCACGTAGTCGCTGGCGAGGACGTTGAAGGCGCGTTCGTTACGGGTGGGGTCGAAGGCCTCGCGCACCCCGAGCACGGCCTCTGCGGCGCCGATGGCGTCGCGCACCGGCTGTTGCAGCGATTCGGCCAGCGTGGTCAACACGTAACCGCGTCCTTGGCGGACCAACAGCGGATCGTTGAACCACTTGCGCAGCCGCGCCAGTGCGGCGCTCATCGCCGGCTGTCCCAGCGAGATCTGTTCAGCAGCCCGGGTAACGTTGCGCTCGGTCAACAACGCATCCAAGGCGACCAACAGGTTTAGATCCACCCCAGCCCGCGACAACGTCGGGACACCTTCGCGTCTGCGGTCACTCGAGTCAATCGATAATACCGCTGCTCAGTGTGCGGCCGCCGCTTCTCAAGGCTGGCCCCGCTCCCGCTCAGTTAGCAAAAGTCGGGCTTGCTCGCCGTCATCGTCGCAGTGGTCTTCACCGATTTCATCGGCACGCGGTTAACAGTGCCCGCCGCCGTCCAAGCCCTTGACCGCGTCGCATAACCAAACGTTTTGCTTCCCATGGCCGTACACGTCGTTGAAATGTGCCCGGCATCAACGCGATTGGGCGCGCGTTTAAGTCCTCAGAACCCTTGGGCGTGCAGCCTGTCGACCGTGATCATGACCTTCACCCGGGTTTGGTCTCGTCCGCCGTACCACGGGTAGGGCCCGCCCAGGTACCGGTGGGCAAGTGCTTCAATGTGTTCTGCTGCGCCATCGGTCGAGGTGGCGGTCATCCGGCCGCGGGCCGTGAAGTAACGGAAGGGGTTGGTCGAATCCTGCACAGCTACAGCGACCCGCGGGTCGCGTTCCAGGTTGCGCAGCTTCTGAAAGCCCGCGACGGTGTTAATCACGATATGCTCGCCGTCGGTATCGACCCACGTCTGTGTCAACTGAGGCGAGCCGTCCGGCATCAGTGTCGAGATATAGCAACTACTCGGGGCGCGCAGCAAAGCCAGCAGGTCGTCGGTGAGGTCAGCAGTCGTGTTGTCGGCCATGATCGGGCTCCTGTTTGGGTTCGTTGGGATCTCGGTGGCGAGCAACCACAGTGCGGCTAGGGTGAAAAAGGCGCAATGCAGGGTGGCGCCGGCTGCGGTCACCGTGGCGCCCCGGCTGTCCGTAAATGTCGCTTCTGGGCTGAAACGAGGTAGCCGCGTAGACCGGTGGGAGTCAGGTCAGGGTAGCGCTCGTTGTCATTGCCGGGAAATGGCGGCACGGTGAGCATCGACAGCAGATACCATTGCGGCACTACCGACCAGGGATCGGCTGCCTGCGAGGTGATGCGACGTAGATCATCGACGCTGCCCAACACGGTACGGGTCGGTGTCGCGCCCCAAAGTTCCTGGACTGCCGCGATGATCTGATTGAAGCTCGTTTCAGCGCCCGTTAGGTAGCGCACACCGGAAACGTCGGAGGGGTCGGTGGCGATCCGTGCGGTGAACCGGGCGGTGTCGTCGACCGTGGTGAGGTTGAACGGCTCGTCGCCGGTGCCCCAAATCGTCGCGGTGCGCTTCTCGAGATCGATGATGTGCGCGGCCCGAGGATCGAGCATCAGATCCATGAATCCGCCATTGAGCACGTGCACGACCTCAAGCGGCAGCGAGTCGATGCGGGCGTCGGCTTCGCGGCGGATGTCGAATTGAGGTGCGCCCGTCGGCGCGTTATACAGGTCGATTGCGAAGTCCGAGGAAACGAACCGGCGAACGCGGCTGCGCACTGCCGCCTCGGCCAGCGCGATCTGACCGTCGATGATGACGTCGGGGCCACCCTGCAGGGCCGACACCACGACGTCCACCCCGGCGGTGGCTTTATCGAGCGAGTCCGGGTCGGTGACGTCGCCGAGGGCGACAACCGCCCCGTCTGAGACCAGCGCGTCAACAGCGCGGGTCTTGGCGGTGTTTCCCAGTGCCGACGCGCGCAGCATGAGTCGGACATCGACGTCGAGCTGGTCTATTAGTTCGGTCGCGATGCGGCCGCCGAGCATTCCTGTTGCGCCGGCTACAAGCACGGTGGTGGTCATGGCAGTTCCTTCGTGATCGTTTTGTGACGCTCGCCGGTTCGGTACTCGCATCTCCTGAAACTTACTGCGACGCTAATGCCGGTAGGTGGCTGAGCGGAAATCGTTTGTGGTGATTGGCCATATCACCGCTGTCGATGTTGGAGCATCCGTCGCGGCCGCGTTGGGCAAGCCTCGACACCAATGATTTGTCCCGCCGAAGCTGGCGGATCATCCTCGCCTTCAACCGGTTCGGTAGAGACAGTCGACGATTTCTGACGTCGAGACGCAACGTTCCGACCCGACCTAGATGTGCAGCGCAACGACGCAGATGTCCAGACGCGTCACAGATCGCTGGTCGAGGGGAACGCCGGAACCTACTAGCGACAGTTGTCCGCCATAGCCGGCGCTGCTGGGCGCTCGGTGACTTCGACGAACCCCGGCCCAACCGGGATGGTGACACCACCTCACTTGCACGATAGCGAGGAAGCTTTCGTGCGCCTATAAGGCGCGTTCGGACTCGCAAGTGACGAAATCAGCGCTGCGCCAAGCTCATACATTTGCAGACCAACGGCAACCCGGCACCCTTTGGTTTTAACTAGATTCGGCCGTGCGTTGAACACGTTGACCTCACGCGGGTTTGACCACGGCATCTTCGCGGACACGGATTATCGACACGCGGATCCCGCGCGACCCCCGCCTGTCTCGGGCGGGGCAACCGATGATGCGCCGTGATAGTTGGATGGGGCCACGGTCACGGCGAGGGTGACGGATGGCGGTGTACCCTCCGTGGTGATCTCACCGGTGTCGAGACACGCTGGCGAGAATCGGATACCGGCGTACCGTCGTGCGCGGCGACGGCCGACTTCAACCGCGTCAATATCCGCGAAAGCGCCGGGATCCGGGCGTGCAGCCTTGCGGCGACGTTGCCAATCGCGTCGTCGCAAATTGCGTGGCGGTCCGTTTGCAGGCGCAGTTCGGCGTGGACAATCGATGCATAATCGTTGCCTGACGTGTATGTCCGTACGTTATGAACCCTTCCATGGCCGGGTGCCCGGAGATCGATGGACCGACGGGCTGTGGCTCGAGTGGAGGCGGGTTGTGGCACCGCACCGGAGCGCCGGAACGGTCGGCCGCAGACCCGAACAGTATCTCCGCAATAGGTGACCAAATCTTGCATAGGGCGCCTCGGACGAGAGAGCTATTGTCGCTGTCCCGCAGCGGCGATGGATGTCGTCGAATCGCATTGCCGCGTATACCGTTTCGCGCACGCTGTTGCCCGTCGCAGGCAGCGCCGACATCGTCAGCGCCAAGGCGACCACGGAGCCGATTGGGACCGCGCGGGTCTGCTCGACGGCGGTTCTGGCGGTGGCTGTGCCGACGATCAAAGCTGCAAACTTGACTAGAGTTTCGGGGCGGCCATCGGCGAACTTTGCCTTCGTTCGGCGGGCTATAGTCGCGAAATGGTCGTCAGCGCAAATCGCCAATTCACGATCGAGGCAACACCCGAGAAGATTCTTGACGTCATGATGGATGTGGAGGCGCTGCCGGAGTGGTCTGGTGCTCATCACGACGCGACTGTGCTGGAACGCGACGGGCATGGGCGGCCGCTGCGAAGCATGTCGACGATGCGGATGGCGGGGCTTACCGACGAGCAAGTGCTCGAGTACGTTTACCCGGACAGCGGGTTCGGATGGCGACTGGTCAGTTCAAGGCACTTGAAAAAACAGGACGCCACCTACACCCTCACACCGGACGGCACGCGAACTCAAGTGAAGCTGCACCTCATCGTCGAGTCCGCGGTGCCGATACCCGGGTTCATCATGAAGCGCGTCGTGCAGGCGGTGGTCAACACCGCGACCGACGACCTGACCAAGAGGGTCCGAACCGTCCAGGATCGACCTACGCACTAGCCGCGGTGGGGCGTGGTCGGGCACCGCGAGGAATATGTCAGCCCGGAAAGGCGCCGCGGCCAACGTATTTCGCTGCGATGTTGCACGAGTGTGCAGACTCGCTGGCAAGGACGGCAACGTGCGCGGCAAGCAAATCAGAGGATGGCAAACATGCAGTTCGCGGCGCTAACGACGTTCGGACACAGTGCAACTGGCTTCCGCAACTAGGATCATGAGCCCAATTACGGGGAACCTCAGCGACCGGCCTCGGGGCGCGGCTGTGACCCTAAAACATAGACGCGGTGTGTCCAATGTTAGCGCAGACATGCTCGATCGCTGCGAAGAGGTGAGGCCGCAACCCGTTGGAACCGGAGCCGCCGTTGTTGCTGGCGGCTACCCGTAGGTTGCACGTGCGCGGTCAACGATTTGGCGGAACGTCTGGCCGAACCACCGCCGGTGCAGTGGAAGGGTGCCGTACCAGTAGATGCGCCCCGTGATGCCCTGAGGGTAGAAGATTGCGCGCTGTTGGTAGAGGCTGCCAGGCCCGGATATCGCGCTGACGCTCATTTCCAGCCAAGTGGTGCCCGGCCTTACGACTTGACTGCGTAGGCGCAGCAGCTCACCGTCCTCACAGGTTTCCACTCGCCACCCGTTTCGAACCGGTTCGCTGTCGATGACATTCCATAGCTGATCGGGTGTCGCGGGCGTCCATTGGGATCCACTGTTGGTGTAGGCGATTTCGCCGGCCCAGAGGGGATCGCTGGGCAGCGGGTCGGACGGCTCGGCTACCGTCCACGAGGTCTCGACCTGACCGTTAGCGATGCGCTCCAGCGCCAGCATGACCGCTTTCGGATAGCTGGTAAGCCCACTCGACGGCGGGGCGATGACGTCATCGATGTCGTGTTCGGCCATGACGGCGTTGCAGTGCAGCGATTCGACCAGCGGCCGTGCTAATCCGGAAGGGATCGGCGTCACCAGGCCGACCCACCAGCTGGCGATCGTCGGCGTGAGAAACGGCAGGACGATAATGAAGCGCCGCCGTAGTCCGGCGATCTGGGCGTAGATCTGCATCATCTCGCCGTATTCGAGGACGTCGGGGCCGCCGATGTCCCAGGTTCGTGACGTCGGCACTTCGGCGGTGGCGGCGGCGATCAGATAGTGCAGTACGTCGCGTACTGCGATCGGCTGAATCTTGTTGTGAACCCACTTCGGCGTCGTCATCGCCGGAAGTCGGTCGGTGAGGTGTCGAATCATCTCAAATGACGCCGATCCGGAACCGATGATGACGCCGGCCTGCAGCACGATGGTTTCGATTCCGGAGCTGAGCAGTATGTCGCCGACGGCGGTTCGCGACTCCAGATGCGGAGAGAGCGGCACACCACCGGGGTGCAGCCCGCTGAGATACACCAACCTGCGCACGCCGACTCGGCGGGCCGCAGCGACGACGTTTTTTGCTGAACGGCGCTCCTCGGCGGCGAAGTTCGGGGACGACCCCATCGAATGAACAAGGTAGTAGACGACATCGACGCCGTCGAACGCGGCGGTCAACGACTCGGGGACGCTGAGGTCGCCGCGCACCACCTCGACGTCATCGTGCCAGGGCACTTCACTGAGCTTGCCGGCGTTCCTCGCCAAGGCGCGCACGCGGTAGCCGCGCGCAAGAAGCCGCGGCACCAGCCGGCCGCCAACATAACCCGTTGCCCCCGTGACCAAACATCGCATGTGCAACGATCACCTCCTGCCGACACCAAACGCCATTAATCATTCGGAGCCGGTTCAGCCTTGGATGGCTGAACCACTCAGGAAACAGACCGCGGCTTGAGCGCTTCGCCGATTCACCAGCACAACGCACGCTTGACTATGGGGTGACGTCGCGCGCGGCGCACGCGTTCCCACGAACCGGCTGACTGGCGACATTTTCTGCACCGGCCCGCAGTCAGGAGCCATCCACCGGTTAGTCATCGGCGAGACGCGGCTTGGTTAGTGATTAGTGCCAGGCGGCCCGAGAAAGTCGGTGGTTTCCTGGGGGAATGGTCGATGCGTTGTCTGGCTGGGCGATTTCGGCGGCGCGGATGTGCTCGGGGTCGGCGCTGCGCTGCCTGTCGACGGCTTTCGAGGGGGTTGGCTGGTACTGGGTTGCACGGGGGGCGGCGGGAGTGCCGACGGGACGATCGCCGGCGCTCGTGTCGGAGCCTGGGTTGGGACTGGTGCGCTTGTTGGCGCCATGGTCGGCGCCGTCGGTGGGGGTGTCGGCGTGATCGGAATCGTCGGCACGACGGCGCCGGTGGGATCCACCGGCTCGCGGGACACCACCAACACCGCCGACACGGCGATGCCTACCGCGATCAGCGCGGCGATGGTGAGTGCGATCACCACGGTCGCCGTGGCGTACCACGGTTCGCGCGGTGGCTCATCGACGGCGTCACAAAGGTGATGGTCACTGTCGAGCACAGTCATGTCAGAACGTCTCGACGGCGGTGGCTTGGTCGCGCTCGGGCGGACCGGCTGTTTGCACGGTGAGGATCAGCCCGATGCCGCGCGCGTAATACTTCTTCTCGCTCGGGCTAGTGGGATCCAGGAGGTTGTCGTCCTTGATGACCAGGAGGCCCTGCGCGGGACCGGTGAGCGGGGTGGTTTCGCTGCCGCTGAGATCGAGGACTTCGCCGGTATCCTCCGCGACGCCCTTGGCGTACTCCTGGCGGTATTGATCGCCGACCTGTGGATGCGCCGGCATGATGATGCCGGGTAGGGCGTCGTTGACTCCGCCCTCAAACGAGCCTGCGGTGTCTGCGCCGCCGTCCTTGAATTCCTTTGTGGCTTCACCGAAGTACCAGACGTTGCCATCGCGATCCTGGGCATACCAGTCCAGGGTGTCTTCGAGGGGCTGGTCGTCGATGGTCACCGTGTCGTACACGACGACGGTGTCGACGCCCATGATCTTTTTGGTGTCGCGGGTGACTTCTGTGGTCGTGCGTTGGCGCCCGTCGGCCGTTGCTGCCTCATAGACCGTCCGTGTGCCCGGCGTCAGCGGGAAATAGGGATTGTCGACTTTGGTGGTGAACATCGACGGCACGATCGCCGGCGAGTACGGGTCGGTGATCCTCATCGGCACAGAACTTGGTGCGGACGAAACAGAGGGTGAGGTGCTGGGCGCGGAAGCGGCGGGGCTGCTGACCGCAGTCGGCACGGAAGGGCCGCTGGTGCAAGCTGTGGTTGCCGCGATCAAAGAAGCTGTCGCGGCCACCGTCAGCAGACGGGCCCTCATGGAGAACACCGTAACTCTGTCGATGGTCAGTTGTCTCCCAGCGCTTTTCAGCCTCCATTCAGGAGACTTGTGCTAAGTGCGAACCGCAAGACCGGTCTACTCCACGTTCGGCTTCCGTTGAACTTCGCCGGGCAGCTCGGCGGCCCAGACTCACGTTTTCGTCTCGTCGAGCGCGTCGATCAGCTTGCTGGGATCGTCGGCCACGCCAGCCCTGTATAGGCCCCCGGGAGCCATATCGGTTGGACGTGCAGGGTCTGTTGACGCGATGTTCTTCTGACCTGGACGGACCCGGCGGACTCCGTTGCAGGGGCACAGCAACGTTCCGCTAGTAGTCGGACAACTGCCCCCTGCTGTGGCAGTGCCCGCACGTCGCAGTTACCGTCCTCCTGCCGTCGCATGTGAAGCAGTTTGTGTGGCGACCCCGGCCTCCGCACGCCGGGTGTCCACGGTTCGCCATCCACGACCCTCACCTCAATGTCGGTCGGCTTGATCAGGCCGAGTGAGGGCCATCAGAGGAAGCAAAGATCGACAAGGCTTCGGCCCCAGACCTGTTCGGCACTTCATTCAAGCCACTTGAGCCCGCGCCGTTCGCAATCCGCTACCAGTACCGGTGTGCGGCACCGAAGTGCCGTGGACACGACCAGAAGGTTCTGGATTGGGAAGCGGGTGAGGCGGGCCGGCGGTGGCTCAAGTCCGACGGCGACGCCCGTGCTCGAGAGATGCTCCTCGGGAACTGGCGTGACACGATGTTGGCACCCGAAAGGGACTTCCACTTCTACGTTGGCAACCAGAACCTGCGTCGCCGGTCGTTCTCGGTTCTCGGCGTCTGGTACCCGAAGACCGAGCTGGCGCTGTTCTAGCTACACGTGGACGACGGACGCGTTGGGCCGGGTTTCAAGGAGCCGGCTCGCGAGGATGCCGCGGTGGCACTCGGCGTGATTGTGTTCGAAGCAGAGAAGAGCTACAACACCGCCATCAAGCAGCTCGGAAACATGTGCGAGGGCGTATGTGGCAGCTTCGCTGTTGAGAACCTCCCCGTACCGTGCGTACGACTCCGGCTCGCCGGCGCGGAACCCAGCGCGGTTGTCTTTCGGGTTGCCGAGTGTTCGATAGTGGAGGTATCGAATCCCCACTGCGGCCAAGGCCTCCGATAGCTTCGTCTTTGACAAGCCTGGCTTGCGGCTCAGCGGCGTGAGCCGCACGTCTACGAGTACTCGAACCTCGTGCTGCAGGAGTGGTATGACCAGATCCCCGACCGACTTCCCTTCATAGCCGATGCTGATCAGGGTCCCTTCGCCAATGGCGTCATCCTTGTCTTCGGTGTCAAAGGTGCGCATGGTTACCATCCTGCACCACGGCGTACCAGTGCCCCTACAACTAACAGGATGAAAAGCCAGACGGTCGCAAGGATGAAAAGGTGGCCTGAGCCCGGGGCCACTGGTAGCTAATTCGACCTGAAAAAGTCGGCGCGTTGATCGGGGGGTTGACGGTGCTGAGCAGGGAGGATGGCCTCAAGCCCTTGTGCGAGAAGGGATCGAGGCCATCGTGTTTCGTACTGTAGGCGATCAGGTGTCGCTTTGGGAGGCAGTGCTTCCCGCGGAGTTGCTGGAGTTGCCCGATGAATTGGCGCGGGTCGACGGGTTGCTCGATGATCCGGTGTTCTTCGCCCCGTTCGTGGTGTTCTTCGATCCGTGGATCGGGCGTCCGTCCACGCCGATGGAAACCTATCTGCGGTTGATGTTTCTGAAGTTTCGGTACCGGCTGGGGTATGAGTCGCTGTGTCGGGAGGTCAGTGATTCGATCACCTGGCGGCGGTTCTGCCGGATCGGCCTGGATGGGTCGGTGCCGCATCCGACGACGTTGATGAAGCTGACTACCTGGTGCGGCAGCGCCGCGGTCGACGGACTCAACGAGGCGCTGTTGGCCAAGGCGGCAGAGGCGAAGATGTTGCGCACCCACCGGATACGGGCGGACACCACGGTGGTGCCGGCGAATGTGGCCTATCCGACCGACTCGGGTCTGCTGGGCAAGGCGGTACGGCGGATCGCCGTGACTGGTGAGCGGATTCGGGCCGCCGGCGGCGCGGTGCGCACCCGGCTGCGGGACCGGTCGCGCGCGTCGGGCAAGCGCGCGCACGCGATCGCCTCGAAACGCGCTCACGCGCCGCGCTGGGCCGCGAGGAGGCCAAGGCCGCGGTGCTGACGAGCACCGGAACCAGTTCGGCGGCGTTGGCGGTCAGGTCGACGTGTCCGCCGGCGTGCGGGTGCAACGTCGAATGGGGCAGCAGCTGGTGCATGATCGTGGCGTTGGCGAGCGGGACGACGGGGTCGTCGAACCCGGCGATGACCAACGTCTGCTCGCGGATCAGCGGCAATGCGAAGATGCTGGCCCATACTGAGCCGGCGAGCAGCGGATGGAGGTATCCGACGCGGGAGCCGGCCATCAGCTGGCGGTCAAACCAACGCTTGACCATCGACGGGTCGGTGCGAGCCGTCCCACCGTAGAGGTCACGGCGATCGCGGCGGCGTAGTTGTGGTCGATAAACCGGCGCGGTATGACGATTTTGGCCAGCACCCGTGGCTTGCGGAGAAGGTTCACACCAGATGACTGCTCAGGAGATCAGCCAATTCGGTCGCCGTGGCCTACGCTCGATTGTGTTCGTGCTCAACAACTCTTGGCTATCTCAGCGAGCGCATGCTATGCAAGGACATGGCTTTGGCCTACAACGACATCGCAGAGTGGAACTATGCCGAGCTTCCCCATGCCTTGGGCTGGCCTAGACAGAAGAAATGAGGTTCAGAAGCCGGGTGCGTCCGGGCAGATGATGTCTTCACCCAGACCGCCAAGCCGCCGCTCAAACCACACATCGACGACCCTGGGCTAGTCATCTCGTTTCGCTGCTGATCTCGCGCGTCTGTCGGCGTCAGGTGTTAGAGCGATCCCAAGAGAGTGGCGAGGCCCCGTTACTGAGTCCACTCGGCTTTAGACTCGGGTTTGTTTGTTCCGGGATTCAGTTGACGGTGCAGGCCACCGGGGTGTGGGTGTGCCGGCACGCTGCAGCGTACTCGGCCGGAGTGGGCTAGCCCAGCGCCTAGTGGCGGCGTCCGTGGTTGTGCTCGCTCTTGAAGTCGCCGATGACCACGCGGCCTCGAACAGATTAAGAATCACCGATCGCTTGTTAATCTTCGTCGCATCTCGACACATGCCCGGCTACCCTTGCATGGTCGGAGAAGGTTTTACTCTTTACCGATCGCTACATGCGGGAAGGTTGGACGCGATCGCCTGCCCGAGGTGACGTTCAAGATCGTGCCCCGGCGCATCATCGACACCGCGGGGCGGAGGAATCCGGCACGGCATATGCCGGCCTCTCGCCGCTCTCAAACGAGACGCACGAGCAGACACGGACACCGTGACTGACATGTGCTGCTCGACGCGCACGAGCAGCGTGCTGAACACGAGCACGTCGTCGGCCCGGCCAGGGCGTTCACGCGCGCGACGATGTGCACGCCGATCCGACCGATGTCGTCGCCGCGGACTTCGCACTCGCCGATGACCTCGCCCGGGGTCCGCTCCAAGTTGCCGAGATCCTGGCCGCAGCAGGGCGCTTAGCGCAGCCGCGGTTAGGAGTGCCAATTCTTTTGACGGGCCTCAGTGGTTCACACCGCGCATCAACACTGACATAGTGAATCGCTGAAGGTGTGCGTGCGGGAACCGGCAGTCTCAGAGCCAGAATTATGGCGCGTCGCGAGAGATTATCGGATAGCGTAGCGATCACGAAATGAGTTGGCACATAACGAGATAACGAACATGCGGTAGTAGTTCATGGATAATGACGATTATCCATTCGTAGTGGCGCAACGTACGAGGCCGAACCGTGCGACCAGCTGCACGGCGCTCACCTCGGCGCCCCATGCGCGCCAACGCTTCCGGTGCGTGGCGACGGTCGACGCGGTCAGGCCGGCAGGGGTGATTGGATGGCGCGGCGCACCATCAACCAAGATTCCGAAAGCCTTGCCCGAGAGGCAATCGACTCCGTCATCGAACGCCTCGACGAGGGCCGCTCAGGCGCCCGCCAAATCATCGTGGCACCGCGGCTGATCGTTCGGCAAAGCACGGCACCACCATCACACCGCCAGTGACTAGCCACTCACAGCGCCAGAACGTGGCATCTTGTAATCCGACCAGCGGTCGATCTGGCCGAGTACCGCACTGGCATGATCATCGTCGGGCTCGCCCGGTGCATCGCTGTGGTCATCATCTGGACCGACCTGGCGTGCGGCGACGGCGAGGCAGCCGCCGTGCTGGTCACTCTGAACTGGATCTTCCAGGTCCTCACGGTCGCCGTGCTCGGATGGTTCTACCCCTCAGTCCTGCCCGGTTGGCCGGGCCTCGCGCAGACCGCCATGTCCACTTCGCCGTACCAGATCGCCAAATCAGTGCTCACCGTCATGCGCACCCCGCTGCTGGCCGGAGACCTGACGCGACGACTCGGAGAACGCCAGAAGGGTCGCCGTTGGTACGAGACAACGTTGCCGAAACGCGGTGGCCGCAAAGAAGTTCTTCCGCCGACTGCTCAAGGGCCTGCGGGACGCCCAGGGTGATTGTCACTGACAAGCTCGCCAGCTACCAGGTGGCGCACCGCGAGCTCATGGCGTCGGTGCAGCATCGCCGGTCGAAGTACCTGAACCGCGCCGAGAACTCTCACCAGCCGACCCGGCACCGCGAGCGGGCGATGAAACGCTTCAAGTCGATCCGGCACGCGCAACG
>Ga0164306_10001063_pt1 | contig 11977 bp, 8 predicted proteins | sample Whisoiple_242_MG_FD_110213 | JGI IMG/M metagenome (GOLD analysis project Ga0164306, IMG submission 110213) | Soil microbial communities amended with fresh organic matter from upstate New York, USA - Whitman soil sample_242_MG | ecosystem: Environmental > Terrestrial > Soil > Unclassified >... | reverse complement strand
TGGCCCCAGTAGTGCGATTCGCCGAGCTGCCAGAACTGCATGCCGAGGGTGAACAGGCGGCCCGTCACGCGCGAGGCGAACTGTTGTGCGCGGGCGTGCAGGGTGACGTGGCCGATGGCCTGCGTCGCGGTCTGGACGATGCCGGCCGTCGGGTTGGCTTCCATCAGCTTGACCATCGAGGTCAGGCAGTCGCCGCTCATCACGCTGTCGGCATCGAGCACCACCATGTAGCGGTAGTCCTTGCCCCAGCGGCGGCAGAAGTCGGCCACGTTGCCGGCCTTGCGGTGGCTGCGGCGGGTGCGCAGGCGGTAGTAGACCTCGACCTGCGGCTGGTTGGGGCTGTCGGCCAGGGCGGCGCGCAGGTCTTCCCAGGCGGCGCGCTCGGCGGCGGCGGTCTCGGGGTTGTAGCTGTCGGACAGGACGAAGACGTCGAACTGCTTCGCGTGGCCGGTGGCGGCCACCGATTCGCAGGTGGCGCGCAGGCCGGCGAACACGGTCGCCACGTCCTCGTTGCAGATCGGCATGATGATCGCCGTGCGTGCCTCCGGGTTCATCGGATGGTCGGCGACCTGCCTGGCCGACAGCGCGTGCTTGTCACCGCGCACCGAGACGTAGAAACCCATCAGCGCGGTCACGAACCCGGTCACGACCCAGCCCGACAGCACGGCGTAGAGCGCGATCTGGCTGTATTCGAGCCACAGGTTGTCGTAGTCGGGCTGGACGCGGGCGAACAGCGTCGCGGCCGCCAGGGTGCTGAGCACCGTCAGCGCCAGGAAGGCCAGGCGGCGCTGCGAGGCGGCGCGCGACCGCCGAACTCCCGCCGGATGTGGCGGACCTGTTGGAACGAGACAACTTGGATCCGGCCCTGAGCGCTCAATTGTCGGGCGCGGTGATGACCTACGGTTCGCTCCGCAACGAGCTATTTACGACTCGTGTCGATCTCGACACCGCTCAAGCCGCTTTCAACCATCGCTATCAAGTCATCGTGCCTGCCGAAGCCCCGCGCAAGGCAGAAAAACCGATGATTCCTTTGGTGGTGGGCGGTGGTCTTTTCGTTACGCTACTCTTGTCACTGCTCGCTCCGATTTTGCTCGAGCTACGCGCGGGGGTGATTCGCGAGCGTTGGCAGGTCGAACACATCCAGTTGCCGGTGCTCGCCGAACTTCGCTTACCGCCGCATTCTTCGGATTAGGCGCCCCCGCGTCTTCATTCCCCGCGAACTAATTTTGATGGATCGAGCATGAATGTTTTTGCAAAGGCCGAGCTGGAATCGTTCAGCCAAACGTACGCTACCCAGGGCTACCTCGTCTTCAGGGACGTCGTGTCGAAGCCGAAGCTCAGCGAACTCCGCGAGCGCATCTTCACCGAGTTCGAGGCCGCCAAACGCTCGGGCATCTTGTTCTCTGGTGGCGGGCAGCTGAGCGGCCACTTGAATTGCTTCCCCGGCGCGGAGTCTCGCTTCGCTCTGGAGGCGCTCGAAGACCGAGGCATCACCGAGGTCGTTCGGCAGCTGTATGACAAGCCGGGGGCGCTGCGCGTGAGCTGCAACGTCAACCTACCGAAGAGCGTCGCGCAGCACTATCACATGGACGGCGTCTTCCTCGAAGACTTCATGATCGCCAACGTCGCGGTCGTAGACACCGACCTGGTCAATGGCGCCATCGACGTTCTGCCCGGGACGCACACGCAATACTACGAGTTCTGGCGCTACGCAGCTCGACGCCTGTATCGTCGGAGCACTCGCTTGCCGCTCAAGCAAGGCGATGTGTTGCTACGGACGTCCCGACTTTGGCATCGGGGCATGCCGAACAACAGCACTGCGGCACGACCGATGCTCGCGTTCACGTTCGGTGAGAAGGTTGCGCCGAAGGGAGATCCGTTCGCAACCAACCAAGGCCGAATCAAGTTCGATCCCAATTGGTTTCAGCCGACTCTGCTCGGGCGTCTTCGCGAACGCACCTTCGTGACTGCGCCGATCACTTATTCGGCCTACCGATTTGCGCGATCATTGGTCGGCAAGAAGGGTTACGCGGACTGAGCCGAGTGTCGATCAGCGGATCGCGCCGAGCGACGGCCTCCGCTTCGACCGAACTGAGCCGCTCGGCATTCGAGCGGCTCCTTCAGCGGGCCTGATAGTCGAAGTCGAAGCGCATGATGGCGTCGCTCAGCACGACTTGGCCGCAGTCCCAGCGCCAGATGAAGAACGCTTTCTGAGCTTCCGAATACACTAGCCCGTTCGGATTTTCATACGGAAGGTAGTTGCTCGCGTAGTCCCAGGTCTGTCCCTGGTTCGCGCTGACGACGAGCGTGCGGCGACTGATTGCGGCAATCCGTTGGTCGGGCAGCTCAATCGGAGTCACGGGCACCAGAGCGTTCGGGGGCAGCAGCTCGACCCAGCTCTGGCCCGCGTCAGCACTGCGCAAGAGCTGACCGTCACCGCTGCTCCAGTAGATGGATCCATCCGAAGCAACGAGCGGCAGGCCACTGCCGCCAAGCTCACTCACCTGCGTCCAATGGCGCGCGGCGTCGGTCGTCCTGTAAATGCCGGGTTGGCAACCAACGAGGTAAGTCTTCGAATCAAGGATGCGCACCAACGTGCAGAAGTGATCCGCCGGCAACGTGGCTCCCACGTTTTGCCAATTCTCACCGCCATCGGTCGACTTGAAGACCATGCGCGGCTTCTCGTGACTGCCTGCCAACAAGAGCTTGCGCGCAGGATCCGAAAAATCGACGCTGATCGAATCAGCGGCGTCAATCGGTAGCTCGCTGAACGTCACGCCACCATCGACGGTCTTGTAAGCGCCGGCGCCGTCCCCGTACGTGCCGGATTCCCAATATTGGGCGGTATTTTCCGGATCGAAGACCATTGCCACCGGACCATTGGTGATCTCCGCCGAACCTGCGCCCGTGCCGAGGGCCTTCCACTTGCTGCCGCTCGTGCTCGTCCAGAGGCCATGCCGCGCCACGCCGGCAATGACCTCTCCCGTGCTCTCCCGCATGAACAAGGAGTTGAGGTTCCCGCAAGCGGAGTCCTTGCCGGCGAGGTTTCCCGTCACGTTCCGCCATTCACCAGGGGGCAGATCGGGCGCGCCATTCCCGCCATCGTCGACTGGTAAGGCACCACCCTCGCCTGAGTCACCCAGTTGATTCGGGTCCGTTGCCAGCCCGCCGGTCCCTGCTCCCGGGTTCGTGGAGTTGTCTCGCTTCTCGGTGCAGACCATGTTCGATGGGCACGAAACCACCGTGCACGCATGGCACCACGCGAGTAATACTCCGCAAAAGAAAAGTTGGGCACGCATTGGAAGTCCTGAGCCGGAAAGGACTAAAGTTTGCATGCCCCGCTCACTGCGGCAAGTCGCGAGCGTCATTCGCCGCAGTTCGGTCGGGTCGGCACTATGAGAGTGGCCCGAGAGTCACGGCACTACGACACGATAGAAGCCCGACTGGAAGTTCGACGAAAACAGCAAGTGGTGCCCGGGGTCGTATCCCAAGGACCCTCCCGAGCTCATACCGGGGCTATTCATCGGTTTCCATGGAGCTCCCTTGTCTTCTGTAGCCGTGAAATACGGATGCAGATCCGTTCCGTAGCTGAAATAGTAGTTGTTGCTCATGTAGATCGTGGTTCCGTCGCTGACGAGACCGCCGGCGAGTGGCCCGGTGCCATCGATCTTCGACCAGCTCTTGCCGTCCGGACTGCGAAAGACCCCGTCCGATGCGGCGAGGTAGAACGTTCCGTCCTTGACTCGAATGATCTGCGAACTCTGCGGATGAGCCTCGTTGATATCGGGGCTGATTTTCGTCCATGACGACCCAGCGTTTTCGGTTCGCCAGTAGCCGTTCGAGGACGATGCCCACAGCCACGTCTTGGAATCGTTCAAGAAGTACACGACCTGCCCCTCGGTACCGACCCAACTCCGGTCGCCGTTGAGCACGCGCCAAGTTGCGCCGCCATCCGTCGATTCCGCGAGGCAAGTTTCGTTGTAGGGCGCCGAGCACACTGCGTGAAACGTGAGCAGGATGTGCTTGTGGTCGCTCGGATCCATCGCAAAAACGTTGGCGAAGTTGTACTGCACCACGTTTCCGAGCTCGGGCTGCTTGGGCGGGGGCCAAACCTGGTCCCAATCGACTCCTCCGTTCGTCGATTTGAATGCCCCGTTGGTGGTCTTGCCGTACCCACGGTTGGTGTAGAGGATCTTCGAATCGGTCGGATCCAGCATCATCGTCCAGTTGACGCCGGAGTTGACCGCGTCGCCGTTCCTGCCCGTGGCGACCGCGGTCCAGGTGGACCCGCAGTCTTGCGTCTTCCACACCTTTTGCGAGAGCGTGCCGAGGTAGACGGTGCCGGAGTTCATCGGATCGACCGCAAACGCGAACACACCCTTTTGGGTGCTACCGTCGAATCCGGCCAACACCTCCGGCGGAGTGACGTTCTCCCAGGTCCCTGCGCTAGGCAAGGCATCACACGCGGCAACGAGCGACTGTGCGACATTCACGGTCGCGACGTCCGACTTCGAGGCATCCGCAGAGCTAGTAGCGACGATATGGTAGACCCCGGCAGCAGAAGGCGCCGTGTAGATCCCGGCGGACGAAATGCTTCCGCCGCCGGCCTCTTTGATGCTGAAAGTGCAGGTCCCAGGCCCACAGTTGAACGTTTGTTTGGAGCCTGCAGAAACGTTCACGCTCTTCGGAGTAATCGAGAAAACACTGGGATTCCCTGTCGCGGCTCCCGCTTGCGCACCAGCAGAGTCACCTGTTCCCGCTGAAGCGCCGGCACCACTCGAACCGTCAGGGTTGTTGAGCGCGCCGCTAGCGCCACCCGCGGCCTCAATTGCCGCCGCGCGCGCCGAAGTCGCCGGGCCACAACCGATCGCACAGGACATGAGCAAGGGGATGGCCGTGTGCCAGATCTTCAAGGAGGCCGGAGCATCCAGTTCGTATTCTCTTCCGCTCTTCACTTGAACCTCATTGGCTGTCTCGTTTCGATACCAGATTCGTTCCTCGGGTCAAGCGGCCGGCAGTCACGAAACTGTAGTCCGAGCAGGGCAAATGACCCGCGTGAAACGCGCACAAGAAGGTGGAACACGCAGTCCGTCGCAAGCTGGGCGCTGCACACCGACATCCACGCTCGTGAAAAGAAATCACCGTGCATCGTAGAAAATTACGCGACCATTGGCGCGGTTATCGAGAGGTCTTCGCCAAAAACTCGAGGAGAAACAATGCGGCAGCGCGTTGCACACGTTAGTCATGGACGATTCCCATGCTCGATCTTAATCGCGGCTCGTCGCGGGCCGATCAAGACATGGTGACGGGTACTGGCGCACAACCCCGTTGGTGGAAGGTTGCGAGTCCCTGCACGTGATATTACGCGTTGAGCGCGCCTCACCTGCACTAACTTATCCGCGGCACCCCGTTTGAAAGGATGCATTGACCCATGCGCGTACTATTGACTGCTTCACTGGTGCTCACTCTCGCCGCGTGCGGCTCCACCTCGCACGGCCCAGATGAGAGCGCCCACCCGAACGCGGGCGGCGGGAACTCCAGCGGCGACGCCGGAAGCGAGCAGGTTCTGCCAGCGGGAGGCGCGTCGGGCAGCACGGGTTCGGTCGAGGGAGGCAGCGCGAATGCGGCTGGCGGAGACATGAATACGGCTGGCGGAGACATGACTGTAGCGCAGGCGGGTAAGGCTGGAGATCCGATCTCTCCTCCACCAGCCAATCCCTGCGTCGCTGATGGCACCTGCCCACTCGATACTTGGGTCAACGTTACGCCCATGGGCATTCAAATCCCGGATGAAGGGCTGCGCTCCGTGGTCGCAGATCCCAAGCGCGCAAGTGACTTCTACATGGCGGCAGGCGCTGCCGGGATCTGGAAGTCGGGCGACTACGGCGGCAGCTGGAAGAAGATCAACGAGGGGTTCGGCTACGTCTCTCAGGGGTTGTGCCTGGCAGTGCTACCGTCCGAGCCTCGGACCATCCTCGTTGCCGCCTCATGCGGCTGCGGTCAGGTGCACAAGTCAGTCGATGGCGGTGCAACGTTCACGACCGTCGGGGGCGGCCTGCCGACGGATCTCTATTCATTCGAAGTCGATCCGGGCAAACCCAATCATCTGATCAGCGGCTTTCACGAGAAGGACGGGATTGCCGAATCCACGGACGCTGGAGACTCTTGGCACGTCGTCGGCGGCGCCGGCTTCCCTTCGGGCGGAGTCTCTTGGTTCCCGACCTTCATCGATACTGGCGATGCGGAGACGACTTCGAAGACCTGGCTTGCGATTGCGCAAAATGGAGGCAGCCCAGCCATCACTCACGATAGCGGCGCGACTTGGGTGGTTCCCACTGGACTCGAAGGCCTGACACACCCGCACGGAAACGCACAGATCTTCCAACGAGGTGGGAACATCTTCGTCGCAGGCGGCGGTGGCCCCGGCGATGGAGTGTACATGAGTGCCGACGGCGGGAAATCGTTCAAGCGCGTCAGCTCCACCTCGGCAGCGGTCGTCTGGGGCACGCCCAACCACGTGTACTCGATGTTCGCCTGGTCCTGTTTCGGCTGCACCATCGATCCCAAATTTCAAATCGCCTCTGCCAAGGGCGACTCGTGGGCTGAATCAGCCGTGCCTGCCACGATGCTGATGGGTGCGGACCACGTCGCGGTGAGCAAAGACGCGGACCACTATGTGTTCGTTTCGGCCATGCGCAGCACCGGAATTTGGCGCTACGTAGAAAAATGAGCGAGCGGGCGACCGAGAGCCGTTCGACACCCTCGTCCGCTCGCGTTTCTCGGTCGCATGTCAGCCGCGCCCGCTCCGTTTCAAGCCGTCTGCCGCTGCCTAGTGCTCCACTTGGTCCATAGAGTATCGAGGCCAAATGCCGCCAACAACGACAGGCAGGGAACGATTGGCACGGAGTATCTGCCGAGCGCCAACAACGGCGCGAGCAGCAAATTGAAATAAAAGATCGGTACGAGCAAGAGCCAAACGGGCTGCTTCTCGGTCCATGATCGGCGCAGACCCGGCACGGCAAACAGCCAAGCGACGAGCGCCATGGCCCCCGCCGCAAGGGAGGTCTTGAGGCTGGTCATTTCGTACCAAAACGTGAAAAATCCGACCAACGTCTTGCGCACGAAGGCGCCCGGATCGGCGAGCAGCCGCTCTTTGGCGGCCTGATTCAAAACCTTGTCCGTCTCGTAGTCGTCTTTCTCCCAGACGACGCCCGCGCGCTCGCAGATTGAACGAAACATGGCATTGGATTCGTTCTCGCCGTCGGTATAAGGCGGTTGTCTGAGCGTCGCGTATTCGGTTTTGGAGAAGACATAGCCGCGTAAGAACGCATCACTGAAACCGGTGCTGATCGGCACGAGGTGGCCAGTCACGATGTAGTTTCGCGCAGTCCACGGCGCGATCGTGAGTGACATCGTACCGACCATGAAAATCACCGGTAGGATTACGGCGCGCGTCGCGACCGCGGTCCGAGAGCGCTTTAGACTGATCCACCAAAAGACCACGAACAACGGCAGGAGCAGCACGGCGACGGCCTTGGTGAGCGCGGTCAGCGCACACAGCAGACCGAACGCGCTCGCGCGGCCAACGCTCGGCTTCTGATAGAAGCGCACACCGAGCAACACGCTCGCGGTGAGCAAAAAGGTGAACAGAGTTTCGAGGTGAAAGTCCGCCACGTAGCGCAGCAGCGCCGGGTGTACGGCGCACAGGACGCCAGCGATGAGACCGGTTCTGTCGTTGTACACTCGGCGGCCGATCGCGTAAGCGAGAACGCTCGTGCCGCCAAACAGCACGGCTTGCGCGATCTGAACCAAAAGTTCGTGTTCCCCGAACAGCCGATAAATGGCCGCGATCATCATGGGGTAGAGCGGCGCGCGTCGATGCAACAACGAGCCGTACGCGCTCAGCCCTTCGCCACGCGCGAGGCTCCGGCCCATGGCGGAAAACCAATAAGGGTCGGGACGATTGTCGACGAGAGCCTGCGCCTTGAAGCCGACCAGGATGACTGCCAGCGCAGTACTCAGCGCTAGCCCGAACAATAGCCACGGGATCCGTGCAGACCAGTTAGTTTTCACGAGACATCCTTCGCCGCTGGGAACCAGGGGAGAAAGTCCTAACATTGTTCAGTAACGGTTTGCAGCTGAACACTGGTTTACGCGAGCCTTTGCCAGCTTGCGGTAGCAGGCGACCTCACCGCGGGACGCTCTTGCTGCACGCTCCCTCGAGCAGCAGTCGATCCGCGTGGCGTGCTGATTGGGACGAGTAGGCGCTACTCGGCCTGAACCGGCCACTGCCCTGCCCCGCCCGTTTCAGAGGTCGCCGCTCTTCAGTTCTTCCGCGAGCCGGTCGCTTGCCCGAGCTGCCAGCGTCATCGAGGTGAGTACCGGATTCTTCTCCGGTCCGGTGGTGAACGCCGATGAATCGGCCACGACCACGTTGCGCACCTCGTGGATGCGACTCCACCGGTCGAGCATTCCGTACTTTGGCAGAGCGTGCATGCGACACGTACCACCCAGATGGTTGGAGTTGCCTGGCGCTTCCACTTTCCAGACCTGCACTTTGGGGGCGAAACCGGCACGAGATAGCAGGGACACAATCTGCTCCTTGGTCTGGTTCAAGACGTCCAACTCTGCCGGCGTATGCCGAATGTGAAATTCAATCCCCGGTGTGCCGTCCGCACTCCGCTGTTCGGGGTCGAGAGCGATCCAATTGTCGGTGGTAGGCACCGTGGTTCCGAAGACGCTGAAGCCAGTGCGCTGTGAGCGGCCGGGATGCAAGCTCAAGGCGGAGCGACCCACGATCGCAGCGCCGCTCCATTGCATGCCCGCAGCAGCATAGAGGGGCCTCGACTGGTCCATGGCGAGACGTGTGATGTACATCGCCGGATGCACGGAGATCGCGGTGCCCAGATCGAGCACGAGCTTGCCCAGCGGGTGATCGTGGAGATAGCGACCGAGAACCCCGTGGCTGTTACCCAAGCCGTGCGGGAAGTCCGAGCTCTTCGACTGCAGCAGAATTTGAGGTGTATTTACTGCGCCGCCAGCAACGACCACCGCACGACATTCCACTCGTTCTTCGCTGCCGGAGCGTGCGTCCCGAAACACGACTGCCGAAACCCGCTTGGCCCGGCTGTCCCATTCGAGGCGAAGCACGCGCGCACCGTAGCGGACACTCAGACCTGGATCGTTCAACGCGGGTTTGATTAGACGCGTGTAGGAATTGAATGCGGTACCGCTCCACGTCAGCGAAGTATCGGCGCCATACGCGTAGGGCATTGGAACCACCGCTCGACCGCTGCGTTCCGCATCAGGAACGATGCTGCTCCAATCGTCCGGTAACTGCGAGAGATGTCGTACATTGCCGCTCGGCAGATGCTGACTTTCCAACTTGGAGCCGGCAATGTGCAGAAATGGTTCCACGCGCTCGTACCAGGGAGCCAGATCTTCGTAGCCGAGTGGCCAGGCGAACTGCTCGCCCGCTCGCTCGGCATCGTCGAAGTCTTCTTGCGAAAAACGCGGGACCGCACAACTCCAGTGGTTCGTCAGCCCGCCAGGCGCGAGCTGTTCGTACAACTCCGCGTTCGGGTCACCGGTCTTGGCAACACCCGTGCGTTGGTTCAGCTTTCCCCGGTATTTAGCGACGGTGAGACCGCGGACGCGCAGAGTCACACCAGCGGCTGCTCGCTCGTGACCGGCTTCGAGAAGCAGCACCTCGCTGCCCGCTCGACGAAGGAACAAGCTTGCGATCGCGCCAGGAGGACCACTACCGATGACGACGACTCGGTCTTGCTGTCTCACGCCGCGAGCCTATACCACGGCAGCGCGCGGAAACGGAGCATGGAGCTGTAGGCGTCCGATCTTGGGTTCCACCTCGCCCCGCGACGCGGCATACTGCAAAGATGCGGCTTCGTGCCTTCGGAAACACGGATCTCCAGGTGAGCGAGCTGGGCTTGGGTTGCGCACGGATCGGCGGCATCTTCCAAGGCGACACATCGAGCTTCGTTCGACTAATCGCCGTCGCACGTGACGCGGGCATCAACTTCTTCGACACGGCGGACATGTACAGCCAGGGAGAAAGCGAATCGCTCCTTGGGCGCGCATTCGGTACGGAACGCAGCCGGGTCGTGATTGCAACCAAAGCCGGGTACGCTTTGCCTCAGCGCCGCCGCTTGGCCGCGGCGTTGAAACCGGTACTCAGGCCGGTCATCCGAGCATTTAAGCTCCGGCGTGACCGCTTACCCAGCTCGGCGCGAGGCAGCCTCGGGCAAGACTTCTCACCCGCGTACCTGGTGAAAGCTCTCGAAGGCAGTCTGCGCCGCCTGCGCACCGACTACGTCGATCTTTTTCAGCTGCATAGCCCACCACTCGAAGTAGTCGAGCGCGGCGAATGGGAGCCGACTCTCGAGGCATTGAAGCGCTCCGGAAAGGTCAGATACTACGGGATCGCCTGCGATACGTTGGCGACGGGCTTGGCAGCCATGCGTTACCCGGGGGTTTCCTCGCTCCAGTTCACATTCAGTTTGCTGGAGCAGAAAGCGTTGGAGGCATTGCTTCCGCAAGCTCGAAGCCGTGGAGTCGGCAGCATCGCGCGCGAGACACTCGGCAATGGTCTGCTGGTAAAGGACTCGGCCGAGATCGACTTTGCCAAGTACTGTAGCTCCGCTGAAGAAATGGAACAGCGTCCAGTACAGCTGGCCGAACTACGAAGTCTGGCTGCGCAAAGGGGCGTCTCGTTGCCTCGACTCGCGCTCGACTTCGCGAGCCATAGCGAAGGCGTTTCAGTCGCGCTCGTCGGTGCTCGGACTCCGGCCCAGCTGCGAGAACTGCTGGACCATTTTCCGAGCTAGCCGAGCCCTGCGGAAAGTCGAGCTAGCCGGCGAGCGCTGATTTGCGGGAGCGTTCGCCGCCCGCGCTGGGGTGGGCAACCCCCTTCCAACCTGATCAAATACCTAGTACACGCACAGATGGAAGATTCGGAGCCAATGCGAGCAGCAGCTGAAGTGAACCAGGCCTGCAGCGTTTCGCCGGCCGCCTCGACCCGGGGCGGGCTAACTCTGCCAGCATCCGCTGCGCTCGGTTTCCGTACGCTTTCGGTCCGGTTCGGTCGTGACGAGCTGACCCTCGCTCGGTGGCCGACTGCTCGCGGCTGGCAGGAGCACGCAACAGCAGTGCCCTGGCTTGCGAATACGCGTTCTCGTAAAGTGGGAGGGTGAAACCCGTGCCGCTCGCAGGTCCCTTGGTCGGATCGAAGCGCGTTCCACCGTTTTACAAGCGCCGACGCAAACGGAACAACGAAATCGGGCAGTTGCTGATTCGCAACGGGATCATCACGCCGGAGCAGCTTCGCCAAGCGCTGAGGATCCAATCCGATAGTGGCGGCCACGTGGGGGCGATCTTACGCCGCATGGGCGCGTGCGACTCGCGCGCGATCGCGGACGCTTTGATCGAACAAGTCCGAGTCGCCCGTCACGGCGCCGGGCTGGCCCACCGCGCGCGGCAAAACCCTTCGATCGTCGGCCTCAACGTGGCGTGCCGACCTGGGCTCACGCGCTCGTTGTTGATTTTTACGGATTTGCTGACGTTGGGTTTGGCGGCAGGGCTGGTCGGCGCGATCGTAGCGAGCGATACGCTGACGCGTGCCCAGCGCTTCAGCGTGATTGCGCTCGTTCCGATGTGCATGGCTGCGCTGACCGCCGTACAAATGTACGGCCTCACCCCGCCGAGTCCGCCCGAAGAAATCCGGCGCTGCACGCTCACGATCTCGCTCGTCTATGCGGGTTCGTGGACGATCGCAGTCGCGCGCAGCGGCGCGTTCCACACCATTCCACACGTAGCCTGGCTGCTCGGGTGGCTGACGTCGGTCCTGCTTTTGCCGATCGGACGCGGCTTGCTGCGAACGGAGCTGGCGAAGCGCCCCTGGTGGGGTCAGCCCGTCGTGGTCTTTGGCGCCGGTCGTGTCGGCAGAGCCGTGGTCAGCACG
>Ga0164306_10001062_pt1 | contig 12000 bp, 8 predicted proteins | sample Whisoiple_242_MG_FD_110213 | JGI IMG/M metagenome (GOLD analysis project Ga0164306, IMG submission 110213) | Soil microbial communities amended with fresh organic matter from upstate New York, USA - Whitman soil sample_242_MG | ecosystem: Environmental > Terrestrial > Soil > Unclassified >... | reverse complement strand
TGCGCCGGAAGGATAGAGCGGCAACGAGCGCTGCGTGAGCGGATGCACCGGCTGCAGGCGGAACGTGCCGCCGTGGAAGGTGACCGGGAACTGATCGCCCGGCATGGGCATACCGCGGCGGTGATGTCGGCGATGTCGCAGCACGACGCCGCTCGACAGGTGTCGGTCGATGCCGGGCGTCGGCGGAGGGCGGCAGACCGGGCGCTGGGCCGTGCGACCCCACCCGCCGGCAGCACCGATCAGCTCGAACTGGGCATGCTGGCGGACGACGTGGTTGCCGTGCGCGCGGCCGCGAAGGCCGACCGCGACATGGCCGAGGAGTTGACACACGCCGTCGCCGAGGCCGCGGATCAGGAACGCGACCTGGTCGAACTCGACCGTGCCAAACAACGGCACCACCGCGACGAGGTCGCAGCGGTGGACGTGGAGCAACGGCTTGCCGGGCTCCCTGCCCGGATCACCGAGCTCGAGGCGCGCGTCGAGGGTGCACGGGCTGCCCGTGACCAGCTGCCTGCGGCTCGGGACAGGCTCACCGCGGCCGAGGCGGTGCTGCAGGCGGCCGCGGCGGCAGCAGACCTGAAGGCGCAGGTGGAAGCGGCGACGGCCGCAGCGGTGAGCGCAACCGATCGTCATCAGGCGGCGGTCGACCGGCGGCAGACGCTGGTCGACGCACGGATCGCCGGCATGGCCGCCGAACTGGCCGCGGAACTCGTCGACGAGCAGAGTTGCCCGGTCTGCGGCGCCACAGAGCATCCGCGACCGGCTGCTCCGACGTCGACCACCTCGACGGCCGCCGCGATCAAGTCGGCCCAAGCCGATGAACGGGCCGCCGCCACCGAGCGGGATCGCGCCATCCAGCGCCGCTGGGAGCTGGATCAGTCGATGGCCAACAACCTGGAGTCGGCCGGTGGTCGATCCGTCGCGGTGGCCACAGCTGAGCTGACGGAGTCCTCGGAGCGGCACCACCGACTGGCCGCAGTGGCCCGCAACGTCGACGCGTTGCTGGGCCTGCGGGAAGCGGCCGGAAAGGCGTTGTTCGAGCAGGGGCTTCGTCGCGAGGATCTGGCCACCTCCCTCGCGACCGGCACCCGACAGATCTCCGAACTCACCCAACGGACCGACAAGCGGGCCGTGCGGCTTTCCAGGGCGCGGGCCGGTCACCCGTCGGTACCGGCTCGCCGCAGCTTTCTGCTCGAACGCGCCACAGCGCTCGATGCGATCGCCGACTGCGCCGGGGCCCTCGCCCTGGCCGGCGAGCAGGCCGACCGGGCAGCGCGGGCGGTCGCGGCGGCGGTCACCGATGCCGGCTTCCAGCAGCTCGACGAGGCGATTGCCGTTGCCGCCCTTGATGTCGAAGCGCTGATCAAGCGGGTGCGGTCGGCCGACGACGAGTTTGCGGCGGTCGACGCGCAACTGCGGGACCCGCAGTTCGAGGGGTTGGCCGAGGACGAGACGGTGGATCTGACCTCGATCCGGGCTGCGGCGTCCGATGCCGCGGCCGCCGCAGAGCAGGCGATCACCGCGGCTCATGGAGCTGCCGAACGCTGCAGGCAGGTGGCGGTGGCTGCCCGCCGCCTGCGGGTTGCTTGGCGAACCCGGGAACCGATCAGCGCCAGGGAATCCGAGATCGCGGCCCTGGCCGACGTTCTCCAGGGTCGCGGGCAGAACTCGTTGGGAATCTCGTTGCGCACCTATGTGTTGGCCGCCCGGCTGAAGGAAGTCGCGACGGCGGCCGGCCAGCGCCTGGACCGGATGTCGGCCGGTCGGTACACGTTCGTCCACTCCACCGACCGGGAGGCCAGAGGAAAGGCGGGAGGCCTCGGGCTGGACATCCTGGACGGCTGGTCGGGGCTGGTCAGGCCGGCCAAGACGCTGTCCGGTGGTGAGTCGTTCCTGGCCTCGCTGGCGCTCGCACTGGGTCTGGCCGACGTGGTGGCTGCGGAAGCGGGCGGTCGGGTGCTCGACACTCTCTTCGTGGACGAAGGGTTCGGCAGTCTCGATCCCGACACCCTCGATCTGGTGATGGGCACCCTGGACGAACTGCGCGCGGGTGGTCGGGTGGTGGGGGTGGTGTCGCATGTCGACGAGCTGCGTCAGCGGATTCCCAGCCAGGTGCGGGTCTCCCGGCACCAGCAGGGGTCCACGCTGGCCGTCACCACCGGATGACCGATGTCCACCGGCCGGTACGGATCCGTGCCGACCGTGATCACCTGATGCGTGAGCTCCGGATGATGGGTGCTCACCGGCACCACTGGAGGCGGCTGTGTTCCTGTTGATCGCCCACTTCGACGTCGACCCGGCCGACTCCGCCGACCAGGCACTGGCCGACGCGGTCGAGCCGGTCAGGTTGCTGGCTGCCCAGCCCGACACCCGGCACCTCCGCTGGGGCCGGTCCACCGACGACGCCAACCGATTGCTGCTGGTCGCCGAGTTCGACACCGCCGCCGCGTATCGCCGAGCGCAATCGCCGTTCGAGGTGCGCAAGGTGTTGATCCCGTGGCTGTCGCGGGCAGAGGTCCGTACCTCCGGGGCCTTCGAGGTGTTGGCGGCGGCCGATGGCGACCAGTTCTGGGAGCCGGAGATCACCGTGCCCGACCCCGGGCGGTGAGCTGTCCGGCGAAGGTTCGAGGAGGCGGGGTCCCGGCGGTGGTCATCGGCACCGTGCGGAGTCATTAGGCTCGACGGTCGTTGACCGACCCCGCGGAATCCACCGTCGGGGACATCGCCCGGATGCCGAACCGTCCGTCCGGGCCCGCAGCACAGGAGTTCTCGTGGCCGCCACCCGTCTCGACGCCGTCGTCTCACTCGCCAAGCGCCGGGGGTTCGTGTATCCCTGCGGCGAGATCTACGGCGGGACCAAGTCCGCTTGGGATTACGGCCCCCTCGGTGTCGAGCTCAAGGACAACATCAAGCGGCAGTGGTGGAACGCCATGGTGCGTTCCCGAGAGGACATCGTCGGTCTCGACTCCTCGGTCATCCTGCCGCGCCAGGTCTGGGTGGCCTCGGGTCACGTCGCCGCCTTCGTCGACCCGCTCGTCGAATGCACCTCCTGCCACAAGCGTTACCGGGCAGACCATCTCGAAGAGGAGTACGCGGAGAAGAAGGGACGGCAGCCGGAGAACGGCCTCGCCGACATCCCGTGTCCGAACTGCGGCACCAGGGGCGCCTGGACCGAGCCCAAGGAGTTCAACGGCCTGCTGAAGACGTTCCTCGGCCCGGTGGAGGACGAGTCCGGCCTGCACTACCTGCGACCGGAAACAGCGCAGGGCATCTTCATCAACTACAACAACGTGGCCTCCTCGTCACGCAAAAAGCCGCCGTTCGGGATCGGTCAGATCGGCAAGTCGTTCCGCAACGAGATCACCCCCGGCAACTTCATCTTCCGCACCCGCGAGTTCGAGCAGATGGAGATGGAGTTCTTCGTCAAGCCCGGCAGCGACGAGGAATGGCACCAGTACTGGATCGACACCCGTACCGAGTGGTACGTCGACCTCGGCCTCTCCAGGGACAACCTGCGGCAGTACGAGCATCCGAAAGAGAAGCTCTCCCACTACTCGAAGCGCACCGTCGACATCGAGTACCGGTTCCACTTCGGCAACGAATGGGGCGAGCTCGAAGGGATCGCGAACCGCACCGATTTCGACTTGAAGACGCACTCCGAGCACTCCGGCGTCGACCTGTCCTACTTCGACCAGGAGACCGGCGAGCGCTGGACGCCGTACGTGGTCGAGCCGGCGGCCGGGGTGAACCGGGCGATGATCGCCTTCCTGCTGGAGGCCTACGCCGAGGACGAGGCGCCCAACACCAAGGGCGGCGTCGACAAGCGCACCGTGCTGCGGCTGGATCCGCGTCTGGCCCCGGTCAAGGCGGCGGTGCTGCCGCTCTCCCGGCACGCGGACCTGTCGCCGATCGCCCGCGACCTGGCGGCGGGTCTCCGCAAGTCGTGGAACGTCGAGTTCGACGATGCCGGCCAGATCGGTCGCCGGTACCGCCGGCAGGACGAGATCGGCACCCCGTTCTGTCTCACCGTCGACTTCGAGACCGCCGGTGACCAGGCCGTCACCATTCGCGACCGGGACTCGATGACCCAGGAGCGGGTCGCCCTCGACCAGGTGCAGGGTTACCTCGCCGGTCGGCTGATCGGCGCCTGACGCGGCCGGCCTCCCGAACGTCCCACGTTGGGGCGAAGGGCGGATGCCGCACAGTCACCGGTGTTGATCAACCGCGTTGGCACCCTTCGCGAGAACCCAAGGGTGCCAACGTGGTTGATCGACGCCGCTCACGGCACGCCGGCGATGGATCCTGCCGATCAGTTGCCCAGATTGCCGGGATAGCGGAACTGCTCGTCGGGAACGGTGGTGCCGCGGAACCAGGCATCCATGAACGGCGTGACATCCCGCCCGGCCAAGGTGTTCACGAACTGCTCGAGCTCGTCGAAGGAAGCGTTCTTTCCGCCGTAGGTCGCAGGCCACTCTTTCAGCAGCCGGAAGAAGGCGTCGTCGCCGATCTCGGCGCGCAGCGCGTGCAGGGCCAGCGGACCGCGGTCGTAGACCCGGGTGAACTCCTCGCCCGCCCCCATGTCGACCAGCGGCGAGCGCCAGAATCTCGGCTGGTTGACCAACGAGTTCATCTGCTGTTTCCACTGCGCGTCCAGGTCGGTCTTGTTCACCTGCGCGTCGTAGAGCCACGGAGCGTAGGACGCGAAGCACTCGTTGAGGCAGATGTCGGACCAGCGCTGCACGGTCACGTCATCGCCGTACCACTGGTGGGCGAGTTCGTGCACGACGGTCTCGAAGCTGGCGATCGGCCCGCCGCCGTAGACCGGCCGGGTCGCGGTCTCCAACGCGTAGCCGGTGTTCAGCCCGGTGAAGATCCCGCCGGCCGCCTCGAAGGGGTAGGGGCCGAAGTAGCCGGAGAGCACATCGAGGATCTGGCCGGTGCTGTCGGCCAGTTGTCGTGCGTCATCGTTGGCGTCCGGCGCGATCGCGGACACGATCGGCTTTCCGTCCGCGAGCTTGCCCTCGACCACGTCGAACTTGTCGATGTAAAGGGTTGTCAGGTAACTGGCCACCGGGTCGCTCAGGGCCCAGCGGAAAACGGCGTTGCCGGCACCCGGGTCGGGCAATCCGTCCGTCTGCCGAATCCCGTTCGAGATGACCTGCCACTCCTGGGGAACGGTGGCTGTCACGGCGAAGGTTGCGGTGTCGGCCGGATGTTCGTTGACCGGGTACCAGGACGACGCGCTGTACGGCTCGCCGATGACGATCGCGCCGCCGCTGTCAGTGCGATACCAACCACTGTCCGAGCCGAGGGTGCCGCCCTGGATCAGGTCCGGCTCGCCGGCGTAGGCCACCTCGACGACCAGCGCACCCTGTGCGGCGACCAGTTCGGCTGGGCTGATGACCAACTCGGCGTCCTGCTGCTCGAAGGTCGCCGGTGCGCCGTTCACGTCCACCCCGGTGACCGTCATGGTCGGTTGGAGGTCGAGGTTGAACTGGGTGAGGCCTTCGTCCGAGGTCACCGTGCCGGTCAGCTTCGCTGTCGAGGAGAGTGCATTGCTGTCCGGGTCGTACTTCAGATCGATGTCATAGGAGTCGATCTGGTAGCCGCCGTTGCCCGAGAGCGGATAGTAGGGATCGCCGATCCCCGCGTCGCCGATTGTTCCCTGCGCCCCGTCCGGTTCGCCCGATGCCGCGTTCGGCTGCGCCGCGGTGGATGGAACGGTGATGCCCGGAGCTGGTTCGGCGGTGGTGGTGGACGTCGCGCTGGACGAGGGCTTCGCGCCGGCGGATGTGTGCATCGTCGTGCCGGGAGTCGCGGTGCCCGCCGTCATCGACGAGCAGGCGCTGGTGACCGTCGCCGCGAGCAGCACCACTGCCAGCGCTCGGTGACGGGTCTGGCGTGACCTGGCGCGGCGGGCCGGGGGCGTTCGATGCATCTGGGCACCGTACAAGCCCGCCATGACAAGGCCCTGTCAGCTCTCGGGCAGCCGGCTGGGAACCGTTCGAGGTGGACCGTCCGACACCCGATGGCCTGGCATGATCGAATTTCGGCGCGACACAGCGTCGACGACGCTGCGCCGGTCGATCCCGACCGGGAGGCACACGATCGGGGGCGCGGGGGTGCGGACCATCGGGCGCTACGTCGGCGGTCTGCTCCTGGTTGCCGTGCTGATCGTCGGCGGCGTCGCGCTGCGGATCGTCCAGGTGGGGCAGACGGACGAGCGGGCCAGCGCGGATGCCATCGTGGTGCTCGGCGCTGCGCAGTACGACGGCGACCCCTCGCCGGTGTTCCAGGCTCGACTCGACCATGCCGCCGGGCTGTACCGGGAAGGCACCGCACCACACATCCTGACCATCGGCGGCGGGCAGACCGGAGATCGCACCACGGAAGGTGCGGCGGGCGCGGCCTATTTGGCGGAGCTGGGTATCGACCCATCGGCGCTCACGGCCGTCGGCAGCGGCGACGACACGCTGGCGAGTCTGCGTGCCGCCGAGGTGTTGCTGGCCGAGAACGGTTGGCACAGTGTGGTCCTGGTGACCGATCCCTGGCACGCTGCCCGTTCCCGGATGATGGCGCAGGATCTGGGCATGAACGTGCGGGTATCGCCGGTGCAGGAAGGGCCGTCGGTGCGCGCCGGCACCGCGCCGCGGTATGTCCTGCGCGAAACGCTCGGAGTGCTGTACTACCGGCTGACCGGTGGGTCATCCGGAGTCGGAACGGCCGTGATGTGAGGGTGCCGCCGGCCGCGGTAGCGCTGGGCTACACGGAGCAGGACGTCGAACGGCTGGTCGTCGAACCGGCCAAGACCGCTGGGCTGCCGGAGTCGGCGGGGGCCGGCGGTCGAAGCCCGTTCGCCCGCGACCGGGCCAGGGTGCTGCATTCGGGGTCGTTCCGTCGGCTGGCCGGCAAGACGCAGGTGGTCGCGCCCGACGAGGACGCCGTGCCACGGACCCGGTTGACCCACTCGCTGGAAGTCGCACAGATCGCCAGGGAGATCGGCGAACAGCTCGGCTGCGACGCCGACCTGGTCGATCTCGCCGGCCTGGCGCACGACATCGGTCACCCACCGTTCGGCCACAACGGTGAATCCGCCCTCGATCACATCGGGGTGGCCGCCGGCGGGTTCGAGGCCAACGCACAGAATTTGCGGCTGCTGAGCAGGCTGGAGCCCAAGATCCTCACCGGGGACGGCCGACCCGCCGGGTTGAACCTGACCAGGGCGTCGCTGGACGCGGTGATCAAGTACCCATGGCTGCGACCGAAAACCGGCGGCAAGTTCGGCGTCTATCCCGACGATGCGGCCGTCTTCGAGTGGATCAGACGACCGGCGGATGGTCAGCGGCTGACCAGCATCGAGGCTCAGGTGATGGACTGGGCCGACGATGTCGCCTACTCCGTGCATGACGTGGAAGACGGCATCAGCGCCGGCCGGGTCGACCTGGCGCGACTCGCCGACCCAGCCGAGCGTGAGACGATCGCCGTTGCCGCGCAGGCGTTCTCGGAGGAATCGGTGGCCGACCTCGGCACCGTGCTGGCGGATCTGCTGGCGGTGCCGGTGGTGGCAGCGGGGATCGGTCACCGGGCGGGACCGGTCGCGGATGCAGCCACGAAGAGACTGACGAGCGAGCTGACCGGGCGGTTGGCCACCGGCGCCATCGCCGCCACTCGTGCTGCCGGCGGGCCGGGTCCGCTGGTCCGGTACACCGCCGACCTCCAGGTGCCGCGAGTACTGCGGGCCGAGGTCGCGGTGCTCAAGGCCATCGCCCGGCACTACGTGATGGCTGATCCGCAGCGGATCGCGATCCAGCACGAGGAACAACTGCTGCTGATGGAATTGGTCCTGGCGATGGCCGACCGCGGGTCGGCTGTCCTCGACCCGATGTTCGCCGGCAGCTACGACGACGCCGGCGGGGACGCCGAACGGCTGCGGGTGGTGCTGGATCAGGTCTCCCTGCTGACTGACGCCCAGGCGATCGCCCGGCACCGCCGGCTCACCAGCTGACCGTCACGGGGATTGCGCGTGACCCGAACCCGGTCGAGAATCGGGGCCCGGGCGTAGGGAGTGATCGGTGGACAGCGACGGCGCGGCTTCGTTCCGCAAGGGCCCGAAGGCCTACGACCAGCTGGTCGGACGGTACAGCCCGGCACTCGGCCGCGAGCTGATCCACTTCGCCGGAGTCGAGGCGGGTCAGCGGGTGCTGGACGTCGGGTGCGGCACCGGCCTGCTGACGGCCGAACTCGCAACCGTCGTCGGCGACGGCAACGTGTGCGCCATCGACCCGTCCGAACCGTTCGTGCAGGCGACCCGCGCACGTGTGCCGGGCAGTGCGGTCGAAGTCGGCGGCGCCGAGGACATCCCTTTCTCCGATGGGGCTTTCGACGTCGCGTTGGCGCAGTTGGTGGTGAACTTCATGGCCGATGCCGGCGCCGGGGTGCGGGAGATGCGCCGGGTCGTCCGGCCGGGTGGCACGGTGGCGGCGTGCGTCTGGGACTACAGAGGAGAGATGACGCTGCTGCGCACGTTCTGGGATGCCGCCCGCGCCACCGACCGCGGCAGCGGTGCGCTCGATGAGGGTGTGCGCATGGGCTACAGCGATCCGGAGTCGCTCTCCGCGCTGTGGACCGACCAACATTTGCGGTCTGTCGTCACCACCGAGTTGCGTCCTTCCGTGCGGTACACCCACTTCGACGAACTGTGGAATCCCTTCCTGGCCGGCGTCGCGCCCACCGGTGTCTATGTTGCGACCCTGGACGACGCCGGACAGGACGCGTTGCGCGACGAGTTCTTCAGCCGGCTGGGCAGTCCGACCGGCTCGTTCGAACTCTCGGCCAGGGCCTGGGCAGTCGTCGGGACGCGATGACCGGCGCCGGCACGCGGAGGACGGCGACGCCACGTCATCGGGATGGATCGGAGTTGTCGTAGGCAGTCCTGGTGGACAACCGTCCAAGACGTCTGCTGGCCGGACATAGACTCGCCAGCGTGGCAGGGCGGATTTCAGAGGCGGACCGGGAACGGGTTCGCGACGCCAGTCGCATCGAGCAGGTCGTGGGGGAGTACGTCGCACTTCGCAACGCCGGCGGCGGCAATCTCAAGGGGCTGTGCCCGTTCCACGACGAGAAGACCCCGTCGTTCCAGGTCAGCCCGGCACGGGGCTACTACCACTGCTTCGGCTGCGGTCAGGGCGGCGACGTCTTCGCGTTCCTGCAGGAGATCGAGCACCTCACCTTCGTGGAGACGGTGCAACGGCTGGCCGAGCGGGCGAACATCACCCTGACGGTGATGGAGGGCGGCACGTCCACCCGGTCCGATCGAGGCACCCGGCCCCGCCTGCTCGCGGCCAACAAGGCGGCGGCCGAGTTCTATGCGGCGCAACTGACCACCGACCAGGCGGAGACGGCGCAGACCTTCCTCGCCGATCGCGGATTCGACCTCGCCGCCGCCGCGCATTTCGGTTGCGGCTACGCCCCCGACGGCTGGGACAAGTTGGTCAAGGCCCTGACGGCGCAGGGCTTCTCGCTCGACGAGCTGTACCGGGCCGGCCTCGCCAGACAGGGTCAGCGTGGGCCGATCGATCAGTTCCACCGCCGGTTGCTGTGGGCGATCCGGGACGCAGCGGGCGATGTGGTCGGCTTCGGCGCGCGCCGGCTGTTCGCCGACGACCGGCTGGAGGCGAAGTACGTCAACACGTCGGAGACGCCGCTGTACAAGAAGTCCCAGGTGTTGTTCGGGCTGGATCTGGCCAAGCGGGACATCTCCCGGCAGCGCCGTGCCGTGGTGGTCGAGGGCTACACCGACGTGATGGCGATGCACCTGGCCGGTGTCACGACGGCCGTCGCGTCATGCGGCACCGCCTTCGGCGACGAACACATCAGCGTGTTGCGCCGCTACCTGCTCGATTCCGAGGTGATCCGCGGCGAGGTCGTCTACACCTTCGACGGCGACAACGCGGGACAGAAGGCCGCGCTCAAGGCCTTCGACTCCGATCAGCGGTTCGCCGCCAACACCTACGTCGCTGTCGCGCCGGCCGGGATGGATCCGTGCGAGTTGCGGCAGGCCAAGGGTGACGAGGCGGTGAAGGCGTTGGTGGAGAACCGCAGTCCGCTCTTCGCGTTCGCCATCACCACCACGCTCAAGGAATACAACCTGGACACCGCCGAGGGCCGGGTGGCCGCCACCACCGCGGCAGTCCCGCTGGTGGCGCGGATCAAGGAGAGCACCCTGCGCGACGAGTACGTGCGGCAGCTCGCGGGCTGGCTGGGGTCGGAGTTGGCACCGATCCAGCAGCGGGTTCGGGACTTCACCGCCGCTGCCGCCCGGGAGGCCAAGCGGACCGCCGCTCGGGACGAGGCCAGGACGCGAGCCGCCGACTCGGCCCCCGGCACGCCGAACGGGGTTCGCCGGCCGGTCGGCCCGGACGGTCAGCAGCAGCCCGACCGACCGTCGGCCGAGCAACGGTCGTCCGACCGGCGGCCGGCTGACCGGCCATCACACCGTGACCAGGAACCGCCGCCGGAGCCTCCGGACCACGAGGACGAGCCACCGGACGAAGGCGCCCATCCGGTCCCGAACGGTGCGCTGAGCGTCCAAGCGGACATGCACCGACCCAACCCCACCGACAGCGCCACCTTCGTCGAGCGCGAAGCGTTGAAACTTGTTCTGCAGCAACCGGATCTGGTGGCCGGCGGCTATCAGCAGGTGCGGGTCGAGGCATTCACCAACCGGGCGTATGCCGCGGTGCACGGCGCCGTCGAGGCGGCCGGCGGTCCGCCGTCGGAGGGGTCGAAGGCGGCCTGGGTGGAAACCGTCGCCGACCATCTGCCCGCCGGGCCGTGGCGGTCACTGGTCACCGAACTGGCCGTCGAGCCGCCGCGCAACAAACTCGACGCGGTCAACGCCCAGTACGCCGGCGCCATTCTCGCCGGGATGGCGCTACGGGTGGCCGCGGCGGACGAACGCAACCTGAAGTCGGCGCTGCAGCGGGCCGAGGCCTCGGGGGACACCGAGGCGAGGTTGCGGCTGCAGGCCGACCTGGCGGCGGTGGCCAACTACCGGCGGGCGCTGGCGGACCGGGCACGGGGGGACGGGTGATGTCGCCGATCGGCTTCCGTCTGCCCTGGCGGCGACAGGCGCTCCCGCCGGCGCTGGCAGCGCAGCTGGATCCGGAGGAACACATCCAGGCCATGGCGCCCTGTGCGGGCGGGAAGCTGTTGGCGGCCAGCCGCTTCGGCCTGTGGGTGGTCGAGGACGGTCAGGCTGCCCGACTCGGGTGGGAGTCGATCGCCAAGGCTCGGCTGACCGCACAGGTGCTCTCGATCATCCCGACCGAGGTGGTCGGTGAGTTCGACGACGGGGTCCAGGTATTGCGCGACCAGCCGACCCGGGAGTTCGTCCTGACCGAGCGCAGCAATCTCACCGACGTGGTGCACACCAGGGTCCGCCGATCGGTCGCGGCCAGCCGTCATCTGACCTACCCCGCCAGTGGTGGCTGGGTCGTCCTGCGGCGGGTCCCTGGACGCAACGGCTTGCTCAGGCAGGTCCGGCTCGATCCGGGCACCGACCCTGGCGCGCCGGGCTTCGACCGGGCCGTCGCCGAGGTCGCCGACGATCTCGAGGCCGCTCCGCAGAGTTGACGGGCGTCACCGGGTTCTCGAAAGCATCTTCCTGAAGTGGTGTCGGCCGAGCGGATACGATGCGCAACGTGACGCAGGATCAGGAACCCGATTTCGATCCCGGGAAGTTGCGCGCCTCGAACGCCGATCGGGAGGCGGTCGCACAGAAGCTGCAGACTGCCATGTCCGAGGGCCGGCTGACTGTGAGCGAACTCCAGGAACGCCTGGACACCGTCTACGGCGCAAAGACCCTCAGCGAACTGGAGCCCGTGACATGGGACCTGCCGGGTCACACCGACCTGGTGCCGAAGACGCAGCCGGTGCCGCCATCGCTGAGCAAATCGCCGGCCGCCGGATTGCCGGCCCCGGTCCCGTCGGCCGGGATGG
>Ga0164306_10001059_pt1 | contig 12006 bp, 12 predicted proteins | sample Whisoiple_242_MG_FD_110213 | JGI IMG/M metagenome (GOLD analysis project Ga0164306, IMG submission 110213) | Soil microbial communities amended with fresh organic matter from upstate New York, USA - Whitman soil sample_242_MG | ecosystem: Environmental > Terrestrial > Soil > Unclassified >... | reverse complement strand
CTACCGGCCCCCTGCCGCCCTCGATGAGTTCGTCCGCACCCGCGACGGGACGTGCGTCGCACCCGGCTGCGTCCGCCCGGCCTGCGGCTGCGACCTCGACCACACCGAGGAGTTCCACCCCCAGCCCGGCGCCGACCCCGACGCTGCCCTGGGCCGCACCGACGCGGACAACCTCGGGCCGCTGTGCCACCGGCACCACCGCCTCAAGACCGACGGCGGCTTCCGGCTGCGGCAGATCGCACCCGGCCTGTTCGAGTGGATCACCCCCACCGGGCACCGGTACCTGACGCGGCCGGGCACCGGGCAGTCGCACGACGCCACCGCCGACCCCCACGACGAGCCGCCCCCGTTCTGAGGCACCCGCGCCCGGCGCCGGCTCGGGTCCTCCGTCCGACCGATGCCGCGAGCGCCGGGGTCCCCCTGCGGTCGCGGTCGTACCGCGGCGGCGGTAGCCGCGATCCCTCCCGGGGGATGACGACGCGGGGGACCCGACCGCGGGACGGTAGGTCCATGCCGCCGGACCCGCCGGCGTGCGAGCACGAGGAGGCACCGTGACCGGTTCCGACCCGGACCACCCGGGAGTCCGCGCGGACCGTGCGATCCGGCTCGCCGCGGCGCTGCACTCCGCGGGGGTGCGGGCGGGTCACCGGGTGTCCCTCGTGCTCGGACCCGGACCCGCCCGGTCGGCGACGGTCGCGGCCTGCCTGCGGCTCGGCGCCGTCGTGGTGGCCACCAGCCCCGACCTGCCCGACCCCGACGTGGCCGCCGCGCACGCCGCGGCCCGACCGGACGTGGTGGTCGGCGACCGCCGCGGGATGCGGCTGGTCCGGCGGCTGCGCGGGCCTGCCCTGTGGCTGGCGGCGGACCGGCCGCGGCTCGCGGACCGGTTCGTCGGCGGGGCGCTCCCGCTGGTGGACCTGGTGACCCGGCACCTGCTCGTCGCGCTCCCGCCGGTCCCGGACCCGGACGGCGACGCCGCCCTGCTGTTCGTCCCGTCGGACCTGCCCGGCGAGGGGCCGCTCGGCGTGCACTGGACGCGCGCGGACCTCGGCGCACTGGCGGGGACGCAGCCCGACGGGGCCCTGCCGTCCCGGGGAGCCCGCGCGGCGTCGGCACCGCTCGCGCGGGACCTGCTGGCGGCGGCGCCGACCGGCTGGCTGCGGTCGCACGAGCGCGGTGCGGCGTCGTCACCGATCCGCCGGCCGGCGTTGGTCTGAGCCGGGCGCCGCCGACCGGGTGGCACCGCGTCCCGGTCACCGCCACCCCCGCCCGTCGACCACCGCCGCCACGGCGGCCCCCACGGCCGACGCGTCCTGCGCGACGCCCGGATCGGCGCCGAGCACGACGGCCACCGCGCCGCGCGCCGCTGGGTACCACCGCACCTGGCACTGGAACCCGACGCCCCACCCCTGGGTCATCACGCACGGCCGGCCGGGGGCGCCGAACGGGCAGACGCCCAGGCCGACCCCGAGGCCGCCGGGGTCGCGGACCAGCGCGGCGCCCTGGTCGGCGTCGAGCAGCACCCCGCCCCGCCCGTCGAGCGCCCGGCCGACGTCCGCGAGCAGGACGGCGAGGTCCTCGGCGGACGCCCACAGGCCCGAGGCCGCGAGGCCGGCGTAGTGCGCCCGCCCGCCGGCCACCCGCCGCCCGTCGGAGCGGCGCCCGGCGGCGGCGGAGACGGCGAGGCGGGCGACGACGGCCGCCCGCGGGCCGCGGGCCTCGTCGGCGGGCTCGCCGGCCCAGAAGCCGGTCGACCGGAGGCCGAGCGGGGCGGCGACCTCCTGGTGCAGGACGTCGGCGAAGGGCGCGCCGGTCGCGACCTCGACGGCGCGCTCGACGACGCAGTAGCCGGCGTCGGAGTAGGCGAAGCACGACCCCGGCTCGGCGGCGACCCGGACCGGGCCGGGGTGCGCCGCGGTGGTGCCGGCGAGGACGTCTGCGGTGGCCGGGACGCGGCCGGCGCAGGGCTCGAACGCGCCGGGCGGGTCGACGACGCCGCCGCGGTGCCCGAGCAGCTGGCGCAGGGTCGTGCCGGCGCGCCCCGGCACGTCGAGCGGGACGAGCTCGCGCACGTCGGCGTCGAGGTCGAGCAGTCCGCGCGCGGCCAGCCGCAGAACACCGACCGCGGTGACGGCCTTGGCGGCCGAGCAGAGGTGGAACGGGGTCGCCGGGGTGGCGGGCACCCGGCCGGCGGGGTCGGCCCACCCGGCGACGTCGACGAGGGTCGGACGGCCGTCCTCCACGACGACGGTGACGAGGGCGGGCGGGGCGGCGGTGGTGGGTGCGTCGGTCCGTGCGGTGGTCAACGAGGGCTCCGGGAGGTCGGGTGCGACCCGCGGTCCTCGCCCTGGACGCGGCTTCGCCCCGGACGCTAGCGGGGGCCACCGACACGCCGCCGGCACGCCGCCGACCACCCCGACCGGACCAGTCCCGCGGCTCCGTCAGCCCGGCGCGGTGACGAACACGTCGAGCAGCTCGGGGTGGTGCGCGTGCACCAGGACGCCGAACACGACGAGGTCGAACAGCAGGTGCACGGCGACGACGTACGGCAGCGAGGTGCTGCGCGCGAAGATCCACCCCTGGACGAGCGCGAACGGCACGGTGAGCAGCGGTCCCCACTCCCGGTAGCCGAGCTCCCAGAGGAACGACACGAAGACGACCGACTGCAGCACGTTGGCGGTCCACAGGCCGAGGTGCCGGCGCAGCAGGGCGAAGACCGTGCAGATGAAGAACAGCTCGTCCCAGATGCCGACGGCGTTCACGCCCACGAACAGCCGCGCGATGTCCTGGCCGCCGTCCAGGTCCGGCCAGTTCCGGTACGCGCCGGACCCGATGAAGTAGAAGGGCAGGACGAGGTAGCCGATGACCACGACGGCGGCGAGGTAGACCCACTGCCACCGGGCCCAGCGGCGCCCGGTGGCGACCGGGAACCGGATGGTCCGCTGCCCGAAGAGGTACCGGGAGAGCGCCCACGGCACCAGGACGGCGAGCGACAGGGCCACGGTGAACCGCGCCATGCCCGCGTCGGACAGGTCGGCCTGCAGCGAGATGGCGGAGACGATCGCCATGCCGGTGCCGATGAGCGCCAGGTCCCGCCCGAGCGCGCGGTCGATGGCCAGGCCGAGCGCGACGCCCGCCACCAGCGGCACGTAGCCGAGCGGCCGGACGTGCACGGCGAAGATCAGGACCGCGGCGCCGCACACGAGGGCGGCGGCGAGCAGCCGGGCGGGGGAGCCGACGTCCCACGGTCCCCGGGGCTCGGCCGCGGCGGCGCCGCGCGCGGCGGCCGGCGGTGTCGCGGGCGTGGCCGCGGCGGGGGTGGTCACCTCGGCACAGTGCCACGGGCGGAGCGGCCCGGCCAGGCGAGCGGCCGCCGGCCGGCGCCGCGGCGGCTGAGGGACGGGGCCCGGTCAGGGCGCCAGGAACGGGAGCCCGGCGAAGAAGACCAGCAGCGCGCCGACCAACCCGCCGCTCATCCGCAGCAGGTCGCGCCGGCCCCGCGGGGAGCGGTCGTACCGCGTGCGTGTCCGCCACGCGAGCGCCGCCGCCAGCAGGAGGAGCGCGGCCGCGACGAGCGGGCGCCAGGACGCCGCGCGGAGGGCGACCACCACCTCGACGACCGCGAGCACCGCCGCGACCCAGGAGAACAGCTCCGCGCGCCACGAGAACCAGTCGGAGCTGTCGCCCGTGCGTCGGGCGCGGCCGTGCGGGTCGGCGGGGTCGACGTGCGCCTCGCCCGGCGCGAGCGGCTCGCGGTGCTCGACGAGGCCGGGGATCGACGACGGCTGGCGGCGGGGCACGCGGCGACGGTACCGGCCGGGCCGTGGTGGCGGGTCGAACGGCGGCCGAACTCCTCACACGTCCCCTGGTGGCGGCCGATCGTACGATCTGGGTGGCATGCGCTTCCCCGCGCCGTGCCGCCCGCCGACCCGCCCGCACGACCCCGCCCCCGGAAGGACCCCCTGTGCTGCGACCGACCCGGATCCTGCTGCGCGACGGCGCGACCCGCGCCCTGCTGCGCGCGGTCGACCTGCGCGGCCACACGGTCCGCATCGAGGGCACCGGGGGGAGCCTGCGCGTCGAGGACGCGACGACGGAGACGCTGCTGGTCGACGCGCCCATGGCCCGGCTGGAGCTGATCGACGGCGAGTCGATCCACTACGAGGGCGCCGGCCGGGTGCTCGACCAGCGCGAGCTGCGGCACCTGCGGATCACCCTGGAGTTCGCGGAGCCGGCGACGCGGTCGCTGCCGCGCGCGCCGCGCTGACCCGCGCGCGGTCCGGTCGCGCGGGCCGGGACGCCCGCCGCGGCGGGGGATGATCTCCGGGTGATGCGTCTCGGGGTCGTCGGTGCGGGTGCCATGGTGGCGGAGTTCCTGGAGCGCGCGGCGCCGCGCGTCCCGGGCCTGGAGGTCGCCGGGCTGCTCGCGCGTCCGCGGTCGCTGGACCGGGCGCGGGAGCTCGCCGCGCGCACCGGCGTGCCGCTCGTGACGGACGACCTGGACGCGCTGTGCGCCGCGGGGATCGACACGCTGTACGTCGCGGTGCCGAACGCGGCGCACGTCGCCTACGCCCGCGAGGGTCTGGAGCGCGGGCTGCACGTCGTGGTCGAGAAGCCGATGACGAGCACCGTCGACGAGGCGCTGGACCTGCGCCGGCTCGCCGGGGAGCGCGGCCGGTTCCTGTTCGAGGCGATCACGACGATCCACCTGGCCGCGTTCGCCCAGGTGCGCCGGTGGCTGCCGCGGGTCGGCGACGTGAAGCTGGTGCAGAGCCAGTACAGCCAGTACTCGCGGCGCTACGACGCGTTCCGGGCGGGGGAGGTGCCGCCGGCGTTCGACCCGGAGCAGTCGGGCGGCGCGCTGATGGACCTGGGGCTGTACAACCTGCACTTCGTGCTCGGCCTGTTCGGGGAGCCGGAGCGGGCGGACTACACCGCCAACGTCGAGCGGGGGATCGACACCAGCGGCGTGCTGGTGCTCCGCTACCCGGGGTTCGTCGCGACCTGCACCCAGGCGAAGGACTCCGCCGGGCCGCAGGGCGGCCTGATCCAGGGCACCGCGGGCCGCATCACGACGTCGGCGTCGCCGAACCTGGTCGGGGCGGTGACGCTGGAGCTGGCCGACGGGACGGTGGAGACGGTCGACGACGGGCTGGCGGGGGACCGGCTCGCGACCGAGTTCCGGGCGTTCGTCCGGGCCGTCGAGACCGGCGACCGGGCCGCCGCGGCGGCGTGGCTGGACCGCAGCGTGGCGGTCAGCCGGGTGCAGACGGCGGCGCGCCTCGCCGCGGGGATCCGGTTCCCGGCGGACGGCTGACGCGGCCGCCCGGGCCGCCCGGTGCGGGGCCGCCCGGCCCGGGGACGACGGAGGCCCGGTCCCTGACGGGGCCGGGCCTGCGTGCTGGTGCCCTCGATAGGATTCGAACCTACGACCTTCTGCTCCGGAGGCAGACGCTCTATCCACTGAGCTACGAGGGCGGGGTACCGCCGCACGCCGACCGGCGAACCAGCGGCGCGGTGCACGAGACTACCAGGCTCTCAGTCCTCCCCGAGCAGCCCGGACAGGTAGACGCTGGTCTCGTCGACGGCGCGCACGTCGTCGCCCGCCGCGATGGCCTCGACCAGCCCGTCGTGGTTGTCGCCGTCCTGCAGGATCTGCGCGAAGTTGAACCGGATGTTGTCGGTGATCGCGTCGATGAGGTTCTCGTACAGCGACAGCAGCACCGGGTTGCGCGCGGCGCGGGCGATCGCGCGGTGCAGCGCGAGGTCGGCGGCGACCATCCGGTCGAGGGCGCCGGAGCGGTACGCCTCGGCGCGCTGGTCGCGCAGGCCGGTGATGGTCGCGACGTCGGCGGTGGTGCGGCGGCGCGCGGCGAGCCGGGCGGCCTCCACCTCCAGGCTGCGCCGGACCTCGATGACGTCCCGCTGCCGGGCGTCGGCGATCTGGCGGCCCATGCTGACGGCGAGCTCGGAGACGGACAGCACGTAGGTGCCCGAGCCCTGCCGCCGCTCGAGGAGGCCGGCGTGCACCAGCGACTGGACCGCCTCGCGGACCGTGTTGCGGCCGACGCCGAGCAGCTCGACCAGGGCGGGCTCCGGCGGGATGCGGGTGCCGACCGGCCAGTCGCCCGAGGTGATGCGCGCTCGGAGCTGCGCCACCGTCGCGTCGATGAGTCCGGTGCGTCGCGTCATGCGGAGTAGTCTCCCTGGTCAGTTGTGCCGCGATTCAACACGACCGGGGCACCCGTCCGCCAGCGCCCGCCGACGCGCGCAGTCTCCCGTGCAGAACCGAGGCCGCATGTCGTCCACCACCCCGCCCGCCGGCCCCGTCGCGCCCTGGCGCGGTCGCCGCGTCGTCCTGCTCGGGGTCGTGCTGGTCGCGCTGAACCTGCGCATCGCCGTGGCGTCGGTGTCGCCGATCCTCGACCTGGTGCGCGCGGACGTGGCGCTGTCGCCCACCGAGGCGGGCCTGCTCGGCACGATCCCCGTGGCGTCGTTCGCGGCGTTCGGCTCGCTCACCCCGGTGCTCGCGCGCCGGGTCGGGCTGGAGCCGCTGCTGGTCGCGGCGATGCTGCTGTCGGTGACGGGCGAGGTCGTCCGGTCCACGTCGACGTCCGCCGCGGGGTTCCTCGGCTGGTCGGTGATCGCGCTCGCCGGCATGGGCATGGGCAACGTGCTGCTGCCGCCGGTGGTGAAGCGGTACTTCCCGGACCGGATCGGCGTGGTGACGTCGATCTACTCGGTGACGATGTCGTTCAGCACGGCGCTGCCCGCGCTGCTGGCGCTCCCGGTCGCCGAGCGGCTGGGCTGGCGGACCGCGCTGTCGGCGTGGGCCGTCGTCGGGGTGCTGGCGGCGGTGCCGTGGGTGGTGGTGGTCGTCCGGTCGGCCGCGGCGCGCACCCACCTGTCCGGCCTGCTGCGCCGGGCCCCCGCGACCACGCCGGCGCTGACCTCCCGGCACCGGTCGGGCGGCCGGGTGTGGCGCAGCCCCCTGGCGTGGGGCATGGCGATCACGTTCGCGATGAACTCGCTCGACTCCTACGTGATGTTCGCCTGGCTGCCGCAGATCCTGGTCGACGGCGGCACGTCGGCGCACGCCGCCGGGGTGTGGTTGTCGGTGTTCGCGATCCTCGGCCTGCCGGCGGCGCTGGTCGCGCCGATCGCCGCCTCCCGGATGCGGAACCCGATCGGGCTGGTCGTGGTGTTCGTGGCCTGCTGGGCGGTGTCGTACGTCGGCCTCCTGGTCGCCCCGGGCGGGCCGGTCTGGCTGTGGGTGCTGCTCGGCGGCATCGGGCCGGGCGCGTTCCCGGTGCTGCTGGCGCTGATCAACCTGCGCACCCGGACGTCGGCGGGCGCGGCCTCGCTGTCCGGGTTCACGCAGGGCGTCGGGTACGCGATCGCGGGGACCGGGCCGCTGCTGGTCGGCGCGCTGTACGACGCGACCGGGACGTGGACGGCGGCGCTGCTGTTCCTGCTCGGGACGCTGGTGGTGCTGCTGGGCGCGGCGACCGTCGCCTGCCGGCCGGTGATGCTGGAGGACACCTGGGGCCCGCGGCGGCCGCCGGGGGGCGCGGCCGACCCCGCCGCACCGCCCGCCTGACGGGTCCGGGCAGCCCCGCCGCGTCGCTACGCTTGTCCGGTGACCCCCGCTGAGCTCTCCGAGTCCCTGCGCGCCGCCCTCGCGGGCGCCGTCGCCGACGGGACCTTCGCCCTGGACGCCGCCGACCTGCCCGCCACCGTGCACGTGGAGCGACCCCGCCAGCGCGAGCACGGCGACTGGGCGACCAACGTCGCGCTGCAGCTGGCGAAGAAGGCCGGGACCAACCCCCGCGCCTTCGCCGAGGAGCTCGCGCGCCGGCTGGCGGACGCCCCGGGCGTCGCGAAGGTCGACGTGGCCGGGCCCGGCTTCCTCAACATCACGCTCGACGCCGCGGCGGCGGGCGAGCTGGCGCGCGCGGTCGTCGAGGCCGCCGGCGGGTACGGCCGCAACGAGACGCTGGCCGGCGAGAAGATCAACCTGGAGTTCGTCTCCGCCAACCCGACCGGCCCGATCCACATCGGCGGCGTCCGGTGGGCCGCGGTCGGCGACAGCCTGGCCCGGGTGCTCGAGGCGTCCGGCGCGGCCGTGACCCGCGAGTACTACTTCAACGACCACGGCGCGCAGATCGACCGGTTCGCCCGCTCGCTGCTGGCCCGCGCCAAGGGCGAGGACGCGCCGGAGGACGGCTACGGCGGCCAGTACATCTCCGACATCGCCGAGACCGTGATCGCCCAGGCCGTGGCGGCCGGCGAGCCCGACCCGCGCACGCTGCCGGACGCCGAGGCGCAGGAGGCGTTCCGCGCCCGCGGCGTCGACCTCATGTTCGGCGAGATCAAGACCGCGCTGCACGACTTCGGCGTCGACTTCGACGTGTACTTCCACGAGGACTCGCTGCACGAGAACGGCGCCGTCGACCGGGCCGTCGCGCGGCTGCGGGAGCTCGGCCACGTCTTCGAGTCCGACGGCGCGACCTGGCTGCGCACCACCGAGTTCGGCGACGACAAGGACCGCGTCATCGTCAAGTCCGACGGCGAGGCCGCGTACATCGCGGGCGACCTGGCGTACTACCTCGACAAGCGCGAGCGCGGCTTCGACCGGGCGATCATGATGCTCGGCGCCGACCACCACGGCTACGTCGGCCGGATGATGGCGGCGTGCGCCGCGTTCGGCGACGTCCCGGGGGTCAACCTCGAGATCCTCATCGGCCAGATGGTCAACCTGGTCAAGGACGGCCAGCCGGTCCGGATGAGCAAGCGCGCCGGCACGGTCGTCACGCTCGAGGACCTGGTCGACGCCGTGGGCGTGGACGCCGCGCGGTACTCGCTGGCGCGGTCGTCGACCGACTCCTCGATCGACCTGGACCTCGACCTGCTCACCCGGGCGACCAACGAGAACCCCGTCTACTACGTGCAGTACGCGCACGCCCGCACCTGCTCGGTGGGCCGCAACGCCGCCGACGCCGGGGTGCGCCGCGCGGACGGCTTCGACGCGTCGCTGCTCGACCACGCGACGGAGTCGGTGCTGCTCGGCAAGATCGCCGAGCTGCCGCGGATCGTCGCCCAGGCCGCGGAGCTGCGCGAGCCGCACCGCGTCGCCCGGTACCTGGAGGAGCTCGCCGGGGCGTACCACAAGTGGTACGACCAGCGCCGCGTCCTGCCGTTCGGCGACGAGGAGGTGTCCGACGTGCACCGCACCCGGCTGTGGCTGAACGACGCGACCCGCCAGGTGCTCGCGAACGGCCTGGCGCTGCTCGGCGTGAGCGCGCCGGAGCGCATGTGACCGGCGGCCCGACCGCCGCGCCGGCCCCGCTCGGCCTGCCCTGGCCCGCCTCCGCCGGCCGCGGCGCCGACGGGGCCGTGCGCGTCGCGGGGGTGGACCTGCGCGACCTGGCGGCCGAGCAGGGCACGCCCGCGTACGTGCTCGACGAGGCCGACTTCCGCGCGCGCGCCCGCGCGCTGCGGACCGCCTTCGAGTCCGCGTTCGCCGAGGTCGGCGCCGGCGTGGACGTCTACTACGCGGGCAAGGCGTTCCTCTCGGTCGCCGTCGCGCGCTGGGCGCACGAGGAGGGCCTGCGGGTCGACACCTCGACCGGCGGCGAGCTCGCCGTCGCCCTGCGGGCCGGCGTGCCGGGCGCGGACCTGGGCCTGCACGGCAACAACAAGTCGGACGCGGAGATCGCCCGGGCGCTCGACGCCGGGGTGGGGCGGATCATCGTCGACTCCCTCGGCGAGGTCGAGCGCGTGGCCGCGGCGGTCCGCGCGCGCGGCGCCGGCGCCGAGCCCGCGCCGATCATGGTGCGGGTCACCACCGGCGTGCACGCGGGCGGGCACGAGTACATCTCGACCGCGCACGAGGACCAGAAGTTCGGCCTGTCCGTCGCGACGCCCGCCGACGGCGGCGACAGCCCCGCGCTCACGGCGCTGCAGCTCGTGCTCCGGCACCCGGAGCTGCGGCTGCTGGGCATCCACTCGCACATCGGCTCGCAGATCCTCGACCCCGCGGGGTTCGCGGTCGCGGCGCAGTCGGTGCTGGGGCTGCGGGCCGAGCTGGCGGGACGCACCGGGTACCTGGTGCCGGAGGTCGACCTCGGCGGCGGGTTCGGCATCGCCTACCTGCCCGGCGAGGTCCCGCTGGACGTCGACCGGATCGCCAAGGAGATCGCCGCCGCCGTCGACGCCACCTGCGCCGCGCTCGGCACGCCGCTGCCGCGGCTGTCGTTCGAGCCGGGCCGGGCGATCGTCGGCCCCACCACGCTGACGCTGTACACCGTCGGGACCGTGAAGCCGGTGTCGCTCGACGAGGGCCGGTCGCGCCTGTACGTCTCCGTGGACGGCGGGATGAGCGACAACATCCGGCCCGCGCTGTACGGCGCGCACTACCACGCGGCGGTCGTGTCCCGGGAGGGCGCCGCGGAGACGGTGCTCGCGCGGGTGGTCGGCAAGCACTGCGAGAGCGGCGACATCGTCGTGCACGAGGTGCAGCTGCCGGCGGACGTCGCGGCCGGCGACCTGCTCGCGGTCGCGGCCACCGGGGCCTACGGGCGGTCGATGGCGTCGAACTACAACCACGTGCCGCGGCCGCCGGTGGTCGCCGTGCGCGACGGGGCGACCCGGGTGCTGGTGCGGCGCGAGACCGAGGACGACCTGCTGGCGCTCGACCTGGGCTGAGCCCGCCGCGGGGCCGGCGGCTGCGTAGGTGGCTCGGCCCCGGTTGAGTGGGCGCCGCCGCCGATAGCTTCTGCTATCGGAGGTGGTGAGGATGGTCGACGGGGACCTGACCCAGGACCAGGACGGGACGGCGGCGGTCGAGGCGGCGTTCACCGCGTACCTCGGCGCGGCGGCGGCGCGGGCCGACCGGCTGCGGGCCGAGGCGGCGCGCGGGCTCGTGCTCGCGGCGCGGCAGGCCGCGGACCTCGGGTGGAGCCAGCGGCGGATCGCGGGCGCGCTCGGGCGGAGCCAGCCGGAGGTGGCGCGGCTGCTGCGCCGGGTGGACGCGGTGCCGCCGACGGTGGACCTCGTGCCGCCGACGGCCGAGGTGGTGGTCGGCGGGGTGCCGGGGGACGGGCACGGCGGGGCGCCGCCGGATGCCGCGGGCTCGGGTGCCGTGGCATCGGGTGGGACGCAGCCGGAGACGATGCTCAACCGCGTGCTCGGCCGGCAGCGGGACGCGATCGTCGCGGCGGCAGCCGAGCACGGCATGTCGAACGTCCGGGTGTTCGGGTCGGTCGCGCGCGGTGAGGACGGGCCGGAGTCGGACGTGGACCTGCTGGTCGACCTGGCGCCCGGCGTCAGCCTGTTCGACCTCGGTCGCGTGCAGGTCGAGCTGGAGCAGATCCTGGAGCGGCCGGTGGACGTGGTGCCGGCCCGCATGCTCAAGCCCCGGGTCGCCGCCACGGTCGAGGCCGTTGCGCTGTGAGGCGCACACCGGAGGACCTCGTCGTCGAGGCCGTCGAGCACGTGGACGCCGTGCGCGCGCACGTCGACCGTCTCGGTCTGGACGACCCCGCGGGCTTCGACGCCGCGTGCCTGCGCCTCGCGGCGGCGATCGACTGCCTCGCCGGCCTGCCGGTGGGGCTGCGCGACGAGATCTGCGGCGGCGACTGGGCGTCCGTCCGCTCCACCCGCAACCGGATCGTCCACGGGTACTTCGCCGTCGAGTCCGAGGTGGTCCGCGAGGCCGTCGTCCGCGACCTCGATCCGTTGCGCGCCCGGCTCGTGGCCGTGGTGGAGGTCGTCGAGGGGACCGCGTGACGCATCCGGACCGACCGCCGGCGGATCGCCTGACGCACCCGGCCGCAACCGCCGGCCGGACCGTCGCGCCCACGGTGTGGATACCCGGCCGCCCGCGGAGGGCGCGCCCCTATCCTGTGGTCCGGTCGGGCGCCGCTGCGCCGGACCCCACCCCAGCAGGCCCGGAGCAGACCGGGCGTGATCGGAAGGTGCACGCGGTGACCGCACGCGACGAGT
>Ga0164306_10001058_pt1 | contig 12008 bp, 11 predicted proteins | sample Whisoiple_242_MG_FD_110213 | JGI IMG/M metagenome (GOLD analysis project Ga0164306, IMG submission 110213) | Soil microbial communities amended with fresh organic matter from upstate New York, USA - Whitman soil sample_242_MG | ecosystem: Environmental > Terrestrial > Soil > Unclassified >... | reverse complement strand
GTAACCCCGGACACTGTTGTGGCTGGTGAGCCCGGCTGGCTGCCGCCGACCTACACCGACGCTGGCGGCTTTACGCCGGTGAATTTCAACTAACCCGCTCACAACGGCCCATCCTGGTTTAGGTGGTCGCCGACCAGGTGCGGGATCTGCATGCAAAAGAACGCAGTTTTACGCCAGCCGCGGGAACGCGCAAAGGAGCGCTTTACCTGCGAGCAGAAATCCGCCGCCTGGGCATGCTCACAGATGCCGCTTTGGTGAACACAATTGTTGACGTGGCGACAACCGTCGAAGGAGATCTCGGCGGCCACTTCCGATAGTGGAACTCGCCGACCTCGACAAAGAACTACCCGCAAGCGCGTGGGGTACCGGCGGCCGAACGCGCATCACGACTCGCCAGCCGAAGCGCAACTGTGCGCGCCATGTCAATCGAGCAGTGCTGGCAGTGGGACGTGCATCAAACCGCAAGCGGCGCGCAGCATTTCGGCCTCCGCCGCTGTGACAGTGCCGTCGTGAACCACCGACTCCACCATCGCCTCGACGAGCTCCTGCTTGGCCTTGGGCTCCAGCGCGTCCAGCGCGGCCCAGCCGCTGTCGAGTGTCTGCTGCCAGCTGAGGCGGCGCGGGCTGTCCGGCGTGGCCGCATCTCCGTAGAGGCGTCGCAGCGCGCCGTGGAACGCCCGCGCTGAGGTGTCGGGGTCGCTTCCGCTCGCGACAGCGAGCGTGGCGAGGAGCGTCGTCACCACCGGTCGCACGTTGTGCAGCGAGCCGTTGCCCACCCTGCTGCGACGGGACGGGTCGGCAACGTCGAGTAGATAGTTCCAGACCAGGCGGGTCAGGCAGTACTCGAACATCGTCACCGTCCCGTCGGCAACGGCGAGATCGTTGAGCGCTGCCACCAGCGCGTCCTGGTCCCGACGGGAATGCGCCGCCAACTGCGGAAGAGCAAGCCCGACGAACGGCATGCGCAGCTCTTGGGGCAACGTCGCCATCTGCGCCGCAAGAGCCGCCACGTCTCGCGCCTGCGCCGGCCCCATCCGCGCAACCACCGAGGCGAGTTGGCGGGCTTGTAGCGCCTCGCCGGGCGGCGCCAAAAGCAAGGCGATCACCGCCGCAGGCGCCGTCGTCGGCTGGGTGGCCAGCTGTCGGATGTCGTCGGGCAGCCGCGCGTGCAGGGCGGCACCGTATCTAAGGTCGGCCGGGCTGAAGGTGCCTGCGCGGGCGACGACCCGCTCTGCGGTAATCGCATGTCGATCAGTCGCTGATACCGGCTCCGCCGCCGCGGGGGCTGGGCCGCCCAATGCTGTTCCGGCGGGCGCGAATCCGGCGACGATGTCTTCTGCCAATCCATCGGGCGGCTGCTGAGCGAAACGCTGCTGCAGTTCGGCGATCTCGGCCGGGTCGAAGTTCGGGTTGAGCGCCTTGATCCGATCGGTCAGCTGCGGGTGCGTCGCGAACAGCGAGGCTAACGACCGTCGGGTGCCCTCCCCGAACAGCATGTGGCTGACCTCGGCGGCATTTCGCGCGTTGCGCAGCTCCGAGCCGGTCGGTATGCCGCCGATCTTCTTCAGTGCGCCCTCGAGACCGTCGGTCTGCCGGGTGAATTGAACCGCGGAGGCGTCCGCCAGCCACTCTCGCTGCCGTGACACCGCCGCCTTGATCAGGTTCGCGAAGAACACCCCGACGAATCCGAGCACCATCAACGCGAAGGCGAACGCCACGAGCGGCAGCGCGCCCTTGCTATCGCTGCCGCGGCCGCCGAACTGCAAGGTGCGCAGCCCGATCATGCCGATCAACAGGATGCCGGCGAGCAGACCGATGAGCCGAATGTTCAGTCGCATATCGCCATTGAGGATGTGACTGAATTCATGCCCGATCACACCTTGCAGCTCGTCGCGGTTCAGTTGGGCCAGCGCTCCTCCGGTGACCGCGACGGCTGCATCGGCCGGCGAGAACCCGGCCGCGAATGCGTTGATGCCGGGCTCACGCGGCATCACAAACAGTCTCGGCGCCGGGACGCCGGAGGCCAGCGCCATCTCCTCGACGATGTTGACGAATCTGCGTAGCTGCGGATCGGTCGTCGTCGGGTCGACGGGCACCGCACCGACCGCTGCGGCAATCGCCGCCCCGCCCTGCCGGAGCGAAAGCGTCTTGAAGAGCATGCCGCCTGCGATGACGATGAGCGTCACCGCCGTCACGACGACCACCACGGCGAAAATCTCGGAGGTGCTGACCGCCTTGTGATCGCTTGAGAGATACAGCATCGCGAGCACGGCAGCGCCGTCGATGGCCGCCACCAGCGCGAGTACGGCGGCCACGAAGAGGAGGACCAGCTTGAGCGTGGTGCCCTTGGCCGCCCGCTGGTGGTCGAAGAAGTTCATCACCGCCGGTCGGTCAGAACTGGACCTTAGGGGCGTCCCGCATCTCGGGGTGCTCCGGCGGGATCTCCAGAAGTGCCGCGGGTGCGAAATTGAACATGCCCGCATAAACGCTGCCCGGGAACGTCTCTCGACGGTTGTTGTAGTTCATCACCGCGTCGTTGTACGCCTGTCGGGCGAAGGCCACCTTGTTCTCCGTCGAGGTCAACTCCTCGGACAACTGCATCATGTTCTGGTTCGCCTTGAGGTCCGGGTACTGCTCGACGACCACGTTGAGCCTGCTCAATGCGCCGTCCAGCGCTTGCTGTCCGGCCGCCAGCTGCCCCATCGCCGCCGGGTCACCGGGATTGGCCTGCGCAGCCGCCAGGCCATTCATTGCGGCGCCGCGGGCCGCCACGACGGCCTCCAGGGTCTGGCGCTCGTGCGCCATGTAAGCCTTGGCGGTCTCAATGAGGTTGGGAATCAGGTCGAATCGGCGCCGCAGCTGAACATCGATCTGCGCGAAGGCGTTCTTGTAGGCGTTGCGGGCGCGGACCAGTCCGTTGTAGCCGGCGATCACAAAGATGGCGAGAAGCACGAGTACGACGACGACGATGATGCCGATGACGAGCCCCACGGGGCATACCTCCAGGTCAGGCCTGCAAATTTTTGCGGATTGCCGAAGCTTAGCCGCTAGCCTCGCCTACCGCGCCGATTCTCGTCGGCTCAGCTTCGCGCGGTCAGAGTGTTTGCCGGCGTGCAGAATGCGCTAGCTTCGGGAAGGCCTTCAGCTGTTCGGCCAACAGCTCGAACGGGGATACAGGCATATTGCGTAGTCAGCCCAGGTTAGCGAGCTCCTGACGACTAATTCCGTTGCTTGCTCCAGGGGCTGGTTGGCCTGCTCTCGGAGACGTTCTTGACGACGCTTCGTAGCGCCTGTCGGGCCGTCGACGCGACGTTGCGCAACGGGTGTGATCCCGAGGCGGCGTCGGTATGGCGGCCAGGTGTGCCCAACTTGTCCGACGTTGTCACCCTCCCGCTCGCGGATGTTGTTGTCATAGCGGCTTTTTGAGTCACCGGCGTGGCGTTGCGGATGTCCCTGGCCGCGGTGACGACCGACCGCGAGACAACATTCACGGCGGCCGAGGCCGACGCCGTGGCCGCGCGGGCACCCGCGGCGGTGGCCTTGACGGGGTCTCCGGACACAGCCAATTCCTGAGCGGCGGCGTCAGGAACTCCGACGGTCGCCTGCAGGACGTCGTTGAAGGCCGGGAAGATGACGGCTTCGCCGACTCTGATCGCGCCCAATGTCGCGACCTGCACAACTCCGTTCGGCATGACCGTCGGCCCGGTTACCGGGACCGGCAAGTTGAGCGCCTCGAAGGTTTGTTCGCGGGCAGCCGCGATGGCTCCGCCGATCGCGGGCAGACCCCCTGCGGCTGCGGGCACGATGTTGAGCAGGCCGATCACGCCGACCTCGAACGCGTTCGATGCCTTCGGGACCGCCACCGTGGTGTCCGCATCGATGGCCAAAGCCAGGGCCGCGTTCGTCGGCCCGGTCACCGATGCGGCCGTGATGCCGATCGCCCTCACGATGTCAGTCGACTGCACCGCATCGACGAATGTCACCGGGGTTTGCAGAGTTGTCGCGGCGGCCGTCACGCCGGTGGTGATCAACGGCGCGCAGATGAACGAGCAGTAGATGACCTGATTGTTCAGAAAGCTGGTCAGCAGCCCGCCGGGCGGAACTTCCGCGGCGGCCAGGCTGACGTCGCGTGCTGTTTCTGAACGGGGCCAGGCGACTGGAGCCGGGGTGGTCGCGGTTACTGCGGCGATTCCCGCGACGGCGATGCCCGTCATTGCCGCACCCGCGCGCGGCCGAGTCCGTCGATGCATGACGCCCCCTGCGTGTCGTCGGTGATACCGATTCCACGAGTGGGGGGCTCAACGGGTTCACAACGCCTCTGCGGTCGACCTCACCCGACCCATGCCGGCGGATGTCGATCGACCCATGGGGCGGCCGCCTCGAGTTGGGCCGCGAGCTGCAGGAGCACTTTCTCGTCCGGTGCCATCAGTTGCACGCCGATCGGCAGGCCGTCGCCAGTGCTGCCGAGTGGAAGCGAAATGGCTGCCCACCCGGTGACATTTGCCAGCGGAGTCCACCCTGTGGTCGCGAATTCGACATCGAAGAAAGCGCGGGTGGTGCCGCGGGGCTGGTCCAGCAGCCCGTACGGCGGCGGGGGTGTCAGCAGGGTCGGTACGAGCAGCGCGTCATGGCCCGCCATCCCGGTGGCGAAGCGCCGCGTTTGGGCGTGCACCGCGTCAATGGCACCGGCATATGCGGCGCCCGTCGTGGTGAAGCCTTCGCGGACCATCACCCACGTGCTCGGCTCGAGCTCGTCCTCGGCCGGCTCTCGGCCCAGGACGCTCGTCGCCAATGCGTGAAGCGCAGTGTTGCTGACGGTGTGCAGAACCGCGATCGCGTCGGCAACGACATCAGGATCGATTGTGGGAGAACCCGATTCGACCGTGTGCCCTAGCTCGCCGAGCAAGCTTCCGACGGCATCGACGGCGGCCGAGACGGCGGGATCGGTCGGGGTGCCCGGGAACGGAGATTCGGTCGCCAACAGGATGCGTTGAGTGACAGGTCTTTCCGCTATCGCATCCAGGTATGTGATCGTCGGCGGTGGAGCGGCGTAAGGATCGCCTGCGACGCTGCCCGCAATGATGTCGAGCAGGGCGGCGCTATCGCGCACGGTGCGGGTCAGCGCGTGAACGTTCGCCAGACCCTCCAGCGATTGGCCGGCACCCGGCGCGAAGGAGCTGCGGCCGCGTCGCGGTTTGAGTCCGACGAGCCCACAGCACGATGCAGGCACCCGGATCGAGCCGGTGCCATCACCACCCGACGCTGCAGGGACCACGCCCGAGGCCACCGCTGATGCCGATCCCCCGCTTGATCCGCCCGGCGTGATCGATGGCGACCACGGGTTGACCGTCGGACCGAACAGTGACGGCTCGGTGGTGCAGTGATTGCCCCATTCGGGGGTATTCGTCTTACCGAAAACCACCAGGCCCGCCGACAGGTAGCGCTCCACGGTCCACGCTGTCTCCGTCGCGACGTGCGTGCGCAGGGCGCATGAGCCCATCGCCTCAGGCGTGCCGGCAAGCGAGGCCCCGAGGTCCTTCAGCAGGAACGGCACACCGGCCAGCGGCCCCGACTGGCCGGCGCGTGCTCGGCCCTGAGAATCCAAGTCGGCGGCCTGCGCACGCCCGCGGTCGAACAGGTCAGCGATCACGGCATTGAGGTGGCGAGCCGCCTCGAGCCGGACGATCGCGGCGTCGAGCAGCTCGACCGCCGTTATCTCACCGGCCGAAACAAGGGCGGCCTGCCCGACGGCGTCGATGCCGGCCAGCTGGAAAGCCTGTACAGAGTCCATAGATCGAAGAATCCTCGCGCTTCACCGAGAGACCGGCAACCCCGCGGCGCGATATCAATCTGTCACGCGTGCTGCGTGACGGCCCGTGCGTGCCCCACACTGATGGCTATGTTCTCGCTTGCGGGCAAGTCCGTCGTGGTCACTGGTGGGAGCAAGGGCATCGGCCGCGGTATCGCGTCGGTGTTCGCTGCCGCGGGCGCCAATGTCGCGGTGGCCGCCAGATCGACGGCCGATATCGACGCCGCTGTGAGCGCCCTCGACGGCGTCGGCGAAGGCGCGGTGATCGGCGTGGCAGCCGACGTCAGCGATCCCGATTCCTGTCGGGCCATGGCCGCAGCGGTCGTCGACGCGTTCGGCGGCATCGATGTGTTGTGCGCCAATGCCGGGATCTTTCCCGAGGCGCCGCTCGCGACGATGACTCCCGAGGAGCTCGCCCAGGTGCTCGACGTCAACGTCAAGGGCAACGTGTTCGCCGTTCAGGCATGCCTGCCGTGGTTGATCGCCTCCGGCCGCGGCCGCGTCATCCTGACGTCGTCGATCACGGGTCCGATCACAGGATTTCCCGGATGGTCGCACTACGGCGCGTCGAAGGCGGCACAGCTCGGTTTCATGCGGACGGCCGCAATCGAGCTTGCGCCCCAAGCGATCACCGTCAACGCGATACTCCCGGGCAACATACTGACCGAGGGCCTGGCCGACATGGGCGACGACTACCTCGCGGGCATGGCGAGGGTGATCCCGGCCGGCGCCCTCGGAACCCCCGCCGACATCGGCCATCTCGCCGCGTTCCTTGCGACCGACGAAGCCGCGTACATCACCGGTCAGGCGATCGCCGTCGACGGCGGACAGGTACTGCCGGAATCTCCGGACGCCGTCGCGCCGTAACGAAAGATGGCGAAAGGCCAACGTCGCGACGCGCCGGGACCGACACTGGAGCGGTCATGACGGCAGTCCGAGAGGTGGCGAGATGGCTTCGGATATCTTCGCGAAAATCGGTGACATCAAAGGTGAATCGCTGGACGCCAAGCACAAGGACGAAATCGAGGTTCTTTCGTTCTCCTGGGGTGTCTCGAATACGGGTTCAACCGGCTCCGGCGGCGGAGGCGGAGGGGCAACCGGCAAGGCGGTGTTCGAGGACCTGGAAATCGTCCACGGCATCGACAACGCCACTCCCGCCCTGCTGAAGGCGTGCGCGACCGGTCAACACATCAAGGATGCGACGATCACCCACCGCAAGGCGGGTAAAGGACAGCAGGAGTTCTTGATCGTCACCCTCAACGACGTGACGATTGCCGCAGTCAGCCACTCCGGGGACGACGCGGAGCCCTACGTCGAGGCGGTCAGCTTGAAGTTCGCCAAGGTCGACTTCCACTACCGCAAGCAGCGCTCCGACGGGTCGCTCGACCCCGGCGAGCACTTCAAGTACGACCTGAAGGCCAACAAGATCGGATAGCGATGGACACGTCGGATGTGCCGTCGCGGGAGCTGACGATCGACGAGGCCATCGCCGTCGCCATCGGGTTGCAGAAACAGCAACACCTTGCCGAGGCCGAGCAGCTCTACACCCGGGTACTCGAAGTCGCGCCACAACATCCGGATGCGCTGCACTACACCGGCCTGCTCGCCCATCAACGGGGGCGAGGTGACGACGCGATCACTCTCATCGAGGAGAGCCTCGCGCTGGTCCCCAATCAGGCTGACTGGCATAGCAATTACGCCATCGTCCTGCAATCGCGAGGCAGGTTCGACGAAGCGATCGCAGAGTACCAACGCGCGATATCGATCGACCCGCAGCACCCCAACGCCCACAACAACCTTGGCGTGCTACTTCGCGTGACCGGAAGGACGGACGAAGCCGAAGCCGCATACCGGATGGCTATCCGCCTAGCGCCCGATCACGCGGATGCCTACACCAACCTCGGGATCCTGCTGAATGCCCTCGGCCGCAGCAGGGAAGCGTCGGACTGCTTTTGCAGGGCGCTCACGTTGCGGCCGAAGCACCGCGACACGCGGCGATTGCTCGTCCTTGCCCATTGCATGATCGGCCAAGTCGACGAGGCCGTAGAACTTCTCGAGCAGTGGCTGGCAGAGGAGCCTGACGACGCGATCGCAGCACATATGCTCGCCGCGAGCACCGGTCGCGACGTGCCCGCGCGCGCGTCGGATGCCTTTATAGTGAACACCTTTGACACCTTTGCGTCGAGCTTCGAGGCCAAGCTCGAGAGTCTCTCCTACCGGGCGCCTGCACTCGTCGAGAACGCTATCGCAGACGCCGGACTGCCTCCCGACGGCCGGCTCGCGGTGCTGGACGCCGGGTGCGGTACAGGGCTGTGCGGACCACTGTTGCGGCCTTACGCGTCGCGCCTGGTCGGCGTCGACCTGTCTGCCGGGATGCTCGACCACGCCCGGCGCAAGGAGGTCTACACCGAGCTGGTGCAGTCCGAGCTGACCGAATACCTCGCTGCACAACGTCAAGCCTTCGACGTCGTCGTCGCGGCCGACACCCTCGTGTACTTCGGCGACCTGCGGCCGTTCTTGGCCGCTGCCGTCGGCGCGCTGCGCGCATCCGGGCTCCTGGTGTTCACCGTTGAGGACAGCATGTCGCGCATCGATGCCGGCTTCCGGCTCGAGTTACACGGTCGGTACAGCCACAGTGACGAATACGTTTGTCGTGCGCTGGAAGACGTCGGGCTCTCTCCGGAGGTCCAGCGGGCAGATTTGCGTATGGAAGCAGGCGAGCCCGTCGCTGGGTTGGTGATCCGAGCCGCGAAGAATTCGAGTGGCGATCAGGGATAGCTCAGCTGACCGAACTCGAAGTACATGCTGGCGCGGTGACCGGGCAATGCCGATGTGTGATCGAGCGGTACCAGCTCACGAATGCCGATCTGTCTCATCGTGAGCGTCGCGAGGACGTCGGACAGATTCGGCGCCATGACTTCGATCGAACCCTGCTTCTCCCTGCCCTGACCGTTATTGCCCTTCACGATGAAGTCGTCGACCCAGGCTCGCCACGGCCCGACGTCAGTGGATGAGAACGTGACGACAAGATCTGTGGGCGCGATTCCGCCGGTGGTGCGGCGGAACGAGATGGGGGCGATCACGCGCACGCGCGTGGTCGGCAGACCATCGATATTCAACCGAAAGTAGCTCGGGAGAAACGGTTTCGACTTGATCGACGGCTGTACAGGGGCGTTGTCGCCTGCTCGAAACGTCGATGTGGAGATGGCGGTCTCGAGGGTGAACGTATTCGGCGTTTTACTCGAGCCGTCGAAGCCGGGGACGACGAAATCGGCGATCGCTGCGTTGGTGAAATCAAGATAGGACTTGGCGCGATTCTGGACGTCGAGTTCGACGAGCGTGCCGCTCTTGGTGACGGGTGCGCCCTTCAATGCGGCATTGATCCAGTTCAGTATCGGTGTACCGACATCCAGCCCCAGTTGGAACGCAAGGTTGGTGTAGGCGAACGACGAGATCTGCCGCTTCGGTGGGCCACCCGCACCCGAAAACATCGTGCTGACATCGGCTTTCACCAGCCCGCCCACCGCGTTCTGCGCCGCTACGACTATTCCGTCGATCGAAACGGCAAACTTCAATGGAGTCGGCGAAGCTGGTGGCATGGTGTGAACTTCCCTTCCGAGTCACCGGGTGTTGAAGAAGCCGTCGACGACAGCCCGCGCGGCACCTTTGGCCAATCGTGCCCGCCACCCGCTGGGTGGGGGCGGGGGTAATTCGTCGTCCTCGAGGTACGCGTAGTCGGCAGGCGCGGCCCTCGACACCGCCGCCTTCACCCGGTCGGCGAACTCGGTGGGATCCACGCTGCATGTCAGGCCGTGTGGATTCACATGAGCACTCTCAACCCATGCGTCGTGCCCGCGGGGCACCACGCGAAACCAACTGCTGAAGTGCTTGCGCTCGTATTCGACCGAACCGATTGCGCCGAGCGGTACGACCAACGGGGAGCGCGCTTTCTGCTCGTAGGTCGCACCCCACCCGCGGTGCTCGAACGTTAGCGTCTCGGCATCCTCGTCGAGTGTCGCGGTGCACGACGCGTCGTCGAGGACGTCAGGGTCAGGTTCGGCCATACTCTTAGTGCACACCCTCCATCTCGCGGCTGATCCACGGCGCCAGCGCGAACACGATCACGCCCGCGACGATCGCGACCACACCGATGATTCCGAAGTAGGCGAACTCGCGAGCCGCGTCGTAATACTTGGCGAGCACCCCGGACATCGACGTTCCGAGGCCGACCGAGAAGAAGTACAGCGCCATCATCTGCGCCCGGAATGCCTCCGGCGCAAGCTTTGTCGTGACCGACAGCCCGATCGGAGACAGCAGAAGCTCCGAGACGGCGAACACCGCCAGCACCGCGGCGACATACAGCGCAGGCACCGACTTGCCTTCTGTGCCCGCCATCGGCAGGAACAATAGGAAGGCGATGCCCATGCCGATCACGCCGTAGGCAAATTTGCGCGGCGTCGTGGGCGCTCGGTTTCCCAGCCGGGTCCACATGATCGCGAAGAGCGGTGAAAGCAGGATGATCCACACCGGCTCTATCGATCCGATCCAGCTCGACGGCGCCGTCCACCCGAAGATCGACCAGTTCATCCGCTCGTCCGAATAGACCGCGAGCACCGTGAAGATTTGTTGGAACAGCGACCAGAACACCGCGTTAGCGATGAACAACGGGATGAATGCCCGGACCCGAGTCCGTTCGACCGCTTCCACTTTCGAGCTGGTGAGCATGATCACGAAGTACGCAATGGACGCGACGATGATGACCCCCGTGGTGACCTGCGACAGATTCGCCAGCTTGACGAGGCCGGTCACGAACGCGATCACCACCACGACGACGACCACTACTGCGGCGATCACAGCCCACTTGATGCCGCTGCGCGGCAACGGATTCGGCACAGTGCGGCCGTGCTCGCCGAGGTTCTTCCGAAAGAAGACATATTGGGCGAGGCCGAATGCCATCCCGACTGCGGCAGCGCCGAAGCCCCAATGGAAGCCGATTCGCGTCTGCAGCAGACCGGTGATCAGCGGGCCGACGAACGCGCCCAAATTGATGCCGAGGTAGAAGAGCGTGAACCCGCCGTCGCAGCGCGGGTCTCCTTTCTCGTACAGGGTGCCCAGCAACGAGGACGCGTTTGCCTTCAAGGCGCCTGAGCCCAAGGCCACGAGCACCAGTCCGACGGCGACGCCGGCCAGGTCGGGGATGATCGCGAGCGCGATGTGGCCACACATGACCACCACGCCTCCGTAGAACACGGTGCGCTCCATGCCGAGCACGCGGTCGGCGATCCAACCGCCCAGCACGGTCGACAGGTACACCAGGCCGCCGTAGGCGCCGACAATGCCCGTCGCGGTGGCTTTAGGCAGCTCGAGGCCGCCTTCGGTGACGGAGTAATACAGGTAGTAGCCGAGGATCGTGAGCATCCCGTAGAACGAGAATCGCTCCCACAACTCGACACCGAAGAGGTTGGCCAACCCGATCGGGTGACCGAACAGCGTGCGTCCCGTCGGCTTTTCGTCCGTCTGTCCCACTGTTGTCATGTGGGCCAGCTTTACCACGCGAGTCCGCGCGGGGCTAGACGTTTCGGCGGCATCGCAGGTAGGTCATCCGACGCGGCCACCGTGTCATGCCAAACTGGCCGCCATGGCTTTCACGGTGCGGTTCAGCGGGCAGCCCCAACCCCAGAACTACGGCGAGGATGACGGCTTCGAGTTCCTGGACGGCGGAGTGCTCGCCATTCACTTCGGCGACGAAACGAAGCGGGCCGAGTTCTACCCGCCGGCGAAATGGGACCAGGTGACCGCGGATCCCGACCACGTGGCCGGGTTGAACACGCCCTACGTCGACGACGATGAGGATGAGGACTTCGACGATGTGTACGACGACTATGACGACGAGGCAAGTGAGGACGAGGTCGACGAGAACGACGCGGCGGGCGGGGACTAGTCAGCCCGGCGGTTTCGTCGCCTGCGGTGGCTCGCGACGAACTCGGCGTCATAGAAGGGTGACGACGTCGGCGCCGCGGGCTGCTTGCGCTTTTCCGTGCGGCGCTGCAACAACTCGATCAGCTCGACGGGTTTCACCCAGTCCGCCGGCTCGACTGGAGCGACGGCCTGTTCTTCGTCCGGCGGCGGATCGGACTCGCGTGCACTAGTCATGAGCGGGACCGCCGAAGTGGGAACCATTCGGCCATGCCGCTGGCGC
>Ga0164306_10001057_pt1 | contig 12010 bp, 10 predicted proteins | sample Whisoiple_242_MG_FD_110213 | JGI IMG/M metagenome (GOLD analysis project Ga0164306, IMG submission 110213) | Soil microbial communities amended with fresh organic matter from upstate New York, USA - Whitman soil sample_242_MG | ecosystem: Environmental > Terrestrial > Soil > Unclassified >... | reverse complement strand
GCGCTCTTGCTCGACGTGAACAACGTGTACGTCTCGAGCAGAAACCACGGCTTCGACCCGCTGACTTACTTGAACGCGATCCCGTTCGATCGCGTGGTGCAGTTCCACGTGGCGGGCCACACCGATCACGGGACGCACATCATCGATTCGCACATCGGTCCGGTGATCGATCCCGTGTGGCAATTGCTCGGCGCGGCGCACGCGCGCTCCACGGGTGTGCCGGTGCTGCTGGAATGGGACGCCGAGATCCCGAGCTTCGAAGTGACCCACGCCGAGGCGCTGCGCGCGCGTGAGTTCATCGGGGCCGCCGCGTGAATCGCGAAGCGACGGCCGACGCGGTCGGCTTGCACGAACGAGCCAGCGCGACCCCCGAGCGCGCGGGGGCTTTGCCGCCGGCCGCGCTCGGCGCCGCTCCGGCCTGGACCGCGGGCGAGCTCGGGTTGCGAGCGCAGCAAGAATGGTTCGCGGCCATCATCAGCACTCCACAAGAGCAGGCGGCTCCGGTGGACGAGCGCTCCGCGTCGCGTTTGATCGCGCCCAGCGCGACGCTGAGCTCGCTCGAACGCATCGACATCTACCGCCGGGGCTACCACGCTCGCCTGATCGAATGCCTGCTGGACGACTATCCGGTGCTCGCACACTCGCTCGGTGAAGCCGCGTTCGACGCGCTATGCCGGCGTTACATCGCGCGCCACCCCTCGAGCGGGCCGAGCCTCAACTATTTCGGCCGCCACATGGCCGAGCTCTGCCGCTCCGAGCCACTGCCGCAGCCGGGCTTTGCCGCAGATCTCGCCCGGCTCGAGTGGGCGATCGTGCTCGCCATCCACGCGCCGACTTCCGAGGTGATCGGCTTCGAGGACTTGAGCCAGGTGCCGAGCGAGCGTTGGCCGGGCGCACGCTTTCGCGTGAATCCTTCGCTCGCGATCTTGCATCTCGAATATCCGGCGAACGCGTACTTGCAGGCCTACCGTCAGGGTAAACCGACAGCGCCGCCCGGAGCGCGCCCCACGAGCGTCGCCGTGTATCGCACCGGGCGCAGCGTGTGGCGTCTGGAGCTCGACCCCACGATGGTCGCGCTGCTCGAATCCCTGGCCAAGGGCGCCACCTTGGAGGCCGGGTTGGCCGAGGTCGAAGCACTGCTCGCGCATGAAACGGCGGAAGAGCTCGGAAGGAAGGTCTCGCACTGCTTCCAGCACAGCGTGTCGAGCGGGCTATTTTCCGCGATTTCGCTGTAGCCGGTTGATCGACTGGCCTGAAAGGGAACATATTGGAGGGTAGCGCCGTAGGAGCCTACGGTCGCACTTCGGGCAAACGGAAAACGGGGCACATGCGTACGAGCATCAGCAGCATTTCGATGGGGTTGGTCGTGGTCGGGTTGATCACGGCTTGTGGCGGCGAAAACCATTCGGGCGGTCCGGGGGCGAGCGCTGGCGGTGGCGCAGGCATAGACGGAACATGTGTCGCGCACACCGATTGTGCGCGTGGCCTCGTTTGCGTGGCCAACAATCAATTGTGCGAATTGGGGGGCAGCTGCCAACGCGCCAGCGCGAGTTGTTCTGCAAATTTTTGCGGTTATCAGCAGTGTCAAATGGGCGGCAACGTGAATTGTACCTGCTTTGATTGTCAGTCAGCTACTTGCTTCGACACGTCGAGCTGTTTTCGCTGCCTGAACCCACCCCTCGGGAGCCCCGCGCGGTGAGGCCTGTCTTGCAGAGTGCATGGTATCTCTTGTGTTCCGCAGAGTGGATACCGACGGTGTTTTTGATCCCCCCTTCATCGAGGACGTGGCGGGCGAGGGTCTGAAATCAATCGCAGCTGGCGACGCGCGAGTATTTGTGTCGAAAATCTTACTGTGCGAACACAGGATTGTTCGCAACGGGCAAGTCCCTCTGTATTGAAAAAAACTTACTGTGCGAACACAGGATTGTTCGCAACGCGCAGGGCCCTCCGTGTCCCGGGCAGTACGGCACGGCGAAGCTGAAGGCATTCCGAGTGAGAGCGTCTGAGCGTCTTGACGGTGGCTCGCCAAGTTCGGCATCACGGCCGCGTCCGGTGTGGTAGGGCAACTCCACCGTGCTCAGCGGGGAGCGATCTGCGGGTATCGCTACCTCAGGAAGTCAGAGACGGCGACCACGACATCGCTGAAGGAAGCGAGGCGGATCGACTGTCCAGGCTCATAGCGATCGCAGTGCGCGTAGCAGCTCGGCTGAGGCTCGCGATACACCTCCACGCAGCGTTCAGGGAGGTTGACGCCCCAGTATTCGGGAACTCCGCAGCTGCACCGCGAAGTTGTGCGGCGCGCCAATTCGCGATCACCGTGGCACGCGGATTGTGCCTCGTGCGACGACACTTCGACGCTTCTCGCCGACTCAGAGCACGAAGCCTGCACCGCCAGCCCGCGGGCTCAACGTTCGCAACGCGGACCGCGCTGATCGCGGCGCATGAAGATTCGCTCGCGCCCGAGCGCGCCGTCGCCCGTCCCCGCGACCACGAGATCATCGTCTCCGTCGCCGTCGAGATCGCCGAAGGCTGCTGCAGTGCTCGCTTGATCCGCGGGGAAGTTCGCGTGGGCGGCGGTCGCCTCGCGCAGGTGTCCGTGGTGATTCTCGAAGAAGTGATCCGGACCTCCCTCGAAGCCGTGCCCGCCATCGAAGCGGCCGGCGTTTCCGATGTACACGTCGGGAAAGCGATCCCCGCCGAGATCGACCAGGGCGAGGGCCGTGTCGGTCTCGCCGTCGGCTTCCACGTACGGGATCGACTCCTCGTGAAATACGCCGTAGCCGTTGTTGAGGTAGAGCCGCGGGATCTCGCCTCGGCTATTCGACACTACCAAGTCGAGCGTGCCGTCGCCATTCATGTCGGTCAACGCGCCGCCGCGCGTGGAGTCGGTGGTCACTGGGAATCGATCGCGCGTGCCGTCCGTGAAGAAGCCACCGCCCGAGTTGATCCAGATCAGGTCCTGACCGCGGTCGAGAACCACGATGTCCAGATCCCCGTCGCGGTCGATATCACCAGTGAGGATCAGCCCCGTTTGATCCGTGGCAGCGGGCAGGCGAGCGGCTGTGACGTCGCTGAAATGACCGCGGCAATCGTTGAGCCAAAGGCGATTCTGCGCGCCGTGATCCGGACTCGGATCGAAGGGATTCTCGTTTGCCACCAAAATATCCGGGCAACGATCGCCGTTCAGATCGGCAACGTGGATGTCCGGGCTGATGTCCGAGAAGAGATCGGGCGGCGGAGGCAGCTGTGAGGAGGCGTCACTGAAATGCCCACGTCCGTCGTTGAGCAGGAGCTGCTCGGGCCCGAGGTTCGCGACCACCAGATCGAGATCACCGTCGCGATCGACGTCGGCAACGGCCGCTTTCGTGCTGTTGACGGCGGGGGTGGGCGGCAGGCGCGTCGCCGATTCATCCTTGAAGAAGCCTCGCCCATCGTTGATCAGCAGCACGTTCGGGCGACCGTCGAGACCAGCGGTTCCCTCGACCAAGAACAGGTCCAGATCGCCGTCGCGATCGAAGTCGGCCAAGTTGATGCCGGTGGACGAGGTGCCTGCGGGCTCATTGGCCAGGCTTGCCGGCAAGCGCCACGACTCTTCCTCGAACCACGCGGAATGCCTGCGGTTGTCGGGAGGATGCGCGCCTGCGGGCGCAATGCGCGTTCCCAATACCCCGATACAGACCACGCCACCCAGGAATAGCAGCGGAAGAACAGAGCTAAACGTCCAGCCCGACGAACGCATTGGGAACCTCCTTGGGCAAACCCGCCCGACCCACAGCGCCCGCAATCAAACTTCCGCTCGGCTCTGGAGTCAAATGTCTAGAGCTTTACGTCGGCACCGGCGTCGCTGTTTCGCGCACGCGAAGCCGCGTTGCGTGCGTGGCGACAATCGCCAGCCATTCGGTGTCGCGCAAAGGCGCATGTAAACGAGCCGTCGATCCGCCAGAGCTCCAAGCTGGGCTGCGGAATGCCTACGGGCTGCGGTCAAGCACGAGCTTCTCACCACGAGCCTTGAGCGCGGCGCTCTTTTGCGGGTCGCGAGTTCGATACTCGTCAGCTGCCCACAGGCAGGCCAGCGCGTTCCCTGCTGTGCATTGCGCTTCCTGAAGCGGAAGCGCGCGTCGCAGGGCGCTAGCCTTTTGCTCGCGATCCTCGAGCTTGGTGGCGAGTTCGAGACAGGCGCCGAGGCGTCCGTCGTTGCAGCTGCGATCCAAGAGGCCGAGGCCGCGGGCGCGGTCGTTGCCGCCCAGAGCGATCAAGATGTCTGCCATCGCGTCGCACGCATCTGCTTTGCCGAGGTTACATTGCGAGGCGAGCAACGCGGCGGCTTTGCGGCGAAATTCGGCCGCTCGCAGCTGGTCCGGGTGACGACCGACGTTGAACACGTTGATCAACGCCAGGCACGCTTTCAACTCGCCGCCGTCGCATTTTCGTGTTTCCTGGTCGGGCGCGAGCTGCGCATCTTCCATCGCATCTCGAACGGCAAGCGACGGCGCGTGCGCCTGCGTCCAGACCTTGAGCAGCGCGCAGTCCCCCGCGTCACACGCGTCGATCTCCTTGAGCGCCTGGTTGCGCTCGGCACGGACGCGCTCATTCAGCGCCAGCGCCTTCTGTTCATCCCGAGGCACTCCGAGCCCGTCGGCGTACATCGTCGCCAGCACGGTGCAGGACTCCGCGTGGCCGAGCTCACAGTTGTAGCCGCGCAGCTCAGCCCTCAGTGCAGCATCACTGTGTTCCTGATCGAACTCTCGCATCAGCTCCCGACACGCGCTGGGGCCGCGTTGGACACAGACTAGGTTCATGCCGGCGCGCAACGTATTTCGAGCCGTTTCCGTGAGTTCGGCGCGTGAATGCGCGGGGCACGTCGAGCCGGGAGGCGAGCACTTGCCGAGCTCCAGGGCTCGCAGTCGCGCTGCTTCGCCAGCGAGCGTGCTGAAGCCGAGCGACCGACTCAGCTCGATGCAGGCGTTTCGGCTGCCGACATCGCAAGCTCGCGGGAGCAACGCTTCATGATTGGGCGTTCCGAGGAGTCGGTTGCAGGCGGCAACGGAGCCCCCTTCGCAGGCTGCAGGCAGGGTCGCCCAGGCGTGTTCAGCTTGGCACTCGCGCGCCAGCAATGCGCGCGGCGAGCGGCCCAGTTGACCGCTGGGAGGCGCGGTCATCGGTGCTCCGATCATGAGCCCCGGCGCTTGTCCCCGATTCAGCGAGCCGACTTTCTCGCACTCGTTCAGTTGGTTCAAGCAAGCATCAATCGAACCCTGTTCGCAGCTCGCGCGTTCGGCCGCGACGCGCGCCGTCAATGTTTCGATCGCCTCGCCATGGTCCCGCGCGGGAAGGCTGAGCGTCGGCATGAGGACAGCTTCGAAGAAACGCGGAATGAGTTCCGGTGAAACGCCGAAGGTCTGTGCACTGAGCGTGCCGCGGGTCGTCAAACCCCCGCTGCTCGCGGGGGCGCTACTCGGCAACGAAGAATCTGACCTGTTCGTCGCAGGTCCCGGATCTGGGCCGGGACTCGTATGCGAGCCCGAACTCGCGGGCAATGCGGCCAGCGCGCTCGACGCGCCACGAATGGGAAGCTCAGCGGCGGGCAGCTCGCTCAGAGCTCGCGGCCCGCGCACGACCCACGCCGCAGCCGCGCACGCCAGCGACGCCAGAGCTCCCCCAACCAACAGCCACTTCCCCGTCCTCGCCGGCGCAGCGGGACGCTGGCTCTTGCGACAAAGCACGCACCCCGAACTCTTTGCAGGATCGTAATGCAGGCCATGCGCCGCACACGTTACGAGCGCCGGGTGCGATGAATTCTTCGTCGAGCCCGCCCGAATATCCAAGTGGTCAGGGTACGCGCAACGCCAAAATCGGGCAATAGCCCAAGGACGAGCAGTGGAGGAGACACGCCAATGCCGGCCAAGCCTCTGATCTGGAATCGACCGCGTTCGACGCTCAGCCGAGTGCCGGATTTTCAGGGTTGATGCCTGATTCCTCGGTGCGCGGTCAAAGGCAAAAGCCGACTTCTCCTGCGATCGGCCGCCCGGGACAAACACCCAGACTTCCAACTTTCTCGAATGACACTCGGTAGTCGCCACTGCCAAGGTCCGTGATCCGTGCGCCGTCGAGACAATAAACGGTGTCGGCGTTCCCCGCGTCTCCGTTCGGTATTCTCAGCCAGCCCGTGAGCGAGCCATCAGCCTGGGTGCTGAAGAGGAGCAGGCCGAGATCACTGCCGAAGAGAGACGCACTGCTGGGTGGACTATTCGAGATGCCGCCGCCCCAGTTTCTGGAACTGAGCGTCGCGTCTTCGAGCGTCCACGACACTTCGAGACTGGACATGCAGGGGCCGTGGAACGTGTCACCGAAACAGATGCTGACCTCGCCGGATACCGGTCTCCCCGGACAGCGTCCCAATTCCGATAGCTCCGAAAGGACCACCGCCGCCACCGAGTGCGGTTCGCCGGGCGTCAAGTTCGCCTCCACGCCGCTCGCACAATAGAAAGTAGAACCGAGTCCGCTTTCATCCGGAAGTACCAGCAGGCCGCCCGCATTGGATTGCACCCCCCCATCCTGGTCGCCTTCGCCCCAGGCGAGCACCGCCTGGCTCGCCACCCCGGAAAAGACATGCCAACTCGAACGCCGTACTGGAAACCCAAGCTGCGAAACTCCCCCAAACTCGAATTGGACGGGACGTCCCCCGACCGAGCCGACGACCCGCTGAGTCGGATCGGTGAGTGCGCACCTGCGCTTCACTTCGGGGAGAGCCCCAGCGTCCTCGATGGAGGCGGCATCCGGGATCTGGGCTGCGTCCGGCACCACTGCTGCATCGAGGGTCGTCGAAGCGTCGGGGCCTCCGGCCGCCGCGTTCGTGACACTTTGCGGAGCGTCGAACTCCGTAGTTCGTCCGCCGCAAGTCAGCGCGGAGGTGGCCACGACGACTGTTCCCACGAGATCGCCCCAGCCCAGCAGGGGGCGAGACACATCAACGAGCCAAGACCCCATGCACAACACCTTACGCGCATTCGAGGCGAATGCGCGGCGGAATCAAGCGGCCGTGATCCCAGCGCGCGAGCGCTGCAGGCACGCTCCTTTGCGAGCGCCCTGGATATCGGCGCCGGTGTGGCTGCTCTTGGTCGTGGAGCGGCTCGCCCGCATCACGCGGAGCTCAAAAACGTGCTCGAGCTCAGAGCGTGACCGTGATCGTGAGGAACGTGACGTTCTCGATGATGCCGCCGCTGGTTGGAGCTTTGAAGAATAGGAACCCAGGAGTTCCGAGACTGACGGTGAGGGTATAGTCCAGCGTGAAGTTGGCGGGCGGGACGGTGCTGCCGTTTAGACCGGTGAACACCGCAAGATTGCTCGAGGTGACCTGCATATTGTCGACCAGCCAACTCCGGAAACCGGTCGTGGCCTGGTTCGTTCCCGTCACGTGAACCACTACGCTTTGTCCGACACTCAAGGGGTGCGGCAAGGGGAACTGGATAATCTCTCGACCAATGACGGTGACTGTTTGCGTGGTGGAATCATAGTTGTAGCAGGCTCCGCCAGCACCGCCTGAACCCGCCGCTGCGCCCGCAGTGCCGCCAGTACCTGCCGCCGTGCCGCTCGAGCCGCCGGCGCCGGCAGTGTCGCCCGCACCCGCCGTCGCGCCGCTGGAGCCGCCTGTCCCCGCGGTGCCGCCAGTACCTGCCGCCGCGCCGCTCGAACCGCCTGCGCCGGCCGTGCCGCTAGAGCCGCCAGCGCCGGCCGTGCCGCTGGAGCCGCCAGCCCCCGCAGCCGAGCCACCGGTTCCTCCACTGCCACCCGTCGCGCCGCAGGTCGGTGTGGTCGGCTGAAATGCACTGAGCGGGATCGAACTCGTCGTCGCGGTCGAGCCTCCGCTGCCGCCTAGGCCCGCACTGCCACCGGTGCCCGCGCTGCCGCCCTTGCCCGCCGAGCCTGCGTTGGAGCCACCCGCCGAGCTTCCGCTGGTTCCGCCCGAGCCTGCGCTGGTTCCGCCCGCCCCGGCGGTGCCGCCAGTCGAGCCACCCGAGCCACTGGTGCCTGCGGTTTCAGCGCTCCCAGCAGATCCAGCTTCGCCCGCCTCTCCGCCTCCTCCGGACTCTTCGCCGCTGCTGCCCGCGGTGCTTTGGTTACCGGCTTTGCCGCCGCTGCTGTTGCCGCCTTTGCCTGCCGCGCTCGATCCCCCCGCGCCTCCTTCGGCGATCGGGTGCGGATCGTCACCGCCGCAACCCGTGACCAAGCAACTGCCAGTGACAGCAAATAACGACGCGAGCGAGAGCAAGCGCAAATTCATTGCTACAGATTTATCGAATCTTGCATTCTATGTCTAGGGCGGGGGATTGCGCTGAATGCGGGGCGTTTCGCCGCAGGCTCGCTTGCTATCCGACGCAGACGGTAGGCTAGTCTGGGATATTTCTGCACGCGGTACGTCGAGCGGCGCCGTCAGTGCCCGCCGAGTGCTTTAGCCGCAGACCTGGCGGCAAATGCCGTTCGAGCAAACACCGGGCGGGCAGGAGTCGGTGCAGGTCGGCAGACACGCGTATTCGAAGACCTCACAGGCATCGGTCGGACCGCACTGTGCGCATTGCGATCCGAACTGCGTGCCCGCAGGACAAGGAGTCGGACAACCGATCTCGGTGCAAGTGAGCTCGCCGTTTTCACAGCTGCACTTGTTGCAGCTCGTCGGATCTTGAATGCCCGAGGTGCCGCTAGGATACACGACTCCACCGACTTTGCAGGATGCGCTCGCGCGCAGCGGTGCTTCCTCGCAGCGCCCGCTGGCCGTGCACGTTCCGGGGTGAGGCGGCAAACAGGGGCTGCACACGGCGGAACAGGTTCCATCGGCCTGCATTCTGAGCGACTCGAGCTGAGCAATGGCTTCCTGATTCTCCGCGTTGACAGGCGTGGAGCAACCGCAGGGCAAGTTGCCGAGTGCAACGGCGGTACATTGACCGGTTTGGGAAGGGTCACAGGCCTTGGCTTTCTCGAGCACGCCAGCGTACTCCGCGTTGATTGCGGAACAGTCATTGGCGCAAGCGCGGGTCGTGCAATAGATGGCGCCGCTACTTTGGCAGCTGCAAGCGTTGCACCCGTCGCTTGCCGGAAAGGTGGAACCGGCCGGGTAGCTCTTCCCTTGGTAGACGCAGGATCCGCCTGACCCGCCACCAGAGGAACCGCCCGAATTGCCTGTGCCTGCGGTGCCCGTGCCTGCAGTGCCTGTACCTGCGGTGCCTGTGCCCGCGGTTCCTGTACCTGCCCCGCCCGAATTGCCTTCGCCACCTGAGCCGCTCAAGGCGGTTCCACCACAGGCCGTGGTGACCACTAAGGCCAGCGAGCAGTAAGCGAAACTACGGAGCCGTTGAACGCAGGTCATGGTCCGCAATCAGCAAAAAGGATGCCACGCGGATCGTCAGTTGAGAGGGCAGATTCGTGTGGCTGCCAACCCGAGGTTGGCACAACTGAGCCAAGCTACGGATCGTCGTGTCCGAGCCGCCACCCAGCAAACCTGCACCCGAACGCGCCAAGGGAGCTTCATAGGGCTTCATACGCTGCGTCCACGTCACAGCGCAGGCTCACCGTGATCGTGCTCGTGGGATCGCCTTTGCGGCGCAAATTCAAGGTTTGCAGCGTGCCGCGCGTCCACCTTTTGCCGGGCACCTTGCCAGCCTTCGCTTTGCTCCGGTAGTTACAGCGCAGGTCTAGGAAGACCTCGGCTTCGGCCGCCGCGCACGTGAGCTCCATCTGCTCGAATTCGGAGTCGATGTCCGAGCCCCGACGTGTGGACGAGTAGGTGCAAGTCCACGGCCCTGTATCCTTCACGGTTCCACCGAGCGTCGCGGGCGTCGTGGTCTTGAGCCAGGGGGCGCCGTTTCTTTCGCCCGTGACCATCAGCACCCAGTAAGTCGGCGCGCTCGCCGGGCGAGCTTCAGAGGCGGGCGCGTCCGGCGCGGCCGGTTCCGCATTTGCCGCCGTGACTCCGAGCAATAAGGCGCAACCCAGCAGGCTATTCCTGAGCATTCCCAACAGCCTACGGGCGGAGCGGCAGTTGCGCCAGCGGCTAGAAAGCCACGCTTTTCCGTCTTTGAAATTTCGCAAGGCTGCGCCCGTTCAAATCGCGCCCGGACGTCGGAGAGGTCGACGGCTTTTCGAGGGTTGCGACATTGCCACCACTCGAAGGCCCTCTGGCGTCCCTCGTGCAGCCCGCGCAGAGCCGCCAACTACAATCTTCCCGGTGAACCCACCGATTCGAACATCGGGCCCATTGCGTATCTGGGGATAACCGGCATGAGCGATGGCACTTGTCCGTGGGTCGGCAACGACTCGGCGAAGCAGGGTGGGAAATACTGTGTGCTCACACACGCGCAGGACAATGGCTGCACGGTCCCCGGCAATGTCCAGACGACCACGGTGGGCAGCAAGAAATACCTCTGCTACGACTTCGAGGGATGCAAGGCAGGCTATCCCGTCAAAGTGTGCACGTTCGACGGGGCGCACACGCCGTCCGCCGTGGATGATGGGACATCGACGGGAGATGATGGCCTGAAGGCCTTCGTTCCACCGCTCGCCTGGAAATTCATCACGCAGTTCTGAGCGCAATTAGGGTGGGGCCTGTGCTGAGACCACGATCTGTGCGCTGGTGAGTGCACTCGCGCTCGCCGAGAGCGTGATGTCACCCGCAGCTCCGGTGGACCGCACGATGGCCAAGGCTTTGCCGTTGAACGCTTGGCGACTCGTACCCTTGTGCGATGTCGTGTCCGTCGGATCGCCGTTGTCGAGTCCCGCGAGCTGCCCCGGCCCCGTGACAGAGAACGCGATCGCAGCGTTTGCGTTAGGCACGAACACCCCACTCGCGTCCTGGACGTCGACCGTGATGAACGCGAGATCCTGACCGTCGGCGTAAATGCTATTTCTATCGGCAGACAAGGCGAGCTTTGCAGCCGCGCCTGCTGTCTTGAGCGTGTCCGTGGCGGCGATGCTTCCGCCCTTCTTGCAGTCTGCCCGCAGTGTGCCGGAAGCCCACGGAACATTCCATTCCGCGTGGAGCGCTGGAGCGACCGCGCTCTTCACGCCCTGGGACTCGCCGTTCAAGAATAGCTCGACGCTGTCGCAATTGTTGTACGCGTACACCGTGACCATGGTTCCGGTGTTCCAGTTCCAATGCGGCAATAGGTGCACCATGGGTTCGCGGGTCCACACGCTCTTGTAGAAGTAATACACGTCTTTCGGGAAACCAGCCGTGTCGATGGCGCCGAAATACGAGCTCTTGGACGGCCAAGAAGAGTACGGAGTCGGCTCGCCAATGTAGTCGAAGCCGGCCCAGATGAACGAACCGGCGACGAATGCGCGATCGTTGTCGTACTCGTACGAACTCTCGGCGGTGGCGCCGAAACCGGCCGCCTCATTGTCGTAAGACGAGCACTGTCGATCGGCGCTCGATTGGCTGGTCGCCAGCGTCACCTTGTTTGCGGGCGTATGATAAACGCCGCGCGTGCGGACCGCAGCCGCGATCTCGGTGCCCAAGAGCTTCCAGCTCGGGTTGGCCGTGTGGTCTGAGTCGTAGTTGCCGGCGTAGGGCGCGTAGTTGTAGCCGGCCACATCGAGTAAGCCTGCGACCGCGCGATCGTCACCTTCGGAGACGTGCGGACCCCCCATCTTGTTGGAGGCCCAGGTCAGCGCTCGGGTCTTATCCAGCGCCAAGACCCAGTTCTTCAGCTTCGTGGCGGTTGCGGTGGTGGCGCCGCCGACCTCATTGCCAATGCTCCAGAGAATGACACTCGGATGATTGCGATCGCGCGCGACCATGGCCTGAATGTCGCGCTGAGCCCAGTCCTTGAAGTACACACCGTAGTCGTTCGCGGTCTTGGTTTGCTCCCACGTGTCGAACGCTTCTTCTAGAATCAGCACGCCGAGACGGTCGGTGATCTCCAGCAACTCGGGCGCGGGCGGGTTGTGCGACGTTCGAATCGCGTTCACGCCCATGCCCTTCAGGATCTCGACTTGGCGCTCGATCGCACGATAATTG
>Ga0164306_10001056_pt1 | contig 12014 bp, 12 predicted proteins | sample Whisoiple_242_MG_FD_110213 | JGI IMG/M metagenome (GOLD analysis project Ga0164306, IMG submission 110213) | Soil microbial communities amended with fresh organic matter from upstate New York, USA - Whitman soil sample_242_MG | ecosystem: Environmental > Terrestrial > Soil > Unclassified >... | reverse complement strand
CTGCAACAGCACCGACGTTGATCCGGCCGACTCGGCGCTGCAGCGGCTGGTGGCTGCCGGAGTCAGGGGTGATCGAAGCCCGTTGACCGCGCATGGGTGAAGCACGAGATCGAGGCTCTCGATCAGAACCAGTGCGAGAGCATGCCCTGTCGCGGGTGGCGGATCGTCACCGAGCCACCCTTTTTGGTCCCGGTCAGCACCAACGTCATGCCGTTGGTGCCGTTCACCGGCGGCACCTTGTTGTTGATGTTGCCGCCGCGCATCTGCAGGCCGTCCACCCGCACCGCACTCCCCGGCGGCACCACGAGTTCAGCGGCGCCACCGTAGTTCCCGTGGAATTCCACCGTCACGGTCGGCGAGACGAGCTGCGCGGTGGTGAAGTCCAGCCTGGTGCTGGCGCCGGTGCCGCCGATGACGATCAGCGGCGGTGCGGTCCAGTAGCCCTTGAATGTGCGCGACCCCCAGCCGGTCAGCTCCAGTACCCCCTGGTCGCCGCGGCCGACGGCGCCGGAGAATCCAGGCGCCACCCGAGCCGGTGGCGCTGTCGCATGCTGGGCACCCTCGACCGTCCGGCCGCCGATCTCCAGTCCCGGCAGGTCGAGCAGCACCGCGTTGAGGTCGCCGCGGGTGCGGGCCGAGATGACCCGGGCGCTGCGCTCGGTGTATTCGCCCAGGTCGATCAGCCCTCGACCGGTCGCCTTCTCCAAGAGGGCCAGCACATGCGATCGCTCGTCGTCGGACACCCGGAGATCTCGGGGATCGATCGGCGAACCTGGCATGTCTCAAAGGATAGTCAGCGACCCGCCGGCGTGACATCGGATCCGGTGGGGTCGACCCTGGGATCGACACCGCCGGCCGGACCGTCCTCCACGCCGTCGTCGAGTTGCGTGCCGCCGAGCGCCTGTCCTGCCCAGCTGACCACCTCCCACCCGCCGTTCGTGGTGGAGTCGAGCACGATCATCCCGGTGTTGTGCAGGGTGTGCGTCCGGCCCATGGTGTCGTCGACCGTGGCCAGATCGGTGCCCCGGACGGTCGCCCACACCCGAAGCATCGCGCCGTGGGCGAACAGCACGGCGGCGCCGTCGTCCCCGACGTCCCGACGCAGGCCGTCGACCACCTCGGACACCACGGCGTCGAAACGGGCGACCACCTCGCTCCCGGCCGGTCCGTTCGGCATCCGTTCGTCGAGCCGGCCGGCCATCCACAGCCGAATGGTCCGCTGATACGTGCGGATGGAATCCTCGTCGCCCCGCATCTCCAGATCGCCGGCGCTGACCTCACAGAGGCCTTCCCGGATGTTGATCGGCAGACCCCGCCTGGCGGCCAGCGGCTGGGCCGTCAGCTGGGCGCGGGGTTGCGCGGAGGCGTAGATGGCATCGATCCGGTCGTCGGCCAGCGTCTCGGGCAATGCGGCCGCCTGCGCATGGCCGAGGTCCGTCAGGCCGGGACCCGGGATGGCGGTATCCAGCAAACCGAGCACGTTCGACGGGGTCTGTCCATGCCTGATCAGCAACAACCGCATCAGGACCATTCCCCTGCGGTCCACCGGGCAACCTGATCCGAGGCCTGGTGATAGGCCGCGGCCGACGCGAAGTCGGGAAGCGGGACGTTCGTTCCCTCGATCCGTGGATAGGACCCGAGCAGCCGCAGCAGGGCGGATCGCCGCACCAGGGTGCTCAACACCTCGGCCATCGCCGGTTCGGCGAGGTGCCCGTCGGCGTCGACCAGGAACACGTACACCCCGAGCTTGGACCGCGCCGGCCGGGACTCGAGCCGGGTCAGGTTGATCCCCCGGGACGCGAACTCGCCGAGTACGGCCAGCAGCGAACCGGGATGGTTGCCGACGGACAGCACCAGCGACGTCCGGTCGTTCCCGGTCGGCGGCGGCGGCGGCCCTGGCCTGCGCAGCAGCACGAAACGGGTGACGGCATCGCGGATCTCGCCGATGTCGGCGGCCAGGCTGACCAGCCCGTACCGCGGCCCGGCGACCGGAGCCGCGGCGGCGGCGTCCAGCTCACCCGCACCGACCGACTCGGCCGCGGCGGCGTTGGACGAGGACATGACCGCCTCGGCGTGGGGGAGGTTCATCGCCAACCACTCGCGGATCTGCGCGTGCCCGTGCGGGTGCGCGCCGACGGTGGAGATCGAGGTCAGCTCCGTGCCGGGCCGAACCAGCAGGTCGAAGGTGATCGGGACGTAGGCCTCCGCGGTGATCATCAGCGGGTCGCCGTGGGTGAGCTCGTCCTGAGTCAGCGGGACGGCCCCCTCCACCGAACTCTCCAGCGCGACGCACGCCGCGTGCGCCGTGCCGCGACGCACCGCGTTCAGTGCGGTCGACACCCCGGCAACCGGCTCCAGTTCGATGTCACCAGCGATGTCACTGTCCGCACCGCCGAGACGGTCGGCGAGCATGCGGGCAGCCTGTTCGGTGAAGGTTCCCTGTGGGCCGAGATAGGTCCACCGCTCGGATCCCCCACCCACGTCGGTCACAACGGCCACCCTAACGAGCGGGAATTCGGTGCTCGGGACCGGTCAGGAATCGAGAAGCGTCAGCCGGCGGGGCGCCGTTAGCGTGATTCATGTGAACAGCCCCGTTCACCACCACGACCAAGGAGTGATCATGACCGACTCGACCATCCTGGGAATCCAGACGGTGCTGCATCCCGTCTCCGACCTGAAGGCCGCCACTGCGCTCTACTCCGCCCTGCTCGGCCAGGCACCGCAAGCGGATTCCGAGTACTACGTCGGCTTCGACGTCGCCGGCCAGCAGATCGGACTCGTGCCGGGCGGCGGTCAGCAGGGCATGAAGTCACCGGTCGCCTATTGGCACGTCACGGACATCGAGGCGAAGATCGCCGAGGTGACCGCCGCCGGGGCGACGGTCAACGAGCCCGCGCACGACGTAGGCGGTGGTCGTCTGGTGGCCACCGTCGTCGACCTGGACGGCAACGTGCTCGGACTGCTCCAGGACCGATGAGCGGTGGTCCCCGATCCGGTGCGGAGCGGCGCCGTGATCGGTTCGCCGCCCGGACCGGTTTCGATCCCCGCGCTCTGACCACGTCCTACCGGTGGTTCCGCGTCACACCGCAACGCATCCAGGCCTGGCGGGAGGCCGATGAACTGTCCGGCCGCGAGCTGATGCGCGACGGTCGCCGGTCGTCCTGACGAAACTGGTTAGATCGATTCCGGCCACCGGGATCGACCTCGCCGATGAGCCCGCGACGCGCCCCGCCCGACAGAAATGAGACGCGATGAGCACGGCCACCAGGACGAAATCCCACCCGCCGGCGACGCATGGTGCCGACAGCCACGACGTGATCCGCGTGCAGGGCGCGCGCGAGAACAACCTCAAGGACGTCAGCATCGAACTGCCGAAGAGGCGGCTGACCGTGTTCACCGGGGTCTCCGGCTCCGGAAAGAGCTCGCTGGTGTTCGCCACCATCGCGGCCGAGTCCCAGCGGATGATCAACGAGACCTACAGCGCCTTCGTGCAGGGCTTCATGCCGACGCTGGCCCGCCCGGACGTTGACCTGCTGGAGGGCCTGACGACGGCCATCATCGTGGACCAGGAACGGATGGGCGCCAACTCCCGGTCCACGCTTGGCACCGTCACCGACGCGAACGCGATGCTGCGGATCGTCTTCAGCCGGCTCGGGCAGCCGCATGTCGGCTCGCCGCAGGCCTTCTCGTTCAACGTGGCGTCCATCAGCGGCGCCGGAGCGGTCACCTTCGAACGCGGCGGCACCACGACCAAGGAACGCCGGAGCTTCAGCATCACCGGTGGCATGTGCCCGCGGTGTGAGGGCATGGGCCGGGTGAGCGACTTCGACCTGTCCGCGCTCTACGACAGCAGCAAGTCGCTCAACGAGGGCGCGATCTCCATTCCCGGTTACAGCATGGAGGGTTGGTACGGACGGATCTTTCGGGGCTGCGGCTATTTCGACCCGGACAAGCCGATCGCCAAGTTCACCAAGAAGGAACTCAACGACCTGCTGCACCGGGAACCGACCAAGATCAAGGTCGAGGGCATCAACCTGACCTACTCCGGCCTGATCCCGCAGATCCAGAAATCGTTCCTGTCCAAGGACGTGGATGCCCTCCAGCCGCACATCCGCGCCTTCGTCGACCGCGCGGTGGTCTTCGCCAGCTGCCCGGAATGCGGCGGCACCAGGCTGAACGAGGGTGCCCGCTCGTCGAAGATCAACGGGGTCAGCATCGCCGACGTCTGCTCGATGCAGATCAGCGATCTGGCCGACTGGGTACGCGGGCTGGACGAGCCGTCGGTGGGGCCGCTGCTGACCTCACTGGGCGAAACCCTGGACTCGTTCGTCGACATCGGGCTGGGCTACCTCTCCCTCGACCGGCCCTCGGGAACGCTGTCCGGCGGTGAGGCGCAACGGACGAAGATGATCCGTCATCTGGGTTCCTCGCTCACCGACATCACCTACGTGTTCGACGAACCCACCATCGGCCTGCACCCGCACGACATCCAGCGGATGAACGACCTGCTGCTGCAGCTGCGCGACAAGGGCAACACCGTGCTGGTCGTCGAGCACAAGCCCGAGGCGATCGCCATCGCCGACCACGTCGTCGACCTGGGTCCGGGCGCCGGCACCGGCGGCGGCGAGGTGGTGTTCGAGGGCACCGTCGACGGGCTCAGGGCCAGCGGCACTCTCACCGGCCGGCACCTGGACGACCGGGCCGCCCTGAAACCGACGGTCCGCACTCCCAAGGGTGTGATGGAGGTGCGCGGCGCCGACATGCACAACCTGCAGGACGTCGACCTCGACATCCCGTTGGGCGCCCTTGTGGTGGTGACCGGCGTCGCCGGCTCGGGAAAGAGTTCGCTGATCCACGGCTCGGTGTCGGACCGGGACGGGGTGGTGACGGTCGACCAGGGTGCGATCCGCGGATCACGACGGAGCAATCCGGCGACCTACACCGGCCTGCTGGAACCGATCCGTAAGGCCTTCGCGAAGGTCAACGGAGTGAAACCGGCACTGTTCAGCGCCAACTCGGAAGGTGCCTGTCCCACCTGCAACGGCGCCGGGGTCATCTACACGGACCTGGGCATGATGGCGACCGTCGCCACCACCTGCGAGGAGTGCGAGGGCAAACGGTTCCAGGCGGCGGTGCTCGAGTACCACCTCGGCGGCCGCAACATCAGCGAGGTGCTCGCGATGTCGGTGACCGAGGCGGAGGAGTTCTTCCGCACCGGAGAGGCCGCTGTGCCCGCCGCGCACCGGATCCTGGAACGGCTTGCCGACGTCGGCCTCGGTTACCTGGCGATCGGTCAGCCGCTGACCACGCTGTCCGGTGGTGAGCGCCAGCGGCTCAAGCTGGCCACCCAGATGGGCGACAAGGGCGGCATCTACGTCCTCGACGAGCCCACCACCGGACTGCACCTTGCGGACGTCGAACAACTCCTCGGCCTCCTGGACCGGCTTGTCGATTCCGGCAAGTCGGTGATCGTCATCGAGCACCATCAGGCCGTGATGGCGCACGCCGACTGGATCATCGACCTCGGACCCGGCGCCGGTCACGACGGCGGAAAGGTCGTCTTCGAGGGAACACCCGCCGACCTGGTCGCCGGGAGGTCCACCCTCACCGGCGAACACCTCGCGGCCTATGTCGGCGGCTGACGGCGGCGGCTGATCCGGTGAGCGCCGATCAGCCGGCGGAACCGGTCTCCGGCGGCTGGGCCTGCAGCTGCGCGAGCCGCGCCGGATCCTGCACGGCCATCCAGGCCAACGCGTCCTGGAACGGCACGCACTGCACCTCGGGCTGCCCGCACTTCTCCAGCACGAAGCTGGTCAGCGCGTTCTCGTAGGCGTTGTTGTTCCACTCGTTGAAGTGGTTGCCCAACACCAGCGGTGCGCGGTTGCCGTTGAAGGTGGCGTTGAACATGTCGTCGTAGGTCGCCTTGACCTGGGCGGCGTCGGCGTCGGACTGCTCCTGGGTGACGCCGGTGCTGGAGGCCTGCCGCTGGGTGTAATAGAAGTTGTAGTCCATGGTGATCTGCTGCTTGCCGGTGCCGTTGATCGGGAAGGTGGCCATCCCGAACTGCCAGATCTTGTACTGCGGCGACTGCGTCGGCCAGGAGATGCCGGTCTTGGTGAACGACGAGTCGTAGGTCATGTTGTGCGCGGTCAGCGCCGGGAACAGGTCCTCGGCGTGGCCCTCCAGGCACGGCGTCCGCTCACCCTTGACCACTGAACCGTCGAAGACGAGGTCGGGCATGGTGACGTTGGGATTGTTCGCCTTGACGTTCTTGATCAGCGAGAAGAACTGATCGAGCTCGTTGTTCCAGTCGTCGGTGGTCCAGGCGTTGCCGCTGGGGTCGGCGCCCTCGCAGAAGTGGCCGTTGAAGTGCGAGCCGATCTCGTTACCGGCCTGGTAGGCCTGGTTCAGGTCAGCGATCTCGGTCGGCAGGTCGGCGGCCGTGTTCCAGTTGATCGACGACTTGCCGGCGCTGTGCCCCGGTCCCTGGTAGAGCATCTTGGTCTCGTCGGAGAGCATGTAGGTGCCTGACAGGAAGCCGGTGAAGCGGAACGGCACCTTGGTGCCGACGTCGAACCAGTGCTGCCACTTCTCGTGCCAGCCGACGCCGTCGAAGCTGACGATGATGAACTGCGGCGGCTTCTCGCCCGGCTGGAGCTTCTTCGGGACATAGCCGTCCGCCAGGGCGACCCCGTCCTGCGGCGCGGCGTTGGGATCGCCGGCGGGTGCGGCACTGGACGCCGGTGCCGACGGGCTCGGCGACGGGCTGGGGCTAGGGCTCGGCGTCGGCGACTCCGAAGGGCTGGGCGAGGTTGCCGGCTCCGAACTGGGCGCCGGCGACGCCGGTGGGCCGGCGGTGACGAAGCTCGTCACCGTCTCGTCGGCGACCTGACTCGGTGTCCCACAGGCGGCCAGCAGGGCTAATCCCGCCATCGCAACGGCGACCTTCCGGGCACGTCGTAACCGCATCAATCCTCCACGCTCACCATCTGTCTGCATGCGTTGGCGACAATTTCGCCACCCTTAGTTACCTGAGCGTACTGTCCGGCATCGGCTGTGCGGTCACCGTGAAGGCCACCCCGGCCTGGTGCGGCGGTCGCAATGCCCGGCTCCGATGGCCACTGCGCCGGCCGGGGCAAGCACTCGCGGGCGGCACATCCCGTTGGCAGATGTGCCGCCTACGCTGCACGTCCATGACCAGCGCATCGGTGCCACCTGTCGCTGCCGGCGATCCCGACGGACCAGGTTACCCGGTCCCGCGGCCCTATTCGGCGCGATCGATCAGGGTCGAACTGATCGTCGTGTTCCTGGTCACTCTCGGGATGAGCGGGCTGTTCTCCCTGGTGAATCTGGTGGACGCGCTGTTGGCACCGGTACCGCTGGCCTCACAGACGGTGTCCATCCTGGTGCCGCAGGCGCAGGCATCTTTCCTGGATCTGATCAAGCAGCTGCTGACGATCCTGCGCGGCTTCGCCTGGGGCACGCTCGGCCTCTACCTGCTGTGGCGCAGCGGGGTCAACCTGCGTGATCGGCTGGGTCTCGACTTTCGCAAGCCGCTGGCCGATGTGGGGGTGGGGATCGCGCTGGCCGCGATCATCGGCCTGCCGGGTCTGGCGTTCTACCTGTTGGCCGTCCAGCTGGGGATCAATCTCACTGTCGCGCCGACCACGCTGAACGACGTCTGGTGGCGACTGCCGGTGCTGATTCTGGCTGCCGTCGAGAACGGCTTCCTGGAAGAGGTGCTGGTCGTCGGCTACCTGCTGACCAGGCTCGACCAGCTCAAGGTGCCACCCGCGATCGCGATCGGCATCAGTGCGGTCCTGCGCGGCTCGTACCACCTGTACCAGGGTTTCGGCGGGTTCCTCGGGAACGCGGTGATGGGCGTGGTCTTCGCCTGGTGGTTCCGCCGGACCCGGCGGCTGTGGCCGCTGGTGATCGCGCACTCGCTGCTCGACATCACCGTCTTCGTCGGGTACTCGATGCTGTCCGGCGTGGTGAGCTGGCTGCCCTGACTCCTGTGACCCCGGTCGGACCGGGTTGCTCAGCGCAGGGTGAACTGGCGACCGAGGATTCCATCCCTGGCGCGTCGTTCGGCATCGCTGAGCGGAGCCGGCGAGCCAAGGGCCGCGTCCAGTCGCTCGGCGAAGGCCAGGGTGGGCGCGTCCCATTCGCTGGGGTGGGCGTCCCGGTCCAGGTCCCACACCGGCACCAGGCGGCCGTGCGCGCGGAACGATCCGACATACCGGGAGCCTTCACCCAAGTCCAGCTCGTCGGCGACCGCGAGCCTGGCCAGTGCGGCCATCAGCGGTTGCTCGTCCTCCGGCCGGACCCAGCGCAGGTGCGCGCGGTCGCCCGCGTCCACCCAGTACGCCCCCGTCAGCCCGGCCACCCTGGCGGTCGGCATGATCGCTGCGTTCGCCCGTTCCAGGGACAGCGCGACCTCGCCGCCGGCTTCCGGCTCTTCCTCGAGCCACCAGGAGAAGTCCGGGTGCACGGTGACCTCGATGGGTTCGTCGACGATCAGGTCGGCGTACCGGGGACCGGTGCTGGCCCGACCGACGACGGACAGCACGGAGGACGGCTCCGCGGTCAGCGCCCACTCCAGCGCAGCCGCCAGATCGCGGGACAGGTCACCGCTGTGCGTCTGCACCTGCATGCCCAGTAGCACCGAACCGTCCGCCCTGGTCAGCGCTGCCGCAGCACCGGGAAGCACGCTGGCCAGCGTCACCGACGGAGCGTCGTCGCCGGCCTCGATCAGCGTCAGTGGAGCGCTGGCGGACGGCACGAACTCACGCAGCGCGATCAGTTCGGTCTCCGCGGCCAGTCCCTCGAAGGGCCTGGTGATGATCATGTCGGCGGCGTCGGCGGCACCATGGCAGGCCTTGTACCGGCGGCCGGAACCACACGGGCAAGGACGACGCGGGTTCTCGGCGGCGAGACGGTCGGTGGTGGTCGGCGCGGCCGAACCGGAGGAACGACGCTGGGTCTTCTTGGACACCCGGCCACGGTAGCCGACGGCGGTACCGGGTCGGACCGGCAACGCAATGAGGCTGGGTCCGGGCCTGGAACTGGGTCAGGCCGGCCGGGTGGGCTCCGGAGGTTGGACCACCCAGCTGTCGAACTCGGACGGCCGATCGGTGAGCAAACCGGCGAACCGGAACGCGATGACCGCACCCAACCCGGCCACGACCGCGGCAACCAGGTCGACAGCGATGTGCAGCTCGACGGTGTCGGCGATGGCCTGCAGGCTGCCGCCGAGCCCGCGCACCAGGGCAGCCGCGATCAGGCCGGCCGAGATTATCCAGCTGATCCACCAGAGGATGGTGAGCGTCGAGGCGTGCGCTGCCTGTCGTCGGACGGCCCGCGGCGACACCGGGTTGGCCGCATCGATCTCGCCCTCTTCGTCCTGCGCCGCCACCCGCAGCTGGTCCAGGGTGCGGTCGATCTCGGTGACGATCTGTCCGGCGCCGTAGACGTTCCAGCCGGGTACCAGCAGCCGGAGCACGATGTCCCGCGGCCGCCGCGAGGGTGCCCGGCCGATTCGGCGGGCCGCTGCGGCGTGGGTCCGGACCAGGGTGGGGATCGCCAGCATGGCGGTCAACAGGGCAAGCGCGCCCACCGCCAGCGCGGTGATGGCCACCAGCACATCGCTGGCCCGGACGACCGCACCCGAGAGGACCAGGGTTCGGCCCTGGATCATCAGGCTGAACCGCCAGATCTCGGCCCCGGCCGCCACCAGTGCGGCGACCGCGGTGACCGCCGCGACCCAGCCCACCCAGCGCAGGGCGTTCGCCGGATCGTCACCGCGATCGGCGTCGCCGGCCGGTGGGATCTCGTGCCAGACCATGGGTCCGAACGACCATTGGGGATGGCCTCCGCGGTAGGCGGGCGGACCGAGGTAGCGCTGCTCCGGTGGGCGGGTGCGGGTCACGGGCGCGGTGGGGCCGCCGGGCGGCGGGTGCGCCACCCACCGCTGCAGCGGCGCCCCGCACGCCACGCACCGGTACTGGCCGGCCGGCGACGGCGGTTGCAGGACGTTGCACCGTGCGCACCGCACATACCCGGGCCGCCGGCGGTCGGTCGGCGGCGCGAAGCCGCGGTCGATCGTCATCGGCGAACCTGTTCGACGGTCGGGGGCGCGGGCGGGGCGGGCAACATGGCGAGGATCAGATGACTTCTGGGGTGGCGTCGCCCTCGGCGACCATCGGTCGGCCGGAAGCCGCCCAGGCTCCCATGCCACCCGCGACGTTCACCGAATCCCACCCCTGCTGGTTCAGGTAGGCGGTGACCCTGGCCGAACGACCGCCGGACCGGCAGATCACATAGACCGGATCCCCCTCGGGTACCTCGTCCAGTCGTTGGGCGATCTCGGTCATCGGGACGTGCACCGCTCCCGGTGCCCGGCCGGCGGCCCATTCGTCGTTCTCGCGGACGTCCAGCAACACGGCGTCTGCGGGAACATCGGCGACGGCGACCTCAGGAATTGGAGTACTCACGCCCACCATCCTTCCACCGCGCGGGTCGGCGCCTCGTCGCAGCGACGTCGCGCAGTGTTAACACGGCGGATGCATGCTGTCGAAGCAGGTCGTCGACGATGACGGCAAGCCGACGGCCACCCGGGCTCTACCGGCGCGCGACCGCTTCCGCCAGACCCGCCGACGAGGCACCGAAAGAGAGTTTCCACATGGACACCTACGACTTGGTTGTCATCGGCTCGGGACCGGCGGGCCAGAAGGCGGCCATCGCCGCCTCGAAGCTCGGTTATCGCGCCGCGATCGTGGACCGCGGGAACATGATGGGCGGGGTCTGCATCAACACCGGCACCATCCCGTCGAAGACGCTGCGGGAAGCCGTGTTGTACCTGACCGGCTTGAGCCAGCGCGAGCTGTACGGGCAGGCCTACCGGGTCAAGCAGGACATCACCATCTCCGACGTGTCGTCCCGGATCGCGCACGTGGTCAACCGGGAGATCGACGTCATCCGCAATCAGCTCGCCCGCAACCACGTGGCGATGCTGGTCGGCACCGCGAAGTTCGTCGACGACCACACGATCAGCGTCACCACGGATCAGGGCACCAGCACACTGATCGGCGGCGACAAGTTCGTCATCGGGGTCGGCACCAAGCCGGCCCGGCCGGCAACCGTCGAATTCGACGGCGAGACGATCGTGGATTCCGACCAGATCCTGGGGATGGACAAGGTTCCGTCCTCGATGGTGGTGGTCGGCGCCGGGGTGATCGGCATCGAGTACGCATCCATGTTTGCCGCGCTGGGCACCAAGGTCACCGTGGTGGAGGCCCGCCCGAACATGCTGGGCTTCTGCGACGACGAGATCGTCGGCGCTCTGCTCTACCAGTTGCGCGATCTGGCGGTGACCTTCCGGTTCTCCGAGACGGTGCGGTCCGTGGAGAAGCATCCGGCCGGCACCCTGACCACTCTCGAGTCGGGCAAGAAAATCCCCGCCGACACCGTGCTGTATTCGGCCGGCCGGCAGGGCGTCACCGATGAACTCAACGTGGCGGCAGCGGGCATCTCGGCCAGCAACCGCGGACGGGTCGAGGTCAATGAACACTTCCAGACCGAGGTCGAACACATCTACGCCGTCGGCGACGTCATCGGCTTCCCCGCCCTCGCCGCCACCGCCATGGAACAGGGCCGCCGGGCCACCTACCACGCCTTCGGCGAGCCGGTCGGCAACAAGCTCGGCGACCTGCAGCCCATCGGTATCGACACCATTCCCGAGGTGTCGTTCGTCGGCCGCACCGAGAACGAGCTGACCATTGGCCGAGTCGTACAAGGTCGCCGCCCTTGATGCCGTCAATAGAATGCGAGCCATCGCGAAAGTCACCCAGACCGGCATCTACCACCCGCTGCCCGAATAGCCCTAACGATCGAGCTGTAGACGCCGCCATACCAGGACCGTGGCCGCGCCGAAAATCGCCGGCACGATCGGCACGACCACGAGCGCAACTGCCGTGTGCACATCCGGGTGAATCGCCCAGAAGGCGGGCGCG
>Ga0164306_10001055_pt1 | contig 12021 bp, 22 predicted proteins | sample Whisoiple_242_MG_FD_110213 | JGI IMG/M metagenome (GOLD analysis project Ga0164306, IMG submission 110213) | Soil microbial communities amended with fresh organic matter from upstate New York, USA - Whitman soil sample_242_MG | ecosystem: Environmental > Terrestrial > Soil > Unclassified >... | reverse complement strand
TCTGTTCTTGATCTTGATTACGCATATGTTGTATGTATGCTTGGAAACAAAATCATTTGGAGATATGTTCCAAGAGATAGAGAATTTGAAGCAAATATGATCAAAGTAGAGTCAGAATTTGCAGAAACACTTAAAACAGATAAAAGACCCGAACTCGCTGGTTACGGCGATGAAGGCGCTTCCCTTCTTTCTGTATTCAAAAAGAATTCTGGGGAAGTGACGGACGATTCTTACGCTCCAATCTTCGAGCAACTTGAGGCAATCAAGGAAGGAATTAAGGCTCTTGAGGAAGAAAAAGATGCCCTTAGCAACCGTATCAAAGAAAGGATTGGAGATAAGAAAGTTCTTCACGCTGGAAAGTGGAAGGCTACTTGGAGTAAGTTCCAAGTTTCCAGAATTGATGCAGACAGACTTCGTACTGAGAAGCCTGACATTGCAACTGAATACTCTAAGGTTAGTGAAAGCTCAACCATGAGAACAAGCGAGGAATAATGTTTGTTGTTGGTAAATCATATAAGTTAAGAACTTTCGATAGTTTTTCAGAAGAAGAAGTAGAAAAACTTAGATCATATCATTTACCAACACAATACTTTCATAACTATGGGAAAACAGTAAAAATAGAAGAAATTTTTAATGACGAAGGTGAAATACCATTAGGTGCAAGTGATGGATTATATTATCCTCATTTTGCATTTGAATCAATTTTACCAATCAAACTCGACAAAATATTAGAGGAACAATGACAGCAGAAGATTTAGACACTATAAAGAACTTCCTTAACGAATCAAAGAGTAAATTAACAAACAAAAACAAGAATTTTATGGATTATATCTTTGGTCCAAATTATGAAAAACAAAGTAATCCATTTGACGATGGAGTACTTACCATTAATGGTAAAAAATTTAAAATAGAAGTAAAAGAACAAGAAGAATCGCAATGGTTAGATATTAGAAAATATGCAAAAGGACTTCTTGATAATCAAGAAATTAGTGATGCAATTTTTATTTATTATGACAAAAGCGCTTCGATTGGAAAAGTTAAATATGTTTTAATTGTAGATATGAAAAAATGGATTACAAATCATTATAGAGATATTGAACATATTTTAAATGATGAAAAATACAGAGAATACTTTCTCGATAACACAAGAGATGCTTCTCAAACAAAAACAAGTTATGATATGTATGACATATTATCAAAAAATCCAGATTTTGAGGGTTGTGTAAAAATGGCTTGGCCATTTGACAAATCAAAATTTAAAAACGGAGCTTAATATGAGCTTGGAATCTACTCTTTTACAAGTTAAGTATGCTAATGATTTGAGAAAATCAGATAAAGAAAAATATGATCAAATGATTGCATTTGTTTATCTAATAAAGAATCACCCAATGACGACGATCAAAGACTATTTGGAAACAACTAATTTAATAGACGAGCGTCAGATGGCATATTGTATTCATTCTTTGAACAAAGAATTTAAGAAAAATGAAAGAGAAGATTATAGAGCCATTCTTATGTTTCTTAAGTTTTATAGCTTAACAAATTATTAAAGATAATAGTGGAGAACTATTATGAAATTTAAGCTACTTTTGGAAGAACAACAAAGACTTGACGAAACCTACAGATATTTTTCTTTTGACTGGGATGACAACATAATGACTCTTCCCACTAAAATTAAAATGCTTAAAAACGGAAAACCATTTGGTGTTTCCAGTGAAGATTTTGCAAAGAAAAGGCTTCTTGTTGGAAAAGGAAAAGATTTAAACGGAGATGTCTGGGAATTGCCAGAAGATGCGTTTAAAGACTTTAGACCAGAAGGTGACGCACAATTCATAAAAGACACAATGAACCCAGTTAAGTACGGACCAGTTTGGAAAGACTTTGTTGAATGTGTTAATGAAGGAAGAATATTCAGTGTAATAACTGCAAGAGGTCACACTCCAGAGGCTATGAAGAAAGCTGTAAAAGGCATGATTGATAGAAATCAAAATGGATTATCTAAACAAAGTTGTATTAGTGGAATAAATGAGTGGAGAGATAAAGCAAAGCTTGGACCACTGGAAGGTGACAATGCGATAGATTATTACTTAGATGAATTATGTAAGTTCTATCCTGTTTCATATCCTGGACTTTTTGGAAAAGACGCTTCGATGTCTGATCCTTCTAAAGCAAAAACTCATGCAATGGATGACTTTGCCTCACACGCTATTGAAAAAGCGAAGAGTGCTGGGTTTAAACGTGGAAAAGAAATCACCATGGGATTCAGTGATGATGATAAAAAAAATTTTGACTTAATGACGAATCATATGAAACAAGCTAAGCATGGTTTTAGTAGAGTAAGTTTGAAATACACTGGAGAACATCCAGAAAATAAACTGTTAGGAAAAAAGAAAAAATGAAAATTGTTTTAAAAACTTTTGAAGAAATGAAAAGAGACTATCCAGATATGGTTAAGAACTCAGAAAAAGTAAAAGAACTTATTGAACAGAACGAGCATATAATTTTTGACGGTGATCTTGAAGGAAAAGAATCAGTTTCATTGAAAGTTAATGGTAAAACAATTTCTGTTTTTATAAATTGTTTTAAACCAGCGCTTCAGAAAAAATTAGAAAAAATAATGGATGAATAAAAATGAAACTTTCTTTGGAAGAATTTTCTACTGATGATTATTTTAGATGCGGAAAATTGTTTGCCACTTTTAGCGAAGAAACCAAGCACAATATTTCCAACGAAGAATTATTTTTTATGAAAAACGTTTTGGAGGCAGCATACAATGCTAAATCTGAAATAGTTGAACTTGAAATAAAAAGAAGAAAATTAGAGCTATTATGAATGATGATACTATTATTGAACCAAATCAAATATTGTTTTTCAAGCCAATAAAAAAATGTATGACGTTTTTGGAAAAAAAATTTGAGATTGATCGTTTTGGTGAATATATACCAACTAAAGAATTTTTAAATTTTTACGATAATCATATAACGGAACCAATGATTAAAGATATCATGTTATGGCAAGGAGTTCCAATGACTGTACGTATTCACGACATAAATGGTATTCGATTCGTTAATGGAAAAGGACCGATGTTCTCTTGGCCAACAGGTTTTCTTTCAACAAGTACCCTAAAAGGGCGGCTTGACAAAATATTAAATTAGTGATATAATTAGTTATGAACAAAAATGCTACATACAGAGTTAAAGATGGAATTTCTGGAAAAATCATTGATGATCTTAGGTTTGTTATTGGAGAGCAGGTAAAAATAGTTGTTTCTTCATGGGATGAAAAAGACATGTATTCTATTCCAGTAAATTTTGTTAATGAAAAAATTAAAAAAAGAGTACGAAGACATTTCCATTGTAATGAAAGTCAGAGCTTTGATGCGAATGTTCCAAAAGATTTTTTAGAAGAAGTTACTCTTATAGAAAAATTAGACGTACTGCTGGAGAAATAGAATGACTGGAACTAAAATCAAGATAGATTATCTGAATGAAGTTTATGAAATCGTTAAAGTAAGAAAAGTTAATGACAATATGAACGTGGTTGATTTCAAAGATAGCGTTGGAAATATTGGAACCGTCAGTACAAGAATTTGCAAAACAATTGACGGAGAAGAACTTTCTGAATTGATTAAAAAAAAAGAACTTTCTTAAACGGATATTCTGGAATTAAAAATAAACTTAGAGAGTGGTTTAATGGGTAGAACATAATTTACATCTTAAAACAACGAAAACTACTGGGCAAAAATCAAACATAGTTTAATGGTAGAACGCAAAGAAGCGAGTGGGTCTGAACCACTCTGTTTGGTTCCACAAGAAGAAATTAGAGCAGAACAAGTTTTAAATGCTGCTCCTTGTTTGTAGCTTTGATCTAAGCTTGATTGTTTAAATTGTTTTTTGTAAGTTAGGAGCGGGGTTCAAGTCCTCGCCTCTCTACAACCCCCAAAGGGCACAGGAAACTTTTCTTGTGTCCTTTTTTTATATGATGGTTAGAAAATGTTTGCAAAAAAATTTTATTGAATCAGAAGACGACGGACAATACGTACTACAACTTGCAGCGAGAATTAGTAAATTAAAAAGAAATTTATACGAGGACTTTCAATTTATAGAACTCAAAGAAGTTTTTAAATTAAACTATTTTAAAAATAACGCTGTCGAGTTTGGAGAATTGTTTCAAGAAACTTGGGATAATGGCGAAGACAGAAATGGTAATGTTATGTATTCCATTTTTATAAAAACAAACGACTCCAACAGAATACAACCAGATAGTTTAAGAAAAGAATCAATAATGTTTGTTAAAAAAGTAAAACTTTTTCTATTGGAAACCGGAAATGAGCAAATTTAAAGTTGGGGATAAAGTACTTCAAATAGAGCCAGCTCAAGTAAAAAGTCATGATACTGGAAATAATGTAATGACTATTGCTGCTGTAGCTGGAGATGAGTTAAGATTTAAAGAAGATGATGAAACATTTCTTTATGATGCAAAAAGATACAAGAACGTTACTATGATAGAAAATTTAAAATACTTATTAAAAGATAAAGATCATGCCAAGATATAGAGAAGACGAAGTAGATATGAAAACTATAAAAGTTGGAGATATGGTTAAACAAATCATTCCTCCAAAAGAAGGAAGTCCTACCAGAGATTTGTCTGGTATGCTTTTAAGGATTTCAAAAATAGATTCTGACGGATATGGAGGATTTCAATTTTTTGATATTCCTATGAGAGACCCAAGTCATTTTTTTGGAGCTAAAAGATTTAAGAAAGTTTACTTTAAAGAAAAATTAGATATACTATTAGGAAGTGAAGATGGCGACAAAGGAACCGGAAGTTAAGTATTACACCATTGCACCAGAGCAGAAGCCAGAAGATGTATTGCGATACCTAAAAGAAACTTATGGTTTAAACAATCTATCAGTACACGAAGCTCCACAACAGATGATGGGAAGTCAGAGAATTCTTCCAATCAAAGTATCTGGAAAGACACTAACTGTCAAAGTAGAAGGTCCTGGATTTATCGTAGAAAGAATCTATGATACTCTTACTCGTAAATAAGAAAAGATAATACGAGGAGTTATTATGACAGTTTTAAATCAATTGGAAACATTCGTAACAGAAGTTGCCAAAGAAGCCGTAAAAGACGGACATACATTAGCAGTAGATGCTGGACATTTCATTACTAACCAAGGAGTTAGACTTGGACAAGTTGGAAAACACCTTGTAGGTAGAACTTGGGAAGTAACCGACGAAGAATTCGAAGTAATCAAAGAAGAAATCTTTGCTCTCTTGAAAGAAGACGGCGTAAAAGTAGGTGGCATGAAAGCCAAGAAAGCTGAGCCAGAAGTAGAAGTTAAGAAAGTAGAACCCGAAGTCAAAAAGACCGAGGAAGACGCAAAGTAAATAAATTAAGCACTCAAAAGAGTGCTTTTTTATTGGAGATAAGATGTTGTGGAAACCCGATGAAGAGTTAGATTTAAATAATGCCTTTAATGATATGCAAAATATTTCAGAGCATGAAAGAATTTCTCTAATAGAATATTTAAGAATGCATAAATTTTATTTAGAGAAAGGTCGTGGAGTTTCTATTTCAAATAGTGAAGCTTATTTTTCTTGGAAAGAGTATGTTGAAGAACCAACACTATTCTCTTTTAAGAGACATAATTTTGAAAAAGAAACTGGGATCGCTTGGCCAAGAGCTTTCTTTGTAATCATAAATCTTTGGGATATTCTAAAAAAATTTGATCCAGAGAGAAAAAAAGAAATTTCTATAGATGATGCTGTTGTTGAGTTTATAAAACACAAGGAATGGCACGATGTTTACAGATGAAGAAATGTATGCTGATGATTCTACAAGAAACAACTTTAGGCAGATGTCTTCTCCAAAAGATAAGGAAGTATTAAATCCAATGATGTCTGAATGGGACAAATGGAATTGCAAAAGAATTAAATCTTTTTCTTCTTTTTATATAAAAGTAATAAGAAATAACCGAGTTAGATTAAGTAGCATAGAATAAAAAAACCCCTCGTAATTGAGGGGTTTTTCTTTGTCCAAAATATTAGCTAATTACTGTTCCAGAAGGTAGAACAATGATGTTAATGTTGATGAATTCGATAGTTCCGATTGGTACGATCTTAACGTTACCAGTAACCAAGTTTGGATTCACTGGGTCAGCAACGAATGTTACCTTATAAGAACTTACTCCGTTTCTTTGGCGAACTGGTTCAAGAATACTGTTGATAAAATTCGTCATTCTATTCAATGTATCTGTTGAGTTTGCTTCGAACACGAAACCATTCATAGCCAATCTAATCAATTTCTTAATGTAGATTTGCATTCTCTTAACGTTAACTCTGTTGAGTGCAGAATTTGCTCTGTAAGCTGTCTTTTGTCCGTAGATTTCAAGACCCTTAGATTGGAAGTTAACGATTGGATTAACAGCGTTAAGACCACCGTACAAATAATCTCTTTGAGCAATTGAAGGAGAAGTTTCATATCCTTGAGCAATAACACGACCTCTTGTATCACCAGCAACTGCAGCCCAAGGAGCGTAGTTGTTGTCGATTTCAAGATACTTTTCTACAATCCAAACAGAGGGTGGAGCCCAAACGTTTGATGCAGTGTAAGAGTTATATTCAAGCAACCAAGGCCAGTAAACTACAGCACCATCAGAGTTGATAGCGGTTGATCTACCTTGATTGTTCTTTCCGTTCATCCAGTCAACTACTTGAGTGTAGCTCTTGGCGATTGGTGGGTCAGAAACATAGATGAAGTCACCACTTCTTGCGGTGTAAAGTTGAAGAGCAGCGTTCTGTGTTTCTTCTGCATTGTTGTCTGGAGTAGCCAAAACGTGGAAGTCATAAAGTTCAGTGTTTGCCAATGGAGAAGAACTTCCAAGAGCAGCTACGAATAGTGCAGAACCACCGCTTGTTGGAATACCGTCAGTACCTACTCTGTAACCATAAGTTCCAAGAGAGTTGTTTACAACTAAGTCATAAGGAGTTGTTCCGATTACTGAAATATTTGCATTCACTTTACCAAGAACGTAAGTTCCTGTAGGAAGAACAATGTTTCCAGAAGATACGGCAACGGTAGCAGTTCCAGAAGAACCACCAACCTGAGTGATGTTTACTGTTCCAGCGACATAACCAGTTCCACCAGCAGTTAAGGTGATAGAAGTAATTACACCAGCAGAAGCTACAATGGTAGCAGTAGCGTTGTTACCAGAACCAGTTTGAGAAAGAGTTACAGGACCAGTAGTATAACCAGTTCCGGCAATTCCAAGAGCTACAGAAGTAACAATACCAGCAACTTGAGAACGATAGTTGTAGTTTACGTTTACGTAACTTGACCCACCGTTAGCAGGAAGAGCGTTCATTACCGTAGCGAAGAATTTAGGATCAGTTGGGTTAAGAGTAACACCAGCAAAAGTTTCCTTGAGAACTGAATTGTAGTATACATAAATTGTGTAAATTGTAGTCCCAGAGAACCCATCTACAGCCGAAGTAACTTGAACACTTAATAGACCAGTTGATGTTCCTGTGTCGATTGAAGCAAACTCAATGTTATCCACTGATGAAGGAAGAACAGCGGCTGTGCCCGCGACTGCCGTAGAAGTTGCAAGAAGAGCATTAAGGTCTGCGTTATTAACAGTTGTTGAAAATCCACCAACAGTATACGTAGGAGCGCCGTTAGCAATTGCAGGAGCAGCTGTAACGTCAGTGCTGATTGCAACTGAAGAAGAAACTCCAGTAGTACCAGAAGTAATTCTGATCTTACCTGCTGAGTCAATAGATGCATTCAATCCAGTTTGGAAAGGCCACTTACCAACGTTTGGTTGTAGTAATCCACCGAAAGCTGAAATTGCAGTGTTCGTATTCAAGGTGTTAGAGGCATCAGTTAAGTTACCAAGGTTTCCCAAGAAAGGAGCGCTGATTACAAGTTGTGATCCAGCAGCTGGGGTAGAAGCTGATGTTGGAGGAACAGAAGAAATTCTTAATCTGTTTGTGATTGAGTTATAAGTTACTGAGAAAGTTGAAGCAGATACACCTGCAGCACCGGCAACAACTGTTGCAGAACCAACTACGGCTGTAAGAGTTAGTAAGTTTGTTCCTGTACCACCAGCAGTAATTGCTACAGCAGTAGTTGCTACAGTTCCGTACAAGCTCGAAGTAAATACCAAGCCAGTTGCATCCAAGAATGCGCGAACTCCGTTTGAAACGAGAGCAGGAATTAAAGCAATTGCACTGTTAATGTCTGCAACCAAGTTTTGATAAGTATATGAAGCACTGATTACTGGAGTGAACGGAACGTTAGTACCACCAACTGTCACAGAATAAGTAGTTGCAGAGCCTACAACGAACTGGTTAGCGCCACCCTGAGGAACTGCTGGAATTGTACCAGCAGTTAGTGTTGGTGGAGGAGCCCAAGCCAATTTTCCGATTGGTGAAGAACCCTGAGTCAAGGCTGTCGTAAAGGCTGTAACATAATCTGTTACAGACATACCAGAAGTAAGTAATACTTCAAGGTCGTTATTAGCACCATGAACAATTACAGCGTCTTTTGTTACACCAAATCTTAAGTAAGTATTCTTAATAATTGAAGAAACTTTCTTAACTGATGCGAATGAATATCCAAATTCTTGATATCCTGCTGTTGGGTTTGTGATTATTGTATTGATTTGAGAAGCTACGTTAGTTAAGCTCCAGTCACCAGAAGTTGGCGCACTTAAAGGAACTACTATTGCTGCTCCACCGTTAATTGATAGAGAGAAATCGTAAGCTCCAGAAGCTGTATAGCTACCAAAAGTTACTGAAGATGTTGGTGCGAATTGCTGATATCCAGCAAGTGCAGGACTGTCATTTAACAATACTGCCGAAGCACCCAAAGCCTTTTTAGAAGTAGTAGTATCAGCTACTCTTGTGAAAAGAACTTGATTTGTTTGATTGAAAGCTCTGAATACACCCAAAGCTCCCCAAGGTGATACCGTTGATGGTATTCCGAAAGTATCTATGAAGCTTTGCTTGCTTGTTACCAGCGTAGGAACGCCGATAGGTCCCTTTGTAGCAAAACCGATATATGCAGCCACCGTTGATGATACTGTTGTAACAAACTGTGAGCTGTCTTGATCAGTTATTGATACGCCTGGACTGTTTAAATTTACTGCCATTATGTTGTTTCCTCCGTTTTATTTTATCTTTTCAATGCTTTGTTTTTGTTTGCAGAAGAAAAGATAACTAATTTATAAACTTTTGACTCTCAAAAAATTTTTGTCTGCCAAAGCTTTAAGTTGGTCAGTAATTTGATCTACAGTTATTGTATTGTCTTCGCTTATTCTTGAACCCATTATCACTTCAGAATTATCGGCAAGAATAACTCTTAATGGTGAGTAAGTCATGTTCATTATTTCGTACATTATAAATTCTCCTCTTTACTTTAATTATCTTTTCAAGAAGAGAATATGGACCTTTATTAAGGAGAAATGTCGATATCAACCTCATTAATACGATCTTCTTCGTAATATCCTGTTGGAAGATACGCTCTTTTAACACGCATTTCTATACCAGTTCTTACAATTCTATCTTGAATATCTCCGGGTTCCAAATTTGTTTCAGGTGTTGGATTTCCAGCAACAATTTCCGCCCATTGCCCATCAACTACCATTACAGCTTTCGCATGTTTATGAGCTTTTGTAAGTATCTGGTAAATCAATATATCCATTTCAGATTGAAGTCTTGTAAATATCGTTAACTTATAAGTTAAACTATAAACAAGTGGTGGTTTTACAATATCTACTTTTGTATTATCCACTGGCTTTGTTTCAGTAACAAACCCCAAAATATTTTCATTTTCTAAATATTCATAACTTGAAAGAATTATATTGATGTTTCCATTAGTGTTTTGTCCGTTAGCTATCTGCATAACTCTATTTACCCAAGCTCTGTTTACAGAAGAATAAATAACTTCTATATTATTTTCTTGCGGCAAATTTGAAACATAGCAATTCTTTTCTAACCAAGCTTTGAGAGCTAAACTATAATTTCTAAATAGGGAAAAATCTGCTGGAGTGTTCATTGCATACCTTTAATTGGAATTATATCATTTCCTTGTCTTACCATTCCACCAACAAGGAAAACTGCACCATCTTGTTTCATGTCTGCTTCAGGCCAAATAGAATGTATTTCATCTTCTACTCTAACAACATTTTTTAATACACCATTGTTAGCCATAACAACAGTTGCAGTATTAATATATCGCTCTTTCATTTCAATGAATTCTTCTTGCAAAATATTATTAATGAAATCATCAAAACTTTTCTGCTTCATTTTATTTTCCTTGTATATCCATCTCTATTAAGTTTTGCAAGACGACCATCATTTCTATAAACTTTTTGAATATATCCTTCAGGAAGAGTAATATTTTCAAGAGATATTCTGTTGCACATCATTGAATATGTAGAATAATCCCAGCCATAGTCTCCAGTAGTTATGTTAGTAGAAACTTCATATAAGAAGTTATTAGGTGTAAGAATTATATCACCTTTTTCAAAAATTTCTGAACATCCGTCATACTTTGTTTCTTTCACATAAACTTGAATACTATTTCCAGTAAAATTTGTTTCAGCAAAATTAACTAACTTACTTGTAGGAGAGTTCTCTCCTTTTTTAACAACGACAAGTCCAGATATACCATGTAAATATCCATATAAGCTATTCATTGTTTTATATATACTCAAATCAGCATTTGCTATTACAGTTCCATTTCTTTTTACAACAAAAAAACCATTCTGGTTAGAACATACTACTGTTCCAGTGTTAGCATATGACATATCTATCGTAGCTAATCTAAAATCTCTTGCTTCTCTTATTTTATTAACCATGTTATCTAAATTGACTACAACGCTTACAGCATCGGATACTTCTTGATATGTTTGTATTTGCTCAAATCCCATCATTTGTTTCCAAAGAGGATCAAGTGTCAAGCCTCTTATTTCAATTGGACCAACATAGTATCTTGAATGTGTTTCTTCTCCATAGAGATTATCTTGAGGCGTGGCATTTTTATCCATTCTAAAAACTAATAATGGAACACCGCTTGTGTTTATATATGTTAAGTTCATATATGAAGCCCATCTTTGAGACATTCCTGTTTTTAAATCTTCAAAATAGTTAAAGTAATCTGACGCCATTATTCTTCTTCTTGTTGAGTATTATTAATCTTTGTTGATTGAACAGCTATGGCTCTTTGGACAGCTTCGGCAGCCGCTCTTGCTACACGAATATTGAAGAACTTTTTAACCGCAGCATAAGTTTTATTTCCAGGACTTTGCTGATACATAACAGGCTCGCCATAAAATTTAGTCAGTTCAAGTATAATAACTCGCTGAATATCTGGATCGTATTGATAACTTCCTTTCTTTGATTTAAATAATTTAGAAGCATTGTCAATATCACCTTCTTTTATTTTATCATACACATCACCAAGCTCATCTTCGTATTCTCTTTTTTGAATTTCAGTTTGTTTCTTTGCTCTTTGTGTAGGAGCATCTGCTACGATATTTTTTATTACAATATCAGCATCTTCTTTTCCGATCGAAGTAATGTTTTCTTTTGATTGTTTTACTAAAGAAAGAACTGCATTAGAAGTTTTATTAATAGCTTTTGAATAAGCAGCCATTATTAATGCTCCGCCATAAGCAGTGAGAAGCGGTATTGTTGCTATTCCAAGTACAATCGCCGCAGTCATTCCGAAATCTTCGTGCAATAATTCAAAATCTTGTTCATCTCTATTGTCAATATATTCTTTTAAGTTAGTTGGCATGTTATTCTCCACTGTTATCTTTTCTTTACCAAGGAAGTTGTTTTATGAATTCTTCATTTAATTCTTTCAATAATTTATCATGCTCAAAATTAACATAATGTTTCTTTCTGGAATTACAATCCGCACATATACAATATACATTATCTATATAATGTTTTCCACCAGATTTAAGAGGTAAAATATGATCTACAGTAATTTTTCTTTTG
>Ga0164306_10001053_pt1 | contig 12034 bp, 14 predicted proteins | sample Whisoiple_242_MG_FD_110213 | JGI IMG/M metagenome (GOLD analysis project Ga0164306, IMG submission 110213) | Soil microbial communities amended with fresh organic matter from upstate New York, USA - Whitman soil sample_242_MG | ecosystem: Environmental > Terrestrial > Soil > Unclassified >... | reverse complement strand
CCTCGATCTCCGGGGTGGTGCCGCGCTCTCCGAGTAGCCCCATCGGTCGCCACGGCTCGAACACGAGCTTGGCCGCTTCGCCACCACCGCCAACCAACTCCGCGTAAAGCGCGTAGTACACGGACGACGGCGCAGACCGATGCAGAGCGCCGCGGGCATCCACGTAGCGCCACACGACGCAAAACCCCCATTGCTTGTTGGGGTTCGGGCCACCACCCCACGGTGTGCCTGTCGTGTCGATGTGGCTGCCCGCGCCGACCGGATAGGCATTGCCGACGCTAGCCGCGTCCGAGCCGCTGATCTCCAGCCACTGCGGAGCCTCTGGCGTCATCTCCACATGCTCGTTGCCGTCGATGCTGCTGGTGCCGTGACCGCAGCCGATGATCCGCAGCGCCTGAGCGTTGACGTTGCGGGCCGGGGTAGTCGTGTGCGGCCAGCACTGCGCGATGTCCACGCCGCGCTTGAACGTGCCCAGTGTCCCGCCGAGGAAATCAGCCATGCGGGCCGGGTACGCGGTGACTAGTCGCGGGTCAGTAGCTGACGGGTCATATGCCATGTGCGGCAGGTGCGAGGTGCCGGTAGACACGACAGGGGTGCCTACTGCGGCGTTTCCAAGAAGCTCTATCGCATCCTGACCGTAACGACCCACCGCCGCGAGCTGCATGGCGTTGTGCGTGTCGACGTAGGCGCGCACCACATAGGCAACCGGCGCGGCGCGGAACGCGGACACGGTCGGTGTCGTTGTGGTGGGGTCCTGATCTGCCGTGTAGTACGCGGACTCATGAGAGACAGCGAAGTAGCAGCATGCCGTACGGGTGATGAACGGCGAGCAGTGGCCGGCGATAGCAATCCCACCGAGGACGTTCACACCATCGTACAGAACGGCGAACGCCGTATCGAGCACGGCCACCTGAGCGCCCATCGGACCAGCGAGAGCGGTGCCGTGCGGCCCAGCGGTAGACCGGGCAATAAGCATCCTACCAGTGGCGTCGAAAAGGCCGATGGTGGCACGGAAGAACTGCCCCGCGTACCTGCCACTCGGAGGTGCTGTAAAAGGCGTGATGACTGTGCCAACGCCACCGAACGTGTCTGCGAAGTGCTGGACGGTGCCCGTGCCGTCGATCACTACGATCTTGCTGATCGCGCTGTTGTGAATAACGTGCTGTGCGCCGGACATCGCGGTAAGCGCGATAGTCGCCGTCGCCGTGCCCGTGTTGTCGAGCTTCTTCGCCTGGTTCGTCGCGCCAGTGAGGTACGAGACGATCGCGTACGATGTGAGGTCTGCGCTGGTGCCTAGCGCGTACTGGTTAGACCCGCCGATGCCGATGGCATCGAGCACAATCGTCCCACCAAACGTGTACGTGCCTGCCGTGGTGTCGTACGCGGCCGACTGGATGTGCCGGGCGCCCGTGGGTAGGTCGATCCACGTCATCACGAAGTAGCGAGATGCCAGCGCCACCACGCGCGGCGCGTTGCCCACTACGGCCACCGGTGGGGCCAAGGGCCGCGGAACGTCCCCGCTGATATCCCAGAAGCCGTAATAGACTACGGGTACGGTACCCGCCGGCTTGATGACCTCCCACACGGCACAGGCGGTGTTACCGGCCACTGCCACGTCGGACTTGTTGGTCGTGTCATTGACCCTAACTAGAGGGTCAGAGACCAACCGCGACGGTCGTGGGGCAGACGCATTGACGTACGACCACGACCCGAAGATAGGGTCGCGTCGTAGTGTCCCGTCAGCGGTGAGCAGGTGCGGGACTCCATCCATGTCGACGATGGAGTTCGGAGCCTTGGCAATCGCCGCCTGGGTACCAGACCCGTGGGCCACGTCCAGCGCTACGCCGTTACGCTTGCCGATCTGCTTGTCACGCGACCAGCGGACCTCGCCGATGGAGATCCACCCCGGCGGGTCACTCGCGAAGTTGTCGTCATTGTCTGACAGGCCGTCCACGAGCGGCACCGTCACAACGCGCTTGTCTAGGCTCACGGGATAAACCCACCGAGCAGACCGGACACCGCCGCCGCCAAGCGGTTCAACGCCGCGTCCTGCGTCGTGGGGGCAGGGCTAGCCCAATCCGTCGGCGAGCCAGCCTGATAGCTCTCGGCATCGGTAGCAGCGTCGATGGTCTGGCGCCGCGCCTGGTCCAACGCGCGGCGGACCGCCGTCTCTAGCTGGACGTGGTCTGGGTTGCCGGTAGAGACGAGGTCAATCTGAGCGGTCATGAACGAACCTGCATCCAGTCCCTACCATACCCGGCGTTCTCCGTGTCGCGCACGGTGCCCGGGTGGTCGAGGTCGGGTGTCCGCATCTGGGCCTGGATGTCGAGCAGGACGCGATCGCGCTCGTTCACAAGGTCCGTCGTCGAAGACTCCTCTTTGGTCAAGCATTTGATGGCCGCGTCGAGGACCACCCACTCCTCCCAGCCATCACCCGACCAGTAGTTGTCGCCATCGGCCACTAGGTCCACGAACGACGGGACGTAGTCTACCGTGATGACGTAGGCACCGTCAGGCGTGGGCGAGAAGAACAGTCCAACACCTCCAGCGGAAGCGTTGTTAGACTGGATGCTGAGCCGGTAGGACACCGGGAGCGCTTGCACGCCCCACGTTGACGCGTTCTCGTAGAGGGTCCGCTTCTCTGGCGTCCATCGGTCTAGCGAGCGCTGCCAGCCGTTGATGTTCGCAGCGACGTGGAGGAGCTTGTAGAATCCCGTTTCGACGCCGTCGATCTTGGACACGGCGTAGAGCGCCGTGCCCGCCACCGTGGTCAACGTGGCGCGACACATGAAGTACGCCTCGTCATAGTCCACCATCATGGCGTGCAATCGCGCGCACGACTGGTTGACAAAGCGGGTGATCTCCGCGTCGGTGACGTGGCTATCGCCCTCCATGTCCGCACGCTGCCGGACTTCGGTGCGAAGCTGTAGCAGGGTGCGGACACGGGCCATGCGGCTACCTCACTCGGTGGGACTCATCAGCGCTTCGAACATGGAGCGGAAGGCGCGAGAAACCGCTCCAGGGTCGCCCGCCTGAACCGCTGCGATGAGGTCGGCAGAGCCAGCCTCTAGCGTCATCTGCTCGGGGTCGACCACTTCTCCGAGGTCGTCTGCGTCTGGCTCGGCGGCTGCCATCTCTGGCTTGCCGCCGAGCATCGAACGCACCCGAGACTCTACAGCCTCGGGACCGGACATCAGACGCCGCCCGTACCGGTGATGGGCAGCTCCGCCCACGTGATCGACGCCGACGCGACGACGGTGGTACCGACCGCTCCAGGGGCGAGCGTCAGCACCGAGCCGGGCGGCACGACGATCGACCCGTCCACGTACTCGCGGACGATCTGGTTGGGCGTGGTGGCCGCGATGGCTGCCGCGAAGCCGACCGTTGGGAACATGCGCATGGTCGTGTGGACCAGGCCACCCGTAATGGCCGCCTGCGTGTACGCCTTGGCCGTCGAGGTGCCTGCGCGAGCCGCCTGAGGGGTCGCTGCCGAGGTCGTGGTCGCCGTGAGGGCCGCCGTGTTTCCGGCGCTCACGCACCAGTACCATGCCTGCGCGCCGTCGGTGCCAGAGATGCGCGCGATGTCCGCGAAAAGCACCTCGAAGTCGTAGGTGTTGCCCACGGGGTTGTAGAGCGACAGGAACGTCGCAGCCGCCGCCGCCGGAGGCGCCACGTTGGCCGCCACGATCGTGGTGCCCGCCGTTGCCGTGCTGGTCGAGAAGACCATGTTCTTGGCCGCCATGGCCGCGAACCGCGCGCGGAAGTCCGCGTTGAGCTGCACGCCGAATCGGTCCGACTGGACCGAGAAGATCGCGCCAGCGCCGTTCGCGCTCGGGGTGCCCAGGACTACGCCAAGGCCAATGGAGGTGTCGGTGATGCTCATGATCAGGAGCCCTTTCGCGGAGTCGTGGAGTTCTTGAGGTGAATGGCGAACCGGACGGTACATCCGCTGTTCAACTCGACGGGCGTGTTGGCCGCGGAGTCGAACTGGATGTTGATGATGCCGTCGGTGTGGACGGTCTGGCTGATGATGGTCATGGTCGGCGCGATTCGCGTACCCGCATCGAGGACGATGAAGTCCACGAACAGGAGTGGCGAAGTCAGCGTGCCAGCCGAGACGTAGTTGGCTGCGCTCTGCGGATACACATCCGCTAGCGTCAGTCGATACGCCCCGACCCCGGTACGAGACAGCGTGACGCCGTTGCAGTCCTGCGCAGTGATGGCGCCGGTAGCCCCGACGTTCATGTGCGCATAGACCACGACCACGTTACGGTCTAGCGAGCCGTACTCGCTATGTACTGTGCGGTTCGCCATGGCTCAGCCGATCGTGAACACGCCGTTGAAGCCAGGCGCGTTGCAGGCGAGCTGCGCACGGTACACGCCCTGGAACTCGACCGAGTCCGCCGTCACGACGCGCAGCATGTCGAGGCCGTCGTTGTTCAGCATCTTGGGGATGCCGCCGAGCGAGTAGAGCATCCACGTGTCCAACTGGAGCACGTACATGCGTCCACGCGGGCAGTCGCGGTCTGCGTAGATGCGGCACTCCACGTCACCGAGGATGATCTCGATGGCACGGAAGCCGACCGTCGGCGCGTCGAACGAGGGCGTCAGGACGTAGCGTGCACGCGTCCCAAGGCTGTTCTGGAGGTTCTTGAAGTCCTGCGTGTGCATGACGATCGTGTCGGGCATCCCGCCCTGACGCGACACCAGCTCGACCGCAGTGAGCAGCGCTTCCTCGATGGGAGTACCCGCGAGGCTCGCCGACGCACGGACGCCAGACAGACGCTGGAGGTCCGCCGTGCGATCGACGCCGAAGAAGAGCGTGGCGCCAGGAGCCGTAGTGGGGATCCACGCGTCCAGGCCGCTCATCTTGAGGCCGAAGTCGCCCGAGACGAACAGGTAGTCGCTCGTCGCCAGGCCGGCGATCTGCGTCGACCAGTTGGCGCCGCTCGTCGTGATGGTGCCGGCGTTGCGGTCGATCGCGGTGATCTGCGCCGAGCCGGTCTTGAGCGAACCGCTGGTGCCGTCGGTCGTGGCCGCCTGGATGAACTGGCCGACCTCGAACCACACGATATCCGCCGTCTCGGCGAGCGTGAGGACGAGCGAGGCGACCGTCGAGCCCGTCGAAATCTGCCCGATGGCGCCACCACCGTTGTGGTAGAGCGCATGGACCGCAGAGCGCTTGAGCTGGCGCATGGCGCCATCGATCTCGCTCTTGGCGCCCTGGATGAACGCGCCGGGGTTCGACTTCGACCGGTCGATCACGTCACCCGTGATGCGCGCCGCCGCGTAGTCGTTGACCGTCGTGATCTGGAACGCTTTGTACTTCGACGCGCTCTGACCCGAGCTTGCGCCGAGCACGGTGCCAGCCGTCGCCGACCGGCCCTGGGGCAGGCCGTAGCGGAGCGGGACCTTGATCAACTCGCCGAGTCCGGCGGCCTTGGGGTCCTTGGGGAGGATGCCGAGAAGGGGCGAGCCCTTGTAGACTACGTCCTTGGGGTATTCGCCGTTCGGGAAAACCGTCTTGAGGACCGGCGTAAATGCCGTGATGTCCAAATCAGCCATGAGACACTCCGCGGGGCGGAGAGTCGGAAGCGCTACTTACGTCGCGCCACGAACTCCGCGGTAGCTCGTTCAAGCTCGCGGGCCTCGTGTTCCTGCCTCCGTCGGATGACGCTCACGGGATCATCTCCCTGAACCGTCCCCGCAGGGGCTGCCGGAGCAGCGGGCATCGCGGACTCTTGCGAGAGTCGGCCTGTAAGTGTCGTCGGACCACCCGACCCACTCACGTTGCCCGCTGTGTCTCCAGGGCTGCTAACTGACGGTGTCTTCGGTTCCACCTGGCCGGTGGGGGCGAGCGCTTTCTGTCTACGCTCCAGCCTGGTCTTTAGCCAGGACTCCATCTCTGCGGACGCCGCGTCGAACGTGAGCGCCGTAGGACGCTTATCCATATCACGGAGCGTATTGCGAATCAAGTCGGGATCGTCTTCCCACTCGATTGCCAGTAGCGGGAACTTCTCTCCAGCCGTCTTGATGTGCTCTGCCCACGTCGCTTCGATGCCCGTCCAGCGCTCCGCTACAGCCTTCTCGTGGTCGGCCTTCTGGCGTGCTTCCAGCTTGGCTAGGATGGCCTCCTCGGTGACCGGAGGCGGTGCGGCGGGTGCTGCGGGCCGCTTGGCAGACAACTTGTGCTGAGTGAGGCGCTTGTAGATGTCCGGGAACTCGCTCTCGATCTTGGAATAGTCCCCATCGTTGTACGCCTTCCGGAGAGCCTCCATCCCAGCAGAAGTGCCCTTCTCGCGCTCGGCTAGCTGCGCTTCCTTGGCCGCCACTTCCTTGGCGCGCGCTTCCACGCCTTGGCGCTCTCGCGTGAGGCGCTTCTCGGCGGCGGTGATGGCCGACCAGTCCTTGACGCCCGGGGCCGGCTTGGGCGCCTCGGGCTTCTTGACTTCTGCTGTCTCCGGCGTCTTAGCCGGCTCGGTGGGCGCCTGCACGGGTGCGGCGCCGTTGGTCGCGGGGGCAACGGTCTCGGTCGTGGCTTCGCTCATTCTTCCTCGGGTCTTGGGTCAGGCCGCCATCGGCATGGGTGCAGGCGGCGGGCCTACGGGGGCTTGCGGGCCTGGCTGAGGCGCTGCTGGGGGCGGCGCGAGCATGGCCGCTGCCTCGTTCATGAAGCGGCGGAGTAGCTCCAGAGTCTTCTCGGGGGCGCCCTTCTCGCGTTCGTCGAGGTACACGGCTTGGGTATACTGCACGCAGACTTGGAGGTTGTCGTACGCCTCGGGGGCTTGGTAGTCGCCGTCATCCAGCATGGCGCACACGCGGGCACGGACGGCTCGAAGCGGAGCGGTAGCGATGTCGCCGGCCTCTTCCAGATCGGGGATATCCGCCAGCTCCATCGCGCGTTCCGGCGTGATCCAACCAGCCTTCTGCCACTCTGCCACGGTCTGAGACCGGCCTGCCGGCGTCTGGGGTAGCAGGCTCTCCGGGAAGCACTGGAGGACGTAGGCGTCCCGCTCAAGGTTCACGTCAGCCCAGCGGATCTCAACCTTCATGTTCTTGTCGGGCACGTCGACAGAGAAGCCGGGGATCTCCCGCGCCTCGTCCAGGCCCAGCGCCACCACATCCATGAACCACTGCTCATAGGCTCGACCCGGGATGACGAACCGCTCCGACTCGATGTCCGAGAACTCCCGAAGAGCCTTGCCGCTGTCCAGGCCAACAGGCTTGCGGGACTGCGCCGCGAGCTGGCTGATGCCCACCTCGTCGAAGGCCCGCTGATAGAGGCGGTCGAGGTGAGCGAAGATCTCCGGGTGCACGCTCTGCTGCGGCACCACAGTAGGCGCCTGCGCTCCGGCGTTGACCGTGAGGATTGCGCCGATGTCGTTGTTAAGGTGGGCCTTCGGTACGCCCGAGCCGGCCTGTAGGATGATCTTGGTGACCCCGAGCAGGTGCATGGACTTCTGCACGCGATCGAGGAGCTTGTTGATCTCCACCTGGATGCCGGTCAGCCGTTCGGCAATCCCGCGGCCCCAGAAGCCCGCCACAGGCCGTTCCCAATACAGAACGGCGAACGGGAAGTTGGGGCGGTCCCATGCCTCCTGGAAGAGCAGGGCGCCGTCAATGGCGATGACATGGCGGCCATCCTTGGCCTTACGCCCGCTCTTGAGGTGCCAGGACTCGTAGACCGTGACCTGTGAGGTAGGGCTACCGTCGCCACGGACTTCCTTGGTGGCAGCTCGCTCGATGGCCTCAGCGTGGTCGGGCCAGGTCTCCAGCAGGACGGCCCGGTCGATGTACGCCCGTTGCGTCATCGTGCGGGGCTTGCCGTGGTAGCCGTCGCGGTCCTCCACGAGGATGTCCCAGGGGAACACGCGCTCGTTGTTGATGCACTTCTCGTCCTTGTCGCCGAGCACCTTGGAGAAGGCCGTGCCGAAGGTCGACGCGTCGCGGAATGTCGTCGGCCCAAGCTCGTAGCTCTTGGACTGGTGCAGCATGCCCTTGCCAAACTTGTTGAGCTTGGGGGCCTTGCGCCGCATCTCGAAGTCAGCGCCGTTGGTGAGGAACTGCGGGGCCGGGCGGTTCGCTGCGATCTTCGCGGTCGCCGTGTCGATGCACGAGGCGATCACGTTCATCTGCAACCGGGCCGTGTCAGGTCCGTAGGTAGCGAACTCCCATGGCTTGAGACCAAGTATCTCCGCGTTCCCGTACAGGCGTGCGTGGCGCTGGAACATCCGCTCTCGCCACTTCTGCGAGGAGCTTTCCTCGATGTGCTTGGCGTAGGATACGGCAGCGGCAGCCACGTCCTGAGCCTTCTCAGGGTCAACGTTCCACCATCGAAGGTCGGAGCAGTGCGTGTCAGCGGTAAGGAAGCCGGTCATCGAGGGGCCCAATCGTTATAGGTCGGGTAGCGCCCGTCTCGGTCGTACTTGTTAGGAGCGGCCCAGACGCGGCTATGCAGATGGGCGAACGTGGCGCTGCGCACGATGTTGGGCGACGAGTAGAACTCAGCCTTACGCCAGGCGCGGCGCCGCCTTTTTGACCGCACGCTCATCCGCCAGCACTCGCGAACATGATCCGCTCCGCTTCCTTCTCGCGCTCCTCAGCCGTCATCTCCTTGGCGGGCGGCTCGTCAGGCAGCAGCGCGGCGAGGCCAGGCGCGAAGGTGGCAGAGATGTCCCCGACGCGAACGCTTACAGCGCCCCAGCCTCGAAGGCTCTGGATGGCGCGCAGTGCATGGCCGTAGGGGTCGCTACCATCGCTCATAGCCGGGGACATCCTCGACACGGCGATCGGCTGCCTCAGCCTCTGCCGCACGTTGCGCCCACCAGTCTGGCGATTGATACTCCGGCTCTACAGCCACGCGTTCGGATCTGTGCGCCTGCGAGTGACGCCAGCCGTACAGTACCGCATCAGCGCAGTGGTTCGCAAGGCCTTTGGCCTCGTCTAGCCCCGACTTGTCGTAGACCAGTGACGCCCACTCGGTAGCCACCGCATCGCACATGCCCTTGATGAGCCGGCACTCCCCTCGCTCCAAGGCACCGTTGAGTAGGCGTCGGTTAGCCCGCTTCTCGCTCTTCTCGGCTGCGATGATGGGCAGGCCATACCGGACGCGCAGCTCGTTGCCATAGGCGTGACCTAGGGCGCCCTCGTCGATAATGCACACCAGTTCCGGGCCATGCTCGGCGATCTCAGCTTGGAACCGCTCGGCCAGCGTCGCCGGGATGATGCCCGCCTCCTTGGTCGCCTCCTCCACGAACGTGTGCGGGTGGTTCTCGTGCCATGCGAGCTGGGCGAAGCCGGTGGTGGGCTTGACCTCGGAGGCTCCAAGGTCGGCGATGAACGCCCGGTGCCAGCCCTGTGGGCTCAGTGGCCGACCGTTGGGGTCGTGGGTGGGCAGAGCCTCCACGTCGTGCTTGGCGTCGTGGCGGTAGACTCGTTGGCCATCGTCCAAGATCCACAGGCCGTGTTCGAGTTGGTCTCTCGTCGTCTGATCGAGCTGGGCAAGCGACTTGAGGTAATCCTCCATGTCGTTGTAGGGGTTGTCCTTGCCGAACGCCTGGACGAAGGGCCGCTCGCGGTTCCGCGGCTCTATGAACCTGGCCTTGACCCAAGCATGCCCGATGTCGCCCGGGTTGGTAGCCGCCCGCATCCGGATAGGCACGTCCGAGCCAGACCGACGGCGCAGACGCGAAAACATGTAGGTGTACATACTCTCGGTGAAGGTCGTTACCTCGTCGATGCCGATGAACTGGAACTCGGCGGACTTGTAGCGGAGCCGGTCGTCCTCGTGGTCGCAGTACCCGAAGGTGAGTCTGGCGCCGCTGGGGAAGGTGAAGCGATGGTCCGACCCGTTCCAGTGGATGCCTGGCACTTCGTCCAGCCACTGGTGCGCGCGGAACATGATCGAGCCGTCAAGGCTTAGGTCGGCGAACGTCCGACGCATCAGCATCGCGGAGTAGTCCGGCCGGTCCACGTACTGCAACGCCGCCATTAGGAGCGCGTCAGACTTGCCGCCGCCAGCCGCACCGCCGTACAGAGCCTCCCGCTCTTGGAGGGCTAGGAACGCCCTCTGGCGCCTCGTGGGCTCGTGGGGACAGAACGGGATGGAGACCAACAGGTCAGCCCGTAGGCGCTCTAGGTCGGCTTCAACGTCCACTGAACCGGTGTCCAGTCGTTGCGTCAGGCTCGCACGTCGCTACACCAGAAGCATGCGCTACCTGATGCTCGCTCTGCTCGTCGGTTGCTCGCCCGCCTCGGTCCATCCTGACTACCTCGCTCCGTGCGCTGGGGATGCTGCTGGTCCTGACGACGGCGTCTCTACGTGCTCGCCGGGGCTCACATGCAGAGTGACCGCAGGCGGCTCGTGGTGCACGGTCAACTGCTCGGCGGACTCTGATTGCGGGGACCGCGCTTCTTGCCGGGCGTGGGGCTGCTGGTACGAGTGTCAGCAGGCGTCGGATTGCCCTCTGGGCCTGCCGTGTCACTCGGGCCACTGCGGGAGTTGGTAGGCCACTCGATGCTGCGGACCTGAGCCCACGGCACGAAGGTCGACTCATCCCCAGCCGTCACCGTGACCCCGTGCGGGCCTTCCGCGAGGTTCGCCTGGGCATCGGTGATGCTGACCAGCTCGTCATAAGCGGCGCTACCAGGCCGGCGGACGCGAATGCTGTGGAGGAGCCGGAGGATCATCACTCCACCATCGCAGACAGAGGGTTGTATGTCAGCGAGAACTTGCGGCCCAGGTGCTCCCCGACTGGCGTCATGTGGCTAGCCTCGCAAGTCCCACCACCCAGCGATAGCTCCTGCACGAGCATCGTAGCAAGCCCCAGTCTACGCCTCTCGGGCCTGACGTGCACGTAGTGGACTACCGAGCCCCGCCCACAGGCGAAGCCTAGCAAGTGGTCCGTGTCGTCGGGGACGCAGGCTACCACGGTCGAGCCATGCTCCATCGCGTGCTTGATGACCGCCGTCTGCTGGCGTCTGTAGCGGGGCCATGGGAGCTGGTGGCGCCACGTACCCTTGGGGGCTGCGTTCTTGTAGCTCTCCAGCCAGGAGCCGATGACGAAGGCAGTGTCACGGTCCTCTGCTGGGCGAATGAGGCATGGAAATGGGAGGGCCACTCAGTGCCTCCGGCCCGCTGCCTTGAGCTTGCGTAGCTGCGTCTTCACGTCGAGCTTGGTCTCCGTGTCGATCAGGCCCATCTCGGCCGGCTTGGGCGGTAGCGCTGCCTCGTGCTCCTCGTCGCCTTCGATGGTCGCCAGAATGGCGCTCGACGGTAGCAGCGCATAGGCCCCAGACGCATCCGTGTGGACGTGCCAGCCCTGCGATGCGTCGATCATGATGATGTCACCAGGGGCGCACGGCATGGGCTCCCGGACCATTTCACCGCCTAGCTGGACGATGCGGCCAGGTCCCACGTCGATCACCTTCGCTCGCGGGTTGCTCTCCTGATAGTCGTCGGGTAGGTCGATGGCCCCGATCTTCTTCCGCTGAATGAGCTGGCACAGGATCAGGTCGCGGTGTGGCTTGTAGCTAACGGGCATCTACTCTCCCTTTCGTTGTCGGATCTCGTCTAGGTCCGCGGCCGTCTCCGCCGCGATCGTCTGTAGCCTGGCAAGCTCTGCGGCTATCTCTGCCGGGCTCCGCTGTACACGAGGAATCAGGGGAGCGCCATCCTTGCCGGTTAGCTCCTGCTTGACCTCAGCCTCAGCCTTGGGCGGCTTGAACAGGTCCCGGCGCTTTCGTTCGAGGAGCCAGGCTTCACGCTTCCAGTCGAAGGTGTTTACTTCCATCCGAGCGAGCAGGTTCTCTTCCGACTCGGCCTGAGCCTCATGCACGTCAGCAGCGACCTCAGGGTCACGAGCCATCGCATGGTAGAGACCTCGCTCAGTCACCCGCTCACGCTCACAGGCATGACGAAGGAATGAGCCCTTCCTGATGCGGTCGCAGATGGCCTTGACCTTCTCAGAAGTGAACTTGTACGGACCCCTTGCAGAATCCTCTTCCTCGCGTGACCCTGACATTTCGTCGTCGT
>Ga0164306_10001052_pt1 | contig 12034 bp, 10 predicted proteins | sample Whisoiple_242_MG_FD_110213 | JGI IMG/M metagenome (GOLD analysis project Ga0164306, IMG submission 110213) | Soil microbial communities amended with fresh organic matter from upstate New York, USA - Whitman soil sample_242_MG | ecosystem: Environmental > Terrestrial > Soil > Unclassified >... | reverse complement strand
CCGGGTGTTCCTGCAGGTCAGATGCCATGAAACGACCCTACCGACGCCCACCCACACGACCCGGGCGACGAGCCCCGGCCTGGGGACGGAGCACGACAACCCGCCTGTGGAGGACTCGGCACCGGGACGACGAACGGCACCCGAGCACGCCGCCCCCGGTTACGGCGGCCCCCGGTTACGGCGGCCCCGGGTACGGCGACCCCGGGTACGGCGATCCCCGGGGCGCGGCCGCCCCGGCACCGTCAGCCTCGGCGCGGTCAGCCGCGGGTGTCTCCGCCGAGCGGTCCCGCCGGTGCGCCCGGCGGCTCCTCCGAGCCGGGCGACCCACCCGGCCCCGGCCGTCCCGGCAGCTCCGCTGATCCCGGCCTCGACCCTGCCAACCCCGCGGAGCCCGCCGGTTCCGGTGTCTCCGCGAACCCCGCGGAGCCCGCCGGACCCGGCGATGCCGCCGACCCCGAGGAGTCCGCGGAGCCCGAGGGGCCTGCCGCCGAGGGGCCCGCCGCCGCCGCGGAGCCCGCCCCCGCCGAGGAGCCCGAGGAGCCCGCAGAGCCCGCCCCCGCCGAGGAGCCCGCCCCCGCCGAGGAGCCCGCCGATCCACCCGAGTCAGCCGTCCCCGGCACCTCGACGCCCGCCGGCGGCGCCACCTCCGCCGCCGAGCCCGGGATCGCGATCGCCGACACCACCGCCCCGGCCGCCATCAGCCCCGCGCAGGTGAGCATCGCGACGGGGTGCGCGTCGGCCAGCACCTCCGGGTCGGACAGCCCCGCCCCGACACCGGCCACCAGCGGCAGCACCGCGACCGCGAGCAGGCCGGCGACCCGGGCGACGGCGTTGTTGGTCGCGGACGCCACCCCGGCCAGGTGGTCGGGCGCCGCGGCGAGCGCGGTGGCGGTCAGCGGCGCGACCGTGAGCACCAGCCCGGCGCCCACCAGCAGGACGCCGGGCAGCACGTCGAGCAGGTAGTGCGCGTCCGGCCCGATGCCGCCGAGCAGCACCGCACCCGCCCCGGCGAGCAGCGGGCCCACCGTCATGGGGATGCGCGGGCCGATCCGGGCGCCCAGCGCACCGCCCTGCGCCGACAGCAGCAGCATGAGCAGCGTGACGGGGAGCGAGGCGATCCCCGCGGCGAGCGGCGACCAGCCCGTGACGACCTGGAGCGTCACCGGGAGGAAGAAGAAGATGCCGGTGAGCGCCGCGTAGACCAGCAGCGTCGCGAGGTTCACCGCGGCGAACGGCCGCCACCGGAACAGCCGCAGCGGCAGCGCCGGGTGGTCGGAGCGCGCCTCGGCGACCAGGAACCCGGCGAGGGCGAGCAGACCGAGCCCGCCCACCGCCACCACCGGCGTCGTCGGCGTGCCCGCCTCGGACCAGGCAGTCAGGGACCAGGTCAGCGCGCCGAGCCCGATCCCCGCGAGCACGGTGCCGAGCACGTCGAGGCGGCCCGAGGCCTCCGGGTCGGCGGACTCCGGCACGAACCGCACGGCCACGACGACCACCAGCGCTGCGAGCGGGATGTTGATGCCGAACACCCAGCGCCAGCCGACCTGCTCGACGATCCAGCCGCCCAGGAAGGGCGCGACGGCGCCGGCCGCGCCGCTGAGCCCCGACCAGGCGCCGATGGCCTTCGCGCGGTCGCCGGCCCGGAACGTCGCCTGCAGGATCGCCAGCGACCCCGGGGTCAGCAGCGCGCCGCCGACGCCCTGCAGCGCGCGGGCCGCGACGAGCAGGCCCACCGTCGGCGCGACGGCGCACAGCACCGACGCCGCGGCGAACGCGACCGTGCCGATGAGGAACACCCGCCGCCGCCCGAACCGGTCGCCCAGCGACCCGCCGAGCAGCAGCAGCGCCGCGAGCGTGAGCGCGTAGCCGTTGACGGTCCACTGCAGGCCGGCGGTGGTGGCGCCGAGGTCGTCGGCGATGGCCGGCAGGGCGATGCCGACGACGGTGCCGTCGAGGAAGACGAGCGCGGAGCCCAGCACGGTCGCGAGCAGCGTCCCGCGGCCCGCTGCGGAGCGCAGCACCAGGCCCGCGGGCGCGCGGTCGGCGTCGTCGGCGGGCACGGGACCTCCCTGCGGCTCGGGGATCGGCGCCGCCCCCGGAAGCCCCGTCCGACGCCCGCCGTGCCCTGCGACAGTACGACCGCGGACGCCCGACCGGCACCCCCGCGAGGGGGTGGAGACCCCTACCCGGCGTGTCGTTCGGTCAGCGGAGACGCGCGGCGTCGGGCACAGTAGGCGGGTGGGTGACGTCAGGGACCTTCGTTCGGCGCCGGGTGCGAGGCGTGCTGACGCGCGCGCGGAGCACGACGAGCTGGTCCTCGACGCCCGTCGGTCGGCCCCGCGCGCGGCGCGGCACTGGATCATGCACCGGGTGGCCGCGTCGGGCGTCGCGGGGTCGGCGAACCAGGTGATCGAGCTGCTGACCGGCGAGGTCGTGGCCAACGCCGTCGTGCACGGGCCCGAGCACGGGCGCGTCCGCGTGGCGGTGCGGATCGACCACCGCGGCGTGCGCGTCGCGGTGACGGACGAGAGCCCCGCGCGCCCGCAGGTGCAGCACCCCGCCCCGACCGCGGTCAGCGGGCGCGGCATGGCCCTGGTCGAGGCGCTGTCGCGCACCTGGGGCGTGGACGAGCACGGCGCCGAGGGCAAGACCGTCTGGTTCCTGGTCGACCCCGAGGCCGACTGACCCCTCCGCCGCACGGCGCCCGGCCCCCGGCTCGACCCCGCCGGGTCAGCGCGGGCGGCCCTCGCCCAGCGCCAGGTCCACCACCAGCGCGCGGTGGTCCGACATGCCCGTGTCGACCGCCACCGGCTCGCTGGACGGCACCACCGGCCCGTCGAGCAGCACGTGGTCGATCTGCCGGTCCGGCACCGCGACGGGGAACGTGTCGACCCGGCCGACCGAGCGCCAGCCCGAGACCCGCGCCGGCGTCGTCCCCTCGAGGTTGAGGTCGCCGGTGACGGCCAGCGGCCGCGGCAGCGCCCGGCACGCGCGCACGAGGTGCCGCAGCTGGACGACGTTCCAGGCGGTGATGAAGGTCAGGTGGGTCGCGACGACGGTGATCGGGCCGTCCGGGGTCTCGACGACCGCGGCGAGCGCGGCGCGCTGCTCGTCCTGCACCAGCGACGGCCGCCGGTTCCCGCGGTGCACCATCGGCACCCGGCGGCGCAGCGTCGGCAGGGTCAGCACCCGCCACGCGCTGACGGGGTGCCGGCTGAGCAGCGCGATGCCGTAGGCGGCGATCGACGGCTGGTCCTCGCCGGTGGCGGCGGTCCAGGTGCCGGGGTGCCCGTGCAGGGTGGCCACGAACCGGTGGGCCTGCGCGCCCATCGCCTCCGCGGCGACCGCCGTCAGGTCGGCCTGGTGCGACCGGGGCTGGTCCCGGTCGACCTCCTGGAGCGCCAGGACCTCGGCGTCGAGCCCCCGCACGGCCGAGGCGAACCGGTCGAGGTCCACCTTGCCGTCCGTGAGGCCGCGCCCGTGCAGGATGTTGAACGTCGCGAGTCGCACGTCCGCGATTCTTCCCGTCGTCCTGCGGACGCGCGCGTCGTCGTGCAGACTCCGGGGGCATGACGTCCGACGCCGCGACCGCCGCAGCCGTGGGTGCCGGGGTGGGCCCCGGCGCCGCGGACCCGCCCGACCCGCGCACCGCGCTGCAGGACGCCCTGCGGATGGCGGCCGTCGCGCTCGAGGAGGCGGGCATCCCGTTCGCCCTGGTCGGCGGGTACGCCGCGTGGGCACGCGGCGCCCCGGAGCCGGACCACGACGCGGACTTCGCGATCTCCGAGGACGACGTGCCGCAGGCCAAGGCCGCGCTCGCGGCGGCGGGCCTCGACGTGCAGGACCCGGCGGAGAACTGGCTGTTCAAGGCGTTCCACCACGGCGCGCTGGTCGACATCCTGTTCCGGATGGTCGGGGAGCCGATCACGCACGAGATGCTCGCCCGCTCGGACGTGATGGAGGTGCTGGCGGTCCGGATGCCGGTGCTCGACGCCACCGACATCATCTCGGCGAAGATGCGCGTGCTCGGAGAGCACTACTGCGACTTCACGCGGATGATCGCGATGGTCCGGGCGCTGCGGGAGCAGATCGACTGGGAGCGGGTCCGGGCGGAGACGGGGGAGACGCCCTACGGCCGGGCGTTCCTGCTGCTGGTGCACGAGCTGGGCATCTCGCCGGTGGGGCCCGCGCCGCGCTGAGCCGGGGCGCCGCGAACTCGTCCGCGCGGACGGTGCAAGGACCGGTCCCGACGCGACACAGTGGGGGCACAGGCGCGCCCCTGCGCGCGCCCCGCCACCGACGCGAGGGGAACGCGTGCACAGCGCTCAGCAGCCGGCCGCCGGGACGGACGCCGGCGAGGGCCCGGACGCCGTCGCCGGGACGGACGACCTCGCCGGGCCCGACGGGCCCGCAGCCGCCGCCGCGGCCCCGGCCGCCGGCGCCCCCGCCGCGCCCCGCGACGAGCCCTGGTTCGAGGACCTGTTCGCCCGGCACGCGACCGCCGTGCACCGGTACCTGCTGCGTCGCGGCGCGGCCGACGACGCGGAGGACCTGGCGGCCGACGTGCTGACCGTGGCCTGGCGCCGGCGCGCCGAGGTGCCCGACGGGCACGAGCTGCCCTGGCTCTACCGCACCGCGGGCTTCGTGCTCGCCAACCACCGCCGCAAGGCGCGCCCGGTCCCGGTGGAGACGCTGCCCGACGAGCCCGACCCCGACGACCCCGCGGTGCTCGCCGTGCGCGACGAGCGGGTGCGCGAGGCATTGGCTCGGCTGAGCGCCCGCGACCGGCAGGTGCTGCTGCTCACCGCGTGGGAGGGGCTGTCGGGCGACGACCTCGCCCTCGTGCTCGGGGTGTCCCGCGGCGGGGCGGACGCCGCGCTGTCCCGCGCCCGCTCCCGGCTCCGCGAGGTGTGGTCGGCGGACTGACCGCCGCCGGTGCAAGGCCGGGCGGGCCCGGGACACAGAGGGGGTGGACGCGCCCCGCGCCGGAGCGGCGGGGGCGCACGGACCCGAGGAGACCACCGTGGACGAGCACCGCGACCAGCACCCCGACCCGGCCGACGCCGCGGGCCGCCGGGACGACGAGGCCCTGGCGCGGCTGCGCGCCGCCGACCCCGCCGCCGACGCCCGGCTCGACGCCGGCGCGCTGCGCGCCGAGGTGGCCCGCCGCACCGCCGCCGACGCCGGCGCCCCCGACGCCGGTGCCCCGGACGCCGCACCGGGCGACGACGGCGCGGGCGTGGTCGTGCCGCTGGCCCCGCGGCGCCGCTCGCGCTGGCTGCAGGTCGCCGCGGTGGCCGCGGCCGCCGCCGTGGTCGCCGGCGCGGGCGGCTACGCCGTCGGCGCGACGGGCGGCGGCGGGGACGCGGTCACCGCCGCCCCGCCGATCACGCTGCAGGGCGCCGCCCCCGAGGCCGCGACGGCGATGTCGGGCGCGGCGTCCACGGCCGACATGCGGATCGCCCCCTGGTTCGGCGGGCGCGCGGTGTTCACCGCGTCGGGCCTCGCCGACGACGCGGGATCGGGGCACGCGTGGGCGTTCGACGCCGCGTCGGTGTTCTCGGCGGAGACGGCGGCGCGCGTGGCCGGCGTCCTGGGCGTCGCCGGCGACCCGGTCCAGCAGTACGGCGCGTGGACCGTCGGGCCGCAGGACGGCTCGGGGCCCACGGTGTCGCTGCAGCCCGACGGCACAGCCGGCCTGAGCTACTACGACCCGACGCGCGACCCGTGGGCCTGCACCGCGTCGGCGCCGGACCAGCCGGACGGCGCCGCGACGTCGGACGGCTCCGCGGGGGCGGCGGTCGAGGGCCTGGCCCCGGGCGAGCCGACCCCGGAGCCCGCGACCCTCGACCCGTCCCTGGTCGATCCCGCGCTGCCGACGGTCGTCGGCCCCTCGTGCGAGTCGACCGCCGGCCCCGCCCCGGCGGGCGACGCCGCGACCTCCGAGGTGCGCGACCTGCTCGGGTCGCTCGGGGTCGACCCGGACGGCTTCCAGTACGAGGTCGTGGACACGGGCGACGCGCGCTCGTCGTCGGTCACGGCGTACCAGGTGGTCGACGGGCAGCAGACCGGCCTGACCTGGTCGGTGACGCTGGTCGCCGACGGCGTGCAGTCGCTGTACGGCTCGCTCGCCCCGCTCGTCGACCTGGGGGAGTACCCGGTCGTGGGCGCGGCGACCGCCGTCGAGCGGCTGAACGACCCGCGGTTCGGCTCGGGCTACGGCGGCGTCATGCCGCTGGCGCGGGCCGAGGCGACGGACGACGCGGGCGACGCGTCCGCCGCGTCGGCCGACCCGACGGTGCCGCCGACCGCCACGCCCGGCGCGGCCATCCCGTGGCCCGTGCAGCAGGTGACGATCACCGGCGCGCGGCTCGGCCTGACCCAGGTGACCGGCGCGGACGGCGCCGCGCTGCTCGTGCCGGCCTACGAGCTCTCCGACGCGGACGGCTCGGTGTGGAGCGTCGTCGCGGTCGACGAGGGCTCGCTCGATCTCGCCGGGTGACCGGCGACGCGCCCGGCCGCGGAGGGCGGCCGGGCGCGCAGGGGGCGCTGCAGCCCTGACGCGGGCGGGGAGCCGGGAGGGACGGCTCCCCGCCCGCGGTGCGTCCAGCCCGCGCCCGGGCCCGCGGGCGGGCGCGCGTCCGGCAGCCCAGCGGTTGCCGACCGGCGCGGGGCACGGGACCGTCGGTGGATGGGACGACGACACGACCGCACCGTGCACCGCACCCACCACCGCGCCGGCCCGGGCCCCGTGCCCGGCGACCCGACGGTGGCGCTCCCGCAGCCCCGGCACCGCGGGACCGCCGCCGGGCTGCTGCTGCGCAGCGCCGTCCTCGGCGTCGCCGCGGGCAGACGGGCGTCGCTGGCGCTCGCGGCCCCGACCCTGGCCGACCCCGGGAGCGGCGGGTTCAAGCGGCTCGGCGCGCGGCTGGGCGTCGTGGCGGAGCTGACCGGCGACAAGCTGCCCAGCACCCCCAGCCGGCTGAACCCGCCCGGCCCGCAGAGCCGGGCGGTCGCGGCGGCTCTGGGCGGCGTGGCCCTGGCCCGGCAGCGCGGGCGCTCGGTCGTGCTCCCGGCGGCCACGGCGGCGCTGTTCTCGGCCGCGGGCACCTGGGGCGGCGCCGCGTGGCGCGCCTGGGCCGCCGAGCGCGGGCCGGACTACCGCGGCGCGTTCGCCGAGGACGCGGTGGCGCTGACCCTCGCCACGCTGGCCTCGTACACCCGCGGCTAGCGCCGGGGCCGCCGGCCCCCGCCCGGGCTCAGCCGCCCGCCCGCGAGTGTGCAAGAAACCCGTCGAGCGAGTACCCGCCGGGTACTCACTCGACCGGTTCTCTGCCCACTCGGTGCCGCCCCGGCTGCGAGCGGCCGCCCCGCCCCGCCGGGCTCAGGCCCTCGCGCCCCCGCGCGCGGCCCCGGCCCCCGCCGCCGCGCGGGCCGTCGCCACCCGCACGTGCGCCGCCATCCCGCCGTCGCCGAACGTCGGCTCCGCGAGCGGCAGCGCCGGGTCGGCCGCCACCAGCGCCTCCCAGTCGCCGAGCCGCCGCACCGCGGTCGCCTCCTGCGCCACGAGCACGTCCGCCAGGTGCGCCTGGTAGGCGGCGCGGTGCTTGTCGACGATCCCGCGGAGCAGCGCGAGCCGCTGGATCATGCTCCGCACGTTCGCCGAGGCGGGCGCGGTCCGGTACCCGAGCAGCGGCTCCGGCGCGATCGCGACCCGCCCGCCGCCCGCGAGCATCCCGAGGTAGAGGTCCCAGTCCTCGAACCCGGAGCGCATCGCCGCGTCGTACCCGCCGGCCCGCTCCCACGCCGCGCGCCGCAGCACGGCCGACCCGGGGCAGGCGTTGCGGTGCAGGAAGTCGACCAGCGCCCCGCCGCCCGGTCGCACCACCCCGGACGCGACGCCGAACAGCTCCAGCCAGGACGACGCCGCGACGACGTCCGGGTCCGCCAGCAGCGGCGCGACCCGCGCCAGGAACTCGGGCGCCAGGCGGTCGTCGCCGTCGAGCACGAGCACCAGCGGGGCCCCGGTCGCGGCGATCCCCGCGTTGCGCGCGGCGCTCACCCCGGCGTTCTCCTGGCGCAGCACCCGCACCCCGTCGGCACGCAGCCGGTCGAGCACCGCCAGCGACGCGGCGTCGGCCGACCCGTCGTCGACGACCACCAGCTCCACGGGCGGCGCGGTCTGGGAGCGGACCGAGGCGACGGCCTCGGCGACCTGCTCGTGCTGGTCGTGGGCGGTGACGACGACGGCGACCTCCATGCCGGGCACGCTAGCGCGGCGCTCGCGGCGCTCGGGGCCCGCGGCCCGTGGCGGCGACGCCGGGACCGGGATCGGCCACGCCGGTGCCTGGTCCGTGCACGGTCACAGTTCCGTGACGGAGCGCGCCCGCCCCTGGGCCACGCCAGCCCCCTGTGCCTACTGTGACCGTGCACAGCGACGTGAAGGAGCAGGAGCGGGATGACGGAGTTCGGCTGGCCGACGCGGGGGATCTCCTACGGCGGCGACTACAACCCGGAGCAGTGGCCGCGCCACGTCTGGGACGAGGACGTCGCGCTGATGCGCGAGGCCGGGGTCACCCTCGTGAGCGTCGGCATCTTCTCCTGGGCGCTGCTCGAGCCGCGCGAGGGGGAGTACGACTTCGGCTGGCTCGACGACGTGATCGACCTGCTGCACGCGAACGGCATCGCGGTCGACCTGGGCACCCCCACCGCCGCGCCGCCGGCCTGGTTCTACGCGACCTACCCGGAGGCGCGCGTCGTCACCCGCGACGGCACCGCGCTCGGCCCGGGCTCGCGCGGCATGGTCTCGCCGTCGTCGCCGCAGTACCGCGCCGCCGCGGCCCGGATCGCGGGCGAGCTCGCCCGCCGGTACGCGGACCACCCGGCCGTCGTGATGTGGCACGTGCACAACGAGTACGGCGCCCCGGTGGGCGAGGACTTCTCCCCGGCGTCGGTCGCGGCGTTCCGCGACTGGCTGCGCGCCCGGTACGGCACCCTCGACGGGCTGAACGCCGCGTGGGGCACCGCGTTCTGGGGCCAGGTCTACGGGGAGTGGGAGCACGTCGGCGCGCCGGCCGCGACGGCCTCGACGCCCAACCCGGCGCAGCGGCTCGACTTCGCCCGGTTCACCGACGAGCAGCTGCGCGCGTGCTTCCGCGCCGAGCGGGACGCGATCCGGGAGCACGCCGCCCAGCCGGTGACCACGAACTTCATGGCGCACCAGTCGTACAACACCGACCTGTGGCGCTGGGCCCGCGAGGTCGACGTGGTGTCCGACGACCACTACCTGTGGTCCCCGGACGAGGACGCGCACGTCGGCCTCGCGCTGTCGGCGGACCTGACCCGGTCGGTCGCGCGCGGCAAGCCGTGGATCCTCATGGAGCACTCGACGTCGGCGGTGAACTGGCAGGGCCACAACATCGCCAAGCGGCCGGGGGAGATGCACCGCAACGCGTTCACGCACCTGGGCCGCGGCGCCGACGGCATCCTGTTCTTCCAGTGGCGGGCCTCCCGCTCGGGCGCGGAGAAGTTCCACTCGGCGATGCTGCCGCACGCCGGCACCGGGTCCCGGGTGTTCCGCGAGGTCGTCGACCTGGGCGCGAAGCTCGGCCGGCTGGACGAGGTGCGGGGCTCGCGGGTCGAGGCGGACGTCGCCGTGCTCTACGACTGGGAGTCGCTCTGGGCGCAGGACCTCGAGTGGCGGCCGTCGGACGAGCTCGGCTTCCGCGAGCGCGTCCGCGCCTACTACGAGCGGCTGTGGCGGGACGGCGTGACCGTCGACTTCGCCCACCCCGAGGACGACCTGTCCGGCTACCGCCTGGTGGTCGCCCCGTCGTCGTACCTGGTCACCCAGGCGGCCGGCAAGAACCTCGCGGACTACGTCGCCCAGGGCGGCACGCTGCTGGTGTCCTGCTTCGCCGGCGTCGTCGACGAGCACGACGCGGTGCACGAGGGCGGCTTCGGCGCCCCGCTGCGCACCGCGCTCGGCCTGACCGTCGAGGAGTTCCTCCCGGTCCGGCCGCAGCACGAGGTCACGGTCGACCTGGACGGCGCGACGATCCCGACCGCGGCGTGGAGCGAGCACCTCGCGCTGGACGGCGCCGAGGTCCGCGGGACGTACCGCGGCGGCCCGGCGGACGGCCTGCCCGCGATCACCCGGCACGCGCACGGCGCCGGCGCCGGCTGGTACGTCAGCACGCGGCTGGGCGTCGAGGCGCTCGCCCCGGTGCTCGCGGCGGTGTACGCGGACGCCGGGATCGCGCCCACGGGGCTGCCCGAGGGTGTCGAGGTCACGGTCCGGCGCGGCGACGCGCACGACTACGTGGTCGCGGTGAACCACCGCGACGAGCCGGTCACCCTCGCGGTGCCCGGTACCGAGCTGCTCTCCGGCACCGACGCCGGCGAGTCGTACGAGGTCGGCGCGGGCGAGGTGGCGGTGCTGCGCACCACCGCGCGCCCGCAGGGGGGTGGTCGCTGACCGCACGACCGCGGCTGCCCGCCCGCCGCGCCGGACCCCTCCGGCGGCCGGGGCGGACGGCAGCCAGTACCGCGGGGGCGCACCGAGCGCCCCCGCACCCACCACGGGTCGCAACGACGCGATCGACGCGCGAGCGGCGGCCCTCCCGGAAAGGACGACACATGCGCAGGCACTTCGCAGCCGGCGTCGCCGCAGCGGCGACCGTGGCCCTCCTCGCCGCGTGCAGCGGCGACCCCGCCCCCGCCACGACGGCCGACGGCGGCGCCCCCGCCGCCGGCTCGGGCGGCGAGCTCGTGATCTGGTCGGACGCCGAGCGCGCCGAGGCGATCAAGAACGCCGCCGCCGACTTCGAGGCGGACAGCGGCGCGACCGTCACGGTCGTGCAGAAGAACTTCGAGGACCTCCGGGCCGACTTCCTCGCCCAGGTCCCGACGGGCGAGGGCCCGGACATCACCGTCGGCGCGCACGACTGGCTGGGCGAGTTCGTCGAGTCCGGCGTCGTCGACACCATCAGCCTCGGCTCGCGCGCCGACGACTTCGAGCAGGTCACGCTCGACGCCTTCACCTACGACGGCCAGCTGTACGCGCTGCCGTACGCGCAGGAGTCGGTCGCGCTGATCCAGAACACCGCGCTGGTCGGCGACACCGCCCCGCAGACGTTCGACGAGATGATCCAGATGGCGACCGACGCCGGGTTCGGGGACCGGCCGTTCATCCTCTACACGAACGGCGCCGAGGGCGACATGTACACCTCGTACGCCTTCCAGACGTCGTTCGGCGCCCCGGTGTTCGTCCAGGACGAGGACGGCTCCTACACCTCCGAGGTCGGCATGGGCGGCGACGCCGGCCTGGCCTACGCCCGGTGGATCCACGCGAACGGCTCCGCCGGCACCGGCTACTTCACCGACACCGTCGACTACGACATCGGCAACGAGCTGTTCGCGACCGGCCAGTCGCCGTTCATCATCCAGGGCCCGTGGACCATCCCGACGTACCAGGACGCGGGCGTCGAGGTCGCGGTGAACCCGATCCCGTCGGCCGGCGGCGGCACCGCGGCGCCGTTCGTGGGCGTGCAGGGCTTCTACCTGTCGGCGCAGTCGTCCAACGCGCTGCTGGCGAACGACTTCCTCGCGAACTACGTCGCCACCGACGAGGCGCAGCAGGCGCTGTACGACGCCGACCCGCGCATCCCCGCGCTCACCGCGGTCGCGGAGCAGGTCAGCGACGACCCGGTCATCGCCGGCTTCCTCGCGTCGGCGCAGAACGGCGTCCCGATGCCGAACATCCCCGAGATGGGCGCCGTCTGGGACTTCTGGAACGCCGCGCAGATCGCGCTGATCACCGGCCAGGACCCGGACAGCACCTGGACCTCGATGGTCACCAGCGTGGAGCAGGCGATCGGCTGACGCCCCGCGGGCGGGCGGGGCGTGCGCGCCCCCCCCCCCCCCCCCCCCCCCCCCCCCCCCCCCCCCCCCCCAGGGGGAAACAAGTCCGCCGCCCCCCCCACCCCCCCCCCCCCCCCCGGGGCCCCCCCCCCCCCGCCCGCGCGCCGCGCGG
>Ga0164306_10001050_pt1 | contig 12039 bp, 13 predicted proteins | sample Whisoiple_242_MG_FD_110213 | JGI IMG/M metagenome (GOLD analysis project Ga0164306, IMG submission 110213) | Soil microbial communities amended with fresh organic matter from upstate New York, USA - Whitman soil sample_242_MG | ecosystem: Environmental > Terrestrial > Soil > Unclassified >... | reverse complement strand
GGGGGATCGGGCAGCGGTGCGTGACGACGATCTGGTTACCGTGGACGGATGTTGATTGCCGAGGACGTCCTCCTGCTCGCCGTCGACGATGCCACCGGAAAGGTGTCGCAGTGGGCGATGAATCTTGATTCCGCGCTGTCCGGGGCGGTGCTGATCGAGCTGGCGGTGGCCGGCCGGGTACAGCTCGATCGCGACGGTCGGACCGCGAAGGTGGTGGTCGTCGATGCCGCGCCGACCGGGGATCCCGTTCTCGACCCGAGTCTGCAGAGTCTGGTCGACAAGGATCCGATGCGGCCCGAGTCGGCCATCGGCCGGGTCGGTAAGGGTCTGCGCGAGCGGCTGTACGCGTCGCTGGAGGCCAAGGGAACGCTGCGCCGCGAGTCGGGCAAGGTGCTCGGCATCTTCTCGACGACCCGCTGGCCGGCGGAGGATTCGGTCCACGAGGCCGGCACTCGGCAGCAGGTCACCAACGCGCTGTTGCTGGGACAGGACCCCGACGAGCGGGTGGCCGCGATCATCTCCGTGCTGGCGGCCGCGGACATGGTCAGAACGGTGGTCGACAAGAACGATGCCAAGACCGCCAAGCAGCGGGCCAAGGCGATCGCCGAGGGCAACTGGGCGGCGGACGGTGTGCGCAGCGCGATCCAGGAGATGCAGTTGGCGATCTCCGCGGCCGTGATGGTCAGCACGACCGTCGCCATCAGCGCCGGCACCAACTGATTCATCGACGTCGCCGGAGAAAGCCGCGCGAAACGTCACCCACGCTCGGACTAGCATCGGGCGTTCGGCAACACCCGCGTTGCCGCCCTGCCGTCCTGCCCGAGCCGGTCCTACCGAGCTCGCGTCCTACCTGAGGAGACCCCGTGTCCACCGCCCCCGCCGCCGCGCCCATCTCGAGCGTGAAGATCGCGGCGGGCACGACTGCCGGCGCGGCGATCCGGGAAGCCGGCCTGCCGACCAGTGGACCGCAGGCGATCGTCGTCGTCCGGGACGTCCACGGAACCCTCCGGGACCTCACCTGGTCGCCGAGCGAACCGACCGACGCTGAGCCGGTCGCGGCCGACACCGAGGACGGTCGCTCCGTGATCCGGCACTCGGCGGCGCACGTGTTGGCGCAGGCGGTGCAGGACAAGTTCCCGGATGCCAAACTCGGCATCGGTCCGCCGATCCGCGACGGCTTCTACTACGACTTCGACGTGGCCACTCCGTTCACCCCGGAGGATCTGACCGACCTCGACAAGCGCATGCGCAAGATCATCAAGTCCGGTCAGCGGTTCTCCCGGCGGGTGGTCGCGTCGATCGACGACGCCAAGGCCGAGCTGGCGACCGAGCCCTACAAGCTCGAACTGGTGGACCTCAAGTCCGAGGTCGCCGGCACCGGCGACGCCGAGGAGAGCGTGGAGGTCGGCGCCGGCGAGCTGACCATCTACGACAACCTGCACTCGCACACCGGGGAGCGGGTCTGGGGCGACCTGTGCCGCGGACCGCACGTGCCGACCACCCGGTACATCCCGGCGTTCCAGCTGACCCGCTCGGCGGCCGCCTACTGGCGGGGTAACCAGGCGAATCCGCAGCTGCAGCGGATCTACGGCACCGCCTGGGAATCCGCCGAGGCGATGGACGCCTACCTGCAACGGCTCGCCGAGGCGGAACGGCGCGACCACCGCAAGCTCGGCACCGAGCTCGACCTGTTCAGCTTCCCGGACGAGCTCGGCTCGGGGCTCGCGGTGTTCCATCCCAAGGGCGGGATCCTGCGCCGAGAGCTCGAGGGCTACGTCCGGCAACGCCACATCGACGAGGGCTTCGACTTCGTCAACACCCCGCACATCAGCAAGGAGGGTCTCTTCCACACCTCCGGGCACCTGCCGTACTACGCGGACGGCATGTTTCCGCCGATGGAGATGGAGGGGAGCAAGTACTACCTCAAGGCCATGAACTGCCCGATGCACAACCTGATCTTCCGGTCCCGCGGCCGCTCGTACCGCGAGCTTCCGCTGCGGCTCTTCGAGTTCGGCAGCGTCTACCGCAACGAGCTGTCCGGCGTGGTCCACGGGTTGACCAGGGTGCGCGGGATGACCCAGGACGACTCGCATTCGTACTGCACCCCCGAGCAGGCGCCGGAGGAGATCGCGAAGCTGCTGCGGTTCGTCCTCGGCCTGCTCAGCGACTTCGGCCTCGACGACTTCTACCTGGAGCTCTCGACCCGAGACCCGTTGTCGGACAAGTTCATCGGCTCCGATGAGGAGTGGGAGGTGGCCACCGCCGTGCTGGAACGGGTGGCCACCGAATCCGGCCTGGAGCTGGTCGCCGACCCTGGGGGCGCCGCCTACTACGGGCCCAAGATCTCCATCCAGTGCCGGGACGCCATCGGCCGCACCTGGCAGATGTCGACCATTCAGTACGACTTCAACCAGCCGGCCCGGTTCGGCCTGGAATACCAGTCGGCCGACGGCACCCGGCAGCAGCCGGTGATGATCCACTCGGCCAAGTTCGGCTCGATCGAACGGTTCATCGGCGTGCTCACCGAGCACTACGCCGGGGCCTTCCCGGCCTGGCTGGCGCCGGTCCAGGTGGTCGGCATCCCGGTCGCCGATGCCTTCGGTGATCATCTGGAAGCCGTGAACCGGGAGTTGCGCGGACGCGGGATCAGGTCTGAGGTGGACCACTCGGACGACCGGATGCAGAAGAAGATCCGCACCCACACCACCGGAAAGGTGCCGTTCCTGCTGCTGGCCGGCGCGAAGGACGTCGAGGCGGGGGCGGTGTCGTTCCGCTTCCGGGACGGCACCCAGATCAACGGCGTGCCCGTCGCACAGGCTGTCGACGCGATCGATGGCTGGATCTTGAGCCGGTCCAACACCTCGCCGACCGCGGCGGAGTTCAGCGACCTGGTTCCGCCGGTGGAGTCCACCGAAGAGGAGCCTCACGGCGCTGAACCCGGGCAGGAGTCGGCGGGTGGCTGACGGCCCGGATCTGGTGCAGCAGAAGGGAATCGGGATTCCCGACCACCTGCAGCGGTTGTGGACCCCGCACCGGATGGCGTACGTCACGGGCGGGTCCGGCACCGACAAGGCCGATGACGACGCTCCGGACAACCGTTGCCCGTTCTGCCGGATCCCGACCCTGTCGGACGAGGACGGGCTGATCGTCGCGCGCGGTGAGCACGTCTATGCCGTACTGAACCTGTTCCCGTACAACCCTGGTCATTTGATGGTCGTGCCGTTCCGGCACATGCCCGACTACACCGATCTGGACGGGGCCGAACTCGGCGAGTTCAGCGTGTTCACCCGGCATGCCCTCGAGACCATTCGCTCGGTGAGTGCGCCGCACGGGTTCAACCTGGGGATCAACGCCGGGTCGGCGGCCGGCGCCGGCATCGCCGAGCACCTGCACCAGCACGTCGTGCCCCGATGGGGCGGCGATTCGAACTTCATGCCGGTGATCGGCCAGACGAAGGTACTGCCGCAGTTGCTGGCCGACACCCGCCGCCTGCTGGCGCAGGCCTGGTGACGTCGCGCGCCGGGTGACCGGATCCGCCCTCGTTCGCCGCTATCGTTGGATCCGCTGACCCACCTGCCCGCTGTCCCACCTGCCCACCTCGACGAGTGCTTCTCACCGCGGACCGCCGTGAGGGCCCTACCGGACGGATCTCGATGCTGAACTCCCTCGCCCGGTCGTCGGTGAGCAAGGTCACCGACCCGATCGGCAGGGGTCTGCTCAAGGCCGGCATGAGCCCGGACCTGGTGACCGTGATCGGCACCGTCGGCGTCGTCGCCGGGTCCGTTGCGCTGCTGGCCCCGGGTTACCTGTTCTGGGGCTGCATGGTGGTCACGCTGTTCGTGCTCGCCGACCTGGTCGACGGCGCGATGGCCAGGGCCCGCGGGTACGGGACGGACTTCGGGGTGGTGCTGGACGCCTCCTGCGACCGGATCGCCGACGGTGCGCTGTTCGGCGCGCTCGCGTTCTACGCGTTCTCCTCCGATCAGAAATGGCTGGGCATCGCCACGCTGATCTGCCTGGTCACCGGCCAGGTGATCTCGTACGTCAAGGCGCGGGCGGACTCGGTCGGGCTGATCATCGGCGGCGCCCTGGCCGAACGGGCCGAGCGCAACGTGCTCGGGTTGGTCGGCGCCGGCCTGGCCGGGCTTGGCGTGCCGCATGCGCTCGATGTCTGCCTGTGGGTGTTGGCGGTGGCCGGCCTGGTCACCGTGGTCCAACGACTGGTCCAGGTCCGCCGCGCCGCGGTCAAGGCTGCAGCCGACACCAGCAACAACCGGGGCACCGGACGCCCCGCGCTGTGAGCGGCACCGCGGATCGGCTCACCGACCTCGGATTCGGGGCAGGTTGGTCGCTGGCCAAGAACCTGCCCGATCCGGTCGCCGACCGGATCTTCCGGCAGGCGGCCGACACCGCGTTCCGGCGACGTGGGCCGAGCGTCGTGCAGTTGGCCAAGAACCTGCACCGGGTGCTGGGGAATCAGTCGACCCCCGCCTCGCTCTCCGCCGTCGTCCAGGCCGGGATGCGCTCGTACGCCAGGTACTGGAAGGAGACCTTCCGGCTGCCCGCGATGGATCACGACGAGGTCTTCGAGCAGGTGGAGGCCGGGACGATCGGCGCCGAGCACATCGACCGGGCCCTCGAGCAGGGCAAGGGCGTCATGCTGGTGGTCACCCACTCGGGCAACTGGGATGTGGCCGGGATGTGGGTCACCCGCCGCTGGGGGACGATGACCACCGTGGTCGAACGGCTCAAACCCGAGTCCCTGTACGAGAAGTTCGTCGCCTACCGGGAGTCGCTGGGGATGGAGATCCTGCCGCTGACCGGGGGAAAGGGTCCGTCCCAGGTGCTTCGCGAGCGACTGACGAATGGCGGGATCATCGCGCTGGTCGGCGACCGCGACCTGTCCGCCAGCGGGGTTCCGGTGTCGTTCTTCGGGGAGACCGCAACAATGCCGCCCGGTCCGGCCATGCTCGCCGCGCTGACCGATTCGTACCTGTGCCCGACGAACCTGAGCTTCACCGACCGCGGCTGGGCGCAGCACATCCACCCGCCGTTGGAGCTGCCCGGAACCCGTCTGGCACAACAGGTCCGCGGCGGCACCCAGCAGATCGCCGAGATCTTCGAACGCGGGATCACCGAGCACCCGGCCGACTGGCACATGTTGCAGCGGCTGTGGCCCGCCGACGCGAATCGGCCGGCCCGGTGAGGGTCGGCCTGGTCTGCCCGTACTCCTTCGATGTTCCCGGGGGAGTGCAGGCCCACGTCGCGGACCTGGCCCGCACGCTGATCGGGATGGGGCACCACGTCTCGGTGCTGGCACCCGGTGACGACAGCGAGGGAGCGGTCGAGTTCCCGGAGTTCGTGGTGCCGTCCGGTCGCAGCGTGCCGATCCCGTACAACGGCTCGGTCGCCCGGCTCTCGTTCGGGCCGGTCTCTTACACCAAGGTCCGCAAGTGGATCCGGGCCGGCAATTTCGACGTGCTGCACGTCCACGAGCCGGTGGCACCCAGCCTGTCGCTGATCGCGCTGGTGGTCGCCGACGGGCCGATCGTCGCCACCTTCCACACCGCCAACCCCCGGTCCCGCTGGCTCAACGCCTTCCAGGGCGTCCTGCAGCCGTTCATGGAGAAGATCACCGGCCGGATCGCGGTCAGTGAGCTGGCCCGGCAGGTCCAGGTGGAGCATCTCGGCGGGGATGCGGTGATCATCCCCAACGGGGTCGACGTGAAGTTCTTCGCGGACGCGAGTCCGCTGCCGGGATATCCGCGAACCGGCGGCACCATCGGCTTCGTCGGCCGCTACGACGAATCACGCAAGGGCATGGCCGTCCTGCTCGATGCCCTGAGACTGATGGTGCCGCTGCGTCCCGAGCTGCGTCTGGTGGTCGCCGGCAGCGGTGATGAGAAGGACCTGCGGGAGCTCGCGGGGCCCGAGTTGGCCGGTGCGCTGCGCTTCCTCGGCCGGGTGTCCGACCCCGACAAGGCCTCGATGCTGCGGTCGCTGGACATCTACTGCGCGCCGAACATCGGCGGCGAGAGCTTCGGGATCATCCTCACCGAGGCGATGAGTGCCGGCACTCCGGTGGTGGCCAGTGACCTGGACGCGTTCCGCCGGGTACTGGACAACGGCATCGCCGGCGTCCTGAGCCCGGTCGGTGACGCACCGGCCCTGGCCAGGGCACTGTCGGCGGTACTGGACGATCCCGGCAGGCGGGCCGTGCTCGCCGCGCAGGGCCGCCGGGTGGTCGCCGCCTATGACTGGCCGGTGGTCGCCGCCACCGTGGTCAAGGTCTACGAAACGGTTGTCGCCGCCGATCCCCGGGCCGTCGTCGAAGCGGATTGACGGTCGTCCCGCCGTCGACAGCTGGCCGCCGTACCACCAAACTCCTGGAAATCAACGAGTGATTTCGGGCACCCTGGTCGCCTGATCCGGTGAAAGCCCTGATGGTTCCGGCCGCCCGGCGTGGGATTCTGATCCCGGACCCGGCGCCTGCCGTCGCCATCGCAGAGGAGGAACGATGACCACCGCTGTTGTCGTCGTTCTGGTGGTGTTGCTGCTCTTCGCGGCGTTGCGGCTGTGGATCACGGCCAATCGCCTGGACCGGCTGCACGTCCGCACGGAGGCGGCCTGGTCGGCCCTGGAGGGCGCGCTGGCCCGGCGGGTCGTCGCGACCAGGGCGGTGGCGGCGGCCGGCGTGTGGCAGCACCCCGAATCCGATGAGCTGCGCCGGCTGGCCGACGTCGCCGATCGCGCCGACCGGGCGCATCGCGCCGACGCCGAGAACGATCTCTCTCGGGCCCTGTCGGCCATCCCGGCGGCGTCCGACCCCGATCTGGCCGCCGAGCTCGTCGACGCGGGTGAGCGGGTGGTGTTGGCCCGCCGGTTCTACAACGACGCGGTCCGCGACACCCGCGCCCTGCGCGCCGTGCTGTTCACCCGGATCTTCGGGCTGGCCGGCCGAGCCGCGCTGCCGGACTATTTCGAGATCGCCGAGTACCCGGCACGACCGTCCCTGCTGACCAGGACCGCAGCGAGGGTGGTGTTGCTCGATCCCGCCGATCGGGTGTTACTCCTGTCCGGCACCGATCCGCAGGTGGATTCGAAGTGGTGGATCACCCCAGGAGGTGGAGTCGAGACCGGTGAGGAGCTCGCCGACACCGCCCGCCGGGAACTCGCCGAAGAGACCGGCCTGCGACTCGCCGAGGACGAGCTCATCGGACCGATCTGGCGACGGGTGGCGCGGTTCACCTTCACCGGGGTCGAGTACGAACAGACCGAGTTCTATTTCGTCGGTCGCAGCTCGATCGACGACGGTCGGCGCCCTGACGCGGTCGCGGCGACGACGCCGCCGGTGGGTGGCGCGGCCGTCGATCCGTCGCTCGGTTCGGCGTCTCCGGCAGATCTCCTGGAGGACCAGCTGGACGTGTCCGGCCACACAGACCTGGAACGGCTGACGCTGACCGGTCACCGGTGGTGGACTGCCGAGGACCTGACGACCACCGACGAGCTGGTCTATCCGGTCGAACTGGCCCAGCGGCTGCCCGAGGTGCTGGCCTCGTTGCGATCCGGCAGCGTCCCGGAGCTGGTCGTCGAGGTCAACTGACCTCGCCAGCGGGTCAGTATCGCGCCCTCGCCGCGGTCCGGATCACGCCATGGCGTCCGATCGGCAACGAAAAGCCGCCACCCCGGCGGGTTGCCACCGTGACCAGGAGCGCTGGGCCTAGCGTTGTCGAGCCGCCTGACCCCACCGACGGGGCGCGAGCGCGCGCCTTGGAGGAACTGTGAAGCGTCTGCATCGCGCGATGGGTGCGGTTGGCATTTCCCTGTTGCTGGTCGTCGCGGGTTGCTCATCGGGCAGCGATACCGCCGTCAGCACCACTCCGGTCAGCTCATCGGCGCAACCCTCGCCGTCGACCAAGGCCAGCCAGACACCCAGCCCGACGCCGGAGCCGACGCCCACCCCGGAGCCACCGCCCCCGCCTCCCCCCACGGATCCGCTGATCGGCGGAGACCTGTTGCAGGGCCCGGTGATCGCCGTGAAGATCGACAACACCTCGGCCGGATTCCCACAGTACGGCGTCTCGGATGCCGACCTGGTGTTCGTCGAGCAGGTCGAAGGCGGCCTGACCCGGCTGATGGCCGTTTACCACAGCAACCTGCCCACCGAGGTGGGCGCGGTCCGCAGCGTGCGCACCACCGATGCCGAGCTGCTGCCGGTGTTCGGCACGCCGGCGTTGGTCTTCTCCGGCGGCGCCGGAGTGCCGCTGGCAGCATTGGCCAACACCCCGGTCGTCCCGGTCTCGCAGGACGACGGGGGACCGGGCTTCTGGCGGACGGACGCCGCTCCCGCTCCGTACAACCTGCACAGCAACCTGCAGTCGGTCGTCGGCACGGTGAACGGCATCAGCCAGCCCAACAACATCGGCCTGGTCTTCGCCGCCAGTGACCCGCGGGTCGATGCCGCACCAGCGGCGACCTCGATGTCGGTGCAGTACCAGGCCGCCAGGGTGGAGTTCGGCCAGGAGAACGGCCGTTACCGGCTGATCCGGAACGGCGAAGGGGAGTCGGATGCCAGTGGCGCGCCGGTGCTCACCGACAATGTGGTGTTCATGACGGTCGGCTTCGAGCCGGACGGCGAGTTCGACTCCGTCGGCTCGCCATCGTTCATTTCGCACACCGTCGGCAACGGCACGTTCACACTGTTCCGGGACGGCCACGCGATCAGCGGGAGCTGGAGCCGGGCAGCGCCGGATCAGCCGTTCCAGTTCCTCGACGCCTCGGGGCAGCCGGCACCGTTCAAGCCGGGCAAGAGCTGGGTGGCACTGGTGCCGCCGACGGCGTCGATCGGCGCTTCCTGACCCACGACGAACGCGGTATTTCGACCCTGGCGCCCGAGTAGAATTCCGCTCGTAGCGCGACCGTCGCCGTCGGTGACGGCCCTCGAGAACCTTCTCGGGACACGGTCGCCGTGAACAGTCGTCGGCGGTCGGCCGGCGACGTCATCCGTTGAGGAGCCAGTGCCGTGTCCGCGCCCACCAGCCCGCAGGTCGAATCGTCCAGCCCCACCGAATCGCTGACCACCACGGGCACCGCCCGGGTGAAGCGCGGGATGGCCGAGATGCTCAAGGGCGGGGTGATCATGGATGTGGTCACCGCCGACCAGGCCAAGATCGCCGAGGACGCCGGCGCCGTCGCGGTGATGGCCCTGGAACGGGTGCCTGCGGACATCCGCGCGCAGGGTGGCGTCTCCCGGATGAGTGACCCGGACATGATCGACGGGATCATCGCTGCGGTGTCGATCCCGGTGATGGCCAAGGCTCGGATCGGTCATTTCGTCGAGGCCCAGGTGTTGCAGTCGCTCGGCGTGGACTACGTCGACGAGTCCGAGGTGCTCACCCCGGCCGATTACGCCCACCACATCGACAAGTGGTCGTTCACCGTGCCCTTCGTCTGCGGGGCGACGAACCTGGGTGAGGCGCTGCGCCGGATCACCGAGGGCGCGGCGATGATCCGTTCCAAGGGCGAGGCCGGCACCGGCGACGTCTCCAACGCGGTGACCCACATGCGGACCATCGGCGGAGAGATCCGCCGGTTGACCTCGCTGTCGCCGGACGAGTTGTACGCGGCCGCCAAGGAGCTGCAGGCGCCCTACGACCTGGTCGCCGAGGTCGCCGCGCTGGGCAAACTGCCGGTGGTCATGTTCACCGCCGGTGGGATCGCCACGCCGGCCGACGCCGCGATGATGATGCAGCTCGGCGCCGAAGGGGTCTTCGTCGGGTCCGGCATCTTCAAGTCCGGCAACCCCGCAGCCAGGGCCGAGGCGATCGTGAAGGCGACCACCTTCTACGACGATCCGGACGTCCTGGCCAAGGTGTCCCGCGGGCTCGGGGAGGCCATGGTCGGCATCAACGTCGACGACATTCCACAGCCGCATCGACTTGCCGAACGCGGTTGGTGACGGCGTAGAAAGGCCGGAGGCCGCCGGCGCCGACCCGTTGGGCATGTCGGGTGCGGCAATATCGCCGCCGCATCGGTTGGCTGAGCGCGGCTGGTAGACGGCGCTGCCGGACGGCCGACGAGGCCGCCCGGGACGCATCCAACGTTGACCGCTGTCCTTGCGGTAGCTGAGTACAGAGTCTAGACTCAGGACTGTGATGGACAGTGTGGCCGAGGTGCTCGATGTGGTCGGCGAGCGATGGGCGTTGCTGGTGGTGCGCGAGGTTTCGATTGGGCTCCGCCGGTTCGACGAGATCCAGGCGGCGATCGGTGCACCGAGAACGGTCTTGGCAGACCGACTTCGCCGATTGACGTCGGCCGGCATCCTGGCCACCCGGAACTACCAGGTGCCGGGCGCCCGGGCCCGATCGGAGTACACCCTGACCGACGCCGGGCTCGACCTGCTGCCGGTGCTGTCGGCGCTGTCGGACTGGGGGGAGCGGCACATCGGCACCGGTGGCGAGCTGCCGACCATCGTCTACCGACACGGCGGCTGTGGTGGTCGGGTGACCGCGACGCTGCAGTGTGAGTGTGGCGACTTCGCCCAACCCGGCGGCAGATTGCTCGCCGAGGTCAATCGCTGATCGCCAGTTTCAACAGACCCCCGAACTCGAATCAGGAGAGCACATGTCACTCAACCCGACCACCGATGCCGACTTCGCGCAGGACGTCCTGGCCAGTCCCTTGCCGGTTCTCGTCGACTTCACCGCGGCGTGGTGCCCGCCGTGCGTGATGATCGCACCGGTCCTCGAGCGGATCGCCGGTGATGAGGCAGACCGGTTGCGCGTGGTGTCGCTCGATGTCGACGCCAATCCGGTCACCACCTCGACCTACAAGGTCATGGGGATGCCGACGCTGGCGCTGTTCGTCGACGGCGAGATTGTCGTGCAGTTCATGGGTGCCAAGCCGCGGGCCGCCATCCTGGCCCAGCTCGAGCCGCATCTCGGCCACCGGTCGGCCGTCAGCACCACCCGGTCCTGACATCGCCTGCTCAGGAACGGTTCTGACGTCCATCCGTGACGCCCGACTCAGTCGGTTCCTCCCACGGCAGGAAAACGCTCGTCGCCACCACCGAGAAGTACTCGCCCCACCGTCCTGACCGGAGCCCGAACGATTGGACGAACAACATGGCCGAGTATCCGAAGATCGCAGCGATCAGCCAGCCCAGCAGGCTGGGGGAGAACGAGAACACTTTCGAGATTCCGTGCAACACATCGGAATAGTCGACATCCCAACCGATCTGGGAGGCGAGCGGGCGGAGCAGGGTCAGGTCGTTGTCAAAGGCTGCGCGCAGTCGGGCATCCGATTCCCGGAAGCGGAGGCCGACGACACCCAGGGCGAGTAGGGCGAGGCCGCGCACCAGTCGCTACACGGCCAGCTACCGCTGGAAGGCGAGGTCTCGGAGCCTGCGCCCGCGCGGTACTTCGGGCGCCCGGTCGGCCGGGCCGGAACCTCGCGGCGCGCCAATGACGAAGTCCCCGCAACGCAGGCATCGCCAGGCGTCGCCGGCCGGAGTGCTGACCTTCAGTCGCGCGCGCAGGTCCGGCTCGTCGGGCGCGTAGGTCTGATGACCGCGGCGTCCACATACGCGCAGGCTCCAGTCCACGGCCGGCAGGCTAGTCGCCCCGGCGCACGCCTCCGTCTCGCCCCGATTCGCTACCCTGCCGACATCGGGCCGGGCTCGACAAGCTGACGCCGAGTGGAGGTTCCAGGGTGACCAACAAGTCGTACATCGTCACGCTGGCCGTGCCGACGGAGGAGTTCCGCCGGACCCTCGCCGAGGTGATCCCCGACGCCACTGTGCTGCGCGAGCTTTCCCGGAACCGGGTGGTGGTGCTCGTCCCCGCGACCTCGGCGGATGCGCTGCCCACGGTTGCCGGGATCACCGCAGTCGCCCCGGACGAGCTTGCGAAGAAGCTGCGTCCGGGGCGACGGGGCGATTCGTGAGCTACTTGCGGTTGACCGTGATGTTCTCGACGTCGACGGTCTGACCCGGAACCGCGGGCGAGGTCATCGTCGTCGTCACCTGCCCGACGCCCTGGG
>Ga0164306_10001049_pt1 | contig 12040 bp, 10 predicted proteins | sample Whisoiple_242_MG_FD_110213 | JGI IMG/M metagenome (GOLD analysis project Ga0164306, IMG submission 110213) | Soil microbial communities amended with fresh organic matter from upstate New York, USA - Whitman soil sample_242_MG | ecosystem: Environmental > Terrestrial > Soil > Unclassified >... | reverse complement strand
TCGTGGGGGAGCGCCCCGCCGCGACGGAGCAGCACGGATGACCGCCGCCGCGCCCGCGACCACCCCCGTCGACGTGCCGTGGGGCGCCACCTGGCCCGCGCTCGGCGAGTTCCGCGACCTCGCCGCCACCCGCCGGGTGATCCCGGTGGTGCGCCGGCTGCTCGCCGACGACACCACCCCGGTCGGCCTCTACCGCACGCTGGCCGCGGGCCGTCCGGGGACGTTCGTCCTCGAGTCCGCCGAGCAGGACGGCTCCTGGTCCCGGTGGTCGTTCGTCGGCGTGCGGTCCCGGGCGACGCTGACCGTGCGGGACGGCCGCGCGGTGTGGACCGGCGACGTGCCGGCGGGCGTGCCGACCGAGGGCGACCCGCTCGCGGTGCTCGGCGAGACGCTGGAGGTGCTCCGCACCCCGGCCGTGCCGGGCCTGCCCCCGCTGACCGGCGGGCTGGTCGGGGCGCTGGGCTGGGACGTCGTGCGGCACTGGGAGCCCACGCTGCCGGCCGCGGCGCCCGACGAGCTCGGCGTGCCCGAGATGACGCTGCTGCTCGCCAGCGACCTCGCGGTGACCGACCACCGGGACGGCTCGGTCTGGCTGGTGGCGAACGCGATCAACTTCGACGGCACCGACGCCCGGGTGGACGAGGCGCACGCCGACGCCGTGGCCCGGCTGGACGCGATGCAGGAGGCGCTGCTGCGCCCGACGGCGCCCGCCGCCGCGCACCTGGTGGACGCGCCCGCGCCCCCGCTCGAGTTCCGGTCGACCGCCGCCGAGTACGAGGCCGCCGTCGCGCGCGGCCAGGAGGCGATCGTCGACGGCGAGGTGTTCCAGGTGGTGCTGTCCCAGCGCCTCGACCTGGACTGCCCGGCCGCCCCGCTCGACGTCTACCGCGTGCTCCGGACGATCAACCCGAGCCCGTACATGTACTACCTGCAGCTGCAGGACGCCGACGGCCGCGACTTCGCGGTCGTGGGGTCGAGCCCGGAGACGCTGGTCAAGGTCACCGAGGGGCACGTCACGACGTTCCCGATCGCCGGGTCGCGGCCGCGCGGGGCGACGCCCGAGGAGGACCGCGCGCTGCACGACGAGCTGCTCGCGGACCCCAAGGAGCGCGCCGAGCACCTCATGCTGGTGGACCTCAGCCGCAACGACCTGGTCAAGGTCTGCGAGCCCGCGACCGTCGAGGTCGTCGAGTTCATGGCCGTGCGGCGGTTCAGCCACATCATGCACATCTGCTCGACCGTCGTCGGGCGGCTGCGCGCCGGTGCGACCGCGCTCGGGGCGTTCACCGCGACGTTCCCCGCCGGCACGCTGTCCGGGGCGCCGAAGCCGCGGGCGATCGCGCTGATCGACGAGATCGAGCCCGCGCGCCGCGGCATCTACGGCGGCACGGTGGGCTACTTCGACCTGGCGGGCGACATGGACATGGCGATCGCGATCCGCACCGCGCTGATCCGGGACGGCCGGGCGAGCGTGCAGGCGGGCGCGGGCATCGTCGCGGACTCGGTGCCGGCGACCGAGTACCAGGAGTCCCGGGACAAGGCCGCGGCCGCGGTGCGCGCCGTGCAGGTCGCGTCCCGGCTCCGGGCGGTCGGCGCCCCGTGACCGGGACGACCGGGGGAGCGGAGCCGCTGGGCACGCCGGGGGCGGAGCCCGCCGCGCCGGGTGCGGGGCCCGCGGCGGCTCCGCGCACCCGTGGCCGCCGGGGCCGCTGGGTGCTCGGGCTGCTGCTGCTCTCCGGCCTGGTCGCGCTGACCGCGCTGCCGGTGTGGATCACCGCGACCGGCGCGAACGCGCTCGGCGACGCGGTGGCGATCGCCGTCCGCGGCACGGTCGCGGCGCCCGGCCTGGTGGCCGCCGCGCTGGTGCTGCTCGCCGCGGCCGGCGCCCTCGGGCTGGTCGGCCGGATCGGGCGCTGGGTGGTGGTGGTCGTCGTGGCCGCCGCCGGCGCGCTGGTCGTGGCGTCGGCGCTCGGGGCGCGCCCGGGGGCGACGGCCACGGCCGAGCGCGCCGCGGCGGACGCGACGGGCGTGTCGAACCTCACGGGGGCGGTGCAGGTCGCCGTCTGGCCGTGGGTCGCCGCGGCGCTCGGGGTGCTCGTCGTCGCGGCGGCCGTCGGGCTCGCCCGGGCGTCCGCGAGCTGGGTCGCGCCGACCGACCGGTACGAGCGGGCCGGCGCGGGCGCGGGCGCGTCCGCGGCCCCCGGGGCCACGGGCGCGGCCGCGGGCGCTGCGGCGGGGTCCGCGGGCGCGGCCCCGGCGGGCGGCGACGAGCCCGACGAGCGCAGCACCTGGGACGCGCTGACCCGCGGGGACGACCCCACCTGAACCCCGCGCGCCGGCCCCGGCGGCCGCGCGCCCGACCTGAGCAGGCCCGCGCGGTCCGCTAGGGTTTGCGACACACAGTCATGAAAGGTGTTCCACGATGGTCGAGCAGTCGCTCACTTCCTCCGGCGTCGCGACCGGGCGTGCCCAGCAGGTCCCGGGGACGGAGACGCTGCGGCTGCCGCCGAAGGCCCCGCCGACCAACCACGGGCACACCACCGCCGCCTGGACCACGACGATCGTGGTCCTCGTCGGCTCGACGGCCGGCGCGCTCGGCCTGGTCTTCGGGCTCATGTGGCTGTTCTGGGCGGGCCTGGCCGTCGCCCTGCTCGGCGTCGTCGTCGGCAAGGTGCTCCAGGTGCTCGGCTACGGCCAGGGCGGGAAGCACACGATCGAGAAGGCGCGCCGCACCGGCGGTCACTGAGGTCCGTCCCCCGGTCGCGGACCGGGACGCGGTGGACGCCGCGCGCCCGCTCCGGTAGACCTGGGGGGATGTCGGACGGCCGCCCACCAGGGCGGACGCCGCGCCTGATCCCGATGGAGGAGCCGATCATGTCGACCCCGAACCAGCCGCAGGACCCGTACTCCGCCCCCGACGGGCAGGGCTCCGGTGACCAGTCGGGTGCCACGCCGCAGTACCCCGGCAGCACGCCCGGCGCGGGCGACCCCTACGGCCAGTCCGGTCAGGGGGGCCAGGCCGGCGGCGTCCCGCAGTACGGCTCGTACGCGGGCGGCGACCAGGGCCAGGGCGGCTACGCGCAGTCCGGCGGCTACGGCCAGGGCGGCTACGGCCAGCCCGCGTACCCGGGCGGTGCCCAGGGCTACGGCAGCGGCTTCTACCCGAAGAACAACCTGGCCGTGTGGTCGCTGGTGCTCGGCATCGTCGGGTTCTTCGTCTGCTCGATCTTCACCAGCATCCCCGGCATCATCGTCGGCTCGAAGGCGAAGCAGGCCGTGGCCCGCGGCGAGGCGAACAACGGGTCGCTCGCGAACGCCGGTTACATCGTGTCCTGGGTGGTGACCGGCCTGCAGGTGGTCGGCCTGATCTTCCTGATCATCGCCGCCGCGACCGGTGGCCTCGCCGCCTACTTCGACACCGTCAACAACTCGACGTACTGACGCACGTGGCCACGGCCGCCCCTCCCGAGACCCTCGCGCCCCGCGCGCGGCTGCGTGCCGCCCGGGCGCCGCTGCTGGTCGCGGGCGGGGCGGCCGTCGCCGCGCTCGGGCTCGTGCTGGTCGACCCGCACGAGCCCGGCTCCTGGGGCGCCTGCCCGCTCTACGCGCTCACCGGCGTGTACTGCGCGGGCTGCGGCGGCCTGCGGGCGACCCACGACCTGCTCGTCGGCGACCTCGCGGGAGCCTGGGCGATGAACCCGCTCTGGGTCCTGCTGGTGCCGGTGCTCCTCGCGCTGTGGGCGCGCTGGCTCGTGCGCGCGGCGCGCACCGGGCGCCGGGCCGCCGCCCCGCCCGCCTCGGTGGCGCTCGCCGCCGCGGCGGTGGTGGTGCTGTACAGCGTCGCCCGGAACGTGCCGGCCTGGGCCGGCCTGCTCGCGCCCTGACGCGGCGGGTGCGCGCCGGGCAGGTGCGCGGCGGGCGGGTGCGCGGCGGGCGGGTGAACCGGCGGGTCGGCGCGCCACGGGGTCGCGGGTCGTCCCTAGGATGCCGAGCGGCGGCGCGCCGTGCGCCGACCCGCACACCAGGAGGCCGCCCGTGACCACGCCCGACCAGCCCACGGACCCGTACCGCGAGCAGCCGGGCACCGGCGGGACGGGCGACGGCTACCAGCCGACCTGGGACCAGCCGGGGACGGGCTCGGGCGCCCCGGGGTACGGCTCGGCAGACCCGTACCCGGCGCCGCAGCCCCCCGGCCCGCAGCAGCCGTACGGCGCGCCGGACCCGTACGCCGCGCAGCAGCCGTACGGCCAGCAGCCCTACGGCCAGCAGCCGTACGGCGCGCCGGACCCGTACGCCGCGCAGCAGCCGTACGGTGCCGGTGACCCCTACGCCGCGCAGCAGCCGTACGGCGCCGTCGACCCCTACGCCGCGCAGCAGCCCTACGGCCAGCAGCCCGGCTACGGCCAGGACCCGTACGCCGGGGCCTACCCCGCGGCGCCGTACGGCGGCTACCCGGGCGGGTCCTACGTGCCCGTGTACGGCTACCCCAGGAACAGCCTCGGCGTCTGGTCGCTGGCCCTCGGCATCGCCAGCTTCGTGTGCTTCGGCCCGCTCGCCGGCATCCCGGCGATCATCACCGGCGTGCTCGGCCGCAAGGCCGCGCAGCGCGGTGAGGCGAACAACGGCGGCCTGTCGCTGGCCGGGCTGATCCTCGGCTCGATCGCCTGCGCGGGCTGGGTCCTGTTCTTCTTCATCGGCTTCGCGGACGCGTTCACCAACCCGTCCGGCTACTCCGGCTTCTGACCCCGGCCCGCCGAGCTCCGCGCCCGGCGCCCGCCCGGCCCCCGCCCGGCCACCCCGTCCCACCCGCTGGCCCGTGGTCAGGAGTGGTGCGCGGCGCCCGTACGATGGCCGAGGTGGTCGGACGAGACCCGCGTCACGGTGGTCAGCCGCGGCCGGTCCCGCCGAGGAGCCCCGCCGGCTCCCGTGCCCTGAGGTGCGCCGCCGCCGATCTCGGGGGAGAAGAGACGCCGATGGGCACCGTGCTGGACGACATCGTGGCTGGCGTGCGCGAGGACCTCGCCGTGCGCGAGGCGGCCACGCCCCTGGCCGAGCTCAAGGAGCGCGCGGCGCGCGTCCCCGGCGCGATCGACTGCGTGGCGCGGCTGCGCCTCGAGGACGCGGTGACCGTGATCGCCGAGGTCAAGCGCTCCAGCCCGAGCAAGGGCGCGCTGGCCACGATCACCGACCCGGCCGCGCTCGCCGCGGAGTACGAGAAGGGCGGCGCGACCGTCATCTCGGTGCTGACCGAGCAGCGGAAGTTCAACGGCAGCCTGACGGACCTGGACAGCGTCCGCGCCGCCGTGGACATCCCGGTGCTGCGCAAGGACTTCGTCGTCACGCCGTACCAGGTGTGGGAGGCCCGGGCGCACGGGGCGGACCTGGTCCTGCTCATCGTCGCCGCGCTGGAGCAGACGGTGCTGACCTCGCTCGTCGAGCGGGTGCACTCGCTGGGCATGACGGCCTTGGTCGAGGTGCACGACGCCGAGGAGGTCGTGCGCGCGGTCGACGCCGGCGCGCGGGTGATCGGCGTGAACGCGCGGAACCTCAAGACGCTCGAGGTGGACCGCGGCACGTTCGCGCGGGTGGCCCCGGCGATCCCGGCGGACATCGTGAAGGTCGCCGAGTCCGGCGTGCGCGGGCCGCACGACGTCATGGACTACGCCCGGGCCGGCGCCGACGCCGTGCTGGTCGGCGAGGCCCTGGTGACGGACGACGCGCCGCGGCAGTCGGTCGCGGACCTGGTGGCGGCGGGCGCGCACCCGTCGCTGCGCGCGGTCCGCCAGTAGCCACCGGCCCGGCCCCGCGGCCGGACCGACCCCAGCGAGGGCGCCGCCGGCAGCGCGGGCCCGCAGCACGAGCCACGAGGAGCACCACGGTGACGACGGGACGCACGGGTCCGCAGGTGACGAGCAGCCCGGGCGGGCCGCTGGCCACGCACGCCGGGCCGTACTTCGGCGACTTCGGCGGCCGGTTCGTCCCGGAGGCGCTGATCGCCGCCCTGGACGAGCTGGACACCGAGTTCCACAAGGCGTCGGCCGACCCGGCCTTCGCGGCGGAGCTGGCCCGGCTGCACCGCACCTACACCGGCCGGCCGAGCCCGCTGACCGAGGTGAAGCGGTTCGCCGAGCACGTCGCGCCGGGCGTCCGGGTGTTCCTCAAGCGCGAGGACCTCAACCACACCGGCTCGCACAAGATCAACAACGTGCTCGGCCAGGCGCTGCTGGTGAAGCGGATGGGCAAGACGCGCGTCATCGCCGAGACCGGCGCCGGCCAGCACGGCGTGGCCACCGCGACCGCGGCGGCGCTGCTCGACCTCGAGTGCGTCGTCTACATGGGCGAGGAGGACACGCAGCGCCAGGCGCTCAACGTCGCCCGGATGCGGCTGCTCGGCGCGACCGTGGTCCCGGTGACGATCGGCTCCCGCACGCTCAAGGACGCGATCAACGAGGCGCTGCGCGACTGGGTCGCGAACGTCGACACCACGCACTACCTGCTCGGCACCGTGACCGGCCCGCACCCGTTCCCGGAGATGGTGCGCGACTTCCACAAGATCATCGGCGAGGAGGCGAAGGCGCAGCTCGCGGAGGAGATCGGCCGGCTGCCCGACGCCGTCGCGGCGTGCGTCGGCGGCGGCTCGAACGCCATGGGCATCTTCAACGCGTTCCTCGACGACCCGTCGGTGCGGCTGTTCGGCTTCGAGGCCGGCGGCGAGGGCATCGCGTCGGGGCGGCACGCGTCGCGGTTCAGCGGCGGCTCGCCGGGCGTGCTGCAGGGCACCAAGTCGTACCTGCTGCAGGACGACGACGGCCAGACGCTGCCCAGCCACTCGGTCTCCGCGGGCCTCGACTACCCGAGCGTCGGCCCCGAGCACGCCTGGCTGCACGACATCGGCCGCGCGGAGTACCGCCCGGTCACGGACGCCGAGGCCATGGAGGCGTTCCGCGTCCTGTGCCAGACCGAGGGCATCATCCCGGCCATCGAGTCGGCGCACGCGCTGGCCGGCGCGATCCAGCTCGGCCGCGAGATCGCGACCTGGGACACCCCGGACGGCCGCGAGCCGGTGGTCCTGGTGAACCTCTCCGGGCGCGGGGACAAGGACGTCGCCACCGCGGCGGCGTGGTTCGACCTGATCGAGGACAAGCCGGTCGTCCAGGCCGACGAGGGGGAGCAGCTGTGAGCGGGACCCAGGCGACGACGTCGCGCACCGGCGCCACGCTCGACCGGCTCCGGGCCGAGGGCCGCGGCGCCCTGGTCGGCTACCTGCCGCTCGGCTTCCCCGACGTCGAGGGCTCCGTCCGCGCGGCCGTCGCGATGGTCGAGGCCGGCGTCGACGTGATCGAGCTCGGCCTGCCGTACTCCGACCCGGTGATGGACGGCCCGGTCATCCAGCACGCGGTCGACGTCGCGCTGTCAGGGGGCACCCGGGTGCGGGACGCGTTCGGCGCGGTCGAGCGGATCGCCGCCACCGGCGCGCCCGTGCTGGTCATGACGTACTGGAACCCGGTGCTGCGGTACGGCGTCGACGCGTTCGCGCGCGACCTGGCCGCCGCCGGCGGCGCGGGCCTGATCACGCCGGACCTCATCCCCGACGAGGGGCAGGACTGGCTGGCCGCGTCCGACGCGCACGACCTGGACCGGGTGTTCCTGGTCGCGCCGTCGTCCACCCCGGAGCGCCTGGCGATGACCGCCGCGGCCTCCCGCGGGTTCGTGTACGCGGCCTCGACGATGGGCGTGACGGGGGAGCGGACCACGGTCGGCGCCCGCGCCGAGCAGCTGGTCGCCGACACCCGCGCGGCCGGCGCCGAGCACGTGTGCGTCGGGCTCGGCGTGTCGCAGCCGGAGCAGGCCCGCGACATCGGCCGGTACGCGGACGGCGTCATCGTGGGCTCGGCCTTCGTGCGCGCGCTGGCGGGCGCGGAGACGCGCGAGGCCGGGCTGGAGGCGGTCGCGGCCGTCGCCGCGGGGCTCGCCGAGGGCGTCCGCACCGCCCGCTGAGCCGCACCGGGGACCAGCTGGCCCGCCGAGCCGTCCCGGGGCCCCCGCCGGCGCGCCGGCGCCCGTCAGGTCGTCACAACCGGACGAGGTCGTCACTCCTGAGTGACGACCTCGCCGCGTTGTGACGACCTCGCGCCCCGCCGCGCCCCGCCGCGCGCCGCCCGCGCCGCCCGCCGGCCGCCCGCCGCGCCCCGCGAGCCCGGCGCCCGCGGACCGCCGCGCCGGGCGCGCGCCCAGGTCGCATACAGTGCCGGTGTGATGATCCCCGCCGCGATCCCGAGCCCGCCGCAGGCCGTCTGGTACCTCGGCCCCGTGCCGCTGCGCGCCTACGCGCTCGCGATCCTCGCCGGGATCGTGGTCGCGGTGCTGATGACCCAGCGCCGCTGGAAGGAGCGCGGCGGCGACCCCGAGCAGGTCCTCGACATCGTGTTCTGGGCGGTGCCGTTCGGCATCGTCGGCGGCCGGCTGTACCACGTCGTCACGTCCCCGGAGGCGTACTTCGGCGCGGGCGGCGACCCCGTGCGCGCGCTGTACATCTGGGAGGGCGGCCTCGGCATCTGGGGCGCCGTGGCGCTGGGCGCGGTCGGCGCGTACATCGGCTGCCGCCGCGCCGGGGTGTCGTTCCCGGTGTTCGCGGACGCCCTGGCGCCCGGCCTGCTCGTGGCCCAGGCGATCGGCCGGCTCGGCAACTGGTTCAACCAGGAGCTGTTCGGCGGCGCGACGACCCTGCCCTGGGGTCTGCGGATCGACGAGGCGCACCTGCCGGCGGGCTACGAGCCGGGCACGCTGTTCCACCCGACGTTCCTGTACGAGCTGCTGTGGAACCTGGCCGGCGCCGCGCTGATCATCTACCTCGACCGCCGGCTGCGGCTCGGCCACGGCCGGGCGTTCTGGCTGTACGTGATCGTCTACACGACCGGCCGGCTCTGGATCGAGCTCGTGCGGATCGACCCCGCGGAGATGATCGGCCCGTTCCGGCTCAACGTCTGGACGTCGATCCTCGTGCTCCTCGGGGCGCTGGTAGCGTTCGTGGTCGTCGGACGTCGTCATCCTGGACGCGAGACCACGCCCCTCCTGCGCGAGACCGAGACGCAGGACGACGAGGTGGCGGAGCACGGAACAGCCCGCTGACCGCGGCGAACGCCCGTGTGACCCACCTCACTTTCTCGCGATGTGAGCGCCTGTGTTTCCGGCAGGTATCGTCGCCACACTTGTAGCCCGGGCCGATGACGTCCCAGCCTCCCCCCATTGCTCTACCTGGGCCCGCTCCCCGGGTCCGTGAGGACGGTGCTGATGCCCGCGTCGCCTGTGCGTCCCGGTGCTTCTCCCGTGCAGCAGCAGGGTCTGTACGACCCGGCTGCCGAGCACGACGCCTGCGGTTTCGCGTTCGTCGCGACGCTGCGGGGTACCCCCGGCCGCGACATCGTCGACGCCGGCCTGACCGCCCTGCTCAACCTCGACCACCGCGGCGCGGTCGGTGCGGAGGAGAACAGCGGCGACGGGGCCGGCATCCTGACGCAGATCCCGGACGCGTTCCTGCGGGACGTCGTCGACGCCGAGCTGCCCCCGGCCGGCCGGTACGCGATCGGCATGGCGTTCCTGCCGCAGGACGACGAGGAGCGCGCCGTCGCGGTGCGCGCCGTCGAGGCCATCGCGGCCGAGGAGAAGCTCGACGTGCTCGCGTGGCGCGACGTGCAGGTGACGGCCGACCTGGTCGGCCCGACCGCGCGCTCGTCCATGCCGGTGTTCCGGCAGCTCGTCGTGGCGGACCCGTCGCGCGAGCTCGCGGGCATCGACCTGGACCGCCGGGCGTACCGGCTGCGGAAGCGCGCCGAGCGCGAGCTCGCCGTGTACTTCGCCTCGCTGTCGGCCCGCACGCTGTCCTACAAGGGCATGCTCACCACCGGCCAGCTGGAGCCGTTCTTCGCGGACCTGTCGGACCCGCGGTACGCCTCCGAGCTCGCGCTCGTGCACTCGCGGTTCTCCACCAACACCTTCCCGTCCTGGCCGCTCGCGCAGCCGTTCCGGATGATCGCCCACAACGGCGAGATCAACACGGTGCGCGGCAACCGGAACTGGGTCGCGGCTCGCGAGGGCACGCTGCAGTCGGACCTGCTGGGCGACCTGGCCCCGCTGCTGCCGGTGTGCACGCCGGGCGGCTCGGACTCGGGCTCGTTCGACGAGGTGCTCGAGCTGCTGCACCTGGGCGGCCGCACCCTGCCGCACGCGATCATGATGATGATCCCGGAGGCCTGGGAGAACCACGCGCAGATGGACCCCGCGCGGCGGGCGTTCTACGAGTACCACGCGTCGCTGATGGAGCCGTGGGACGGCCCGGCGGCGATGACCTTCACCGACGGCACGCTCATCGGCTCGGTGCAGGACCGCAACGGCCTGCGCCCCGGCCGGTTCTGGGTGACCGAGGACGGCCTGGTTGTCATGGGCTCCGAGGCGGGCGTGCTCGACCTCGACCCGGCCACGATCGTCCGCAAGGGCCGCCTCGAGCCCGGCAAGATGTTCCTGGTCGACACGAACCAGGGCCGGATCGTCGAGGACGACGAGATCAAGGCGCAGCTCGCCGCGCAGCGGCCGTACGCCGAGTGGGTCCGGGAGAACTCCGTCTACCTGGAGCAGCTGCCCGAGCGCGAGCACATCGCGCACTCCTCGGCCTCGGTGCGCCGCCGGCAGCGGACGTTCGGGTACACCGAGGAGGAGCTGAAGATCCTCCTGACGCCCATGGGCGCCTCCGGCGCGGAGCCGCTGGGCGCGATGGGCTCGGACACCCCGGTCGCGGTGCTGTCCCAGCGCCCGCGGCTGCTGTTCGACTACTTCACGCAGATGTTCGCGCAGGTGACCAACCCGCCGCTGGACGCCATCCGCGAGGAGCTGGTGACGTCCATCGGCGGCGCCATCGGCCCCGAGCCGAACCTTCTGGACGACACCCCGCTGCACGCGCGCAAGCTCGTGCTGCCGTTCCCGGTGCTCGACAACGACGGCCTGGCCAAGATCGTCAGGATCGACAAGGACCCCGCGATGGCGGGCGTGTTCCGGTCGACGATCGTCCGCGGCCTGTACCGCGCGGCGGGCGGCGGCGAGGCGCTCGAGCAGCGGCTCGAGGAGATCTTCGCGGAGTGCGACCAGGCGATCGCCGACGGCGTGAGCTTCCTCGTGCTGTCCGACCGGGACTCCGACGCGGACCGCGCGCCGATCCCGTCGCTGCTGCTGCTGTCGGCCGTGCACCACCACCTGCTGCGCCGGCACACCCGGACCCAGGTGTCGCTGGTCGTCGAGGCCGGCGACGTGCGCGAGGTGCACCACGTCGCGCTGCTGATCGGCTACGGCGCGGCCGCGGTCAACCCGTACCTGGCGATGGAGACCGTCGAGGACCTGGCCGCCAACGGCTACCTCGCGGGCGTCGCGCCGGAGCAGGCCGTCAAGAACCTCATCAAGGCGCTCGGCAAGGGCGTCCTCAAGGTCATGTCCAAGATGGGCATCTCGACCATCGCGTCCTACCGCGGCGCCCAGGTGTTCGAGGCCATCGGCCTGTCCCAGCCGCTCGTGGACCGGTACTTCACCGGCACCACCAGCCGGCTCGGCGGCATCGGCTTGGACGTCATCGCGGCCGAGGTCGCGGCGCGGCACAACGACGCGTACCCGGCCAACGGCAACCGGCTGGCGCACCGCCGGCTCGCGACCGGCGGCGAGTACCAGTGGCGGCGGGACGGCGAGGAGCACCTGTTCGACCCGGAGACCGTGTTCCGGCTGCAGCACTCCACCCGCACGCGGCAGATGGACGTGTTCCGCGACTACACGCACCGGGTGAACGAGCAGTCGTCCCGCCTGATGACGCTGCGCGGCCTGCTCGAGCTCAGGACCGGCGAGCGGACCCCCGTGCCGATCGACGAGGTCGAGCCGGTCAGCGAGATCGTCAAGCGGTTCAGCACCGGCGCGATGTCCTACGGCTCCATCTCGGCGGAGGCGCACGAGACGCTCGCGATCGCCATGAACCGGCTCGGCGCCAAGTCGAACACCGGCGAGGGCG